>Ga0315268_10009537_pt1 | contig 10070 bp, 7 predicted proteins | sample C1_top_MG_FD_204535 | JGI IMG/M metagenome (GOLD analysis project Ga0315268, IMG submission 204535) | Sediment microbial communities from Yellowstone Lake, YNP, Wyoming, USA - C1_top | ecosystem: Environmental > Aquatic > Freshwater > Lake > Sediment | place: USA: Wyoming | collected 2017-08-01 | reverse complement strand
GAGAGAGCCATGAGTGACCCGCTTTTAGACGCAGAGAACAACGTCATAGGTACCGTCAACCTGCTCTGGAACTCCTTCCGTCACGAAGCGCGCAACTTCCTGTACATAAGCAGTGCGGCCGTGTACGGCGATCCTATACGAGTGCCCTTGAATGAGGACCACCCAACGAACCCTATGAGCCCCTATGGAGCTAGCAAACTCTGCGGAGAGAAATATGCCCTGGCATTCGCATCCGCTTATGGCCTAAGCGTCTGCATATTGCGCCCGTTCAACATCTACTCAAGCAGGGCAGATCCGAAAAGCCCTTACTCGGGGGTGGTTACGAAATTCATCTCGAGAGCAAAGGAGGGGGAGCCCCTCCTGATTGAGGGAGACGGTAAGCAGACCAGAGACTTCGTGCACATAGGTGACGTAATCAAGATGATTGACCTGATCATCAAGAAACCGAATGTATCCCTGGGGAGGACTTTCAACTGCGGCACTAGCAGGGGGAGTTCAATAAAGGAATTGGCCGAACTCGTGCAATCCCTCTCAAAGAATAGGGTTGAGATCGAGCACATAGCCCCCCGCCCGGGCGATATAAAGAGCAGCTGTGCCGACATAAGCGCCGCCCAGAACCTCTTGGGCTACATGCCAAGGATTGAGCTGTACGAAGGCATCGAAGAACTAATGCGCTGACCGCGCTCAGCCCTTCCCTATCCCCTTGTACTTTATCTTTAGCTCTTCGGCCCTATACTTGTCGAAACCATTCCGACCATCTATGATTATTCTGTGCCGCATAAGGCTAGCTATACGGTCAAGCGTGAGCATCGTGTACTCTTTGTGTCTGGTCAGGAATATGGCGCAATCCGCCATCTTTAGGGCCGCATCGAGGTCCCTCACGATTTCAACTCCCTCGAATTCGGTCACATATGGGTCGTGCCCGATTACGCGGTATTTCCCCTTCAACTGCTTAATGACCGAGCTGGCAGGCGAGTTCCGCGTGTCTCCGGAGTTGTCAAGAAATGCCAAGCCGAAAACTGCAACGCAGGTGCCCTTGCCCCTCTTAATCCCAATCTCCTTCATGGCTTCCACGGCCATCTCCGCCACATGGGCGGGCATCGAGTCGTTGACCTTCCTGGCCGCCGGAATGAGCTTTGGATCCGCTTCCTTCCCTCCGTATACGAGCAGCCAAGGGTCTTTTGGGAGGCAATGGCCTCCTACCCCTGCGCCGGGCACATGCATCTCCCTGAATGGGCAGGTGTTGACTAGCCTCCTTATCTCGAAAGCATCTAGCCCGAGCTTTTCGCAGATTAGCCCGACCTCGTTAGCGAACGCAATCTGTACATCTCGATAGGCGTTCTCGGCCGTTTTAGCCACCTCGGCCGAGGTCATGTCCGTCGTATGCAGCTTCGCCTTCATTATCGGGGTGTACCATTCAATGGCCATCTCGGTGCTGCGCTTGTCGAAACCTCCAAGGACCCTGTCGACGTTCTTCAAGTTGTTGAGCAACTTGCCAGACATGACCCTTTCGGGGCAATGAGCAAGGAACAGGTCCCTGCCGGTCTTCAGCCCGCTCTTCTTCTCAAGGGCGGGGAGTATCATCCCGCGCATAGTGCCTGGAGCGATCGTGCTCTCCACGACTACCAGAACGCCTGCGGAAATGTTCCCCCCTACCTGTTCGATCGCATTGATGAGGTGAGTGAAGCGTGGATCCTTGTTTTCGTTTATCGGTGTGTCGACGCATATGAACACGGCCTTCGCATCTTTGCACTAAGAGAAATCTGTGGACGCCCTTAGCGCTTTCTTTCCGACCTGTTCTGCAAAGAGTTCCGGGAGATCGGGTTCATCGCCCTTCAACGGATACTTCCCCGCATTCAAGAGCCCAATCCGCTCAGCATTGATGTCTATTCCTACGACTTCGTTTCCTGCTTTCGCCAGGAGGCAGGAGAGGGGGATGCCGACATACCCCATTCCAACCACAACCGCTTTATTACTCAGATTAACCCCGCCAAAGATGGGGTTAGGAATGGATATGTGATATTTTAATGCTGATATGAACTGGGATGGGAGATAAAAATTAGAAATCTTAAGGGGTTTGAAAGGTTTTAGGTCGTGCTCAGTTCACCATCTGGCTCTTGCCGCACTTCGGGCACATTACCTCTATCGGCCTCTTCGAAGTCGCCACTTCGATAGGTGAGCCGCAGGAGGCGCAAGCTATCGTAGCCTTCGGAGTATATGACTCCTGCTTTGCTTCCTTCGGTTCTGCCGGCTTCTTCTCCCTGCCAGCCGCCGTCCCTGCTCCCCTGCCCTTCATCATCTGCCAGAGGAGCATCAGTATGACGACGACCATCAGAATCGTCATCATGAAATCTCCGGCCGACAGGCCTCCGACGCTCGAGTTCCAGCCATTGCCGTTGTCCGCAACCATAATCTGCACGGAATCATCCAGGCTGTCGAAGCCGTTGTCACAGCTCACACTCAGGTCTATGGAATACCACCCGCTGTTAAGCTCATTCGGCAGCATTATGGTGACTTCGCCGGACATACCGTCGAAGCTCTTCACTTCGCCTGTGGCTATTGTCGCGTCCTCTCCACCGGACAATCTAACGCTTGCACGGACAATCGAGAAGTCGGGCAGATCCTCATGTTGCTTCGTTATCGTGAATCCGACAGTGATCGTTTGTCCCGGTGCGAATTCTCCAGTTGAGTAGGCCGGGCCGGTCTCTATGTCTGTGTCTAGGAGGTAGCCGCCTCTCCAACTTACAAGAAGCCAAGCATCGACGATGTTTCCGGCATGGTTGTCCGCAACAACTCTAGCCGTATAATTCGCCGCGGGCGCATCACTTGGAATCTCCAGCTCGAAGGTTGTCTGGTTATTCTCATCGAGTGTCAGTGCCTCATCGATCACCACAGCTACTCCTTCGTTGTCCCATATTGAGTACGAGAAGTCGAAGCCAGCCGATTCCCCTATCGCTTTAGCCTCGAATGTCACTGTGTCTCCTGCATAGTATTGGGTCTCTAAGGCCCCAAGCTGAATCACGAGCGTCCTTATCTCGAACACATCGGAGAAACCGGGGAGGACCTTATCGCCAACATTGATTTTCACATATACCTGTGCGTGGCTATCGAGGTTCATAGGTGCCATTATTGTGAAATTGCTCGAAGTCGTTACCTGCGTGTCGGTGACTACTCCAATATCTGCGAGCCAGACAGCATATTCAATAAAGGCCGGATATACAACCTGCCCATTGAGGACGGTCTCGACCTTGACATTGATGTCATCGCCACCCATGTAGAGGTTCTTGTCGACTATGATATCAACACGATTGTCATCGTTTACTGTCAGTACGGCAGAGACCATGTCCGTGAACACGAGCTTCGTCACGGTTGCAGTGACAGTGTATGTCCCAGCCTTTAAAGTGGCAGGTAATGCGATTGAACCGCTAGTTACCCCGCTCGCATCGGTCTTCAGCCCAGTCAATGTGAGGTTTGTCGTAACCCCCTTATTGTCATATACGGTCACCGATGCATTGGCACCCTCGACTACTGCACCGATATTTGCTGTCCTTGCTCTGACTTCAACAACGGTGCTTTGCCCCACTGTTATGGAATTCGGCATCACTACGACGGTCGAGTCCAAGCCAGAGAGGCTAATGAAGGGATAAAGGGTGTTTTTCTGGTTGTATGCGATGTATGCTGTCGCAATCACATTTATGTCCCAGTTAACATTTGCGTTGGCTGGCAACACAACATCGAATACCCCATCAGTTTCGGTGACATTCTGATATTTCATTTTACCATCAATAGCATCTCTGTAGCTCATGTTCCAATCCAATGAGACGCCGGTCATTGGGGTGTTGCCCGGAACAGCGCGTGCCGTCCAAGACACAGTGGCGGTCTCACCGGGCAGGTATTCGAATTTGTCCATTGTATAAGTGAAGGTTAGCGCCTGTACGTTTATGTAAACAATGTAAATCGGAACATTGTTCGTGCTCTTGTTAACGTACAACGGGTAAGCCATGGTCTTTATGGACGAAGGTATTTCCCAACTGCCAGTCCAGGAGTTGTCCGTCGTGCTCTCATTCGTCCATGTAATGTTCTCCACACCAATGGTGACATTTATCCTGCCGGGATATTGAACCGTGATATTGAAGTCTACAGTCTGTCCAGGAGCATAGCTCACCTGAGCCGGATCTAATACGATTCCCGGTGCTCTGATTGTGAATGAATCCGTGCACAATAGCTGGGTGGTGTTTGTCAGAAACGCCGCCAGATAATAGGTCCCTGCGGCGAGAGCGCCCGTTCCAAAGGATACGGCGCTTGACCAGCTGTTGTATAAATCTGCATTCGGAGTGGTCACATATGCCGAGCTTTTGAGATTCCAGGTGGAATCAAAGAGTCTGACCGCAAAAGGAGCCGATTTCAGATCCCCGTTCACCCTGAACTCAAGTTGGAAATACACATTGTCCCCCTGCCAAAAGACATCTTTGGAGGCAGCCGTCGCTCCATCCCACGAATAGGATTGGATTTTCCCCGTCAATGTCTGTGCAGAGACATTCAGCCCGGTAAAAATTACCGCAACCATGCATATAGCCAATGCTAAGCTTATTGTTTTTCTAAACATGCAAGCATCCCTTCTTTAGCAAATTGATGGGGTTATATATATATAATGATTTCTGGATTGACGCTGGCTATTATTATAAATATCTTCGATTTCCGCGAAATCTGCGATTTCATGAAAACATCGCTTTTTCTAGTAAAGCGACATTATCATGCTCTGTTGGGCAATCTCCCCCGCCCCCTTACCCCTGCTTATGATATGGTCAGGAAATGCCATCGAGCCAGGCAATGAGGGATGGCAATTCCCCTATTGAACCTATTACATAATCCGGCAGGTCGTCTTCATCGGTCATATCTACCGGGTAGCGCTCGTTCCACCGGCACAATATGCTGGTGACCCCAATCCTATTTGCTCCGGCTATATCCGTATCGACCCTGTCGCCTACCATGGCAGCTTCGTGCGGGGCGCACTCTAGAATCGACAAAGCCTTCCGGTATATTCCGGGATCCGGCTTCCTGCTGTCCGCATCGACCGAGGTCACAATCGCATCGAAATATTTCGTTAAATCTTTCCTATTAAGTGCCTCGACAATCTCATCGTCCCCCCATGTAAGGGTATTCGACACTATCGCCAGCTTGAAGCGCTTCTTGAGTTCCGACAGCGCCTCCTCCGCGCCATCCAAGACATCGAAATCTGTGCTGTCTATGTCAGCCGGGCCGTCAATCTCTGCAATCAATGTGTCCCCAAGGTCGAAAAGCACCGCCTTCAATCTGCCCATTCATTCACTCCTTGATTGATTCATCTTTTTCGAACAACCTGATATGACCCATGGCGCCTTCAAAGGATTTACTACCGAATCCCAATCCCTGTCTTCCCGGGATAGGCAGTCTGTCGACCTGCTTGTTTATCAGATTCCTCGCAATCGCAATACCCGTGGGAGTCGCCATCTCGCCATAATAGGGCCCCAGCCTACTCTTAAGCATCGCCAGGAGAGTAGCGCTCGCAGGAGCGGGCACTCTGAGCCATCCATGATTCGTTAGGACTCTCCCCTTGCCAACGGAGATGCATGATCCAATGATTTCGCGGTCCCCTAGAGCGAGGAGATCGTGACAAAGTCCTGCCGTAGCCATATTGAAAAGCCCTGCGGGGCGACCTATCTCGTGTAGATGAACCGAATCCATGCTGACTCCGTGCGCCTTGGACTCCGCCCTGACGATATCCAAGAAGATAGCCTTCATGAGTCTCTCACCAGAGGCTGATAGACATAGGGTGTGTGCAATGTCGCAAAGGTCCTCACCCGCCCTCCTCGCAGATACACGACCCGTCTTCCCAGGAAAGCCGTATTCGATTGCATAGCCTTTTTCAGTGTCACATGATAACTCGCGCAGTTTAATCTTGCCACCCAACTCCTCGCAGCTCATACCTATCCGCGTTAGGAATATTTCCTTCAGCTCCTCACCCATGAATGCATAGCAGGCAGCAGAGAACATGTCCCCCGATATCCCCTGGGTCATATCCAAATACAGAGTCTTCGTATGTTTTGTCAAGCGAAATCGACGAATGAATCCAGATAGATAATGCTATCTAAGAGGTGACGTCTATGGAGCAATGTCCTACTAGCTAACTATGCCAATAGCAATCTTTTTTAACTGAGAGAGGCTTTAATTGCCAAATATATATCTATGGATTGAAGCGGTGATTGTGGTGAAACAGAGGAGTAAATGTTTCGTGGTCTTGATTGCAATATTTATGCTGGCAGCAAGTTTCTCAGTGCCCCTCCTCGGGACGACTGGAGGAGCAGATCAGAAGACCGTCGCTAGGATCCAGGCCGCCGTTGCCTTCAACATAGATGGTCCAAAATACGCTCAAAACATTTATCAAGCCGTACTCTCTGCCGGAGAAGAATTCTATTTCAACGTGAGTCTGGCAGCTACATCACCCTATGTCTTGGATGACCTCAGTATAAATTGGCAACTCGAGACAGATTGGAACACAACCGTCAATGTGACGGGGCCATCACTGAAGTGGATATATTACTACGAAGCCGACCGTTATGTCTATGTCACTGTGACCGATAAGGCCGACAGCTCCAATACGTCTACGGAGCAGATAACTGTCCAAATCATCGCGGATATGGATAAGGACGGTCTTCCTGACCTATGGGAAAGGACTTACTTCGGAACGACGGCGGCCACGGATACACCTTCGGTAACAGACTACGACGGCGACGGATGGACCGACATGGAGGAATTTGAAAACGGGACCGACCCGACGATAGAGAATCCCAAACCAGGCTTCATTGAGACATATTCTTGGCTTATCGCCCTGATTGCGATAATTATCGTCGTAATAGTTCTCCTGCTTTTCGTCATCATGCCTAAAATGAAGGTGAAGCGCGAGGAAGATGAAAAGAAGAAGATTGCTGCAGCCGTCGAAGTAGAGAAGTCGCTCCTGGGATTGGACGAATTGGAGGATAAACCGAAGAAGTGATCGATCGCCTATTGCAAAACCCCTTACCGCTCTTTCTTGTTTTTCATTTGTAAACCGTAAGTAATAACAATGCCGCCGCCCCTAAAACCCAGCAGTACACTGCAAACCATCTCAGTCGATATTTTTGGATCTGCCGGAAGAACCATCCCAGGGCGAATACGCCGGTGACCGCGGCCACCGTCGCCCCGATAGCGATGCTAGCCAAATCGACCTGATTGTTGCCGAGAAATACCAGTCCAAAGCCAAATGCAAGTATTATGGCTGGTATCGAAAGCATGAAGGAGAAGGTCGCCACGAAATCCCTTTTGAATCCTAGGAAGCATCCAGCTGAGATAGTAGTACCGCTGCGTGAAATGCCTGGGATTACGGATATCGCCTGGAAGCATCCTATTATCACGGCATCCTTCAATCGCAGGTTCTCTCTCTGTTTCCTAAGACCTGGAGCTTCCGCAGACCAGAGTATGAAACCCGTGAACAGCAGCGCCACAGCGGTCGGGGCGGGTGAGGAGAACAGCTCCCCGAGAAAAGCGCTCTCAATGAGGCCGGCGATGGCGATCGGCACGGTAGCCAATAGCGAGAACCATCCGATTTTACGGGCTGTATGCTCGTCAAGACTCATCCCAGCCGGGCTCTTGAACATCGATGGAATGACTCTTTTCAAGTCCTTTCTGAGGAAAAAAGTGACGGAAATTAATGTAGCCGCATGTAACACCAGATTGAAGAATATCATCTCCTCCGGGGGGATATGAACAAGTTCTTGGGCGAATACAAGGTGCCCCGTGCTCGACACGGGTAACCATTCGGTTATTCCCTGGATGAGCCCCATGAGCACTGCAACCAATGTGTCCATCGACCGGCCAGATGCCGCTAGCGGATATTTATGATTTAGGCGCTCAGAATATGTATGGAGCTTGCGGCGACCCTCTCTATCGTGGTTCGGTCCAAAAGTTGCGAGAATCCAACATCAATTTCTATATACTCAGGCATCTTAACATAGGCCACCCCCGTTGTCCGGTAGGCCCTGACCGGTCGGCTACGTGAGTGATGTGGATTGAAACATTTAGGTTTCGCAATAACAGCCATCTCAATATTATTGCTTCTTTCATCATGCAGCCAGCTTTCTTACGCAGGTTCTGCAAAACATATTTCGGGCACAGATAGACTAGTGATATCCTACTCAGACGAGTCAGCAATCATCGAGGTATCGAATCTCGCTGACAGGTTGTCTGCACATGTTCAGATATCAGAGCCTCTGCAGCTTGCCCTCTGGACAAATTGGGACGAAGCCACTATTGGAGAAATCGAAAAGATACCCGGAGTCGATTCGGTGGAAAGGGAGAAACCGATACGCATCTCATTCGTTCCAAACGATCAATACTACTCATCAGCATATCAATGGGGCCTCCAAAGGATAAATGCCAGCAAGGCATGGGACTATACAATTGGCAGTAGCAACATCACTATTGCCGTGCTTGACACAGGTGTCGATTACACGCATGACGACTTAATCGCCAACATGTGGAAGGACAATAGCGGTCATTTCGGACACGATTTTGTTAACAACGATGATAATCCTATGGACGATAACATCAATGGTTACGAGGGTACCGCTTGGAAGTCAAACCTCCAAATCTACCATGGGACGCACGTTGCAGGCATCGCAGCGGCGGCAATTAACAACGGCATCGGCATAGCAGGCGTTACGCAGGCTAAGATTATGGCAGTAAAGGTCATGAACGACAGCGGTGAGGGTACCGACGTCACCGTGGCCCAGGGAATACAATACGCTGTCGACAACGGCGCCGACATAATAACCATGAGTCTCGGAGTCGAATCCTCTACTGCTGCCCTAAAGAATGCTGTCGAATACGCGGCTGATCACCGTGTGCTGCTCACGGCAGCGGCCGGCAACGAAGGCGCTTCAAGCGTAGCTTATCCAGCGGCATATCCTCAGGTCATAGCAGTAGGTGCCGTGAACAAGTTGGACATGAAGGCGTCCTTTAGCAACTATGGATCAGCTTTGGAGATCATGGCTCCAGGTACGGAAATATGGTCGACAAAACCTACCGATACATACCAATATCTCGATGGCACATCCACGGCCACCCCATTCGTTGCTGGGGTCGCCGCCCTTATGCTCTCTGTTAATCCGGGGCTGACCCCTAAAGATATCAGGCAGACGCTGAACCAGACCGCCGGACTTCTGGGAATCCCGGGATGGGAGCCTACAACTGGGTGGGGCATCATCGACGCGCTCGCGGCCGTTGAAGTCGTCTCAGGTCCATCCACGGCTGTCATAGACTACCCCAGCACTGCCACCGCCAATGAGACTCTCACTATCAAATGGGTCGTGACTGGCACGGGCAATCTTACAATCAACCAGACTTATCTTAAATGGGGGTACTCGCCCGATGCGATGAACCGCATAAGTGGCACCTCGTTCAACGGATCCACCCCAAGCACCTTCTCGGCGAACAACGTCATCGCCCCCAATAAAACAAATGGGACGCTCTACCTCCAATCGTTCGCAGTCATAAACGGCACCCAATACCTGTCCTCAGTCGTCCAAATAAAGGTCTCCGAGCCGATTACGGACCCGATTACTAAAGCTTTCCGCGCTGTGTGGAATTTCATTACAAATGAGATCGGCCTTCTGAACTTCATTCTGATTCTCGTGATTCTGATTGCAGTCATCTCGATCTTGGCCGCAGTGAGCCGTTCCCATAGACGCGCACGCATAGAAAGTCAGCCTGTTGTCCAGACCTTGAACACATCGAATATCGCCGCGGAAGCCTTGCCCCCTTCAGCTTCGATTGCAGCACCACCCGTGTCGACCGATGCGCCGATGGCCTATGTGGACATATCGGGCGGTTCCTTCTCCCCGGTTTCTCTTGAGATTGAAGAGGGAACGAGGGTTGTATGGCGTAATGTCGGCTGGGCCCCGCCGCCCGGAATCTCAATAGTCAGCGGACATGTGGATGAGACCGGTCCGCACCCCGTCGGCATCTTCGCAAGCGGCATGATGGCGTCCCCCGGA
>Ga0315268_10009536_pt1 | contig 10070 bp, 11 predicted proteins | sample C1_top_MG_FD_204535 | JGI IMG/M metagenome (GOLD analysis project Ga0315268, IMG submission 204535) | Sediment microbial communities from Yellowstone Lake, YNP, Wyoming, USA - C1_top | ecosystem: Environmental > Aquatic > Freshwater > Lake > Sediment | place: USA: Wyoming | collected 2017-08-01 | reverse complement strand
TTGTTATGATAACTAATTATCGTGATGTTCTCACAAACATCGAACCGAGAATAAAAAGTAGCTTAGATACAGAAGAGATAGAGTTCAAATCATACACATTAGAAGAAATGAAAAACATCCTGAAAGAGAGATGTAAGTATGCTTTCAGGCCTGGTATCCTAGAAGAAGGTGTCATACTTTTATGTGCTAATCATGCCATCAACAAAGGCGGAGATGTAAGAGTTGGATTAGAATGTTTAAGGAAATCGGCAAGAATATCTGAAAGAGAAAATTCAGATAAAATAACTGTTAATCATGTCAAAGAAATATTAAAAGAGACTGGTCCTGTAAAACTTGAAATCATGAAAGAAAAATTGGAAGGTGTTGATAAAAACATAGTTGAATTGCTATCAGAAAAAGATAATATAACATCGACAGATTTACACAAGAGATATGTTAATAAGTTTGGGGAAATGAGTCAGTTTGGATTAAGAAAACATATAAAACATCTTGAAGATACAGGGATTTTGAAAATAAGAAAAAGCAGAGAATTGACAAGAGGTAGAAAATACTTTATAAGTTTAGTTAAACGTAAAGTTTTTAAGTAAATAATATTATCTTTAGAGACAGAGCGAGGTAGAGCAGCCTGGAGTGCTCGCAGGGCTCATAACCCTGAGGTCGTTGGTTCAAATCCAACCCTCGCTATCCATTTTAAATCTTTAATTTTGTACCAATATTTTATGCCTTATGGAATGAATCGAACAGAAGAAGTTCTTAGAGGTTGCAGTTCTGGAAAAGAAAGAGATAGATGGTATTTTTTAGATTCAGATGAATATCCCAAGTTATTTAATGAAAGGATTTTAGAGCATTTGTACGATTGTGGATCTTTGACATTAGAAGAGTTACAAAAAAAAGAAATAGATTTAAAGGATATTGCTTTGGATAATATAAAAGCTGAAATTAAATTTGGTTCTATTGAATCTTATAAAGAAAATGGTGTGACTAAGTACAGACTTACTGAAATAGGAAAAGGTATAGTTGAAATGCAAAAAGAAAGTGAAGCTGCATGGCAAACAGAAAAGCAATTTAGAAGAAAATTAGAACTTGAATAATTTCCTATCCAGCCCTTCTTCCTACTTTCTTCTCTAATTGAACTTCAGGAACAACGTTTTCCAAATCTTCTATCTTAGATTTAATTGATTCTATCTTTTTATCCAAATCATTCAAATCTTTTTGATAAGCAACAGAAGTGTCTATTGATTTACTGACTCTTTTAGAAATATTCATCAAATAATTCGATATGATGTTGACTTGTTGTGTTATTAATTCTAATCTTTCAACGATTGAATTTATCTTAGATTCTTCTATCTTTTCTATTTCAGCACTTTTTTCTTTAACTTCGAACGTTTCCTCTTCTTCTCTACCCATAAAATCACTATTCTATCTATCAACAGTAAAAGATTTAAGGAGAATATATGGGTCCAGCCAGAGTTGAACTGGCCTCCCTGCCTTGTAAGGGCAATGTCCTACCGATAGACTATGGACCCGATAATAATTCTTAGAATCATACAATTTAATAAAAGTATCAAAAATTTAAAAAGATGGTAATCTAGAAACATTGGCCACGATTGAAACTATCTGCCTCACTTCAAACCTGGGTTTCCACTTAAACATCCCGTCCCACATCTTTATCGTCCCTTTGTCACCGTTTATCGTAACTGAATACTCACTGCCGTTAAGGTATTTGATCTTTGGAACTATCGATACACATCTCAAAGAATCTGGTTTTGTCACGATAAAATCTTTGTATTTGCCATTGGCTTCTAAGTGTCTGCCTCTGATTATATGATACCACAAACCATGAATATACTTGAACATCGCTTGTTTTAACTCAGAACTGTATTTCGTAACTATGTGCATCAGATGACCCGAATCAAGGGATATCGAAACTAAATTCACTCTTAACAATTTTTCTAACACTTCTTTAATCTTGTAGACTATCGGATCAATGCCTCTGTATATTTCTAGCAACCCCAACTCCAAATCAGCAAAACAATAGACTTTTCTTATGATTTTTTCCCTTCCATTGTTCCTGAAATAATCTACCATCTCGTAGGCTTCCTCTGAAAAAGCCCTTCTCAAACCTATTTCTACGTCCTCCTCATACCATACGTCTATCTCTATTTCATTTTCATTATATTTGGACTCTTTTGCTTTGAGCCAACATCCATTTTCTCTCACATCATTCAAACAATTTATCAAATCGTTTTTATTCAATGATGGTTCCATCTTAAACAAAGTTATAGTCGTCATTTACACGACACCTCCATATATTTTTTAATGTATAGATACTATCTAACAAACATTTATATATTAGTATTATTTAAATAGTACTGGGGTGAAGTTGTTATGAATGAATTAGAACCGTCACAAGAAGTGGAATACGATACAAAAAACACGAAGAAAGTGTTGGAAATTCTAAAAGGAAGCATAAGAGGTCTCACAATAACTGATATAGCGCAACAGCTGAAGTTAAACAGACATACCATAACAAAGATACTGGACAAGCTTTTGATAGAGAAGAAAGCTAACTATGACGAAAAGGGACCAGCAAAGATATTCTATTCTAGTGGTAGAGGAAGGTTTGTCGGCAGAGTTGACCAAGGAAAGTTTGACACTCTATGGGTAGATGTTTTCAAGCCAGCATATTCTGGAGAAGATGAATTCGTTAGGATAAACCAGACTAAACATGACCATCTTATCAGAGCAAGCAGCAAGTTCAGGTCAGTTGGTGCCATAGCTATCAAAAAAAGGAATGTAATAAACTTAATCAGAATTTTGAAGGATGTTGCAAGAGATGAGTTGAATTTAAAGGTCTAATCCAATAATTTTAGATAAAAAAGTGATTTAATGAATGGAAATAAGGATATTCAAGAGAAGGTAATAAGATACCAGATTTTAGACGGAAGAATTAAGGCATTGATGAAAAGACGTGAAATGTTAGTAGTTAAAATGGTTGAAATGGAAACTACTTTAAATTCAATAGAGGAAATAGGGAAGGATAAGAATAACGAAATACTCTTGCCTCTGGGATCGAACGTGCATGTGCCTGGTTCTCTGAAGGATATAAAAAGGATTGTAATCGAATTAGGTGCAAATGTTGCCGTGGAGGAAGACGTTGAAGAAGCTAAAAAAATCCTAGAGAAGAGGAAGAATATGATTAATGAAGGGGTGCAAGCGACCGAAGATGAAATAGTAAACCTTAGTAACAAATTTTTAATATTAGAAGCTGAACTAAGATCCCTGATGGAAAAAGACAAAACTGGATCTCAAGCTGGTTAAAATGTTCGGATTCCTAAAGGAAAAAATATCAAAAGTAGTCAAATCAGTATCTGAAAGGGTTGAGAAGAAAAAACCTGTAGAAAAAAAAATAGAAGTTGAAAAAGTTGTAGAAAAAGAAGTAAAGAAAGGTGTTATAAAAAAAGTTTTTGAGAAAGTTACTAAGAAAGTCTTAGAAAAGAAGATTTCTGACAAAGATTTGGATGAAATCCTTGGAGATTTGGAGATTTCACTCCTAGAGGCTGATGTGGCTTTCGAAGTCAGTGAAAAGATTAAGGAAGATATAAAGAAGATGCTCGTCGGGAAAGAAGTGAAAAGAGGAAAAACAAAGGATATGATTGTGGAGACTTTTAAGAATAGTTTATCTGAAATCCTAGACCTGCCAAAAATAGATTTACTGGATGCTGTTAAAAAGAATAAACCGTTTCTTCTGCTTTTCCTTGGTTTCAATGGTTCTGGGAAGACGACTTCATTGGCAAAAATTGGGCATTATCTAAAAAGTAAAGGATTATCTTGTGTTTTTGCTGCCGGTGATTCTTTTCGAGCAGCTAGCATTGAACAATTAGAAGAACATGGTAGAAGGCTTGGTATCAACGTTATCAAGCATAATTACGGGGCTGATTCTGCTGCCGTTATATTCGATGCCAAGAAACATGCAGTGGCAAGAGGTATAGATGTTATCCTTGCTGATACTGCAGGTAGACCGCATATTGATAAAAATCTTATGGATGAACTCAAGAAAGTTTGCAGAGTCAACAACCCTAACATGAAGATACTCGTTATAGACTCTCTCGTCGGAAATGATGCTGTTCCACAAGCAAAAATGTTTGATGAGGCTGTTGGTGTTGATGCAGTCATGTTCACTAAAATCGATGTGAATGAAAAGGGCGGTTGTATAATTTCTGTTGCCCATACGTTGAAAAAATCTATATTGTTCCTTGGGGTTGGACAGGATTATTCGGCTTTAAAAACATTTAAATCAGAAGAATTTATCGAGAACATAATCTAAGTTGATTTTATGTTAGAATTCGGTAAAAGTCTCAGTAACTTGATAATGAAGGTGCTGACAAGGACTACTGTCGATCCTGAAGATGTGGAAGTCTTGGTTAAAGGTCTTCAGAAGATTCTTCTACAGTCAGATGTGGATGTGAAGTTGATCTTCGAATTGTCAGAGAATATAAGAAGAAGATGTCTCAGAGAAAAAATTCCGCCTGGCTTGACTCTGAGAGAACATGTGATGAAGGTTGTTTATGATGAATTGGTAAAACTCTTGGGAGAAAAGCAAGCCAGTCTTATCGGAAAAAAAAGGATCATGCTCGTTGGTCTATTCGGTTCTGGAAAGACTACAACTACTGGAAAATTGGCAAGATACTTTCAGAAACAGGGCTTAAAACCTGCGATGATATGTGTTGACTATCACAGACCAGCTGCCCCAGAACAATTAATGCAATTAGGGGATAGATTGCACGTTCCTGTTTATGTATCTAAAGAAAAAGACTCTTACAAAGCTGTGAAAGAAGGATTGTCAAAGTTCAGCAAGTATGATACTATCATCATCGATACTGCTGGTCGGGATGCTTTGGATAAAGAATTAGCAGGGGAACTTAAACAAATCGATAAGATTTGTCAACCCGATGAGATTTTACTCGTTATTCCTGCTGATATAGGAAGGATTGGCGGTAAGCAAGCAGAAGAATTCAAAAAACTGGTTGGGGTAACTGGAATCATCATAACGAAGATGGATGGTACTGCCAAAGGTGGCGGTGCCTTGTCAGCTTGTTCAGCTACTGAAGCAAAAGTAAAATTCATAGGTATTGGAGAAACCCTAGAAGATTTTGAACCTTATGATCCAGTTCGTTTTGTATCAAGGTTATTGGGAATGGGTGATTTGCAGAGTCTTCTAGAGAAGGTTAAAGAAGGTGAATTCAAAGAAGAGGACGTGGAAAAAATAATCTCTGGGAAGTTCAGCCTGCAAGATTTTTACAACCAAATTAGTGGTGTGCAGAAAATGGGGCCATTGAACAAAGTAATGGACATGATTCCAGGCCTTGGTTATGCTATCCCGGAGGATATGTTGAAAATCCAAGAAGAAAAGATGAAAAAATACAAGTACATCATCGATAGCATGACTAAACAAGAAAAAGAAAACCCAGATTCAATCCATAGCAGCAGGATTGTAAGGATTGCTAAAGGTTCTGGAACGAATCAAAAAGATGTGAGAGATTTGTTAAAACAATACCAGCAATCGAAGAAACTGATGAAACAGATTGGTGGATTAAAAGGGATGAAAAGAGGGAAGATGAAAGATCTTGCAAAAAAATTCGGCATCAAATTCTGAAGTTATTTGAATTTCTCTGGTAAAATCAATAAAACTCCAATTATGCCCCCGATGACTCCTCCAAAATGGGCCAATTCTCCTATGCTATAGGGCAGGTTGTAGAGCATGGTTATCATGTTCAAAAGAAAATAGAATAATATAGCAACAAATAAAGGAACTTTGACGTTCTTAAACGAGAAGAATATGATTGGGGCGGCGATAAAGTTCAATATCGGGATTAGTATTGCTGGTACTTCTTCCCAGCCTGCTACCATTGCTGCTAGGAACATTACACCGTATATAGCTCCTGAAGCACCTATGAGAATGACCATCTGGTTAGTGAAAATTTCCATTATGAAACCAAAGGGTACTGCACACAAACCAGACAAAAAATAAAACAAAAGGAATTTTAAACTACCGATTTTGTCTTCAGCTACAAGACCGACTATAGCAAGCATGAGCATGTTTCCACCGAAGTGGACTATGTCAGCATGAAGGAACATGTGTGTAATTAATATGTAAGGTCTAAAGGCAAGGAATTGTGGAGTTAAACCGAATGCATCGATGACTTGTTTCGAAACCGTATTTGTTCTAAAATCCCAAGTGAAAAGGAAAACAGCAAGGTTTATCGTTATCAGAATGAATGTTACAACTGGCCATTTCTCTTCCATTTTCCCACTTTATAATAGTTTAAAATTATATTATAATAAATACGGTGAAAAATTTGGACGTAAAAGAAAAAGCGATAGAGATTCTCAAAGAAAACTATGTCTGTGATAAATGTTTGGGGCGCTGTTTTGGTCAGTTACTCTCTGGTTTAACGAATGAAGAAAGAGGTAAAACATTAAGACAATATTTGGCTATGTTGATCGATTCTGGAGAGAATATAGATGCAGATAAATCAAATTTTTACGGGCTAAAGTTTCACAATAAAAAAATTGAGACAAAAAAACCTGACAAATGTTCCATTTGTTCTGACTTGTTCAAGGAAATTAAAAAAAAAGCTAAAGTCATGATTAAAAGAATGAATAAGTATGATTACAATACTTTTCTTGTTGGTTGTAAGTTGACTCCTGAGCTAATAAAAAAAGAGCAAGAATTGTGGGACAGTGTTGGTATAGAATGGTGTGAATCGTTAAAGAATGAGATCAACCGTGAATTAGGGATAGAAATCGAGAGAATGACTGGAAAAACAATGGATAGAAAATCTCCTGACATAACAGTCATGTTTGATTTGAATACAGGTAATGTAAAATTGAATGTAAGGTCTCTGTACGTTTACGGAAAATATCAAAAATTAGTGCGAGGTATGCCACAGACCAAATGGAAGAAAAAGATATTCCAAACTTCTGTCCAAGAAGTAATAGAGAACCCTTTCCTAAAGCAGATAAAGGCAAAAAATACCAGTTTTCATGGTTCAGGTCGAGAGGATATAGATGTTCGTTGTCTTGGTTGGAGACCATTTGTTTTAGAATTAATCTCACCAATAAAAAGGAAAATTGACCTAAAAAAAGTGAAGAATGGAGTGAACAAATCAAAAAAAGTTAAAATAAAGGATTTGAAGATTGTAGGTAAAGATGTGGTGAGGAGAATTAAGTTCGCTGACTATGATAAAACCTATAGAGCAATCGTTACCTTTGAAAATCCTATGGAGAATGTGAAAAAACTTACTGAGCTGAAAGAAGTCATAATAACTCAGAAAACACCTATTCGCGTTCTGAGAAGAAGGTCTGACAAAATCAGAAAAAGGAAGTTAAAGGATATAAAATATAATTGTTTAAGTGAGAATAAAATCGAGTTAGTGATTAAAACCCAGTCTGGACTGTATGTGAAAGAATTGATAACAGGTGATGATGGTAGAACTGAACCTAGTGTGTCTGGACTCTTAAACAATAAAGTTAAAAAGATTAAATTAGACGTGATAAAAATACACACTAAAGATTAATTATTTTAATTTTCTAAAACTCTTGGAAAAAGTAAGAATTATTACAACAAAAATTATTACCGTAATTAGAAATGCTATAGATGAATAAGGTTTTATTTGTTCTACAAAATGGCCAGTTGTTCCACCGAATCGCTTAGCAACAGCTGCAATGTCCTTCATGTCATTTTTTCCATCACCGTTTATATCTGTGTAATAACAACCTGAACAAACACCTGTATTTGGTGTTAAACCTTCGCATTCTGGATTTGCACCGCACCTTGTATGACATATATTGTCAGAACTAGTGCCAGGTTGGCCGTTGCAATCAGACGGAAAGGAATCTTTAATACATGTCACTATAGCGTCATAATCACCAATGTCCCAACACCAATCCAGTTTTTGACTAAACAATCTGTCCCAGTCCCTACCTCCAGATTCTACCTTAACGGCCTCACAATCAACATAAATAGCATAATCATAATCAATACCAGGACTTCTACAAATTTCATCGGGACTCCCCTCATTGCTACAACTCCCTCCACCTTTACAATCTATTATTACAACTTTAATATCTGGTTTTGAATTAAATCTTTGACATGTTATTGTCATATCCTCATCATCTGTATCTTCACACCAACCGTTTTGAGTACCGTCCCATTTTTTATCAAATGTGGTTACTTTTGTGGTTTTATCTCCGTTTATAATATTCATTAATTCACAATCGACAGCTGTTGCCCAATAATTGCTACCATATTTATCAGAACAATAATAATTGGGCGATTCACCTATATCCCGACAATCCCCTTTACAATCCATTACTAAAACTCCTGCATCTGGTGGTGAATTCAAGCGTTTACATGTTACTGTTAAGTCTTCATCAGCAGTATTGACACACCACTTTAAATTGTCATTGAAATTTTTTTTGTAGAATGGTTCATCACCAGATTCATATCTAATGGTTTCACAATCGACAGCTGTTGCATACCAACTTCCACCATAGAGTAATTCAAATTGAGAACAGATATCATTAGGAACTTCATTATCACCGCATTCATTACCGCATTCTTTCACTATGACTCCATAATTTATACATCTTCCAATTTTTGTCTCTGGATCATTTTTACAAAAATCAGGATAACAATCAACTACAATCGTGTTGAATTTATTGTTAAAACAGTATCCTTCAACCAGATATCTCTCGTTCAGACAGTTATCGTTAAAAGTAATAGAACCGAATTGAACGGAACCTTGTTTGTAAGATGTATTAGGGGTGTGCACAATTAAATACACCCCATCAAGTTCCTATATTCTACATGTACATAGAAACTTGTGAATTAGTAAGAGCATTGATAAATAAAAAAGTTATCCCTGAACAGAAAGTAAGGCCAGGAAACCCAGGATATTCGTTAATCTCGATGACTAGACTTTTTGCATACGCATTCTTGAAAGGAATAAGGAATGATAAGGCTTTGATCAGGCATCTGAAGAAGAATCCAGATGTAGTTAGGAGATTAGGTTTCGAAAGAATCCCACACAGAACAACAATAGGAAGGTCTAGAAAGAAGTATTCAGACGTTCTCAAGAATGTCTTTGAAAGATTGAGCGGTATGATTCAGCAGATGGTCGAGACAGAAAAATTGATAGCCGATTCGACTCCTTTGGAGGATGAGACAGACCCTGATGCAAGAGTGGGCTTTTACTCTAAAGGACCGTTCAAAGGTTTTAAAGTGCATCTTTCTGTCAACCAAGAAGGTATACCGTTGAAGGCAGAAGTTACTCCTGGCAACAGACATGATTGTCCAATGATGCCAAAGCTTTTGACAAAGAGTAAGTTTGTGCTGGGTGATTCTGGTTATGACAGCAAAGAGAACAGAAAACTCATCAAGTCTATGGGAGCCAAACCTTTGATAGCAAGAAACAGGAGAAGGTTGAAGAAGAGAAAATGGACGCCAAGGATGCTGAAGAAATTCAGGTACTTGGTGGAGCAGTTCAATTCGATACTCAAAGGGACTCTCCAAGGATGTTGGATGAGGTTCAAAGGAATAGAGAAAAAGATGTCGATCGTGTACTCGGCGTTGATTTCGATACTGTTGGTTACTATCAAGAACATGATTCTTGATTCAAAAATTTCAAGAAAGGTTAGTGAGTATTGGTATTGATAGCAATGAGGGGGTGATAGTGGTGATAAGTGAATAACAGAAAATGCAAAAATCAGGGATTTATGTAACTTGAACTAGAAATTTAAAGAATTGTGCACACTTATATATTATATTGTTATTCAAAATATCTTTTTAAGCGATGCTGTATCGCATAATTTGTGATAAAAGGTATCTATTTCCTGGATGATAGTTTAACTTTACTTTTTTCTAGAGAGATTATAGATAAAACCTAATGAAAATATCTTTGTGGCACTGAAGCATCGAACAAGGAAGATGATTAAACTTAAGGTTTTATAGCATTTTTCAAGAGTTTTGTTGACGCGCCCATGTAGACGAGACTCTTTCAGTGCAG
>Ga0315268_10009535_pt1 | contig 10070 bp, 7 predicted proteins | sample C1_top_MG_FD_204535 | JGI IMG/M metagenome (GOLD analysis project Ga0315268, IMG submission 204535) | Sediment microbial communities from Yellowstone Lake, YNP, Wyoming, USA - C1_top | ecosystem: Environmental > Aquatic > Freshwater > Lake > Sediment | place: USA: Wyoming | collected 2017-08-01 | reverse complement strand
CTTTGGTGACGTAGTAACGCGAGGGCCTCAAGCCATTGCGATCGAGCACCGCGCCGATCTGCCGGCCATCGGTAAACACGATGGAGGCCGGGCCATCCCAGGGCTCCATCAGGCAGGAGTGGTACTGATAGAACGCGCGCAGCGAATCATCCATGCTCTCGTGCGCCGACCAGGGCTCGGGGATCATCATCATCACGGCATGCGGTAACGAGCGGCCGGCGAGCACCAGCAGCTCCAGCGTGTTGTCGAACATCGCCGAATCGCTGCCGTTCGGATTGACCACCGGCAGGATGGCGCGCATCTGCTCGCCGAACAGCTCCGACTCGAACAGCGCCTCGCGTGCCTTGATCCAGTTGATATTGCCACGCAGCGTGTTGATCTCGCCGTTGTGCGCGATGTAGCGATACGGGTGGGCGCGATCCCAGCTCGGAAAGGTGTTGGTGCTGAAGCGCGAATGCACCAGCGCCAGCGCGGTGATCATCGCCGGATTCTGCAGATCGGGAAAATACTGCGGCAGCTGCTCGGTCAGCAGCATGCCTTTGTAGACGATGGTCTTGCAGGAGAGGCTGGCCACATACCAGTACTCGGCACCATCGATGGTCGAGGTGCGGATCTCGCTGTAGGCGCGCTTGCGCACCACGTAGAGCGCGCGTTCGAAATCCATGTCGGTCCTGAGCTGCGGCCCGCGACCGATGAACACCTGACGCACGAAGGGTTCACTGCTGCGCGCGGTCTCGCCCAGCGTGGTGTTGTCGGTAGGCACGGTGCGCCAGCCCAGCAGCGTGAGGCCCGTCGATTGCACGATATGGCCGAACTGCTCTTCGAGCTTGCGCCGCTTGGTGGGGTTGCGCGGCAGAAACACCAGGCCGCTACCGTACTGACCCGGGTCGGGCAGCGCGATATGCACCTTGTTGCAGGCCTCGAGCAGAAACTCATGCGGCATCTGCAGCAGCACGCCGGCGCCATCGCCGGTATTGACCTCACAGCCGCAGGCGCCGCGATGATCGAGGTTGCGCAGTACCTGGATGGCCTGCTGCAGAATGCGATGCGACCTGCGACCCTTGATATCGGCGACGAAACCCACGCCACAGGCGTCGTGCTCGAACTGCGGATCGTAAAGACCCTGCTTCGGCGGCGGGCCGAGTCGCACTCTCTTATAGGCCATGACTACCCTCTAACCTCGAATCGACGCGGTGCCGGCACACACCACACCCATCCCTCGCCGCCCCGCGAAGGATCACCCTTTATAATACAAAGACTTAGCGTGGGGAGCCCCAGGTTGCCCCCAGGGCAGCAGCTCAAACTTCAGGCCCGTTCAAAGGCCCTCGCACCAGACACCCGATTGCACCCATCAGCCTTACGCCCGAATATTACCGACCCCAGCTTTGCGGTCAATGCATTACATGACATCACTAGTTAACGCCGTACCGCCGCTCGCCGCCTTCACCTTTGTCATGGCGATCACCCCCGGTCCCAACAACTTCATGCTGTTGAGCTCCGGTGCGCGCTTTGGCATGCGCCGTACGACTGCGCATTTGCTCGGAGTAACGGGTGGATTCCTGGGCATTGTGCTCATCGCCTACGCGGGAGTCGGGACGCTGATCGAGGCCTATCCGCTCTTCAAGAGCGCACTCACCGTCGCCTGCGTGCTGTATCTGGCCTGGCTCGGGTACCAGTTGCTGCGCGAAGCCTTCGCCCGGGAAACCATTGCTGATGCGAGCGCCGGCACGGCTGAACAGTGGAGCAGCCCCCCGCTGACCTGGTTGCAGGCGGCGCTGTTTCAGTTGGCAAATCCCAAGGGTTGGGGCGCAGCGGTGGCCGCCGTCGGCATCGTGGCGCGCGACGCCCTGTCACCAGCATCCAGCCTGCTGCTGCTGCTCGGTGTCACCGCGGCCATCATTCCGCCGTGCACGGTGGCCTGGGCGCTGTTCGGAGCCAGCCTGCGACCGTTCCTGCGCGTGCGCTGGATTCACGTTGCCTTCAACGTCTCGATGGCCACACTGATCCTGATCACGGCCTGGTGGATGGCCGGGCCGCTGTTGCACCGATGAGCCCCGCTGCGATGGGTCTGCAGCGTCGCCCCCACGAGGTGCTGGAGTTCTGGTTCGGCACGCGCCCGTACACGCCCGAGGCCGTGGCGCAGCGCATGCGCCGCTGGTTTGGCGATGCCACCGCGCCTGAGCTGCAACCGCAAACGGATGAGCAGATTCGACTGCGCTTCGCGGATCTGGCGCGACGGGCCGCAAACGGCGAACTCGCCGCCTGGGAATCAAGCCCGCGCCGCCGCCTGGCCCTGATCCTGCTGCTCGATCAGCTGCCACGCAATCTGCACCGTGGCCGCGCCGCGGCTTACGCACAGGATAAGCAGGCACTGGAGCTCGCGCTCGGGGGCATGCAACTGGGTGCTGATGCGGCGCTCGACCCGGTGGAGCGCATTTTCTTCTACCTGCCGCTGCAACATGCGGAGGCGCACGATATTCAGGAGGAATCGCTGGCGGCCTTTCGTCGCCTGGCTGCCGAGGCCTCGCCAGCGATGACCGCGCTGTTCGCCCGCGTCAGTCACTACGCGCAGCAGCACTACGACATCATCGAGCGCTTTGGCCGTTTTCCACACCGCAATCGCGCGCTGGGTCGTCACTCGAGGGCCGACGAACTGAGCTGGCTGGCCACCGAGGGCGTCAGCTTCGGGCAATAGCCGCCGGCCTGGTCAGCCCACGACGGGTGTGTGCCCGGCCAGCACCTGCAGCATCCGCGCCCGTTCGATATTGCCGCCACTCAGGATGACCGCGACGTTGCGATTGGCCATGCGTTGCCGCTCCTGCAGCAGCGCCGCCAGCGGCGCAGCGCCGGCGCCTTCCGCGATCTGGTGAACGTCATCGAAGTAGCTGCGCATGGCTGCGGCAATTTCATCTTCGCTCACCTCCACGAAGCGCGCCGCGCCTTTGCAGATCGCCTCGATGGCGACGGCGTTCGGCTCGCGGGTGGCGATGCCGTCAGCGAAGGTGAGTGCCGTGTCAGTTGCTATCGGCCGCCCGGCGGCAAAGGACATCGAAGTTGCTGGTGCCTTGAGCGCCGAAACGCCGACGATCTCGGTCTTGAGTCCAAGCAGGTCACGGACCAGGATCAACCCGCAGATTCCCGAGCCCATGCCGACGCTGACATACACCGTGTCAAGATCTGTGACGGCACGAAACAGCTCGAGCGCATAGGTCGCGACGCCCAGCACCAGATCCCGATGGAATGAGGGCACGAAGTGCCAGCCGCGCTCCGTAGCAACCCGATACGCCTCGTGCCTCGCGGCGTCGAAGTCCCTGCCGAACTCAACCACCGTGGCACCGAAAGTGCTCATCGCGGAATTCTGGTCAGGTGAATTTCCCTGCGGCACATAGATCGTCGCGGCAACCCCGGCACGAGCAGCGGCAAATGCAATCGACTGGCCATGATTGCCGCGCGTGGCGGAGATCAGGCCCTGAACCTTTGGCTGCGCGCGCATCAGGCGATCGAGATAGACCAGGCCGCCGCGCACTTTGAAGGCGCCCGTGGGCGTGTGATTCTCGTGCTTGACCCACACGCTGCAGCCGGCGCGTCGCCTGAGCTTCGGCCACGCGTACTGTGGCGTCGGCGGCACGGTTGCGTGCACCAGCTCCGCGACCCGCTCCAGTTCATCCACATCAACCGACAGCTTCGACTCGTCCATGCTCAGCTCCTGGTTTCGACTACGCCGTAGATCGCGACGGGTACTGGTGCTTGCGTTGGATCCTGCGGGCCCCGTGACGTTGTTGCGCGCGCCTGCATCCAGCATACTCAGCTTCTCGCCACCACGCACCAAGGTGTTGCCCGGCCGCGTTCAGCTGCTACTCTTCGGCTGCTGTATGAGGTTCGATAGTTGCGACCGTTCTGGCCTCACTAAAATACAAGGAAACTGCGATGAACCGGGGAAATGCACGACTCCCTTTTTACGCAGCTCTGCTCTTTACGAGTTTGGTCGTGACGATCGCTGGCTGCTCCAGGTCAGCCGCGCCTGCAGCGGCAGCTGCTGCCAACGCCGACACCGTTTATAAGAACGGCAAGTTCATCAAAGTCGGTTCCAATGCCGAGGTCGAAAAACTTATTGGCTCCAACACGTCTGTCATTGCCCTGGGTTGGAGCGACCCCTTGCTTGCAGGCCTGCGCCCTGTCTTGTTCACTGGTGGCGCCAGCGTATTATTATATGGGCTGTACCTGCTCAACGGCGCCGCGTCAAAATGAAAGACTCACTCATGAGCATCGACCAGCTGCGGGTCACGGCCTTCGACCTGCTGCTGCGATTCGGCCCGAAGCTGCTCGCAGCCCTGCTGATTCTTGGCGTCGGCGTTGTCGCGAGTCGCTGGGCCGCGCGCTATCTCAGCCGCGGCCTGCGGCGAATTGATATGGAACCACCGGTGCGGTCGCTGTTGGCGCGCATCGTGCAGATCGCGATACTGACGATATTCGTCATCATGGCCCTGCAGAATATCGGCGTCGAGCTGCTGCCACTCATTGCCGGTCTGGGCATCGCCGGCGCCGGCGTGGCACTTGCCATGCAGGGCGTGCTGAGCAACGTTGCGTCAGGGCTGACAATTATCTTCACAAAGCCATTCAGGGTGGGGGAATACATCTCCGTGGCTGGTGAAGAGGGTCGGGTTCTGGCCATCACGCTCTTCAGCACCACACTCGATCACACGGACCGATCGCTCGTCGTGATTCCCAATCGCAAGATCGTGGGCGAAATCCTCCATAATTTCGGCCAGATCCGTCAGCTCGACGTCACGGTAGGCGTCGCCTACAACACCGAACTCAAGACGGTGCTCGCAGCGATCGATGAGGTTTTGCAAAACAACCCGCGGGTGCTGAAAGATCCGGTACCGGTGGTACAGGCCATTCAGCTGGCCGAATCATCGATCAGCATCGGCGTGCGACCCTGGATCGCCGTGCCGGACTACACTGCCGCCACCGGTGAGATCAATCAGGCGATCGTCGAGACATTTCGGCGCCGAAGCATTGTAATCCCCGTGCCCCAGCGTGAGATCCGACTGATCGACCGCAGCGCGCACGAGAATTGATTCCGCCACTGGAATCCCGAACAGTCACCGATTTCTCAGTTGACACTGTCGGCGGAGGTGGGCTCGGTTATCGCCGTCCAGCTGCTGTCATGATCGAAGCTGCCCATCGCCGCAACGGCCGCTGCCGTGCCTGCTCCCAGATCCTTCTGGAAGACCACTCCGTCCTGGTTAACGATGAAGGTCATGACACCGCTGACCTGGTAGTTCGCGGGCCAGGCAATGAGGGCAAATCCGTCCGTCAATAGCCCTTTCCTGAAATACTCCCGGGCGCCACCGTTGGAATTGGCTCCCTGCCGGTACATCATGCGGTAGTAGTAGCCGTGATACGGCGTGCTGGCGGCGGAACGGTAACCCTCGCCCGCTGCGGACGCCACGAACTGCCCCGCCGGACTCGGCTCTTCATCCTCAGCGGTCGGCCAGTAGAGCCCGTTTTGCATGCCCTCGTCGCTGACCAGCTTGAGCGCATAAATGCCTGGCGGATCGCCGTCGTGTCCTTTGGCGGCATATTCGCGCTGTGCCGCGACGTAGCCTCGGCACACGGCGATCGCGCCAAGTTCGTTGGCACCAACACGCCGATAGACCAGTTCGTCGACGCCCTTCGCGCCATCGAGATGCCAGCCGCCGGCACCCTTGACTACCGGGACCGGGAAGGGCCACCCCTTGTCGCCCACGATCAGGGTTCTGGCATCGCTGCCCTCGGCGTCGAGCTTGTGACTCTTGCGATACGCCGCCGCGAAGGCGGCGCGATCACTCTTGTCCTGCAATGCATCGCCGGATGAGACGAGATCTTCACTGCCCGGGCCGAGCAAGCGCTGCATTGTCGCCGTATCGTCCCTCTCCGCTGCCTCAACGAAGGCCGTGACCGCAGCTTCAGCGGTATCGAATGCAGCGTGGGCCTCCTTGCGCGCACAACCGGTCGCAGCCAGGGCGACCAACAGGAGCGCGAGGCCGGCCTTGGTGGCCGTAAACCGTGTGTTGATGTGAGTCATGATGGTTTCCTCTGTCCTGTCACTTGCCTTTCTTCCTGCCGGCGCCGCTCTTCGCGTTGGCAGGCACGCCAGCGGGCAAGCTCTGCTTGCCGCGTTGGCTCGCTGCGCGATCAGCGCCACCGCGATCGGCTCCCGAGACCGCACTCTTGTTGGCGCGTTCAGGGGCGCGCTGTGCGGCGCGCTCCGGGACGCGCGCGGGCGCAACCGCAGACCGATTCTCAGGCTTGCCTATCTGCGGTGCTGCACGGCCGCGATCACCTGCGGTGGATTGATTCCTGCCCAGCGCCGGATTGGCAGCAGAACGATCAACGCCACTGGCCGCCGGTCTTGCGGCCGGCTTCGCGCCTGGCAATTTGGCGGCGGCGCCGGGCGCCGTGGGCTTCGCGCCCGCATAGGAACCCTGGACCTTCGGCTTGCCGCGCGCGTCGGGCTGCTTCGCTCCGGCATACGCATTCTGGCCCTTCCAGGAATCCGGCTGGCCCGGGGCGGCACGCTTCGGCCCTTCCTTGGCCTTCGCGTTCAGCGAATCGAGTTCGCGGCGGTTTGGCTTCGCCGCAGTGATCGGACTCTTGGCACCGTGCGAATTGCGATTGGCGCCCGGCTTGTTGCCGTAGTTGTTCCAGTAATTGTTGTTCTGGTTGACGTTGATGTTGACGTTGTTGTTGTTGAACCCGTGCTGGTAATTCGGCGGACGGTTATAGCCGTTGCTGGGGTAGTAACCATTGCCGTAACTCGGTCGGTATGGGTAGGGAGGGTAATACGGCCCCGGTCGACCGTAGTACCTCGGCGAGTAGTAACCGCCGTGGTAGTAGTCGTCATCGTTGTCGAAGATGTTTGCGACGAGGATGCCTGCGCCAAAGGCCAGCAGACCAGTGGTGACGAGGGTTCCTGTGCTGTGGCCCTTGTTCTCCACAACCGTGGTCGTTGCGGGCGCTGTAGCGACCGGCGGCGCGGGAGCGTAGACCGCGACAGGATCGTACTGAGGCACGTAAACGACCTGCGGGTTCGGTGGCGACACGATGATGACCTGCTGGCCCTCCTGGGTCTCGGTGCTAACCTTCATCTGCTCCGAACTCGCGAGGTTGCCCACATCCTTCGCCTGGGCCCGCAGGCGCTGCACTGCTGCGAGCGCGCCCGCCTGGTCGTTGACGTAGGCCTGGCCGAGTTCCGTCGTCCAGCCCATCTGGCTGCACATCATGTCGATGACTTCGGGAGACTGCATCAGCCCGCGGATCGGCGGTGTGAAGCCGGCCTGCTTCGCAGCCTCGTCTAGCGCCTTGGTCTTCAGGCTCTGGTTCTGCAGCAGCCAATTGCCGGCGTCGAGGACCTCCTGCGGATTGGCGGCGGCAACGAGCAGCTGGCCGAGCACTACGTCCGGGTACAACGCGACCGGCGCCAGCAAAGCTTCCATCGCTTCCGGCGTCCACGTTGTCTCCGTTGGCGCCAGCATTCCCGACGCTGCTTCGGTCGCGGCATCCGCGGCGGGCGCAGTTGCTGGGGTCGTTGCCTCGGCGGCAGTGCCTGACTGCTCTTTGCCACTGCAGCCTGCAATCACGATTGCTGATCCGAGCAGGAGGGCCGCCGCAGCATTCCGAAACTTTTTGAGGTCCACTAGCATTACCAAATCTCCTTCAGAAAATTGCGCATCCTCGGGAACCGCAGCCAGGCGTCGCTGAGCATTCCGCTGTCGGCACGCCCCGAATTGTCAATCGCTGGAGAGTCCGGGTTGAGAGGTCGATCTTGTTTTTTATTATTTCGAAAACATACTGTGGACAACCACTGGAGTCAACTGCCTGGCCCGCATGACACTCACTGCAGCGACAGTTCCAGGCGGACCAGAGCGCCATGAGCCTTGGCCTTGTCGCTGACGACCAGAAATACCCGGGTCGGGTCGATCTGCCCGTCTGCCAGCAATATTTTTTGCATTGCCTCAGCGCGCTGCTGCCCGAGGCTGCGAAGCTCGGCGTCCGACACGACGATTGCCGAGCGCACCGACTTGAGGAGGAACTCCCGCTTGAGATCAAGTGCGGCATCTTTCGATGCATCCTGCGGAATCGCCGGGTACTGCACCGGACCAGCAGCTTTCTGCTGGTACAGCGCCGCCAGTACTTTTACCTGGGTGGCCGCATCGAAGGCATCCAGGTCAGCCGGCTCGGCTCCGGACGGCGCGCTCCGCGTCAGCTTCATGGATTGAACTTCCGCAACTGTTGCGGCGTGAAAGCGCGCATTGACAATCGCCTCGCGGTCAAGCTCGGGCACGGTCGCAATGGGCAATTCAATCTTGAGCTGCGGGCGCTCCGCCAGAGCCTTGCCGACGGCCCTGATTCGCTCCTGTGCTGCGCCGTCAAGATCAGCGAGGCCGGGTGCAAAATCTACAAATTGCAGATCCGGTCCGCCACCGAACAACGAGCCCAGCAGGGCGAACGGCGCGGTGACCGCTTTCAGCAGCAGATTCACCAGCACTTTCCAGATGATCGGTCCGATCCTGAAATGCGGATCATCGAGCGTGCCGGTGACGGGTAAGCTGAGGTCGATCACGCCGTGCCGATCCTTGAGCAGCGCAACGGCGAGTTTGATCGGCAGGGTGACCGCCTCTTTGCTGGCGGTTTTGGCGCCGAACTCCAACTGATCGATCGTTACGTGATGCTCGGCCTCGAGCTTGCGGTCCTGCACTTTGTAGCGCAGTTCCGTGGTGAGTTTGCCCTTCGAAATGCTATAGCCGGCGAATTTCCCCGAATATGGATTGAAGGTGGTGAGTTCCATATTCCTGAAGCTCAAATTCACGTCCGTAAAAAGCGCCGCACTGAATACATTTATTTCGCCATCAATCGCCACGGGCGAGAACTGATTCACCTCGCCAGTTAATTTAACCTTGGCCCGCGATTCCGGATCCGACGACAGGCCCAGCACCGTACCCTCGAGCGCCTGTATGCCCGCCGCGAAATTCGGCTGTATGGACAGATCGGCGAAATTGGCCTCGCCGTTCTCGATGCTGACCTTGCGTATCATGATCGCCATGGGCTTCGGCACCGGCGCGGCAGGACCGGCAGGCGCGGCCACAGGAGCCTCAGCCTTGGGCGCTGACACCGCCGCGTCCGCGTCGTTCCCGGCGAGCACACGTGCAATATTCAGCGTCTTATCGGGCGCGATGATCACGCGCGCATAGGGCTTGCGGAAATTGACCTGGTCAATGCTCAGTCTGTCAGGCTCGGTCTGAAACTTCAGGCCGCGCACTTCGAGCCGCTGCCAGTTGACGAGGTCGTTACCCAGGGCATTGTCGATGGTGTGCAGATTGTCGACGCCAAGACTGCCAGTGAACCCCAGGGACTTTCGCGCCTCTCCCCTCACCTGCCTGGCATCTGCCTTCAGGTCACCGGTCAGCTGGAGCCGACCGCTCTTCAGACTCATCGCGGTCCTTTGTGCGATATAGGGCTGCAGGGCCTTGAGGTCGAAATTGCTGACTTGCAGGTGCAGGCTGGCGGTAGCCGGGTCGGGACTGACCTTTCCCTGCACCGACACCTTGCCGGCGCCGTTCACGCCGACTTCAAGCGCGACATCGACGGGTCGACTCAGATCCGAGCTGACCCCTTTTATCTGCAGATTGACGGGAGCCAGGATGATTGCCGCTGCTGGCTTGAGACTGCGATCCTCAGCCGAAATATTTGCGTCAGCGACTTTGAATTCGCCCAGCTCGAAGCGCCAGGGCCGGCTCTCGGGGCCTGCCGGTTTTGCCGGCTCCGTCGGCTCGCTGGCGACTTCCCCTGGCTGCGCCGCCAGACTGGCAAGATTGACCTTGCCGTCGGCGTCCAGCCAGGCGTGAACCTTGAGACTGTGCAGGTCAATCGCCCCGACCTTTACCAGTCTTTGCGCCAGATCCAGCGAGGTTGACTCCACGGCCAACTGTGGCAGCGATATCCATTCGGCCTCTGTTGCACTGGGGCTGATGGCAAGGTCGCGCGACGCGAAGCGCGAGATCGCCAGCTGCAAGTCGATGGGATCG
>Ga0315268_10009534_pt1 | contig 10072 bp, 9 predicted proteins | sample C1_top_MG_FD_204535 | JGI IMG/M metagenome (GOLD analysis project Ga0315268, IMG submission 204535) | Sediment microbial communities from Yellowstone Lake, YNP, Wyoming, USA - C1_top | ecosystem: Environmental > Aquatic > Freshwater > Lake > Sediment | place: USA: Wyoming | collected 2017-08-01 | reverse complement strand
ATCGCGGCCATCAACCTGGAGGAAGGCGACATCCTCGTCGACGTCCAGCACACCTCGGGCAAGGACGAGGCCATGATCGGCACCCAGGGCGGCATGTCGATCCGCTTCGCCGAGACGGACGTGCGACTCATGGGGCGCGCCGCGATGGGGGTCCGCGGAATCCGGCTGGAGAAGGGCGACATCGTCGTCGGCATGGAGGCCTTCCCGAAAGACTCCAAGAAGACCCTGCTCACCGTCTGCGAGAACGGCTACGGCAAGCGCACCGCCCTCTCCGAGTACAGGGACCAGCGCCGCGGCGGCGGCGGCATCATCACGATCAAGGCCAACGAGCGCAACGGCACGGTGGTGAACATCAAGCTCGTCACCGACGAGAACGACCTCATGGTGATGACCGAGAAGGGGATGGCCATCCGTCTGCGCTGCAAGGACATCAAGGTCATCTCCCGCAACACGCAGGGCGTGCGCCTGGTGCGCCTGGAAGAGGGCGACAAGGTGGCGCGCGTGGCGCCGATCGTGGCAGAAGCCAACAGCCCGGCCGATCAGGCCGGCGGAGCACCGGAGAAGAAGTCCTGAACGGCGGCTTCAGGATAGTGCCGCACACTTCGGAAGTAGGCCTGCGCCTTTGGGGCCGGACATGGAAGGAGTTCTACGCCGCAGCGGTGCGCGGGCTGCTGGCGCTCTACGATGTGCGGCGCGTTCCGAAGGCGGCCGTGCGCAGGCGAAAGATCGTCCTCAAGGCCGAATCTCCGGAAGAACTCCTGGTTGCGTGGCTCGACGAGCTGAACTTCTACATCACGGCCAAGCGGCTGCTCCCGGTCGCCCAGAGTTTCCAACGGGCGGGGCCCGATGCCGTCGGCGCGAGCCTCCGCATGGTCCCGCTGGATGCGATGCGCCGGCCGCTGAAGGGCGAGGTCAAGGCCGCAAGCTACCACAAGTTGAAGGTGGAGCGGTTGCGCGGGCGGTGGTGCGCCACGGTCATACTGGACGTCTAGAATATACATAGATGAGCCTCTTCAGGAAGATCGACGACTACCGCTTCGAGCTCCCCAAGACCGGAGGCATGCGCGTTCCCGGACTCGTCTACGCCTCGGAGGGCATGCTGCCCAAGATCGAGCGCGAAAGGGTCGCCGAGCAGGTGGCCAATGTCGCCCACCTGCCGGGGATCGTCGGCCACTCGCTCGCCATGCCCGACTGCCACTGGGGCTACGGCATGGCCGTAGGCGGCGTGGCTGCGATGGACGTGGAAACCGGGGTCATCAGCCCCGGCGGGGTGGGCTACGACATATCCTGCGGGGTCCGCCTGCTCAGAAGCGACCTAAGCGCCGCGGAAATCAAGCCGCACGCAGAAAGGCTCATGGATGCGCTCTACGGCAGGGTGGCGTCGGGCGTCGGCAAGGGCGGGCCCATCCGCGTGGACAAGCGCGGGATGCTGGACGTATTCAAGAAGGGCGCGCTCTGGGCCGTTGAAAAAGGCTACGGGGACCGCGAGGACCTGCTCACCTGCGAGGACGGCGGCTTCTTGAAGGACGCGGACCCCGACCTCCCCAGCGAGCGCGCCATAGAGCGCGGCAGGGACCAGATCGGCACCCTGGGAAGCGGGAACCACTTCTTGGAGCTCCAGGTCGTAGACGAGATATTCGACCTCGGCGTAGCCGCGGTCTTCGGGCTCTTCAAGGGCCAGCTCACGGTGATGGTGCACACCGGCTCGCGCGGCTGCGGCTACCAGATCTGCGAGGACAACCTGCGCCTCATGCAGAGGGCCGCGCCCAAGTACCAGATACGCCTGCCTGACCGCCAGCTCGCCTGCGCGCCGATCTGCTCCCAGGAGGGCAGGGAGTACTACGGCGCCATGTGCGCCGGCGCGAACTACGCGCGCGCGAACCGGCAAGCCATCACCCACCTCATCCGCGAATGCTTCTCTCGGGTCCTCGGCCGCGGGCCCGAGAGCCTGGGCCTGCGCGTGGTCTACGACGTCTGCCATAACGTGGCAAAGTTCGAGACGCACGAGGTCGACGGCAAGCCCCGGCGGCTCTGCGTCCACCGCAAGGGAGCCACCCGCGCCTTCGCGGCCGGACATCCGGATGTCCCCGAGCCGTACCGGGCGGTCGGCCAGCCCGTGCTGGTCCCAGGCTCCATGGGCACCGCCTACTACGTGCTCGTCGGGACGGAGCGCGCGATGCGGGAAACCTTCGGCACCGTTTGTCACGGCGCCGGCCGGCTCATGAGCCGGACCCAGGCCGCCAAGCAGGTGGAGGGCCACCGGCTTGCGGTGGAGCTCAAGGACGCCGGCGTTTCCATCAGGACCGACTCCTACCGCGGCCTCGCGGAAGAAGCCCCCCTCGCCTACAAGGACGTCGACGAGGTCGTAGGCGTCTGCCATGCCGCCGGCATCTCGCGGAAAGTCGCGCGCATGCGCCCCATCGGCGTGCTCAAAGGCTAGGCAAGTTTGTACAATCGCCGCAGTCCACGCATGAGAAACACGGCGATACCGGCGGCCGCGCTGCTCATCACCCTGTCTTCGGCCTGGGCGCCGTCTGCCGAGGTGGTCCTGCAGGAGATGCGCTGGCAGGTGACCCCCAACGTCCAATCCCGCAAAGCCGTCTGGCACGACGCTGCCGGCTGGCTCCAGCCGCCCGGCTCGAAGCTGGAGCGCCAGCCCCGGGTGCTGGTCACCCTGCGCAACAGGTCCGCGGGATCCGAGGAAGCCCTTCTGCTGAGGTATGCGGTCAGCGCGCGGCTGGCCCATGTGCGCGAGGACGGCGCCGCCTCCGCCGAGGGCACCTGGGCCATCCCCTTCATCCTTGAAGAGCGCCGGGTCCCCAAGGTCCGCGGAAACGACGTCCTCCGGGTGCCGATCTCCCTCAATCGGGCGATGTTCGGAGCCTATCTCATGCGCATGCGGCGCGCCGGCTTTTGGCCCGACATGCTGAAGCTGCAGGTCATGGTGGAACCCCGGCCCGGGGAGAACTCTTTAGACGACCGGATGATCGAGGCGGTCCTCCCGGTCCAATGGAAGCAGCCGCAGGCCGCCGCTCCGGGGGGAAACAAATGAACGATCCGAGGCTTCTTCGCGCGGAGCCGGAGAAGGCCCGAAAGGGCCTGCGAGACCGGGGGGGCCGGTATCTGCCGCTGCTCGACAAGTTCCTCTCTCTCGACGAGGAGCGCCGGGGGCTGCTCAAGGAGGTCGAGGAGCTCCGTTCGCGCCGCAACGAGCTTTCCAAGTCGGTCGGGCAGGCCAAGGCCAAGAAGGACGAGGAGGCCGCCAAGAAGCTCATGGAGGAGGTCGGCCGGCTCAAGACGGGCCTCTCCGAGAAGGAGGGCCGGCTGGCCGGCATCGACGCGGAGGTCAAGGACTGCCTGCTCGGCATCCCGAATCTGCCGCACCCGAGCGTGCCGGTCGGAAAGTCCGAATCCGATAATCCGGTGGTGCGCAATGAGGGGGAGCCCCCGGCCATGCCCTTCAAGCCCCTCGACCACGTCGGCGTGGGCGAGAAGCTGGGGATCCTGGATTTCACCCTGGCGGCGAAGCTCTCGGGCGCGCGCTTCGCCCTGCTCAGGGGCGCGGGGGCCAGGCTCGAGCGCGCCATCGCGCAGTTCATGCTCGACGTGCAGACCAAGCAGAACGGCTACCTCGAGCACTGGGTCCCGTGCCTGGTCCTGCCGAAGATACTGGAGGGCACCGGCCAGCTGCCGAAGTTCGAGGCGGACCTCTACAAGACCGGCCAATACGAAGAGAAGGCGGGCGGGGAGGACGGCGAGCGGGGCGCCATGTTCCTCATCCCGACGGCCGAGGTGCCTCTGACGAACATGGTGCGCGATGAAATCCTGGACGCGGCCAAGCTGCCCATGAAGGTCACGGCCCTGACGGCCTGCTTCAGGCAGGAGTCCGGCTCGTACGGCAAAGACGTTCGCGGCCTCATCCGCAACCACCAGTTCGACAAGGTAGAGCTGGTCTGGATCACCAAGCCCGAGGACTCGATGGCCGCCCTCGAGCAGCTCACGCTCGACGCGCAGAAGATCCTGCAGTTGCTCAAGCTCCCGCACCGGGTCATCGAGCTCTGCACCGCGGACATCGGATTCGCCTCCTGCAAGACCTACGACCTGGAAGTGTTCTTCCCCGGCGAGGGCCGCTACCGCGAGGTCTCCTCCTGCTCGAACTGCTGGGATTTCCAGGCCCGGAGGATGAACGCCCGCATGCGCCGGGGGCCGAGGGGTGCGCCCGAGTTCGTGCACACCCTCAACGGATCGGGGCTGGCCGTTGGGCGGATATTCGCGGCCGTGCTGGAGAACGGCCAGCAGGCGGACGGCAGCCTGCGCGTCCCCGAAGCCCTGGTGCCGTATTTCGGAGCCGAAGTAATCGCCTAGCCCTTCGCTAGTCCCACTCGGGCGGGATGTTCAGCTTTCGCCGCAAAGTCGAGCCCATCTCCCGCATGCAGTCCTTGACCCTCCCGGGCGCGGCCGCGGGCAGCTCGAAGGCCTTCTTGAGACGCTCCCAGCCCTCTTTTCGGCGGCCAGTCTCCATGTAGTCGAAATAGAGCGAAAGGGCGGACCCGAGATAGTCTCCGTAGCGCCCGGTCTGGACCGGGTTATTCCCCGCCAGCTCGGCTTCCAGGTTCGACATATGGGCCCGGTAAAAGGCCGGAAATTCAGCCGAGACCGTGCGAAGGCCGCCGTGTTCGACCGCATGGATGCGGGTGCGGCGGGCCGTCTGCGCCATCGTGAAGAACGAGTCGCAGCCAAGATCGAAGAACTGGCCCAGCGGCCGCTCGCGGGAGATTACTTCGAGCCTCCCGTCGAGGGCGATGTCTTCGAAATCCCCCCCCTCCAAGGGCCGGCCCATGCTCGCGAGCTTCCCGCCGGAATAGCGCAGCAGGCTCAAGAGAGGCTCCTGGCTCGGGAATTCCACGACGTAGGCCAGAACGCGCGAGCCGTCGCCGATCAAATCCGGGATTCCCCCCCCATCGTGGAGCGGTGCGAGGCGGATGCTCGCCGCGGAGGTCTGGAAGTAGATGAGGCTGGCGTTCTTGTCTATCCGGTAGGCCGCGAGGCGGAAGGTACCGCGGTCCGGGCGCGTGAAGACCATGGCCAGCAACCTCTTGCCGCCCGGAAGCGCCGCGGAGGCCTTCTGGCGCAGCTCAAAGCCGGCCTGAGCGAAGCGCTGGATCTCCCCCCCGAGGGTCCGGGGGGCGGGCTTGGACTCGGCGGCCCAAAGCGTCGGGGAAGCCAGCAACAGGAGGATGGACGGGGCCAGCCTCACCTGGAAGGCGCGACGCCGAAGCGCTGGTCGGCTTCGGCGTCGCGCAGGGCCTCTTTGGACCCCGTGGGGCCGACGGCCCAGAGGCGGCCGTTCTCCTTGAAGCAGCAGGCCCACAGGGCGGAGTCGAAGCCGCGCAACTGGCGCCCCTCCTCCATGCCCGAGGCCGCGAAGAGGAAGCCCTTCTTCGCGCGCAGGGGGTAGTAGCCGAAAGCTTTCGCAAAGCCCTCGTCCTGGGGGATGTTGCCGAACCCCCGCACGGCCAGGGCGCTGCCGTCGAATGCCAGGGCGAACTCATCGATCCTGGTCCACTGCGTGTAGTCCAGGCTCTTGACGTCGCGCCCGCGGACGTCAAAAACGTAGAGATAGGGCCGGGCCTTGGCGTAGGGGTCCACATCCTGCAGCAGGACCGCGACCGTGCCGTCGTTGGCGATGCTGATGCCGCGGGCGGCCCCGGCGTTTCCCACGATGGCCTTGTCGGGCATGCGGCGGGCCCAGAGCACGTGCCCGTCGGAGTCCAGCAGGCGCAGGGTGGACGCGAGGAGCAGGGCCTTGGCGACTTCGGGGCCGCGGCGGCTGTCGAGATGGAGGCCGAATTCCCGGTTCTCCTCGTCCAAGATGCAGAATCGCGGGCCGGTCCCGGCGAAGATCAACGTCCTCTTGGTGACCCCGCGCTCGGCGCGCGGCAGGGGCACGCGGTGTTCTGGCTTGTCCACGGATTCGCGCACGTACACGTGGTCCTCCCCCTCTATCCAGCGGAAGCGGCCGTCCGGAGAGACCGAGAAGTTGCCAGGGCTGGGTGCGGGCAGCGCCGTCAAATGCACGGAGGCGGGCGCCGTGCTGGCTCCCTGGGCCACGAGGGGGCCGAAAGCGGCGAAAATCAGAAGCTGGGCCGACGCGAAGATCAGCATGGGAACACCCCCATTCTCAACTAGTATAGCCGGCAAAACAGCCCCAGTAAAGAGGCTACCCGCGGGGCCTGCGCATGGGAGGCGCGCGCCTGTGAGCCAGCCAGCCCTTGGCGAGGAGGATTTCCGCGATCTGCACGGAATTCAGCGCGGCGCCCTTAAGCAGGTTGTCCGAGACGATCCAGAGGGCCAATTCGTTCTTCGCGGCCCCCCGCCGGAGGCGTCCCACGTGCACCGGGTCCGTCTCTTGAGCCGCGGCGGGCGTCGGGTACTCGTCCCGGGCCCAGAGGGACAGGCCGGGGGCCCGGCGCAGAATGGCGCGGGCGCGCGCGGGCCCCAGGGGCTTCTGTGTTTCTATCCATACCGCCAGACAATGGGAGCGGATGACCGGGACGCGCACCGCCGTCACAGAGATAGGCAGGTCCGGCAGGGACCATATCTTGCGCAGTTCCTCGCGGACCTTGAACTCCTCGCCGGAGTCGCCCCTCCGGTCGAAGGGGCCGACCTGCGGGAACAGGTTCAGGGCGATCGGGGCCGGCAGGGCGCGGGCCCGCGGGAAAGCGGGGACGTCGAGGACTTCGCCGCCCGCGAGCAAGGGGCCGGCCCGCCGCATTTGGGCGCGGAATTCCTCGAGCGCGTCGCGGCCCGCTCCGGAGACCGCCTGGTACGAGGCGATTCTGACGGCCGACAAGCCCGCGGCGCGCCGCAGGGGCGCGAGCGCGACGGCCGCCCCGGTCAAGGTGCAGTTCGGCCCCGCAATCAGCCGGCTCTTCGGCGATAGGGCGCGCGCGTTGACTTCCGGAATGACCAACGGCACGTGCGGATCCAGTCGGAAAGCGGAGGAATCGTCTATGACCCAAACGCCGGAGTCGGCGAGGCGGCGGGCGCAGCGCCGCGACACCTCGTCGCTGGACACGAAGAACACGATGTCGCAGCCGAGCAAAGAAGCGGGAGAGACGGCGCGGCACGCGAGGCGGCGCCCGCGAAAAGACACGGCGGAGCCCGGACGCCCGGACCCGAACGGGCGCAGCTGCGCGACGGGGAAGCGGCGCCTCTCCAGGACGCGGAGCAGGATGCGTCCCACCAGGCCCGTGGCGCCGACCACGCCGACGATCAGTCCGGGGCGCCTTTCAGGGCTTGCCATCGGCAGCGGCCCCCCCCGAGACGAACCAGATGTTGCTGCGGCCCTCGGCCGCCGCGATGTCGCGGGCCCGGGCGCGGATGTACGCGCCGCGCGCGGGAATGAGGCTGCGGGACAGCGTGAATACGTAGGGCGGGCAGCGCATGTAGCCGGACACGCGGCGCCATTCGAGTTCATCCTGGGACAGCTCGACCCACGAGAGGTCCACGTCCTTTCCTTCGACCGTGAACCGGACGATCACGTCGTCGCCCGCGGTCTTGGCCGAAAGGTCGGCGACCCGCACCGTGCGGCCGTTTCCCGCGACCATCTCGATCGCCAGGGCCGGGCGGATGTTCATGATGGGCACCTGGAGGGCCCCGTTGTCGCTGCGCGGAGGGACGCCCTGTATGGCATGGTTGTTCCACGCGACAGGCTCGGGCGGGCCCTTTTCCGAGGCCGCCGCCAGGCCCGCCAGGATCGGGGAATGGGCCGCGTCGCGAAAATCCCTTGTAGGGGACCACACGATGAGGTAATTCGGCCGCTCAACGGAAACCTGCGATACCTGCACCTCGGTCCAGAACCACTCCGAGTGGCCTGTTCCGGGCACGTTCACGTTCGCATCGGGTTCGGCCGGGATGTCGGCGGCGTCGATCAAGAAGAAGCTCTGGTCCGAGCCGAAGGACGGGGTCTGCGAGACGGCCATGTAGATCTTGCCCGGGATTCTCGCGCGCTCCCACGGGCTATCCGAGACCGACTGAGACTTGGCCCTGCCTATCTTTGCCCCTATGAACGCCCGGGCGTATTCCCCCGCCGGCGCCGGAGGGAGCTTTACTATCCACGCATTGTTGAATCCGACATACCAATTCGAGTCCGAGCCGCCGTCCGCAAACCTGCCGAAATCATTTATGTTCTCTGCCAAGGACATGAAGACCGGCCCGCTCGATGCGCTTGCGGATTTCTTTACCGGTCTTTCGGCGTCTACTACTCCGAAGTCGTCAGGCGGGGCTTCCGAGGTCTGGCCAAGGGCTGTAACAGACGGATAAAGTCCGGATATAATTGCTAATAACGCTTGTAATATAAGCATTATTTTAGTTTGGACAGAAGCTTATCGAAATCCGACAAGCTGTAGAATCGGATCGTCACGCTTCCATTCTTGCCATCGCTTCTGGTCCGGATCACAACCTTCATTCCGAGAGACTGGCTCAACTGCCGCTCGATCGCCTTGATGTCGGCTTGGGACGATCCCTGTGGTGCGCCGTTCCTGGGGCGGCGATTCGAACCATTTTCGATGAGTCGAGCCGCTGTCTCCACGTCCCGGACCGAGAGCTTCTCCTCCAGAATCCGGGAGAAGAGCTTGTTGCGTTCGGATAGGTCCGTGACGGTCAGCAATGCCCGGGCATGGCCTTCCGAGATTGTCCCGCAACCGATCGCGTCTTGTATCTCGGAGGACAGTTCCAGAAGACGCAGGGTGTTCGATATGGCGGCCCTAGACTTGCACAGGATCTCCGATATCTCGGTCTGGGAATAGCCGTGCTTATTGACCAGGTCCGCGTAGCCGCGAGCCTCATCCAGAGCATTCAAGTCTTCACGCTGGATATTCTCTTCAAGAGCGAGCACCAGCCGTTCCTTTTCCGTGACTGATTTGACCTGCGCATCTATCTGCGTCAGTCCAGCTAGCTGGGCGGCCCGCAGTCTGCGTTCCCCAACAATCAGCTCATACCTGCCGTCAGAATCCTGCGGTGATATCAGTATCGGCTGCGTCAGACCATGCTGCTTTATAGATTGTGCTAATTCTGAAAGACCCTCGGTATTGAAGCGTTTGCGAGGCTGAAAACGATTTGGTTTTATGTCAGAAATCGAAACCCTAGTAGTCCCGGATTCTATTGGCTGAGCAACAGTATTATCAGCCTTTTGTGGGAGCAGCCTGTCCAATCCGCGTCCGAGCGCCTGCCTCATTGTGTTCTCTCCTGAACTTCTGTTAGTCTATCTTTACGACTTCCCAGCCGCGCCTTCCTAACAACTCTCCAGCTAGAGCAAGATAGGCTTGTCCTCCACGAGAACGCGGGTCGTACTGGAGAATCGACTTACCGTGACTGGGCGCCTCAGCCAAACGTATAGATCTTGGAACAGCTGTTCGAAACAGTTTGTCGCCAAAGAATTTACCCAATTCACCGCGGACCTGTTGTGCTAGGGAGATTCTTGGGTCGAACATCGTGAGAATCCCACCCCCGATCTCCAACCGTGGATTTATGGTTTCCTTGACTCTGTTAACCGTTTCCACAAAGCTGGCCAAGCCCTCCAGAGCATAGTACTCTCCTTGGAGCGGAATCATGACGCTGTCCGCAGCTGACAAGCCATTGATTGTCAGTAGTCCAAGGGATGGAGGGCAATCTATCAAGATGAAACGGTAGAGTCCTTTCAGTGGAGCGATGGCTTCCCTAAGCCTGTTTTCACGTGAAAACTCGTCCGAAAGGTCCAATTCGGCAGATATCATGTCCTGCCCGGAAGGCATTACATCTAGCAATTCCTGGCCGGAAGCTTTGATGGTCTTTTCTGCTGGCACCGATTCCAGCAAAGCCTGGTACGTCCCGGAATCGACAGTCGACTTATCGATTCCTAGTCCGGAAGTCGCATTTCCCTGCGGGTCGATGTCCACCAAAAGGACCTCTTGTCCGAAGCATGCCAGGGCAGCGGCAAGATTGATTGCGGTGGTGGTCTTTCCGACACCCCCCTTCTGATTGGCGATGGCGATGATTTCCGTGACGCCTGTCGTCTTCACGTTACGATGAT
>Ga0315268_10009533_pt1 | contig 10072 bp, 7 predicted proteins | sample C1_top_MG_FD_204535 | JGI IMG/M metagenome (GOLD analysis project Ga0315268, IMG submission 204535) | Sediment microbial communities from Yellowstone Lake, YNP, Wyoming, USA - C1_top | ecosystem: Environmental > Aquatic > Freshwater > Lake > Sediment | place: USA: Wyoming | collected 2017-08-01 | reverse complement strand
CTGGCTGGCCTGCACCCTGGCCGGCGTGGCCCTGGCCGTTCTGGGGCGCCGGGCCATCTCGCGAGCGGCCGTGGGCTGGGCTTCCCTGGCTTGGGCCGTACCGGTGGGCCTCTGGGTGGTGATGATCGCCATCCACCGCGCGCCCTGGGGTCTAGGAGAGGAGATCGCGACCCGCGGCTACGCCTGGATGACCGCTGCCTTCCTCGCGGCGCTAATCGGCGCCCTGGCGCTAGCCCTGGGCCGTCACCTGCGCGCCGCCGGCGACGCCACCACGCCCGACCGGAGCCTCCTCTTCGCCCTGGCAGCGACGGCCCTGGGCACGCTCCTTCTCCTGGGAATGGAGTTCTATTGGATCCAGGACCCCCAGTGGGGACGCCAGAACACCACCCTCCGCCTAGGCTACCAGGCCTGGGTGCTCCTGAGCGTGGGCGGCGCCTTCGCTCTGTACTACCTGCTGGCGCGCTGGCGACCGGCGAGTCTGCTGTCGGTGCTGGGGAGCGTCGGCTGGGCCGCGGGGAGCATCATCGTGCTGGGAGCGGCCCTCATTTTCCCGGTGGCCAGCACGTTCTACATCAGCGGCGACTTCGAGAACCAGCGCGAGCTGGACGGCCTGGCCTTCGAGCGCCGAAGCAACCCGGACGAGTACGCCAGCGTCCGCTGGCTCCAGGAGAACGTGAAGGGCGCACCGGTGGTGTTGGAGGGCGTGGGCGCCGACTACACCTGGGCGGCGCGCGTCTCCACCCGCACCGGCTTGCCCACGGTCTTGGGCTGGCCCACGCACGAGTTCCGCCTTCAGAACACCTGGGAGCCCCTGAACGAGCGCCGCAAGGACGTGGAGACGGCCTACAACACGACCTCCCTGGCGGAAGCGAGGGCTATCCTCGACAAGTACGACGTGCAGTACGTCTACGTGGGCGACTTCGAGCGGGAGACGTACAAAGAGGAGGGGCTCGCCAAGTTCGTGGGGCTGGGGAAGATCGTGTTCCGCCAGGGCAACGTGACGATCTACAAGGTGTTGAGCGAGGGGGAGGCCGCCGCTAGTGCGCGATGATCTCCTCGCCGCCGTCCACGCCGATGAGGTTGCCCGTCATCCAGGCGGTTCGCTCGTCGGATAGAGCGGCGATGACGCGGGCCACGTCTTCGGTGGTCGTGGTGCGGCCGCTGGGGTTGCGCTGGGCGGCGATCGCCAGCATCTGCTGAGCGCCGGGGATCTTGCGCAAGGCCGGTGTATCGGTGATGCCGGCTCGAATGGCGTTGACGGCGATCCCCCGCGAAGCGAGCTCCACCGCGAGGTGACGGACGTGGTACTCCAGGGCTGCCTTGGCACAGCCCACCGGCCCGTACTCCGGCCAGATGCGGGTGGAGCCGGAGCTGGTCATGGCGTAGACCCTGCTCCCCGGCCCCAGGAGCCCGCGGTAGACCATGTCCTGGACCCAGTAGACCAGGCTGTGGGCCATCACGTCCAGGGTCATCTCCATCTGGGCCTGGCTCACCGCCTGTTTGGGCTCGGCCGGCACGTAGGAGCGCAGCGTGCCGAAGGCCAGGGAGTGGAGCATCACCCGCACCGTCGCGGGCGGCTTCTCGGCCTGTAGCCGCTCCCCCATCGCCTCCAGGATCTGGGCCCGCTTCTTGGGGTCCGCGGCGTTCATGTTGAAGAAGACGGCCTCGCGGCCAAGGTCCTGGATCTGGGCCACCACTCGCTGGGCGTTGGGCAGCGTCGATCGCAGGTCAAGGTGAACGCCGAAGACGTGCATGCCGTTTCGGGCCAGTTCCAGGGCGGTGGCCGCCCCCATACCGCTCGAGGCGCCGAGGATCAACGCCCAGCGGTCGCGCAGGCCGTTGTCTTCCGCCATGCCTTACACCCCCTGGCTGGACGCCGGCCCGGTCCGAGCGTCCTCGCGGGCCAGCAACTCGCGCAGATGGGGCACCAGTTCCGGCGCCAGGTCCGGCCGCCGCAGGGCCATCGAGAGGTTGGCTTTCAGGAAGCCGATTGGCCGGCCGATGTCGAACCGCTCACCGACGAAGCGGCAGGCGTAGAGCGACTCCACCTCGAGGAGCAGACCCAGGCTGTCTGTGAGCTGGATCTCCCCGTTGGCGCCCGGCGGCGTGCGCTCGATGACGGGGAAGATCGCTGGCGTCAGCACCAGGCGCCCCACCGTCCCCAGGTCCGACTTGGCCTCCGCAGCCGGCGGCTTCTCGACGATGCCCAACACCTGGTAGACTCGCTCCTCCAACTCCTTCGGCTCGATGACGCCGTAGTGGGGCAGCTCCGCTCGCGGCAGGCGCTCGACGGCCACGACGCTGCCACCGTGGCGGTCGTACACGTCGATGAGCTGACCGATGGCCGGCACGTCGCTCTCTATGATGTCGTCGGGGAAGAAGACGGCGAAGGGCTCGTCGCCGATTACGCGACGGGCCCGCATCACGGCATCGCCGATGCCCCGTCGTTCCTTTTGCCGCACGAAGACAATGTCGGCCACCTCGGCCAGTCGCCGCATCTCCTCCGCCTGCTGATGGCGTCCCTTCTCCTCCAGGAACACTTCCAGATCTGTGAGGCGGTCGAAGTGATCCTCAACCGCCCGCTTGTTGACGGCGGTGACGAGGATGATCTGCTCTAAACCGGCCCGCACCGCCTCATCGACCACATACTGGATAGCCGGCTTGTCGACCAGCGGAAGCATCTCCTTGGGGACAGCCTTCGTGGCTGGTAAGAAGCGGGTACCGTAGCCAGCGGCCAGGATAACGGCCTTCCGAACGCGCATTAGACGCCCCTTGTCAGACTGAGGGCCATTCTACAATAGGGCCTGACGACCTTCAACCTTGCGTTACCATTTGTGGGCAAGGTTAGGCTCGGCCGGTCGTTGGCGCCGGCGTGGATAGTGAGGTGGATAACTGCCTTGACAGAACCGAATCGCTTATGTAGGATGTTTCGAGGCCGTGCTAGACGGGGAGCTAGCGGTGCCCTGTACCCGCAATCCGCTATAGCGGGGTCGAACTCCCGCTCGAGGTCTTGGCACCGCAGGGACTGCCCTCGACAAGTAGCGTTGATGACCTGGCCCTGCGCGGCGAGACGCTACAAACCCCGTCAGGTCCGGAAGGAAGCAGCGGTAAGTAGTTAGTTTCGGGTGCCGCAGGTAAACCTGGTTGGAGCTGGCTGTCGAGAGTAAGCCTACGGACCAGATCGACAGCGGGTGCACGGCCGCTCTATCCGGGACACCGCCGCCCAATCAAATAGAGGAAGGTGTTGCCCGAAAAGCCGTCCCGGGCGCCTGTCTTTGTCTTGGAAAGGCAGGTGCCCCTCGGAAGACTGCAGGGCGCCAAACTCTCGGCAGGCTCCCTCCTCCACTCCCGCCGCGTCCTCCATTTCTCACTGATAGCGCTGGTGGCGGGAGGCGGCTTGCTGTTCGCCGTGTCTGGCACGATAGGCGCCGGGTCTTCCCCTGATGACGCCCGGCTGGCCCTCAATGGCGGCCTGTTCGACCACGGCGGCCGGTTGCCGGTTGTGGCCGCCGCGGCCATTTCGCCGACGCCGGACAGTGTCCCCGTGACTCTCCACGAAGACGGCTTGACCACCAACACCGCCTCCGCTGCTCAGACGGTCCGCGAGGCGTTAGCTCAAGAAGGCGTCGTGCTCGGCCAAGGAGACTACGTCTTCCCCGAGCGTGCTTCGCCTCTCACCGCGGGCACCCATATCTATATCTACCACGCCAACGATGTCTCCTTAATAGTCGACGGCCAATCGGCCAAGGCCCACACCCGCAAGGCCACCGTGGGCGGCTTCCTGTCCGAGGCTGGCATCACCCTGGCGCCCGACGATCGAGTGGAGCCACCGCCGGACACGCCTCTCACGAAAGATACGACCGTCCGCGTCGTGCGGGTGCGGGAAGGGGTCGACACCGTCGAAGAGACCATCGCCAGGGAGACCATCTACCAGGACGACCCCAACATGGATCAGGGCGACTATGTCGTTCTAGAGCCCGGCGCCGACGGCCTGGTCCGCCGCTCGTACCAGGTGGTGTACGAGGACGGCCAGGAAGCAAAGCGCGAGCTTGTTGACGAATCAGAGGTCCCGTCCCAGCCGGAGATCGTCGCCATGGGCACCCGGCCGGTGAACCTGGTGGACACACCGGCCGGACCGCTGCGGTACCGCCAATCGATGAAGGTGTACGCCACCTGGTACAACCCGGCCAGCGCCGGCCGGCCGGCGGACAGCCCCTGGTACGGGATCGCCGCCACCGGTGTCCCCGTTCACCGGGGCATCGTGGCCGTGGACCCGTCGGTCATACCCCTGGGTTCGCGCATGTACGTCCCCGGCTACGGCGAGGCGGTGGCCGCCGATACCGGCTGGGCCGTGATCGGCCACATCATCGACCTGGGTTTCGCCGACTACGAAGTGCCCGACTGGCGCAGCGGCTGGGTGGAGATTTACGTCCTGGAGTAGCTACCCCGGCCGCCCAGCGGTATTATGGGCTTACGATGCCGGGGCAGCCGGGAAAGCTAATCGAAGCCGGGGTCAGCAAACGGATCGTTGCCCCCCGCCGCCCCCGTAAGCGCCTGGGCCAGCACTTCCTCACCGACCGCCGCATCCTCCAGCGCATTCTCGCCGCCGCCCACCTCTCGCCCGGGGACACGGTCATCGAGGTGGGCGCCGGCCGCGGCATCCTCACCCAGGGCCTCGCGGAGGCGTCGGGCCGCGTCATCGCCGTGGAGATCGACGAAGCGCTATGCGAGCAGATCCGCCTGCGCCTGGCGCCTCACCCCAACGTGACCATCGTCTGCGGCGACATCCTGGCTCTGCCGTCGGAGGAATTGCTGGCCCGCGCCAGCGCCGCCGCGCCCTACGTTGTGGTGGCCAACCTGCCCTACTATATCGCCTCCGCGGTCCTCCGCCGCTTTCTGGAGGCCGCGACACCGCCCCAGCGGCTCATCATCATGGTGCAGGCGGAGGTGGCGGAGAGCATGGCCGCCGAGCCGGGGCGCATGAGCCTGCTGAGCGTCGCCACCCAGTTCTACGCCCGGCCGCGCATCCTCTTCTACGTGCCGCCCCGCGCATTCCGGCCGCCGCCCAAGGTGCGCTCGGCGGTAGTCCAGTTGGACGTACGGCCGCAGCCGGCGGTGGCGGTGGACGACCGCGAGGCGTTCTTCCGCCTGGCGCGGGCCGGTTTCGCCGCGCGGCGGAAGCAACTGCGCAACGTTCTCGCCCTCGGCCTGGGGCTTGAGCCCCCTGCCGCCGAGGCCCTCCTGGCCGCAGCGGCCATCGACCCCCAGCGGCGGGCCCAGACGCTGAGCATCCAGGAGTGGGCCCGCCTGTACGAAGCCTGGCGGCGCCAATGACCGTGCTCAGCGTCCGGGCCGCGGCCTGCGCCAAGATCAACTGGGTGCTGGAGGTCCTCGACCGCCGGCCCGACGGCTACCACGAGGTGAGGACCGTTATCCAGACCATCGACCTGTGCGACACGCTGGCGATGCAGCCGGCGGCCGAGCTGTGCCTGGAGGCAGAGGGCGAGGGCCTACCGCCCGAGCAGGAGAACCTGGTGATGAAGGCAGCCCACCTCCTCCGGGAACGGGCGGCCCGCCTGCCGGGGGCGCGGATCCGCCTGTCGAAGGCCATACCGATCGCGGCCGGCCTGGGCGGCGGCAGCAGCGACGCCGCTGCTGCTCTGCGCGGCCTCAATGAGCTGTGGAGGCTGGGCCTCGACCAGAAAGCGCTGGCGGATGTGGCCAGCCGCCTGGGCTCCGATGTGCCCTTCTTCCTCTACGGCGGCACTGCCCTGGCCAAGGGCCGCGGCGAGCGCATCACGCCCCTGCCGGACGCTCCGCGGCGGGAGCTCTTCATCGCCTTGCCGCCCCTCACTCTCGCCGACAAGACGCGACACATGTACTCCATCCTCACCCCGACCGACTTCACCGACGGCTCGTCGGCCGAACGCCTGGCGGACGCGATCCGCCGGGGCGGGGTGCTGGAGGATGCGCACCTGTTCAACGCCTTCGACCGGCCGGCCTCCCGAGCTTTCCCCGAACTGGAGCGCCTTCGCCGGGTGCTGCTAGAGGCGGGTGCTCGTTCCGTCCACTTGGCCGGCAGCGGCCCCGCCCTCTTCGTCCTGATCGACGACCCCAGGCAGCGGGAGCAACTGGCCCGCGCCGCCGCGGAGGCCGGCGCCAGAGCCTTCGTCGCGGCCAGTGCACCCGCGGCCGAGGTCCTGGCCCTGGAAGTATCGACAGGATAGGTGCATGGCTGAGGTCTTCGCTGGCTTTGTCTGCGGGTACGCGGTGGCGCTGCTCTTCACCCCCCTCGTCGCCCTGATGATCGTCAACGCCCGCAGCCGCATCCCTTATCTGGCCAAGGCCATCGCCCCCAACATCTCCGCCGTCGCCCTGACCGTCCCCATATCGCTCTTTGCCTTCCTCATCTGGACGGCCATCGGCATGGTGCTGGGCCTCCTTTATCGCGGCGCGGAGCAGAACATCCCCCAGGGCGGCCTGGGCAGCCCCAACCTGCTCTACACCGCTCTCGTCCTCTCCTTCGGCGGCTCGGCCCTCATGCTCATCGCCCTGGGCCTCCGCCGCCTGCCGTGGCAGGTGCTCGTCATCGGGGTAGCCTTCGTGGGCGGCTTCGGATGGGCGATGCCCTACCTGGCGCGGGCCGGATAGCGCACAGAGGTTCTATATGCTAGACTGATCGAGCATTAGGGAGGGACGCTCAACTCGTGGCCGGCTTCATCGTCGATATGCACATCCACACGGTGAAGGGAGCCTCCGACAGCAGCCTGACGCCACAGCAGCTAATGGAGGAGGCCCGTCGCATCGGCCTGCACGGCGTGAACATCAGCGAGCACGACCGCTTGTGGGACGCCCGCGAGATGGAGCGCTTCCGCCGGGAGAGCGATCTGTTCGCCAGCCGCGCCATGGAGGTCTCCACCGATCTCGGCCACGTCATCGTTGTGGGACTGGAACGCTACGTGCCCGGTATCCACGAGGCGGAGCACCTGCGGCGGGCCGTGACCAAGGCGGGCGGTTTCATGTGGCTGGCCCACCCTTTTCGCCACTTCTTCGACCCTGTGCACTTCAGCCGCGACGGACGCCCCTTCCCCAACCTGACCCCGGAAGAGGCGGCCCGCCTGCCCATCTTCGCCTTCGTGGATGAGCTGGAGGTGGCCAACGGCGGTTGCACCGCCCAGGAGAACGGCTTCGCCCTGAGCGTCGCGCGTATCCTGGGCAAGCGCGGCATCGGCGCCAGCGATGCGCACTCTACCCACGGCCTGGGGTGCTTCACGACCGTCTTTGAACAGCCCCCGACCGACGAACGAGAACTCATCGTTGAGCTCCGGGCCGGCCGGTATTACCCCGCCGAGGGCCTCCTCAGCGGCGGCGTCACTGCTTTCGGCGAGAGCGCTTCGGACATCAACGTCAGCTTCTCCCCTCGCGGCTAAACGTGGCCACCTACGTAGCCCTCGACTTGGAGACCTCCGGCCTGGATCCGGCCAACGACGCCATCATCGAGGTGGGGGCGGTGAGGTTCGGGCCGGCCGGGGTAGAGGACACGTTCACCAGCCTGGTGAACCCCCGGCGGGCCGTCCCCTACCGCATCCAGATGCTCACCGGCATCGCGCCCGAGGAGTTGGCCGAAGCGCCGCCCTGGGAGACAGTGGCCCCCCACCTGCAGGAGTTCCTGGCCGACCACCCTATAGTGGGGCAAAACGTGGTGGCCTTCGACTTGCGCTTCCTGGCGGCCGCTGGCATCCGCCACAGTCCCACCATCTACGATACGCACGAGCTGGCCGTGCTCCTCCTGCCCCTGTTCGGCCAGTACAATCTCGCGGCCCTGGCCAACCACTTCGCCATCCCCCTGCCCAACCACCATCGCGCCCTGGCCGACGCCCAGGCTTCCCGCGAGCTGTTCCTGGCCCTGCGGGCCTGCGCCGCTTCCCTGCCGCCGCCCGTCCTGGCCGAAGCCGCCCGCCTGGCCGGCGCCAGCCGCTGGCCGGGCCGCACGTTCTTCGCCGAGGCCCTGGAGGAAGCGGCCCCCGCCGGCCCCACTCCCGCCGTCGCGCCTCGCCCGCCGGCGCCTCAGCCCATCGTGCCGAACGCCAGCCCGCAGCCCATCGAGCCGTCCGAGGTGGCCGGCCTCCTGCGTGGGCTGCGAACGCGGCCGGACGTCCTGCCGGAGTTCGAGGAGCGGCCTCAGCAGCAGGCCATGGCCCAGGCGGTGACCGAGGCCTTCAACGAGGATGGTCAGCTCATCGTCGAGGCGGGCACCGGCATCGGCAAGTCGCTGGCTTACCTGCTGCCCGCCGCCTGTTACGCCCTGCGCAACAACGCCCGCGTTGTCATCTCCACCGCCACCATCAATCTCCAAGACCAACTAATGACCAAGGACATCCCTACCATCCAGCGCCTCCTGGCGCTGTCGGCGCCTGACCAGCAGTCGCTGGCGGCTGCCCAGCTCAAGGGCAAGCGCAACTACCTCTGCCTACGCCGCCACCTGGCGGCGCGCCACTCACCGTCGCTCACCGACGAGGAGGCCCGCTTCCTCCTGCGTATTCTCTTATGGCTGGCCCAAACCGAAACGGGCGACCGCGCTGAACTGAGGCTCAGCCGTAATGAGGAGACTATCTGGTACCGCCTTTCGGCCCAGAACGAGGACTGTCTGGGCAGCGCCTGCCCGTTCGTCGCCGATGGGAGCTGCTTCCTCGTGCGGGTCCGCCGGCGGGCAGAGGCGGCCCATCTGGTGGTGGTGAACCACGCCCTTCTACTGTCGGACGTCGCCGTGGCCGGCCGCCTGATCCCCCCCTACGACCACCTGATCCTGGACGAGGCCCACCACCTGGAGGAGCAGGCCACCCGCCAGCTCGGCTTCGAGGGACGGGAAGCGGACCTGTCGGCCTACCTGGACCGCCTGCACCGCCGGACGCGGGCCGCCGGCGCCGGCCTGATGGCCGCCGTCCGCCAGAGCGTGCGCGGGCTGGCGACGCCGCTGGGCCCCGCCGCCCATCTCAGCGGCCTGGCCTCCGCCCTGGGCGAGGCCGCCGACCGCGCCCGCACCCGCCTGGGCGAGTTCGCCGAGGCCGCCCGCGCGTTCATCCGCCAGCACGCCGAAGAGAGCGGCGACTACGAACAGCGCCTCCTCCTGACCACCGGCATCCGCGCCCAGCCCGACTGGACGGCCGTGGAGACGGCCTGGGAGAACCTGGCCCTGACCCTCTCCGCCAGCGAAGACCTGCTGGCGCAGCTCTACACCGCCCTGAGCGATGCCGAAGGGCTGGGCCTGCTGGGCCACGAGGGACTGCTAACCGAGACCGCCATCCTCCTCCAGACGGCGCAGCAGCTTCGAACCGGGATGACCACCGCCATCCAGCGCCACGACCCCTCCACCATCCAGTGGCTGGCGGACGGTGGAGCCGCGGGGATCGGCGTGGGCTCGGCACCCCTGGATGTCGCTTCGCTCCTCCAGGAGCGCCTCTACGCCGACAAACAGAGCATCGTCCTCACGAGCGCCACCCTGGCGACTCGGTCCTCCTTCCGCTACATCTGCCAGCGGCTGGGCCTGGAGGACGCCCGTGAGCTGCTGCTGGGCTCACCGTTCGACTATCAGCAAGCGGCCCTCATCCTCTTGCCCACCGACCTGCCCGAACCGAACCACCGCGATTACCCTACGGCCATCCAGCGGGCACTAGTCGAGCTGTGCCAGGCCAGCCAGGGGCGAGCCCTGGGGCTCTTCACGTCCCACGCTTCTCTGCGAGCAGCCCACGCGGCCATTCGCGGGCCGCTGGGCGAGCAAGGCATCGCCGTGCTGGGCCAGGGTATCGACGGCACACCCCAGCAGCTTCTGGAAGCGCTGAAGCGCAACGCCAAGACCGTCGTCCTGGGGACGGCCAGCTTCTGGGAGGGCGTGGACGTTGTGGGCGCGGCGCTCTCGCTGCTTGTCCTGGCCCGCCTTCCCTTCAGAGTGCCCAGCGAGCCGGTCTTTGCGGCCCGCTCGGCCCAATTCGAAGACCCCTTCAACGAATATGCCCTGCCGCAGGCCGTGCTGCGCTTCAAGCAGGGCTTCGGCCGCCTCATCCGCAGTAAGACC
>Ga0315268_10009532_pt1 | contig 10073 bp, 10 predicted proteins | sample C1_top_MG_FD_204535 | JGI IMG/M metagenome (GOLD analysis project Ga0315268, IMG submission 204535) | Sediment microbial communities from Yellowstone Lake, YNP, Wyoming, USA - C1_top | ecosystem: Environmental > Aquatic > Freshwater > Lake > Sediment | place: USA: Wyoming | collected 2017-08-01 | reverse complement strand
TCCAGTGTACAATTTCATATAGCACCTCCAAGGTTAGATTGGACTCTTCCCTTGAAGCATACCAGAGTGCCGAGGCGCTCTGGTATGCGAGGTGCCTTCATATGATTATCAGGTCTTTAATGTTGGACTTTTGCACATTGCCAGTTGATCATGCGAGCCTTTTAGAGTCAGGTCTCTTTTGTTGCATTGCCAATCCTTCCGCTGCCAACCTCTTCTCACGGTTTATAATACATCAACTCCCTTGCGAACGGCGCCGTTGCGCTGACGAGCGCATCCTGCTCTTCCTTTGACATCGGCTCGAAGTCCCGCGCGAACGCCTCGTTCTGTTCGAGCTGCTCAATCGTGTCGCACCCGATGACCACGTTCCGCGCCCTCTTGCTGTTGACATACCTGCTATGATAGTCTATATTATAGCGGCAGGGTCCTGTAGTCAGCGTCCAGGGGCCAGGAAGTTCAGGGTCAAGTAGGATGGAGTATGGGAAAGTTAAGGAGGAGAACATGAGATCAATAACGGCGCTCGATCTGCGCAAAAAACTGGGAAGTATTCTTAATTCCGTCGCAGAAGGGCATGAAGCGGTGACGATCACCCGGGCGAACAAACCGCTTGCAGTCATCATTTCCGCTGACGATTATCAGGACAAGGTGCTGAAAGGCGACCGGGGGAGAAAGCTTAAGGAGCTGTCCGCCAAAATGGATGCCTGGAAGAAGGAACACCGGAAAGAGACGGCTCAGGTAGACGTTGTAAAGGCGGTTCGAGAAGGACGGGCGCGTCGATGATCGTCCTGGACGCCTCGGTAGTACTTAAATGGATATTCGACGATGAGGAGGGTGGAGAACGCGCAGCCCGATTGAAGGACAATCATGTCGCCGGGCATGAGATCGTAGCCGTGCCCGATCTGCTCTTCTATGAGATCGCCAATGTATTGGCAACAAAGACGCGGCTTTCCGAGGCGGCAATTGCAGAGGCCTTTTCACTTCTCTGGGATTTTTCCCTTGAACGGTTTGACCTTGGATTGGAAGAATTTCAAGGCGGTCTCGTCTTATCCAGAAAATACAAAATAACACTCTATGATGCCGCTTATGTTGAGCTCAGCAGGAGGCTCAAATGTCCATTTGTGACCGCAGACAGAAAACTTTACGAAAAGGTCAAAACCATAAAGTCAATCGAGCTTCTGTAACAAAGACATCGGCTTGCACGACTACCCTTGTCGGTTTCTGTTAGGTATCGTTCTAAGAACGATGAGCTCAAAACTTCGCCCCGCGCCGCACCCGCCACCACCCGATGCCGTATGCCTCGCTGAACACGGCTCGCAGCATCTGAGCGTCCGGCAAATCTTTCGGCAACGCAACATCCGGCAGAGGATGGAACTCCAACCTGCCCGCATCGAACAGGAAATCCTTGCCAATGACCCGGCCCCAGCCGATGCCCAGGAATTCTTTCCTGGGAGCGAGCAGGTCCTGCCCCACTGCATAATACTCGAATCCCTTCGGCGCAGCCAGCTCGATCAGCGTGGGGCCGATGTCCATGTGCGAGCCTGCGGCGCCACGCGGGAGAGCGACGCCCCGGAGCACGTCGTTGCCGTACAGGATCAGAGGCACGCCTGACCGTTCAAAGAAGTCAGGTGTGGTGTTGATGAACTTCCGTCCGTAGTGATCGCCTGTGAATGCAAAGATCGCGCGCGGTAGCCGGGTCTCCACCTTGTTCACGAACTCGCCAAGGCATTTATCCGAATACCACAAATGACCGAGCATCTTGAGGTCTGTGGTCCCGTCGAACATCGGCTTGATGTCGTCAGGCACTTCCTTGAGCGGAAACCCTTTGCCCCACACGTCAACGTTGTACGGGGGATGGTAGCTCGTGGTCATGATCAGGGTGAAGCTTGGCTGGTCATCGGTCACGGTCCGTGCCACGAACTCGAGCAAGTATTCGTCGTCCACGCCCCATTCGTGGGTCGCCACACCCGCGCTCATGTGAGGCGCGCCGTAGATCTCCTCGAAGCCCTGAGCTTTGGCAAAATCGCCGAACCGCTGCCAGCTGAGATACCCGCCGTAGAACAGCCGCGTTCTATACCCGAGCCGTTTGAACGTTGTTGCGAGCGAGGAGGGGTAGGGTTTGAGCGCGGTCGATTGGTAATTGATCTCCACATGGGAATAGGGGAGGCTGGTCATGATCGACGTGAGCGATTGCATGGTGCCGTCCGATGCCGGGAGGAAGCTTTCGAGGAACAGGCCTTTGCGTCCGAGCCTCGACAGGTTCGGCGTCAGGCCGAGGGACGCGTACTGCTTCAGGAACGGCCAGGCATCGTAGCTTTCCATGACAACGATGAAGATATGACGGGGAGGCTTGTTCTTCGACCCGCGGGCGTGCTTCAGGAAATACGCGTCGAGATCGTCAAGAGACCGGGGATCGTGAAAGTACTCCTGCGCTGCCCGCAGCACGTTCCGGTCCGGCAGATAGTTCTCAAGGCCGGCGAGCCCGGTCTGGAGCGCATGGTCGTTCACCGCGAGCAAGAGCGCGAAATACGGGTTCACGACCGCCTTGTTCAGGAACTCGTCCTTGCTGACCCCCGCGTCCTTGCGCTGCGCCGGACGGCGGCCGAGCGAGCCCCGGGATGCTACGACGATCAGGAGCAGGACGAACACGACGGTCAGCGTTTTGAACAAAGGTGAGAAGCGGCGGCCGGCAACAACATGATGCTCAACAGTGTAGCCTTTGACAAAGATATTTCTGAGGAGTATCGCAGCTGCGCTGACGATGCCGATGCCGAGAAAGACGGGAATGGGGTGGTAGTCCGACCAGATCGTCAGCAGGATCGCTTTCGTGTCGTCATAGTAGAGGTTGAAGATGAAGTGGTTGAACTGCTCGTTGTATTCCCTGAAAAAGACGAAGGTGAAGACCCAGGCGATGGTCGTTGTTACGATGAACGCACTGCCGAAGACCATGCGAAGCGCGGAAGCGAACCGCTCGGTGTTGAAGCCCCAGGACAGCGCCCCAGCAAGGAAAGGAATGACCGCCCAGTAGGTGGAGGCCATGGAGTCGTAGCGCAGGCCGTTCAGAACGGTCAGCAGGATGTCCGCGGAAGGCGTGGCGGGATTGATCTTGGCGCGAAACAGCAGGATAAAGACGATCCGGAAGAGCGACAACAGGAGCATGAAGAAGACCCACTGCTTCAGGTCCTTCCGGAGCTGGATGAGAAATCGGTCAAAGCCTGTCATGGGTTCGGCTTTCCTGGAACTGAACTGACCCGATAAAATCGGATCGCTACGATATCTCCGCGAGTTCGCTCAACTGCTGATCGAACTCCTTTGCTTTCGCATCATGCTCGTTCGTCACGGCCTCGAGATCGGCAAAGCGCGCTTCGATCCTGGACTTGTTGTCGCGGAGGGTCTGCGACAGACGTTTGATCGCCAGGGCCTCGCCCTTGACCGAGACCTCCAGCAGCCGCTGGGTGTCCTGCTCCACCTCGAATTCGAGCTTGGTGATCTCTTCCTCGATAATTGCGATCCTTTTCTTGAGTGTGCTAAGGACCCGGGACTTGTCCGAGGCGATCCCGTTCCGCGCTTTCTTCGCGTCCTTCCGGTTCCCGTTCCGTTCCCCGTCCTGCTTCTTTCCTTTTTTCGTGCGAACGCCGCCCTCGTCGCTCCAGCCCACGCGTTCGAGGAAGTCGAGGTAGGTGCCTTCGAAGACCGAGACCCTGTCATTGTCGTACACGATCAGCTTGGTCGCGAGCGCTTCGAGCATGAGCTCGCTGTGCGTCACGATGATGACCGCGCCGTCGAACACGTCGATCGCCTCGATCAGCGAGTCGATGGACTCCATGTCCAGATGGTTCGTGGGCTCGTCGAGCATGAGCAGGTTCGCCGGGGACACGAGCAGTTTGCCGAGCAGGACGCGGCTTTTCTCGCCGCCCGACAGCACGCTCACCTTCTTGAGCGCATTGTCCCCCTCGAACATCATGCACCCGCAGATGGCGCGGCCTTCGCCCTGGCCGCAGTCCGGATGCGCGTCCATCACTTCCTGGAGCGCGGTCTTGTCCGGCCGCAGGCGGTTGATATTGGTCTGGCCGAAATAGGCGATCTTCGTGTTCGGGTGGAGTTTCACCTCGCCGCTCGTGGAGGGCATTTCCCGGGCGAGCAGGTTCAGGAGCGTGGTCTTGCCCTTGCCGTTCTTTCCGATGACCGCAATGCGGTCCTTTTTGCCCACGGCGAACGAGAGCCCGTCGATCAGCTTGGGCTGGTCCGGGGAGAACCTGAACGAAAGGTCTTCCACGGTCATAAGCCATTTGGCCTCGAACGGGGCTGAGCGGAACTTGAAGTCGAGCTGCTTGATCTCTTCGAGCTTGTCCATCTTCTCGTGCCGCGCCAGCGCCTTGACGCGCGACTGGACCGCGCTGGCCTTGGTTGCCTGGGCGCGGAACCGGTTGATGAACTGTTCCACTTCCTTGCGCTTCTTCTCGTCGTTCTGGCGGGTCTTTTCGTAGATCTCCTCTTCCATCAGGAGCTGGTCGTAGAGCTTCTGCGTGTTGCCGGCGACCTTCCGCATCTTGCAGCGGTGGATGATCATGGTGTGGGTCGTGACGCTGTCCATGAAATCGCGGTCGTGCGTGATGATGATCATCTCGGTCCGCCAGGCGCGCAAAAACTGCGTGAGCCAGCGCACGGACACGATGTCGAGGTAGTTCGTGGGCTCGTCGAGCAGGAGCAGGTTGGGCTCGCTTGCCAGCACCTTGGCCAGGTTCAGCCGCACCTGGTACCCGCCGGAGAGGGAGGAAGGATGCTTGCCGAAATCGTCGTTCGTGAACCCGAGGCCGTGCAGGATCGCCTCCGCTTTGTACGATTCGTCGATCAGGTCCTCGTTCGGCGTAAGCGCAAGGCAGGCTTCGGCAAGGACCGTGTCCTCGGTGAAGTGGATGTGCTGGGACAGATGCCCCACCGTGTAGCCCGAGGGCATAGTGATCGTTCCCGCGTCCTGGTGTTCCTCCCCGAGGATCATGCGGAAGAGCGTGGATTTGCCGTGGCCGTTCCTGCCGACCAGACCTACCCGCTCGCGCGGATTGACGGTAAAGCCGACGCCGTCGAACAGGGTTTGTTTGCCGTAGGATTTTTCGATGTTCGTGACCTGAAGCATGGTTCGTTTTTAAACCTCTCGATCGTTATGAAGCAGCGGAATCTTAGCCTGGATAAAGCAGATCAGATCGGCAAGAACTGTTTTCGCGCGGAGACGCAGAGAAAGGCGTTCAGGCAGCTTTTTATTTGTAAGCTTGGTATTCTCTGCGAGCCCTGCGCCTCAGCGCGGGACCGGTCTTATTTTTTGTTCCTGCTCATCCGGGTTAGCTGAAGCAAAACAGCTTCATACTATAACGCAGGAGAGTGACAATGGCAAATGGTTTTTCACGGGCAGGGCGGGATCGTCCGGAGCGCCGACCGTTTAGCGCACACACGGAACGGCAGGTTATTGCGATTTCCCGGTCGAAAACAGGTAGTCAACATAGCCGTTGATCTGGGTCCGGGCATCGTCGGTCACCTGCCGGTACTTTCTGAGCAGCTGGATCTCGTCAGGGGTCATGATCTTCTCGAGGTAATCGCACTGCTCGGTTGAGAGCGGGGAGACGCGCTTCCCTTTGTTGAATTTCGTTTGCGAGGGGGTCAGGAAATATCCTTTGACGCTCTCCGGGACCTTTTCATGATGGGCTGCCAGGATCAGCAGGGACCGGTCGAGCCCCAGCTTGTCCGCGATCAGCATGAGGGTCTTGTCCTTCGGGATGTGGCCTTTCTGCAAAGCTACCCGCAGGAGCTCGGGGCTGATCCCAAGGGCCTTCGAAGCATCCTTCAGACTGCGGTACCCTTTTTTATCGAGCGCCTGCTTAATCATTACGGCTATGTCCATGTGGTGTACTCCTTTATTCGGATGGTTCGTTCGTCGGTCCGTTGTATCGCGACACCAGATGTGTCAGGCTCACAGCACTTCCTCGTCCTGTGCGCGCCATGCCGGGTCCACAATGCAGATGAAGATGAGGTCCGTGGTCCCCGAATTTGTGATCGATTGTCCTGCCATCGGAGGGATGTACACGGTCGAGCCGGGGCGGACAGGAGCGTCCTCGCTGTCGATATGCATGATGCCCTCGCCCGACAGTATATAGTAGACTTCCGAGGTCCTGAGCCGGTGTTTCCACGTGGTATCGCCGGGTTTGACAACAGCGTGTGCAAGGCTGTAGCGAAGATCGAGCCCGGCCTTGTCCGGATGCAGGATCTCACGAAGCAGGCAGTTGTCGCCGGCAATGAACGCTTCACAGTCCTTCAGTTCCCGTATGAACATGGTGTCAGGGTCTCCGACCGGCTACTTGCATTCCCCGGTACGCTTGCCTTTATAATGCTGAACGATCTTCGCTGTTCCGCCCTTTTTGTCCTTCTGGGTCATGGTCATGGTGCCGTTGTAGGATGTTCCCTGGTAGACCATCTCTCCGGTCCCGCTGCCGCCGTTCTTGCACAGCATTTTCCAGGAGACTTTGTTGCCCGCGGCTTTATAATCGGTCACTTCGCAGTCGTCCTTCTTATTCGAAGAGCTCGGGAGCGTTTTTCTGCCGTCTTTCAAGTCGTCCTTGGTCACGCATTGCTTCACCGTCATCGGCGGCATGGGGAAAGGCGCGCGTTCCATGTCCATCTTGATCGTGATCTCCCACATGCCTGCCTGCATGTTGGGCTGCGCGCCAAAGGCTGTTGCGGCGGTCAGGAAAAGTGCAAGTGAAATGCATATGCTTATTGTTCTCATGGCGATACCTCCCAGGATTTTTCGTATGATAGCTGAAGCGCTTCATGCTGTCAACAGATATGCTTCTTATTGCCATCCCGCGCCTTGGCATCCGCCGGCTCCCGCCGGGGGTGGAAAGCGCTTTCCCGCGATTGGTAAGAACGAGCAGTCGCGAGAAAGCAGTTCCGGGAGGTCGCGTTGTTCGTGGGAGCCTCCGGCTCCTGCCGGAGGGGGCTCCACTGCCGGTTGATTTCCTGTTCAGGTTCGGATACACTCCCCCCATCGCTCCGGCGGAGGACCACGGGCGAGGATAAGGACCGCGATCACGGATATGACCCTTCACGCACACGATAATGCATTACGCTATTGCAAAGCTTGGTTCGGGCGGTATGTCGAGTCCCTGTCCATGCCTGCTGCTGAGGACCAGCGGAACATTGCGAGCAAACAGGAGCACACGCACGAGGTGTGCTTGCATGCAGTGCGGATCGCGAAAGACCTGCATCTGGACGACCGGGTCATGTTCCTGGCAGAAACAGCCGCCCTGTTGCACGACGTGGGCAGGTTCTCGCAGTATCAGCAGTACCGGACGTTTGTGGACAGCATCTCCGTGAACCATGCAGCGCGCGGGGCCAGGGTCCTCATCGAGAATCGGGTGCTCAATGATCTGCCGAAGCGCGATCAGACGATCATCATCCGCGCGGTGACGCTGCACAATGTGTTTGTCCTCCCCGAAGGCCTGGACGAGGAGACCCTGCTGGTCGTGCGGATCGTCCGGGATGCGGACAAGCTGGATATCCTCCGGGTGGTCATGGACTATCTTGCCAGCGATGCGGGAAGCAGGGCCGAGGCGGTAGCGCTCGGATTGCCGGACGTGCCGGGATACTCGGAAGAGGTGCTCGGGGCGCTGCGGCGAGGCGAGATGGCGAAGAAGTCCTTCCTCACGACGCTGAACGATTTCAAGCTGCTGCAGCTGGCCTGGATGTACGATCTGAACTTCGCGAGCTCCCTGCGGCTCGTTGTCGAGCGAAGGTACATCGACCGGATCGCCGCGACCCTGCCGCAGACCGAGGACATCGCGGTTGCCGTGGATACGGTCAGAAGCTATGTGCATAACAGGCTGCACCAGGGCTGATTTTTTTGTAAAAATGAATAATTCACTTTACTCAGGAACGTCTTTTTTGGTAATATGACGTGTTTCAACCACGGGCGACTTCGTCGCACACGGTAAGGACGTTCACGGTTTTGCCTCTGAATTATTTGCCTCATTGACTTAACCGTGTTCATCCGTGGTTACAAAGAGCAACTGAAGTTAGGGGTATAGCATGAGAAACAACATCGTTTCACTCGGCGCTGATGAACTGAAATACGAGATCCGCGAGATCGTCGCCGTTGCCAAGGAGTTCGGCAAACTCGGCGTCGAGATCATGTGGGAGAACATCGGCGATCCGGTCCAGAAAGGCGAAAAGATCCCGGACTGGATCAAGGAGATCGTCGTTGAAGCGAACCGCCAGGACGCTTCCTACGCCTATTCGCCCACCAAGGGCCTCGAAGCCACGCGCGAATTTCTGGCGCAGCTGTCGAACAAGAACGGCAATGTCAGGATCACGAAAGAGGATATCATCTTCTTCAACGGCCTGGGCGATGCCATCAGTAAGATCTACGGCCAGCTTAAAAAGGAATACCGCGTGATCGGCCCCAGCCCGGCTTACAGCACCCACTCGTCCGCTGAAGCATCGCATGCCGGCGCCGAGTACATCTCGTACAACCTGGACCCGAAGAACCTCTGGTACCCGGACCTGAACGACCTGCGTATGAAGGTGAAGTACAATCCCGCGATCTCGGGCATCCTGATCATCAATCCCGACAATCCGACCGGCGCGGTCTACCCCAAGGAAGTGCTGCAGGAGATCGTGGCCATGGCGCGGGAGTACGACCTGTTCGTGGTCTGCGACGAGATCTACATCAACATGGCCTACAACGGCAAGAAGGCCGTGCCCCTCGCGGAAGTGATCGGCGATGTGTGCGGCATCTCCATGAAGGGCATTTCCAAGGAACTCCCCTGGCCCGGCTCGCGCTGCGGCTGGATCGAGGTCTACAACCAGAAGAACGACCCCGTATTCGCGAAGTACGTGAAGAGCATCCTGGACAACAAGATGCTCGAGGTCTGCTCCACCACCCTGCCGCAGACCGTGATCCCGAAGATCTTCGGCGACAAGCGCTTCCCGGAGCACGTGGCAGCGCGGAACAAGAAATACGAGTGGCGCGCCAATACGGCCTATGACAAGCTCAAGGACATCAAGGGCATCGTGGTGAACCGGACGAACGGCGCGTTCTATATGACCGTGATGTTCGAAGAGGGCGTATTGAACAGCAAACAGTCGCTGCCGGTCAAGGACAAGGCTGTCAAGGAACTGGTCGAGAAGATCACGAAGGACGTGGCCCTTGATAAACGGTTCGTCTATTACCTGCTCGCGACCACCGGCATCTGCGTGGTGCCGCTCACGGGCTTCAACTGCAACCTCAAGGGCTTCCGCATCACGCTGCTCGAGAACGATGAGACCAAGTTCGACACTATCTTCAAGACCATCAGGGAGAAGATCCTGGAATATCTGAAAAGCGCATGACAGGGACCGGCGCTCCGCTGCTCTGTGTCTTCCGTAGCTGATACCTACGTGCCGATGTGGGTGCTTCGACATCGGATGAAAACCACCGGCAGTTCCAGGTAACATTCGTATGCAAGACTGCAAAGCTCCTTCCGCTTTGCGGTCTTGCATATTTTATTTCGTAGACACTCCGATTGTTTCCATCACAAGCCTTGCCGCGGTCGTCCGGTTCTCAACCCCCAGTTTCTGATAGGTCCTTTCCATATGAAGCTTGACCGTTCCCGGAGCAATGTTCAGTATCCTTGCCACCTCCCTGTTCGTTTTCCCCTGGGCTACCCAATAGAGAACGTCTCCCTCCCGGGACGTCAGGCCATAGGTCTTCAGCGGCTGGCTCGAACGCTCCAGGGCAACGAAGGCCTGTTGTGCTTGTGCATAGGACTCCGCATTTTTACATGCCTGAGCGATGTGGGATCCGATGAGATTTAAGATGAGCCGCTCCTGTTCGGAGAAATCTCTGGCGTCTCTGTTAAAAGAAATCATCGAATACCCGTTCCCGTGAGGAAGAAAGGAAAGCAGCATCTGATAGGCAACCCCGTTGTGGCGGAAAAAATCGTTATAGATCCCAAGACGCCGAAACTGACGATCAGGAAGCGCATCCGATATCCTGGCAGCGGAATAATGCTGATCCTGTCTTAGCACCGGGAAACGCTTCTGCACGGCTT
>Ga0315268_10009531_pt1 | contig 10073 bp, 9 predicted proteins | sample C1_top_MG_FD_204535 | JGI IMG/M metagenome (GOLD analysis project Ga0315268, IMG submission 204535) | Sediment microbial communities from Yellowstone Lake, YNP, Wyoming, USA - C1_top | ecosystem: Environmental > Aquatic > Freshwater > Lake > Sediment | place: USA: Wyoming | collected 2017-08-01 | reverse complement strand
GCCGATGGTCCAGGTTCGCAACCTTGAGGTGGTGCGCGCAAACCGGCGCATCCTTGAGGTTGAAGATCTCGCCATTCGCCCGGGCGAAACGCTCGCGGTGGTTGGCCCAAACGGGGCGGGCAAGAGCACCCTGCTGCTCGCGCTGGCGGGCCTCCTGCGTCCCACCCGGGGCACGATCGTGGTGGACGGCGTCCAGCTGACCCCGGGCCAGGAGCTTGCCTACCGGCGGCGCATCGGGCTGGTCCTCCCGGCGCCCCTGCTGCTCTCCACCACCGTGTTTGGCAATGTGGCGGCCGGTCTCCGCTTTCGCGGCGTTGCCGCGGACGAGATCCGGGAGCGGGTTGACCGCTGGCTTGAGCGTCTTGCCATCGACCATCTCCGGGACCGCCCGGCCAGCCAGCTCTCAAGCGGCGAGGCGCAGCGGACCAGCATTGCCCGCGCCCTTGTGCTTGACCCGCAGCTCCTGCTGCTTGACGAGCCGTTCGTCTCGCTTGACAGCGTCACGCGGGGGCAGCTTCTCGACGATTTTGAGCGCCTGCAGCTTGGCGCCCCGGCGACGCGGGTGCTGGTGACGCACCACCTGCACGAGGCGCTTCGGCTGGGTGATCGGCTGGCCGTGCTGCTTGATGGGAAGATCCGCCAGTGCGACACGCCCGCGCGGGTGATCGCGGCGCCGGTTGACGCCGAGGTGGCGGCCCTCGTCAACGCTGAGACGCGCGTCCGCGGGCACATCGTGGCCTCGGATGGCGGGCTGGTGGTGGTGGAGACGGGTGCCGGTCCTGGCGGTGACGTCGAGGGCCGCGCCCGTCGCCTGATGGATGCCGCGCGGATCCCGGCTGACGAAGCAGAGGGCGACAGCGGCCGATCGCGCGGGGCATGATGTAGGGGCCGCGGGTTCCTGGGGCGCGGACGAGAGCTGGCACAGAGGGCTTCGATGGCATTCGGTACCAACGGGACGATCCTTCGCGTCGATCTCACGCAGGGCACCACGGCCGTCGAGACGTTTGACGAGGCGTTCTACCGGCGCTATCCGGGCGGCAAGGCGCTTGCGGCCTACGAGCTGCTGCGCGAGATGCCCGCCGGCGCCGATCCCCTCGGGCCCGACAACGTGCTGGTCCTGGCCGTCGGCCTCCTCACTGGTGCGCCCCTCTCCACGGCCACGCGGTTCAACGCGATTGCGCGCTCGCCGCTGACCGGCGCCTTTGGCGAATCCGAGGCAGGCGGCTACTGGGGCCCCGAGCTCAAGATGGCGGGCATTGACGCCATCGTCCTCACCGGGCGCTCGCCCCACCCGGTGTGGATCTGGGTCAAGGACGGCAAGGCCGAGATCCGTGACGCCACAGCCCTCTGGGGCCAGGATCCGCCGTTTGTCCAGGCGGCCATACGCGAGGAGGTGGGCGAGAAGCTGGCCCGCGTCCTCCAGATTGGGCGCGCCGGGGAGAACCTGGTGCCCTACGCGATGCTCATGAACGAGCTGCGCCACTACAACGGCCGCACCGGGATGGGCGCGGTCATGGGCTCCAAGAACGTGCGGGCGATCGCCGTGAAGGGCTCTCACCGCTACCTGGAGCTCGCCCACGACGCGCAGGCGCTTGGCGACATCGGCAAGCGGCTCTCGAAGACCGTCACCGAGCACCCGCAGAGCTGGGACCTGCGCACCAAGGGGACGCCCGGTCTCACCGACGGGCTCAATGCCGCGGGGATCCTGCCCACGCGCAACTTCCGCCAAGGCTCGTTTGAGCAGGTGGAGGGGATTGGCTGGACCGCGTTTGAGGCCATCCGCAGCGGCACCCGCTCCTGTTATGCCTGCGCCGTGCGGTGCAAGCCCGAGACCGCGTTTGTGGGCCAGCGCTACAGCGTCACCGACACGTATGACGGCCCCGAGTACGAGGCCATTGCCGGGTTTGGCTCCAACTGCGCCATCTTTGACATTGAGCTTGTCGCGCGCGCAAACGAGCTGTGCAACGAGCTGGGGCTGGACGTCATCTCCACGGCAGGGACGGTCGCGTTTGCCATGGAATGCGTGGAGCACGGTCTGCTGGGCTCGGCCGATCTTGGCGGTCTTGACCTGCGCTTTGGCAACGGCGAGGCGCTGCTTGAGGCGATTGTCCAGATCGCGGACCGGCGTGACGCGGGCGAACTCCTTGCGCTTGGATCACGGCGGATGGCGGAGCGCATCGGTGGCGGGTCGGCTGCGTTCGCCATGCAGGTGAAGGGCCTGGAGCTCGCGATGCACGAGCCGCGGGGCAAGGTGGGCGTTGGTCTTGGCTATGCCACCAACGAGGCAGGCGCAGACCACCTGGTTGGGTTCCACGATCCCATTTTCGTGAACCCGGAGTCCGTGGGGTTCAAGGGAGCCGTGCCGCTGGGCATCACGGAGCCGTCGCCCGCGCGCGACCTGGGCGCCACAAAGGTGGGCATCTGGTACACAAGCGAGCGGTGGAACAGCGCCGAGAAGGTGCTTGGCCTCTGCTTCTTTGGACCTGCGCCGCGGTCCTTTATCCAGGTGGCCGACGTGGTCGACGCCGTGCGCGCCGCCACCGGCTGGGACGTCACGGTGGCAGAGCTCCTTGAGATTGGCGAGCGGGCGGTCAACCTTGCCCGGATGTTCAACGTCCGGGAGGGCTTCAACCGCTCGGACGACCGCCTGCCGGACCGCCTGCACGCCCCGCTTGAGGGCGGCCCGCTCACCGGCGTGTCCATTGACCGCGACACGTTTGAGGGCGCGATCTCCGCGCTGTACACGCTCAAGGGCTGGGACCCGGCCACCGGTGCGCCAACGCCCGAGTGTCTGGAGCGTCTTGGTCTGGCCGGGGTTGGCGCCGGCTCGGGAGCAACGCGCGGGTGAAGGTCCACCTCTGGGGTGAACTCGGCTTCTACGGGCCCGGGAAGCGCAGCACGTTTGAGTTCCCCATCGACAACGAGATGCCCGTCGCGGAGGCGCTCCGCCGGATTGGCGTGCCGGCGCCGGACGTGGCGGTGCTTGGCGTGAACGGTGTGGCCGAGCGCGTTGACGACCCCGCGGTCATCGTGACCAACCGCGACAGGATTGACTGCTACCCGCCCACAAGCGGCGGCTGAGCGGCGAGTTCCGCCCGGGCGCGCCCCAGGTGCCGCCCTCCGCCATTGTTCGCACCTAGCGAACGGGGCAGGCCCCGGAACGCCTTCACCGTCCGGGATCGCCCGGAATCGGACGGAATCGCCCTGCCGGATGCCGCCGGACCGCTGGATCTCGCACTATGCGAACAGGCGCGGCCCAATGGGCGTCGGTCGTTCGCTCAGTGCGAAATGCGGCGGCTGAACGCCGGCTCCCGCCCCACGCGCGCAGGCCCTACGAGTCGCGGGCGCGCAGCTCCCAGGCAAGCACCTCGGCCCCGGCGTCCAAGTCCACATCGGGCGGGATGAAGATCATCGCGTTTGCCGCGGACAGCGACGCCAGCATGAACGAGTCTTGCCCGCCAGAGGACCGCGCGACAAGCCCGTCAGGGCGCTCCGGGTCCGGCGCAAGGATGACGCGGGCAATCGTGTGGCGACCCGAGGAGCCGCGCATGGGCTGGACCAGACGGGCCGTGCGGACGGGCCGGTCATACGCGCTCGGGCGACCCTCAAGCAGACGCAGCACCGGTCGGACGAAGAGCTCAAACGTGACGAACACGCTCACCGGGTTCCCGGGCAGGCCAAACAGCGCCACGGTCCGATCCCCTGAGGTTGCGCGCGCATAGGCAAACGGGCGCCCGGGCTTGATGGCCACGCGCCACAGCGAGAGGCTGCCAAGCTCCGCAAACGCCGCCTTGACGTGATCGTGGGCGCCCAGTGACACACCGCCGCTGAGCACCACGACATCGGCCCATGCGACGGCCTCGCGCAGCATCGCCAGCAGCGCCGTGAGGGTGTCACCGGCAATGCCGAGGCGTCTGACCCCAGCGCCCGCCTCGGCGGCCTGGGCCGCAAGGGCATACGAGTTGGAGTCGTGGATCTGCGCCGGGCCAAGCGGGCTGCCCGGCGGCACAAGCTCGTCACCCGTGGAGATCACCGCCACACGCGGCCGCCGATAGGCCATCACGGACTCGTGGCCCGTGGCCGCCAGGAGCGCAATCGCCGCCGCGTCGCAGGCGCGTCCGGGCGCAAGCAGCCGGGTCCCGGCCCGGACATCGCTGCCGGGGAAGCGCAGGTTGTCGCCCTTGCGGACCGGTGCGCGAACTGCCACCGCCGCGGGGATATCGGATGCCCCGGCCGGCGCGTCCGTCTGCTCAACAGGGACCACGGCATCGGCGCCCGGCGGCATCATGGCGCCGGTCATGATCCGCAGCGCGGTGCCGGGCTCCACACCAAGCTCCGGGGCCCGGCCGGCAGGGACCTCGCCCAGCACGCGCAGGACCACCGGTGCGTCAGCGGTGGCGCCCGCCACGTCCTGGGCCACCACGGCAAACCCGTCCATGGCGCTGTTGACCCATGCGGGCAGGGTGAGCGCGGCGTCCACCGGGGCGGCCAGGACGCGCCCGCTCGCTTCGGCGATCGCCACCAGTTCAGCGGGCAGCGCCGCCACGCCGTCGAGGATGCGCCGCTGGGCCTCGGCGAGCGGCAAGAGGTCCGGAAGATCAGTCATGGAGTGCTCCTGCCACCAGGTGTGGGCACGCTTGCCACGTGCTCAGCATAGCGGTGCCGCCTTGGCCGAGCCTGTGGCCGGACCCGTGGCCGGACCCGTGGCCGGACCTGCGGCCGGCCCGGAGCCGCGGGGCTAGTACCTCGGCATCGACGGGTCAATCCGCACGGCCCACGCGTCCACGCCCCCGGCGAGCACCTGGAGCCGCCCAAAGCCCGCCTTGCGCAGCGCGTGGTACGCCTGCACGCTGCGCGTGCCGTGATGGCAGGACAACGTGTACGTGACGGCCGAGTCAAGCTCGTGCATGCGAGCCGGCAGCTGGCTCAGCGGGAACGTCACCGCGCCCGGGATCTGCGCGATGTCCGCCTCGTACGCCTCGCGCACGTCCAGGAGCTGGAACCGCTCGCCCGCCCGACGGCGCGCGTCAAGCTGGTCAACCGTCAGCGTCGGGACACCGGTGGCGTCCACCTCGCCCTCCTCGCCGCGGACGCCGCAGAACAGGTCGTAGTCGATGGGCGCTGTCACGCTTGGGTTTGACCCGCACACGACGCAGTTTGGATCGCGCCGGACGGACACCTCGGAGAACTCAAAGCCCAGCGCGTCAAACATCACGAGACGCCCAACCAGCGGCTCGCCGACGCCCAGGATCAGCTTGATCACCTCGAGCGCCTGAAGCGAGCCCACGATGCCGGGCAGCACGCCAAGCACACCACCCTCCGCGCAGGACGGAACAAGACCGGGCGGCGGGGGCTCCGGGAACAGGCAGCGATAGCAGGGGCCGTCTTTGGCGCCAAAGACGCTGATCTGGCCGTCAAACCGGAAGATGCTCGCGTAGACGTTTGGCTTGCCCGTGAGAACGGAGCCGTCGTTGACGAGGTAGCGTGTAGGGAAGTTGTCGGTCCCGTCCGCGACGATGTCGTACTGGGCAAACAGCTCCAGCACGTTGTAGCTGGACAGCCGCAGGTTGTGCGGGACGATCTCGATCTCGGGGTTGAGCGCGCGCAGCCGCTCCACCGCCGCGTCAAGCTTTGGCCGCCCCACGTCGGCCGTGGAGTAGAGGACCTGACGCTGGATGTTGGACAGGTCAACGGTGTCAAACTCGACAAGACCAATGGTGCCCACGCCCGCGGCGGCGAGATACAGCGTGAGGGGCGAGCCAAGACCGCCGGCGCCGATACACAGCACGCGGGCAGCCTTGAGCCGCCGCTGCCCCTCGAGGGTGACCTCCGGCATGATGAGGTGTCGGCTGTAGCGGGCGATCTCGGCGTTTGAGAACCCGGCGCCCGCCGACGCAGCAGCTCCCGACCCAGCCGCAGCAGCCGACGCGCCCGAGCCGCCTGCGATGGCCGGCACCAGCGTGAGCGTGTCGCCGCTCTTGAGCTGCACGCCCTCGGCGCCCGGCGCCAGCGTCTTCACGTTGTCGCTGCCCAAGAAGATGTTGACGAACGAGCGGATAGTCACGCCGTCGTCTTCAAAGATCTCCGTGCGCAGCTCCGGATGGGTTGTGGCCAGGGCGCCCAGCGCGGCACCCACGGTGGCGCCCTCAACGGCCACCATGCGTGCGCCGCCGGTGAACCGCCGCAGCGGCGTGGGGATCAGGATCGAGACGCTCATGGCTCAGGCCTCCGGGGACGCGGTGGGCGGGTTGATCTCAATGGCCACGGGGCCAAACTGGCCGCCCTGTGCCTCAAGGGTGAACGCGTTGACATCGACAGCGCGGCCATCCAGCACCGAGTGGATCAGGTACACCCAGCCCACCCAGGCGTGTGCCCGGTCGTACTCGGAGGGGTGGGCCGAATGGTCGGGGTGGCTGTGGTACCAGCCGATGACGTCGAGACCGGCTTCGAGCGCGCGACGCTCCGCCTGCGCCTGGAACACCGGCGACACGAGGTACCGACGGTGCTGGTCATCGGCGTGCTCGTTTGGCGCGGGCTCCACGCAGGTGGCGCGCCATGGCTCGGCCGCCCCATCGCCCGTGCCAACGATGGCGCCGCATGCCTCGTACGGGTACGTCAACTCGGCGTGCCGGCGCATGGCCTCGGCAGCCTCGGGCGGTATTCGGATGTGCGTCATGTCAGCGGGTTTGGTCATCGCCAGTCCTTGCGTCTGGTCAGTATCGTCCCAGATTGCTGGCTTACGAGACGCGCTGGAGGGGCTGGGCAACGATGCCAAGGCGCTGGTGCTGCTGGCGGAAGAGCCGGGCGAACTTGGCAGGGACCCACCAGCGCAGGAAGTAGAGCTTGCAGCCGACGCAGTAGCCGGTTGTGGCCAGCAGCGTCTGGAGCGCAGCGACTGCGCCGACGAGGACGAAGCCGACGACCGGCAGACCGATCAGCCAGGCGATGGCGCCAAGCGCGATGAAGATGCCGCCAAGCGCCTGCGCAAACCGCGGCGGGTACTCGTGCTCGGGCTCCGTGGGGCCAAGCCTGAGGGCGGCGCGGATCACCTTCCAGGGGCGGCCCGGCAGGAAGAACCGGGTGCCAAACGCGGAGGCGACCAGCAGGTTCAGGCCCAGCAGGGCCGCCAGCCAGAACTGCTGCGTGACGATGGACACGATGAACAGGATGGCGGAGACGCCGGCGCCAAAGCGCTGGCCGCGGGGGTCGATGGTGCGGGCGGGTGGGGTGAGGGACGAGGCCACGGGGAACTCCTGGAGACGTGACGGCGGGGAGGGGGGACGCTGCGGGGGCTTGCGGCGGCCTGCCGGTGTCACGCTGGGAACGAAAAGGCCGCGGTCCTCGTGGATCCGCGGCCCCTCAGGCGATGCGTCCGGCGGTCTGCCGCCGACGCTCGCGTCGCTGCGGTCAGTCCTTGCGGACGACGTCTTCCCGACTCCGGGGCCGCCGTCGACAACAACACATCGCCATGTCGGCAACGGGCGCGGAGGCGGGTCCGAAGAAGAACTGGGTGTTCATTGGTTTGCGGAGACTAACAGGGGATCCTGAAACGCGCAGACAAGCGCGTTTGCACAAGTGCCCGCGAAGTCGGCCGGCGTAGCCTCCAGGCCCATGCCCATCGTTTCGTGGTTACATCACCAAATGACAGACTGTTATCATCCGGACATGATCCGGACCCAGATTTCGCTCACCGAGGATCAGATGCGCCGCCTGAGGGCAGAGGCCAAGCGGCGGCGTGTCTCCATTGCTGCCCTGCTTCGTGACGCGGTGGACCAAGTGGTTCCCGATGAGGACGCGCAGAGAGCGCTCCGGCACCAGGTCCTTCTTGGCGTGGCCGGGATCGTCGCCTCCGGGACGGGCACCATCGCCCGCGACCACGATGACGCGCTTGGCGAGGACCGCTGGTGACGCTCTTCGTGGACACCAGCGCGATCATCGCGCTCCTCGATCGAGACGATCCGGCGCACGCCCGTGTCATTGACGCTTTTGCGAAGGCGTCCGAGGAAGCACTGGTCACGCACACCTACGTCGTCGTTGAGACCCTCGCTGTCATCCGGCGCAGGTTTGGGCCGGCCATTGCAGCCCAGGTGATCGACCACGTTCTGCCCGCGCTTGATGTCCTCCCCGTGGACGCCGACCTCCACGCGACCGCAATGGGTGCGTTCCGCGTGGGTATCGAGACGTCGGTCTCGCTCGTTGACCGCACAAGCTTTGCGCTCATGCGCCGTGCTGGGATCGAGCGAGCCATCGCGCTCGACGTCGACTTCCGCACGGCGGGCTTCCGGACGTTGCCGTAGCCAGTCGCTACGCCCGGTTCACCATCGGCACAACCTCGTTGATCCAGCGGACAAACGTCTCGTCGTCGTACGGTGCCGCAACCTCGCCCAGGAATCGGTGGAAGCCAAGCGGCGTCAGCTCCAGCATGCGGTCCGCCACCATCTCTGGCGTGCCCACCCAGAACGTGGCGTCGTCAAGGACCTTGGCCATCGGCGTCTTGTTGTGCGCCATCTGGGCCTCCCAGACGCGGCGCGCCTCGGCTTCCGTGGAGCGGATGATCGGCTTGCAGCCGGCGGTGAGCTCGATGCCGGCCATATCGCGGCCAACCTCGTCGCAGTGCTGGCGCAGCACGTCCACCTTGTGGCGCAGGAACTCGGGCGATCCCATCGCGTTCCACTGGTCCGCGTAACGGGCGACGGTTCGGAGCGTCTTTCGCTCGCCTGAGCCGCCGATGAGGATGGGCAGGTGGGGCTGCACGGGCGCGGGCAGCAGCCGGAAGTCGTCAAACGCGTAGTGGCCACCCGCGGGCGATGTCACGGACGCGCCGTCGAGCATGCTGCGCACGGCGCCGACCGCCTCGTCAAGCCAGTCGAGCCGCTGGCCAAAACCGCTGCCAAAGTCAATCCCGGCCGCCTTGTGCTCGAGCTCGTGCCAGGCGCCGCCAAGACCCGCTATCGCGCGGCCGCCGCTCAGGTGGTCGATGGTGGTGAGCATCTTGGCCACAACCGCCGGGTTGCGGAACGTGTTGGCGCCCACGAGGAGCCCAAGCTTTACGCGGCTGGTGACCTTGGCCCACGCGGCAAGCGTGGTGTAGCCCTCAAAGATGGGCTGGTACGGGTCGCCAAAGATGGCGTAGAGGTGGTCCCAGGCCCACAGCTGGTCATAGCCCAGCTCGTCAACGCGGCACGCGGCGGCCTCAAAGGCTTCCCAGGACGTGGCCTGGCTCCACAGCAGCAGGCCGAGCTTGGTTTCCATGTGTGAACTCCCTGGTGGTTGCTACTGCGTTGAGTTTGGGGTGGCGATGGTCCAGGTTGCGCCGTCGGCGCTGTCGCGGACCTCGATGCCTGCGGCGGCCAGTTGACCGCGGACACGGTCCGAGGCGGCCCAGTCTTTGGCCGCTCGGGCTGCTGCGCGCACCTCAAGCAGCGCCTCCACCAGCGGTGCAAGCGTTGCCCGCGGATCCGTCGTGCCCGTCGCCGCGTACTCGCCCAGCCGGACGATCAGCGAGCGGAAGGTGGCGCTGGCGTTGTCGAGGTCGGGGCTGTCCTCGCCGGCCCGGACGCGTGCGGCAATCGCCGAGTCCAGGTCCAGCAGCGCGGCAACGGCCGATGCGGTGTCGCCCGCGCCCAGCCCCGCGACAAACGCACCTTCCAGGCTGATCATGTCGTCGCGGAGCGTGGCCACCGGTCGGCCTGCCCGGGACCCGCCCCCGCGCGGTGCGCCATCGTCGGCAGTCGCAAGCGCCGTCTCGCGGACCGTGTCAGCCGACTGGCCGGCTGCAAGCCCGCGCGCCGCTTTTTCGATGGCCTCGATGGCGATGGCCGACCCGTTTGCAAACCGCGTGCTGCGCCCGCCAACCCGCACGGTGACCCCGCCAAGCCCCGTCACGGTGGCCGTACCGGCGTCGATGTCCAGCAGCAGCGCCGTGTGGCTGTCCACGCCCAGGATGAAGACGTCATCGGGCAGCATCGCCTCAAGCATCCGCAGCCGGCGCTCGCCCATGTAGCAGAAACGGGTGTCGTGGCTGCCGCCCTCGGCGTTGTCGTAGTGGGGGACCACGGCGGCGCGGAGCCCCG
>Ga0315268_10009530_pt1 | contig 10073 bp, 13 predicted proteins | sample C1_top_MG_FD_204535 | JGI IMG/M metagenome (GOLD analysis project Ga0315268, IMG submission 204535) | Sediment microbial communities from Yellowstone Lake, YNP, Wyoming, USA - C1_top | ecosystem: Environmental > Aquatic > Freshwater > Lake > Sediment | place: USA: Wyoming | collected 2017-08-01 | reverse complement strand
AGCAGTTTAGCTCCTTCTACCATGCTTCCTGTACCTGCTGCCATGACATACACTGCCTGCAGAGGACCGCATGCAATCATGAGACCGTTGAGCAATCCTATAATTATAGGGCTTGTCTGGGTGCTTGATTCCTTACCGACAAATCTGTCAAGTGATGTTGGAGCGATGCTTAATCTCCTTAATGCCGGGAAAATATTCAACATCTTAAGGCCGAAAAGCAACAGGAATATGCCTGAAATGATTCCTGCGACACCTCTCAAAGTCGGCGTGAATGCTATAATCGATCCGACCAGACCAAATACTGCTCCGATGATGGTATATGAGGCGGTCTTTCCAACACCATACATGATATGAGACATGTACGATGGCTTTCCTTCCTTTGCAGCCTTAGCAGTGTATGACATGACAAAACCACCGCACATGGCGACGCAGTGGAAGCCTGTGAGTAGCCCGACAGCGAACAGCAAGCCGTAGCCCATGTTCTGGCTTAGCTGCGGTAGTTTTACTGCTCCGTCTAGCAGGGTGAATATGAAATATGATGCAATCATTATTCCTAATATTCCAAAAATCCAGCCAAGCGCTTTGACATTCACTGATGGCGTGTTTGTTTCATGTGAGTGTTTCTTTGATTCATCTAGAATAAAGCACCTGTAACCTTTCTCTTCTATCTTATACAAGATCTCATCGATGGTTGTCTTGTCAGGATCATATTCAACTTGGCCAGTCTCTGTAGCATGGTCAAATGTCACATGAATAACACCATCAACCTTGATTGCCTGGCGCTTTATCACTTCCTCACATGACCTGCAGGTAGTGCCTTCAGCGATGAAACCTTTTCGAACAATCTTTTCTGCTTCCATTTTATTCAACCTTGAATCCCTGCTTGGATATTATTGATTTTATCTTCTTGTCATCAATTTTCTTTTCATCAAATTCAACATCCACTTTTCCTGCAGCACGATCTGCCTTAGCGGACTTTATTGCGCCAGTTTCCTCCAGGCTATCAGCTATAAGCATCTCACAGCTTGCGCAATGCATCCCTTTAACGTCAAATGTCAATTTCTTCATGGTAATTGCCCCCTATGATTTGAATCACGATGAAAGTTAGTAGAACCTTTGTTTATTAATACCATTCGACGAAAAAATTGGTGCTATACGGTTTATATCATTGTAATTATTGGCCCAGACCGTTTATAACCTGTTTTTGAAGAAACACGGATCTTAGAACTTTTTTACAAGGAATACTTGGTTCGTCTTTCCAGATTGCTTTCGAGATATGATTCCTTTTTGCTCAAGTTCAGCAAGCATCAGAGATAAAGAGGACTTAGAAATGCCTGTCCTATACCTCAATGTTGATTGCTGTATGCCATCCTGTTCTTTTATCGCTTTAAGCACTGCTTGCTGCTCATCGGAAAACCCTGAAAGGAATGCGTGGAATTTCTCCTTATCCCCTTCCTGCTTCTTGAATTCCTTGAGCGCGCTTGAAACTTTGACCTGGTGCTCTGCAAGCACCTTCTGTGTCTTGTCAAAGAATATGAGATATACACCAAGCATGATCAGAGCAGCAGATAATATGCCGCCGAACAGGTACATATTCTTAGCCTGTTCATGAAGGCACGTGCCGTCTGGTTCATAGCATGAGCCTGTCTGGTTCACAATCATATTTATCTGAGTGTCATTCTTAACTTTTATCATGAATGTGAATACAACCAGAAGGATACCTACTGCAATTATGATCCCTCCAATCTGTTTCTGGTTCATGCAATCTAAATTCATCTTTTCATTTATAAGGTTTGTGCAGCGCGATTCATAACATTTATATATTAGTAAGTCTTCCTTATTGGTAATTATTCTTATTAAGGTGGTGAAATGAAAAAAACAAGGATGACAAACCAGAAACTCAAGATAATGGAATATCTGGATAAAGTGAAGACCCATCCGACAGCAGAAGAGGTCTACAAGGCTATCAAGAAAGACCTGCCAGCGATAAGCCTGGGCACAGTTTATCGTAATCTGAACCTGCTTTCTGCACAAGGCAAGATACTCAAGCTTGAGGTCAATGGGGAATACAGATTTGATGGAGAGCTCTGCCATCACCAGCACTGCGTATGCGAAAAGTGCGGAAAAATAATAGACATAAGCCAGAAAGAGATATCAGAATATGCGATGAACAAGGTGAAAACCAGCGAGTTCAAGCCAAGCTGCGTGCGGATAATATTCCACGGGCTATGCAAGAGCTGCGCATGAAGAAGGGGGGATTGATATGACCATCAAAAAAGCAATTGATTTTTCCTTGACAGACAAAGACGGGAAAAAGCATTCACTTACGGAAATCAAGTCAGATTACATCGTATTGTACTTTTACCCAAAAGACAATACGCCTGGCTGCACGCTGGAAGCGAACAGCTTCAACAGGGACCTTGAAAAATTCAAGAGACTCAAGACGACGGTGATAGGTATAAGTGGAGGAGACGAAAAATCAAAGACAAAATTCTGCGAGAAGAACAAGCTAAGCATTCTCCTTTTGTCAGATACTGATTTTTCCATATCGAAGAAATACGGTGTGTATGGAGAGAAATCGTTCATGGGCCACAAATATCTGGGAATATCCCGCACAACATTCATACTTGACAAAACAAGAAAAATCATCAATGTCTATGAAAAGGTCAATCCGATAACTCATAGCAAGGAGATACTCGAATTTTTAAGCATGAGGGGTGGGTGAAATGATAAAGATAAATGAAAAAGCGCCTGATTTCAAAGAGGATGCATACATCAATGATGAGATAAAGAAGATCAGCCTAGCGGATTACAAAGGTAAATGGGTTGTGCTGTTCTTCTACCCTGCAGATTTCACTTTTGTCTGCCCAACTGAACTTGGAGAACTGGCTGACAATTATGAGCGCTTCAAGAAGCTCGGCGCTGAAGTGATAAGCGTAAGCACGGACACAGCATTTGTGCACAAGGCATGGCATGACACGTCCGACATGATAAAGAAAATCAAATATCCAATGCTAGCAGACCCTGCGCAAAGGGTTTCAAGAACATATGGAACTCTGATTGAAGATGAAGGACTTGCGCTTCGAGCCACATACCTTATCGACCCGGAAGGAATGGTGAAAGCATTTGAGTTCCACAACAATGACATAGGAAGGAGCAGCGAAGAGATAATTCGCAAGCTAGAAGCTTCAAAATACGTCAAGGAGCACAAAGGCGAGGTATGTCCGATGAGTTGGAAGCCTGGAGCAAAGACATTGAAGCCAGGTGTGCACTTGGTGGGAAAAATTTGACTAATATGATTTATTGGAGGTAAAGAACATGCCCGCAAAATCTATCAAACAAGAAATAAAAGTCTACTCTACACCGACTTGCCCCTGGTGCCACAAGGCAAAGGACTATCTGAAATCCAAAGGAGTCCAGTTCAAGGACATAGATGTGTCCAAGGACGACAAGGCAGCTGAAGAGATGTTCAACAAGACAGGTCAACTCAGCGTCCCTGTCATCATCATCCGAGAGAAGGTGATTGTGGGATTCGACAAGGATGCTATAGATATTGAGCTGATGAAGAAATGAGTGTGGTCAATATGTATGACACAGTAATTATAGGGGCGGGGATTGCAGGTCTGACTGCTGCAATCTACGCGTCAAGGAAAAGGATGAATTTTGAGATAATCGCACCTGAATTCGGTGGGCAATTCATGGTCAGCGGCGAGATATTGAATTATCCAGGCATCGTAAAGACTGACGGAGTTGAATTCTTCTCGACTTTTGAGAAGCAGATGGAGTTCAATAATATCAAGGTGAAGGATGAGAGCGTGACAGCTGTCAAGCGCATAAAAGACGAGTTTCAGATAGTCACAGACAAGGGGGTTTATCCCACAAAGACAGTCATCATCTCAACAGGCGCAAAGCCAAGAAAGCTCAATATTCCCGGAGAGGACAAATTCGCAAAGAAGGGAGTGACTTACTGCTCCATATGCGACGGCCCCCTGTTCGCCAATAAAAAAGTGGCAGTCATAGGCGGGGGGAATTCCGCGCTCGAGGCAGTGCACTTCCTTAAAGACATAGTGTCAGAGATAAACCTAATAGTGCTTGATAAGAAGTTCACAGCCTACGAATATCTTGTAGAAAGCATCAAGGATAACAAGAAAGTCAAGGTGTTTTTCGATGCCAATACCACAGAAATAATTGGTGACAAAAGAGTCACAGGAATCAAGATAAATAAAGATGGCAAAGATATGACACTTGATGTTGCGGGAGTCATAATAGATATCGGGCATCAGCCGAATACAGAGATTTTCAAGGGCCTTGTGGATATGGACAAGCACGGCCACATACTCGTGGATTGCCAGACCCATACAAATGTCCCAGGGATATTTGCAGCCGGAGACTGCACAGCAGGTCAGGAATATCAATATGTCATAGCCGCTGGCCAGGGCTGCATGGCTCTTCTCAAAGCTGCAAGATATCTTGCTTCAAAAGAGGGAAAGGACAACACTAGATGAAAATGAAAAACCTGCTAGCATGCGTCAACACCGCAAGAACAAATGAGCTGAAGAACCTTGTAGCTAGGCGAATAAAAGAATTCAAGACGCTTGGCAACAAAGATGGCGACGAATTATTCAAGGAGCTTTGTTTCTGCATCCTGACTGCCAATTTCACAGCAGAGAGAGGAATGAAGATACAGGCAGCGATTGGCGATGGATTCCTTACATATACTGAAGAAAGACTTGCAAAGAGACTGAAAGAACTTGGTCACAGGTTTCCCAATATGCGTGCAAAATATATCGTCGAAGCGCGCAAGCACGCAAAAGACCTGAAAAGAACAGTCCATTCGACGTTTGACAACGTGAATGACCTGCGTGCCTGGCTCGCTGAAAATGTCAAGGGACTTGGCTACAAGGAAGCAAGCCATTTCCTACGCAACATAGGATTCGACGATGTCGCAATAATTGATTTTCACATTGTGGATTTCTTGGTTAAATTCGACATGATAAAAGAGCCGAAATCGATTACAAAGAAGAATTATATTGAGATAGAGAAAGTGCTTGTCAATATTGCCAAGGCGATGGATGTGACACTTGCAGAACTTGACCTGTATCTTTGGTATTGCGAGACAGGAAGAGTGTTGAAGTAACGTTGCGTCCGCTGTTATATTCTCCGTAGGGCTGAAATCCTCAAAAAGCAAAGCTTTTTTGGACACTAAAAACCAGAGGTTTTTGAGTGTTTAATGCAACGTCCCTAAGGGAAATTTCAGAGTTGCGAGTCAACCATCTCAATTACCAAACCCATTAGAAAATCAATAAAATAAATTAACTAAGATTGTAAATCAAGCATCCCATCAATATTAAAAATGTTGCTATAACCAGCAAGCCCATTTTTTTACTGATAGTGCGAGAAACTCCGATCATACTAAAGGCAGCAGCATAGAAAACAAGAATATATGGGATGTGAATGACTAATATTTGTCTGAATGGAATTTTTAAAATGTAATCTAACAAAACTTCCAAAAGAAGATAAAAGATGATAAAAATGTGGGAAATGATTATCTTTTTTTTAGCTTTTATTTTGATATATCCAACAAAGGTAATGATAAATGGGATTATTAATAAAACTACAATTCCGCCAAAGATTTTTAAGGGAACAGAAGAATCAATTTTCGCCGCATCAATTTTTGAAGAGATATATACACCACTAACCGCTAAATTGAAAATAATTGAACTTATTACAAAAAGAATCTCATTAAAATTATAAGAATGAATGGGTTTGGAATTAACTTTATTTTTGTTCATATTATATATCTCCACATTAAAGTATATAAATTTTCTTATCAACGATAGGCGGACTCGCAATTGAATATAACATGTATCAAGCGTAGTTTTATTACGCTTAATATAGGAATTTAAAGTATTTTCTGTAATTCCAAAAATCATCTGGATTATTTTGATAATTGATACTATTCTTAGCCAGGAATGCAAGCTAAAAAGGGTATTTGCCCTACGATTTCATAAACGCGCTTCAAATCCCTAGCTCTTTCGTCGCCACCAAGAACATTGCATGGCTCCAGGCAAGCGGTGAGACTGATTTCTGTAGGTGGTTATCGAATATCTGCTCAGGGATATACTTATCCACAGAATCCAACACTTTGTTGTAATACTTCACAGCATCATCTTTACTACCTAACTTGGAAAGAACAATGCTCATCCAGAAATTGAGCAGCGGCCAATAACCTGCGCCTTTCTTCCTATTCTGCCCGTCAATCATCCATCCATCATAATCATCATTCTCATACCTGTGAACCATATAATCCTGCACTATCTTCTCTTCGATGAACCTGACAGTATTAGCAAATATCGGGCTACTGAAATCAGCTACCTCAAAAGGCCAACCAATACCAAGAAGGCTAGCGTCAGCCCGTTCATCTGATATCTTACCAAATGCCCTGTAATAATACCCAGTCTTACTTGCCGAATCATGCAACACCTGTATCATCTGGTTTGCAATAGTAATATATAGCTGGTTTGCGAAAAGTTCGTTGGCGCACAAAAGGCCACGCGCGCATGCAGCGAGCGAATAAGAAAAATTATCTTTTATATCGGGGAATGTAAGCCGCTCTTCCCAGCAGTCATTGGTACTGATTGTGAAATGGTCCTTGTCCCATACCTTGCAGAGCCCTTCTGCAGAATGAACCACAAGCTTCCTGTATTTCTCTGCTGCTTTCTTATCATCCTTGAAATGGTGCCACACAGCAAACAACACGCTCCCTGTCTGGTCTGCCTGAAACCTTGTTCGCTCTTTCACACCATTAGGGCAGTACTTCTCATAGAACAATCCTGTCTCCTTCCAGCCTTCTGCGCGTTCCATGAGCCATTCAAAGAACCTCTCCTGAATATCTTTCATCCCTATGATGTCGCAGGTGACACAGATGAATGAGCCATCCCTTGGCCAGACATAGAAATAATTCTTGGCATCCTTAGGATAATACTCTTTTGTCGAATTTGCAGCTACAATAGCGCCGTTATCAAGGCAGCAGTCAAGGATGACCTGCTTACTAGTATCTATGAGCTTTATAATCTTTTCATCCATGCAGAAAAGGGGTTCTGGCCTGTTTAATATAATTTTCGGAGAATGAATCTATCCAGGCACAAATACCTTGTTAGAATACTTATTGTCGCAGACATATTTCATCCTTTCTGCAGAGCGGACAAGAGACTCTCTTGTCTTAGGTATCTGCGCTGCCAGCACATCAGGACTTATAACATTATAGCTTGACTCATCATAATCATAACTGTAGAGTGTTATGACAAGATTCCTCGCACACATGAAACTCAATGTCTGCACATAATTCAGCTCTGTCTCTTCCACGTCCTTAAATGCTTCAAGGAGAGTATCGGCATGAATGTCCCTGAATTCATGATACTTGAAAGTCAAGTTGTAATAATTAATGCCTGCATAGACAGATTCAACCATGCCGTTAGGCAGCAATGTCGTGCTCTCGTTGATTACTAGAGTATACCTGCTGAAATTCCTGTATTCCCACTCTGCGTACCTGAACTCTTTCTGATAGCCTGAAGGCTGCGTCGGATAATCATCTGTCGCATGCCCTGATGTGATACGCGCTTCGTAATCAGCCATCTCTTTGCTTTTGACAGCATAGAGCAAGTACCAATTTGAATAATTCACATATCTGAGCAGCGAATCAGTATCATTCACATAGAATTTCTCTGGAACAATCTTGCTTAACATCATACTCCTACTATCAAGCATCGGTTTTAGTTTGATACCCATGAAATCTGCGATATAGCGTGGCATATTCCTGTTGTAATAGAAGAAATCAGACATATTGTTCAACGCATCCACGTCCCGCCTGAACTTGACACCGTCGCGCGTCAGCTCATTGATGTCCAGGCTGATCTGGGCAAGGGTGAAATTCCCCGGCATATATATGTAAACAATCCTCTTGCATGCTCCACAATCTTTCCAGCAGTTAGTGCAATTCTCGTTCTCTTCGCATGCATTGTTGCCGCACATCCCTACGAGGCTCTGGTTCATGGAAACTTCTGTGTCATCGCAAACGCTGTTATTATTATCATCCATGCAGCACTTGTCCCCAAGGACGATGCTTGGGGAACTGCAGATGATAACTTCAGTCTTCTTGATGCAACCTGAGAGCGCAAGCAATGCTAAAGCCAGAATCATGAACAGGACAAGATAATGCTCTTTTTTCTCCATGCGCACCGCAAAATGAAACTATTTAATAAATGTTACTCAATGAGAAGAATGTCATTTTTTGAGGGAACGCCACCTAGCGAGCTGCAAGATTAACCGTGTATACTCCTGCAGTTGGGCAAACAGGTGCGAGAACAGAATCTATGCGAGCGTGGCGTTCCCGCTAGTGAAATAAATTTAATCCGTCATATTCCCATCATTTACGACAAATATGTATCTTATCGCAAATGTTTCTGAAATCACCCATGCATTTTCAGTATAACCGGATATACTACATCAAACCAGTTCATAGCTTTATTTACATTGACAACCACATATATCCTGCATGAAAGAAAAACTTCTCCTCAAGATATCTCTAGCGACTGCCATAATAGGCATCGTAGTGCTATACTTTGTATCCCAGAAAATCGAGGCAAATCAGGCAACCATGAACAGGATAGATGGTGTTGAGGATGGCACTGTTGTCATCACAGGCACAGTGATGGACATAAACGAAAGGAACAGCACAACATTCCTGCAGGTAGAATCAACAGAGATACTGCCTGTTGTCGCCTTTGGCAAGGTCCCTATGCTCGCCACTGGTGACCTTGTCCAGGTGCGAGGAAAACTGAGCAAAAAGGATGGCAAAAGCTCTATCATAGTAGAGGAAATAAGGGCAATCTAGGCAATAAAACAGCCAAAGAAACGTAAAATTTATAAACGAGCACCCTATCTTTATAAAGAATTAAGGATTATTATCCTTTAATAAACATATAAAATGGGGTGGATTAAATGAAATTGAGATATCTAGCGATTGTAATTGCTGTAGCCCTTCTGTTGATTATGGTAGGCTGCGCGAAAAAGGCAGCACCTATAACTTCTACTCCTACAGCCCCGGCAGCACCAGCTGCACCAGCTGCGCCAGCCGCTGCTCCAACAGAGCCAGCAGCAACAGCACCAGCTGAGACAGAAACAGCTGAGACTGGAGAAACAAAAGATGAGCTTGTTTCCGCACCAACAATTGACACTGGAAAGGATGTCACTGTTGCAACGCAAGAAACAAAAGGCGGACAAGGATTAGCAGTAGACCTCAGCCAGACAACTGATGCTTTCAAGGCAGCATCATGCGACCTTAAAGAGCTTGAAGGCGAGCAGGCAAGACTACTCACAGTTGAGATCCAGAACATCGAGAAAGAGACCTGGGTAATCTATGGAAAAGTCAATCCAAAAGGCAATGTCAGGATAGGCAACAGAGGCGTAATCGATATAGAAGCTGGTTGCGAGAAGCTGACTTTGGAGCCTGGAGACTCAACAGTGTGCAACGCGGTCAATAATGGCGCAGTCATACAAGGAGAGAACAGAGTGACTGTAAACACTCCGGATATGCAGTATGCACGAGTTGTCATGTGCCCGTAAGGGTATTATAATTTTTTTATTTTACTTTTTCTTATATAGATCTCTGGTACAGTATTGATTCCAAGGTTCTGACTGACAATTTTCGTTTTGTGATTGCTTACTATGATCAGCAGTCAAAGAAGCATAGGTGATTACAGAGCCTGCAAGTACGGCTGTGAGTCCTAATCCTGCCAGCAGTCGTTTCCATCTGCTTCTTTCCAAGCATACTTGCGAAGGACTCGCTACCTCTAGGTTTAGCGGCAATATTTGATGGCCATCGTGCGATGTCACTGATGTCATTGATGTGTGTGGATGGTTGTTTGCTGCTGGAGGGCATACTTCTAATGCTTTATTTGCAGCAGAGATATATTGCTGTATTGTCTGGGGTTTTGATGTCATCTGGCGGTCAACCATCCTATTGCTTAGAATTTCTTGTGGCATTCCAGGGCATTGATACGCATTATTGTCAT
>Ga0315268_10009529_pt1 | contig 10074 bp, 1 predicted proteins | sample C1_top_MG_FD_204535 | JGI IMG/M metagenome (GOLD analysis project Ga0315268, IMG submission 204535) | Sediment microbial communities from Yellowstone Lake, YNP, Wyoming, USA - C1_top | ecosystem: Environmental > Aquatic > Freshwater > Lake > Sediment | place: USA: Wyoming | collected 2017-08-01 | reverse complement strand
AGCAGTCCGGTTGGCGGTTGCAGCAACTGAGGAATAATACCAATTCGCCGTGGCTTGTGAATAACGATTTCTATACATTTACTTCACTTGTTCCGAACACATCATATTGGTTCAGGTTACAGGCAAGAAATACTATGGGCTACATGAGCACATATTCGCAGCAGTTTGCTTCATACACTGCCATTACGGATTATTCTGCTGAATTCTCAACCTATACGCTTGCGATGGTACCGAACCCGCCGATATTGCTTGAGCCGACGGACGAATCCATCAGGGTAAAAATGTCTTCAGGTACAGGTGTCGTATTCAACTCGGCGCAGACATTGTATGCGATATATAATAATACCAAAGACGAATATGTTACCACCGATGGCGTAGGTGTCACTACAGAAACATGGGCGACATACGATGAATTCGGCGGAACCAGGGGCGTTAGAAACAGCGGACTGGAGCAGGAAACTGCATATTCATACAGGGTAAAGGCAAAGAACAGCATGGGCATAGTGACCGAATGGAGTTTGGCATCTTCCAACCTGAACACTGTTGGCATCAAGCCCCCCGGAGCTGCACCGTTTACAGATGTGGCAATTGACGGTATACGCGCCAACTGGACAAGCGGCGGCAACAACACCGGTGTTGTATACTGGGCGGAATGTTCGACGGACGCGGCATTCGGAATGCTTACGGCATCAAGCCCGTACACCACAGATCTGTCTTACTACTTCACGAGTCTGTCAACCAACACCAAGTACTTCTTCCGCGCCCGTGCAAAGAACAAAGCCGAATGGACGCAGTTGGGCAGCAGATACACCTTGATTGAGTCGATATCCAATGCAATTTATGAGATAGATCTGAACACTGTAAGGATTAGTGCGTCGCCTCAGCCCACAGGACTTGAGCGCGGGTTCTCAGGTGTTATTTTCACAAACCTGACCAAGTCTGTAAACTCCGGCTGGACGAGCAATAATAGTTTTCTGTTTGAAGGTCTGACTCAAAACACAACATATGCGTTCCTAATCAATACAAGGAACGGCGACGGCGCTGACAATGCCCCGTTCGATGTAGGCACAAAGAGCACGCTGATTAAACCTGCCACCAGTGTAGTGTTCGGCAATGTTACTATAACGAGTATAGAAGCGAAAGCGGTTGGTGATTTCCCTGCAAATCTCGGCGCCGGTCTGTCTGCGGTAACGGTTGATGCATATTATAATTACGACCTGATAACATATTCATCGAATACATGGACATCATCAAGTGACTTCCAGCGGTTTGTCGAACTTTCGACAAATACGCCTTATCAGTTCAGGTCAAATTCCAGGAACCAGCAGGGTGTAACCAATTCATCAACGACATTTGTTACAAAGTACACGCTCGCTGCTCCGCCGTTTGATGTTAAAATAGCTACTGTTACAGATAGTACGCCTCTCGGCCAGTTATCAATTAAGTTGGATAAAGGTACAAATTCCGAGTGGACTAATTTTGTGATAGCGATTTCTACTGCGGCTAATTTCGGAGCGGTGAGTTATGTTAAGGCGGACGGATATTTGGGCAATGACCCGCAGTGGGGTACAGCTGTGATCGGTCAGGAAAACAATCTGTGGTCTGAGTGGATAACGGTTAAGACATTGTTACCGAACACGACATATTACTTCAGAGCGATGGCTAAGAACGGCGACGGCATACAGACGGCATATGGTCCTGCATCAACGGGAGTAACAAGGACATCTGTGCCTACGATAATTAGCGTAACGCCGAAAGCAGGAAATGAGACCTCGCAGTTACAGATACAGTATACCGGTTCCGGCACTGATTACTGGGTACAGTACTCCAGTGACGGCGGCTATGCGTGGAGCGACCTATCTGTTTCATGGAGCAGCCAGACGAGCATCATTCAGACCAATATCCCGCCGAGTGCGGAGCGGTATTATCAAGTGATGGCGCGTAATCTTAAGGGCATCCCGTCTGACTGGTCTGACCCTATATCTTCAGCAACATGGGCGTCATTGCCCGGTGTCGGCAGTGTGAGTGTGGATATCTCGTCGGTAAGCGCGGTTTGGACCGCCGGCACACCTGCAAACCCTGCGGGCACAAAGTATGATATTAGGGTTTCGTCATTCGGATACGGTACAGGAGTGGTAAGCGAATCCGGATTTGTTGCGAACAAATATCAACACACATTTATGTATAACATAGCGCCGAATACATCGTATTATCTTGATGTGAAGGCGAAGAACCCTGTAGAAGTGGAGACGATGTGGGTGCCGCTGCCTATCAAGTACACGCTGATAGAGAAGCCGACGATCCAGTGGCTTATGGTAGGCGAGTCCTCTATTACTGTGCAGGCCATTACTGAAGACGGTGTTCCTTTGAGCAACCTGACACTGGACTCCGGCAATATCAAGTTCAAAATTGTGAAACTTGCCGGCTCTCACGATTACGGTTTTGATGTCAATGATACTATAACAATAGACGGTCTCTTGATCAATACCACATACGGAATAAGGGTGACTGCGAGGAACAACGATGAGATAGTGAATATCGGCGGCGAGCAGGGCACGTTTGTGCGGTCAACAATGATAGAAAAGCCTAGCGGAGTCAACTTCATAGAAGTGGCAACATCGTATATACGTGTAGCTCCGAAGACCGAGTATACAAATCTCAATAAGGGTCTATCCGGCGTAACGATATCGAGGAAGACATCTGTAGAAGGCAGCGACCTTGAAACATCCGGCTGGCAGCAGAATACAAATGTATGGAACACTACAACTGACCTGGATACAAATACGAGTTATTACTTCAGGATACAGTCGCGGAACCAGTTCGGCGAAATTTCCGGCGAGATGTACATATCAACATATACGCTGGCTTCCGCCACCAATACGCTGGATGTCAGCGCGGGCTACAACGACACGGACAAGTACTACTGCCAGATGATAATCTACGGCGATAATACGGAGACATACAAGAATACTGAATATGCAATAACTTCGGACAACGGAACTAACTGGCTGGGTGCTGACGGCTCCACTTCGACAGTAATATACTGGTCTACTGGCAGGAACAGGATTCACAGGAATCTTGCCCCAGGCACGAAGTATAGTTATATGGTCAAGGCAAGGAACGGCGCTCATATAGATACGGCTCTGTCTGCGGTCTACAACACCTGGACGCCGCCTTCAATACCGACGAACTTTGTCCATACCGGCAATGCTGTCTATTCGCTATCCTGGGATTGGGACGATGTGCCGTCCGCAACCGAGTACTATGTGTACATAACTACACCGGGTTGGGTCGGTGACTATCAGGTGTCTTACGGGGTGTCTAACTTGACATGGAGCATATATGACCTTGCTCCGAATATGCAATACAATGCCCGCGTGTCTGCGCTAAATACCAACGGCGAAAGCGGCAAGTCGGCAGCGGTGTTAAGTTATACTTCTATAGAAACACCTACAGGTGTCAATTTTGGTGTTGTTTATTCAACTAACATCTCTATAAATCCTGCAGGCACACTGAGTAATCTCGGTTCAGGTATGTCTGCTTGGCAGGCAGTGATAGCAACTGGTACAACAACCAGCCAGATAATATCCACTATAGCATGGCAAAGCAGTAGCGGGTATATAATGTGCGGTTCTGCATTGACGCCTAACACTCTGTATTATATGAAGATTAAATCAAGGAACGGTGACGGTGACGAAACGCCGTTCACGGCTTACAACAGCACATATACGCTTGCTGCGGTACCGCCTGCACCTGTTTTGAGCGCCGCCACAAAGAGCATGATGAGGGTGACATTGTCAAGCAATACTGCGAATCCGGCTTCAACACTGTATGCCATTTACAACAGCACTGCAGAGAAGTACATCCAGGCCGACGGAACGCTTGGTACGACACCTGTTTGGCAGACATACAGTGCGTGGGGCGGAGCAAACGGCACGATGAACACAGGGCTTAACATAGATACTCTATATTCATACAAAGTAAGGGCAAAGTCAACAGCGGGGATATTGACTGCATGGTCTGACGAGTCCGTATCTCTGGCGACACTGCGCGATATTCTGCCGCCGGAATCAATGAATGTGTTCGGTTCTATTTCGACAACTACGATAGAAGCAGAATGGAAAGATACGAAGAACCCGGCCGGTGTGAAGTACTGTGTAGAGGTTTCCAGCGTCGCGCTCGGCGGCTGGGTATCGGCTCAAAGCCCGTGGATAACCAAGTCAACAACAACGAATGAATACAGTTATGTGCTAACAGGGCTTAACTCCAATATCAGGTATTACGCGAGAGTGCGGGCGGCTGATGCCACACTGGTTGAGTACTCATCCTGGACGGCTCTCGGCGCAAAATATACGCTGATAGAGTCGCCTACAGGGCTCACCTCCAGTGTATTTTACACAACTGCTACTGTTTCTGCTGCCGGTAAGATTAGTAATTTGATTGATGGCGGTCTTGTGTTTGAGATACAGGGCGGAAACAATTCCAACTGGCTGACGAGCAATTCATGGAGCATAGACGGCTTGTCTAGCGATACTTCATATTATATAACTATAAGGACGAAGAACGGAGACGGTGTGGTCAATCCCGCAGTGGGTCCGTATGTGATATGCACAAAGAAATTGCTTGCGCTGTCACCAGCGGCAGCAGATGCATTTTATGATGTGGCAATAACATCTGTCGGCGCAGCATGGCGGGACACTGTCAATCCTTCCGGAACACAGTATCTTGTTCTGTGTTCAACATCGCTTACGCGTCCGGATGATCTGAAAGTATTTACATCGTCGCTTTCATTGCCGTCTAATTATAATGTAGTTGCTTCCTCTAAATGGGTAACAAGCGGTTATTCATACCGCCTTAGTAGTTTGATGCCAAACACCAGGTATTCTTTCTGGGTAGCAGCAGGGAATTTCAATTATTCGCCGCCGAAGTGTTCATCATGGACAGCGCTCGGCACAAAATATACGCTGATAGAATCGCCTACCTGGTCGGCGAGCAGTCCGAATAACGGGCTCAACGCGAATGTTTACTATTCAAGCATTACGATCTCTGCGCCAGGCACCATCAGCAACCTTATTGAGGGCGGGGTAATGTTCGAGATAACAAGCAGCGCTACAGTGATAGGTAATTCCAACTGGCTGACGAACAACCTCTGGACAGTTGACGGATTAACAACCAATACATCATATTACATAACCATCAAGACGAGGAACGGTGACGGAGTAGTCAATCCGTCAGTCGGCCCTTATGTAGTATGTACAAAGGAGTTCAGTGACCTTATTCCTGTGGTTGCCAAGCCGATCAATGATAATGATGTGACCACAACCTCAATAGCAGTGAATTGGGAGGACACTGTCAATCCTTCCGGGACAAAGTATCTTGTTGAATGTTCGACATCGGCTGATTATGTAGTAACATGTTCAACATATTCAGACTTTATCGTTGTAACTTCTTCAGCATGGGTAACCGGTTATACATACTCTCAGAATAATCTTATACCCAATACAAGGTATTACTTCCGTGTAAAACCAGCGAATTTCAACTATTCGCCGGTGAAGTGTTCCTCAGGGACATCACTTGGCAGTAAGTATACCCTTATAGAAACACCGACAGGTATAAGTTTTGATGCAGTGGGCATTTCCTCTGTCACTGTGAAGGCGACCGGTTCTGTAACGAATCTCGGTGCGAGCGGTAGCGGTATATTCTTTGAAGTTATCAGCGGGACGATTTCAATAAAATCGAGCTGGCTGGCATCTACTCAATGGACAGCAGGATCGCTGAGCCCGAATGCTTCATATTATGTAACTGCCAAAACAAGGAATGGTGAATTTATCGAGAATCCTATTGTGGCTTCCTATTCGCCATATACATATTGTAATGTGCCTTCGGCGCCGATATTAGGCAATGCCTCTAAAACTAGTATAACTGTGACGATAAATGACACAGCGAATCCCGATCCCACCCAGTATCTGATAGTCAGATCAACTGATAACTGGATGTCCTTGTGCTATTTGAAAGCAGATGGTACAGTGGCTAACGATGAGCAGTGGCTGACCAGGGCACAGTTGGGGAGCGGTTTGACGAACACAGAACTGCTGAATTCGACGCAGTATAAATACAAGGTAATGGCTCGCAACCAGAATAATGTGAGGACAGCATATTCGTCTGAGAGCAGTGCATTTACACTGGGCCAGCCGAATATAATCTGCCTGACGCATAGCGAGAATGTATGGTCGTCAATCAGCACAGTGACATTCCAGCTCACGAGTTGCGATACATATGATTACTGGTTCAGCCAGGGTTCGCAGGTGAGCACTCATACGGTAACGAGCGGCGCAATAACACTGAATATGACAGGTGAAGGTGAGTGGTATTTCCATGTGAGCGGTAAGGTTGCCAATAATGATGTGGGCAGCGCCTCCTTCGGTCCCATAAAGTATGACGGCAGCGCTCCTGTAATAACCATGGTGGCTGCGCAATACTCTGCGAGCGATCCAACAATTATCTCAAATAATGATTGGACAGACCATTCCACACCGTTATTTGTCTGGAATCAGCCGGATTCGGTAGCGCCGATAGCGGGGTATTCATACAGTTACGGGGCGACAGATGCCGAGCCGGATAGTTCAACAGATACCGTGAATACATATTATGATCTGACAACAACTCAGGCGCCCGGTACATATTTCTTCAAAGTGAAGGCAAAAGATGCCGCTGGCAACTGGGGCAACACCGTGAGATTTGTTTACAATGTGCGGGATAATAGTATAACAATGCCGGATCTCACTGCGCAACCGTTAGAAGGTATTACCTATGCGACTGACGGCACGGAATTAGGTGTACCGTCCGATTATATACCCACTATAGATTTCGGTGTGGTTATGGATACAAGGACTCTGGTTGCGCCTGCTGTGACACTGTCTGCGATAAGGAATAACCAGGGCACCGATAGCCCGATTGCGATAGATATAGGTGTGCAAGAAGTTAGATACTCTACAGCTACTCGTACCCGCGCTATCAATACGAGCACTCGCGTTGAATTTGTGCCTAAACAGCAGTTGCTCAACGGTTATACATACAGGTTAAAAGTGGACGGCAGCAAGGCGTGTCACGAAAAGGGCAAAAAGCTCGGAAAGGATATATGCAGGCAGTTCACAGTCATATACGATTATACTGTTGAAAATAAAGTAGTATGCGATACGACAAGTGTAAAGTTGCCTGCAGGTGCTCTGGGATGTCACGGTTATGTAAAGATAAATTCAACAGATGCGGCAAGGTTTGCTAACATCAACCCGGACAATTCCGGCGACAGATTCAAATATCCGTTGGTGGTAAGGGACTTCAATGCGTATTGTTCTACCGGAGGAGCCATCGGCACATCCCCGAATAGTTTCACAGGCAAGGGTGTTGAGATATTCATACCTTACAGTGATGAGAACGGAATAATAAAAGGTGTCGGCGGCCGGCCTAATATCCAGGAGAAGACGCTTGCGATATACTGGTACGATGAGGTCAATAAGGTTTATAAGAAACTGGATTCCCATATGCGTACGGAGAATAACACCAAGGGTCTGTATGCGGCTGTGGATCACTTCTCTAAATATGTTATAATGGGCGCTGTGAGTCACGATGTAAGTAATGCAAAGGCGTACCCTGTACCGTGGCGGCCCAACGGGCCTCGTGCGGGAGCAGGAGTAGGCCAGACTGGGACGTTAAGCGGAGGCATAACATTCGATGGTCTGTCCAGCGACTGCACCATCAAGATATACACGCTTAACGGCGAGTTGGTATACACTATTCCGTCTGCGAATACCAATAAGGTTTGGGATGTCCGCAATAGTGACGGTACTGTGGCGTCCGGAGTATATATCTATGTGATACAAGACATCGACGGCCAGAAGCCGAAGATAGGCAAGTTGATGATCATAAAATAAGGCGGGCCTGCCTGCCGGCAGGCAGGCAAAAAGGCAGAGAGCGAATTTTTTAGGAATATAAAAAATATAATGCAGTGAATGGGGAGATATTTATGAACAGAATAAAATATCCGCTAAAAATTGTTTTGGTTCTGGCGTTGACAGCAATGCCTTTTGCCTGCCTTATGGGTGCCGGTACTACCGGTGCTAATTTCTTGAAGATGCCTGTCGGTGTAAGGAATGTCGGTATGGGAGAGACGGGAGTGGCATTTTCGGATGTCAATTGCGTTTATTACAACCCTGCTGGTCTGGGCTGGCTGACCAAACCGGAATTGACCTTTGCGCATACACAGCAGATACAGAGTGTTTCATTTGAGCATGCGTCCGGGATACTGCCTGTAACCGACTGGGGTGCATTCGGGCTGTCGGTGTATTATCTCGGGACCGGCAACATACAGGGATATGATAATACCGGCGCTCCTACTGTTAATGTGGACGCTTATTACGGCGCAGCAGCAGTCAGTTACGGCAAATATGTACTCGGCGAGCGTATAGAGGGCGACGGGCTAACCGCAGGCGTTACTTTGAAATATATTTTCAGTAAACTTGACGATGCACCCGGTACTGCGATAGGCTGCGATATCGGAACGATGTATGTTTTCAAGCCGTCGCAGATTACTCTTGACAATTTACTTGCCGTGGGATTATCAGTACAGAATCTGGGCACGAAACTGAAATATGATAATGACGGCGACCCGCTTCCGATGAATATCAAGGCCGGCGCAATGTACAAATTCCTTGTGCCAAAAGTAAAGCCGATACTGACGCTGGATGTCAACAAGTATAATGACAGCGATTTATATGTGTGTATGGGCGGTGAAATTTCTTTAAAGGATGTCATTGCTTTCCGTGCCGGTTATGTAACAAAAGGAAGCCGGGACACAGATTCGGGGCTGAGGTTCGGCGTGGGTTTAAAGAGTTACGGACTGTCGTTTGACTACGCGTATTCCGGACTCGGCGATCTGGGTAATGTCCATAAATTCGGGCTTACTGTGAATTTTGATACAACAGGCGGTCAGGGAGCGGATACCGCAAACAGAACATTCCAGCGCGGCATAGAATTGTTTAATCAAGAGAGGTATCTTGAAGCTACTCTTGAATTCAATAAAGTACTGGAAATAGATCCGACCAACAAAGAAGCACTCAAGTACATGCAGGATGCCAACAAAAAGATGAACGAGAAGCCCCAATAGTCGCTCGGATATTTCCTCGGAGAACTGCGTCCCGCCAGCGCGGGCGCTCTCGCTCGCATTGCTGAAGGTAATAAGCAATGCTCCGCGAAGTTCTCCTCGAAAACATCCTCGCTCCCGTATATATAAAATCGCGTCCCGACGTACGTCGGGACGCTTCCATTTATTTCGCAGTCCTATTTTTAACTTACACCCATGACGTATTTCCCTTCAAAAAAATCTTATTTGCATATTTAATTTTAATTTGTATAATAATTCTAAACTGAAATTAATAAAATTTAATAAATAGAGTTGACTTTTTGATTTTTCTTTTGTAAAATTATACTAAAGTAGAAACTTATCAATGTTGGGAATTTTTGCGTGAAACAGCCCGTTGCCAAAAATGGCAATAGTATTCCGGTGACGAGTTTTTATGAATTACACGGCTGAGAGGGATTTTGTTGCGTCTGAGACATTCGGTTTCAGTTTATCTGGACCGAGTATAGTGTTTTTTTCTTACCGCCTATTGAAGTACTGCACTTCGTTTCTGAACCGGTGCAAGGAAAAGTTACCAATGGCAAAGATGTCTAACTATAAAATAACATTCCTGAAAACACTCATCTTATTTTTATCTTTATTTTTGGCATCCAGGGTTGATGCTGTCATAATTTCCTGGAACTCAACAACCGACCTGCCGGCTAATAGATTTAAATCAGCAGCAGTTGTGTGCAATGGCAGAATATATCTGACCGGCGGAGCAGCTACTACCGGTGAATTAGGAACAAATACTGTGTATCGCGGCGACATAAATTCAGACGGCACAATAAGTTCCTGGACTACATACACGATGAATCTTTCAAAGACAAGACATGGCGCTGTTGTGTGTAATAATTACCTGTATGTCATAGGCGGCTGGGATGTGGATGGTTACATTA
>Ga0315268_10009528_pt1 | contig 10074 bp, 7 predicted proteins | sample C1_top_MG_FD_204535 | JGI IMG/M metagenome (GOLD analysis project Ga0315268, IMG submission 204535) | Sediment microbial communities from Yellowstone Lake, YNP, Wyoming, USA - C1_top | ecosystem: Environmental > Aquatic > Freshwater > Lake > Sediment | place: USA: Wyoming | collected 2017-08-01 | reverse complement strand
CCTGACCGGGCCCAGCAGCCCGGAGGGCGAGAGCGGCGAGTCCTTGGTGAAGTAGTTCCATGTCGTGAAGGTCACGCGCTTCCTTCCGGGCCTGGCCCTGCCCTTTAGGAACCACTCGGGGAATTCCTGGAGGAAGCCGCCGAAGCCCATGGGGCCGGGGGACCAGGCGCAGTCGGCCGGCTCCTGTTCGTCGCCGATCAGGCGGTTGGCCCAGACGTTGGTCACCTCGATCGCGATCCGGTTGTCCTTGACCTTCATCAGGCCTTCGGGAACGGCGGCCTGCCAGGGTGCGCACCAGACGACGCCCAGGTCCCGGCCGTTGAGGACGACCCGGGCCAGGCTGTGGACGACGCCGAGGTCGATGACGAGTCGCCGGCTCCCCGGACGCACGACGTCGAGCAGGTCGAAGGTCTTGCTATAAACGGCGGTCCCGCTGTAGTACCGGATCCCAGGCTCGCTCCGCGCAGTCCAGTCGTCAAGGGTTTGGAAAGCGGCGTTCCCCGGCCCTCCCCATTTCTTGTCGAAGGACACGGCCCACGGTCCGGGGATCTCCGCCGCGGCCCTGAGCCCGGGGAAGTTCCTGGCGCCGGAGGCCGGGCCGGGGCTGGCCGCATCGGGCGCCCTGCGGAAGACGATGACATAGCTCTGGCCGGGGGCGAAGGTCAGGGGGACGGCCGTCCGGCCGGCCTGCGCCTCGTACTCGGGGAGGTCCCGCAGCGTGCCCCAAACCGGGTCCCACAGCTCGGGCCTGCGGCCGGAGACCCCGAAAACGCAACGGGCCTCGCCGCCGCGCCCGGCGACGTTGGCGACGAAGTAAGCGTCCGCCCCGCTCCCCAGGCGGTGGACGAACTTCAGTTCCGGGCCGCCCCGCGTCTCACCCGCGGAAAAATCGTCCGGGGCCTCGACGGCCCGCCCCCACTGGAGAACGGCCTGGCACCTGGCCAGGTATCTCACCCAGGCCGTGCCCGGCTCCCACCAGGTCTGGGTCCGGTCGAAATGCGTCCCCCACTGGCCCATGGCCTGCCCGGGGCGCCAGCGTTCGTCCCACGGCTGATGGGCGAACCGGTGGAGGGAGAGCAGGTTGATGCCGGCCGCAAACGCGGCGTCGCCGATCGGCTTGAGCCAAGCCGGCGTTTCCCGCCACTGGCTGAACTCCGGCGCGCCGGTGAAGGCCTCGGCTTCGATGAGGTTCCGCCCGGCCCGGCGCAGGGCCCGGACGGTGGGCTCGAGCTCGTAGGGGGTGAACTTCCCGTTGTTCGTCCAGAACTCCGTCATGACCCGGTCGACCGAGGGCACGACCTCCTCGATCCGCCAGGGCCCGCCGTAGGGCTCACACATGAACTTCAGGCCGGCCTCGCGGACCTTCTTCCCGGCCGTGGCGAAGTAGACGTCGCGGTAGAGGTCCTGGACGGTTCGCTCGAGGTCGGCCCGAAATTTCTCCGTGCGGCCGGACGAGCCGACGGTGCGCTTGGCCAGGACGGGGAGCCAGGGGACGAGGTTGTAGCCGCGGCGGACGCCGAACTCTTCGCGCATCCGCGGCGTCCAGTTCGCCGGGCCGGCCTCATAGCTGTCGAAGTGGAGATGGGTGAGGCCCTTGCCGACGAGGTCCCCCAGATGGCTCCGGATCCCGCCGAGGACCTGGTCCAGGTGGTAGGCCACGGCCTCCGGGTTCATCTTGTCGCATTCGAGCCCGATGGCCTCCCACTGGGCGGGCTGGAGGAGGGACCCGTTGGTCGTGGCGCCGAAGCGGTAGATGACCCACGTGCCGGCCGGCACGTCCCAGCGGAGCTCGCCCTGGGGGCCCATTTTCGAGGTCAGGTCGACGATCCTATCCTCGGGCACGACGCCTTCGGCCGGGAGGGCCAGGACGGCGATGTCGCTGTAATAGGTCCGGCGGGCGGGGACCTCGGGTTTCTCCACGCGGCCGGTCTCGGGGTTGAAGACCGGGAAGGGCATGTCGGCCCGCGGGTCGACGGCCGGACGGGCCAGCGCCCCCTGGAAGGGTCCCGGTCCGTAGACGGGCTTCTCCGACCACGCGACCTCCTGCATGGAAATGTCGGGCGTGATCCAGGGACCGCCGCTCGTCTCGTAGCCGGGGCAGTTGTGGATGCCGAAGTCGAGGCCCAGCCGGACCGCCTCCCTGGCCGCGTGCCGGACCAGGGCCCACCAGGGCTCGGTGAAGGCCACGACCTGGGGCGTCGGTCCCTTGGCGATCACCCCGGCCCAGGGCGTCGTCGTGTCGGCCAGGCTGAACATGGTCGCCCCGCCGAAGCCCGCGGCCTTGAGGGCCTCGAGGTCGCGGGTGATCCCGTCCTTGGTGACATTTGACCCCATCCACATCCAGAGGACGCGGGGGCGGGCCATGTCCGGCGGGTCGAGGAAGGCCTTCTCGAGGTCCTGGCCCGTGAGCGGCGGGGCCGTCAGGACGCCTGCCAGCAGCGCCAAGGCGAGGCCGGCGCCGATCCTGACGAGGACTTGATAGCGGCGGGTCCGTTCGTCTCTGTTCATCCCTGCCCTCTCCGGAGGAGATATCCGCACCCCCATGCGGGGGATGCGATCCCGTCATCCGACTATTGTCCCGGAATATAGACCCCTCCGGCGCGGGTGTCAAGGCGGGACCGGGGAGGATCAGGGCTCGGCGACGCCGCTGAGCTTGTCCTGGACGCGCCGCAGCTCGTCCTGGGCTTCCATGAGGAGCTTGTTCTTGAAGACCAGCGTGTCGATCTCGCCCGTGTGGTTCATCGAGGTCTTCAGCCGCTCGATCCGCTCGAGGAGCTCGGCCTCGCGCTTGCGGAGCCGGTCGAGGTCGTCGTTTCTCTTGGCGTCGTCAACCATGGCGTCGTCCTTCCTGCGGCCTCCATTCTATGCCGGAGCGCACCCGCAATCAAGAAGATAGAGGAGAGCTGCGGGGAAGCCTAGGGAATCAAGCTCGATTAAGATGTTTCTCAGAAGCAGGGCTCCGAGATGCTCCGTCCTGCTTCTGATGGTCGCTGCCCGGGGTCCGCTCCCTGCCGGAGGCGTGGAGAGGCCGGAGCGGGCACGGGTCCGAGCCCCTTGGGCGAGGAGAGCGCGGCCTATCCCCGAGCGGGTTGGCCTCGCCGGGGCCAACCCGCGTCCGAACGAAGGGAACACCCCGAGCTCGACATCCTTATTGGCGTCCGGGCTCGAGCTTGACCGTCTTGATCTCGAACGGCTTGAGCTTGACGGGGACGGCTCCCACCTCGCCCCTGTCGGAAGACCCCCCCGGCGGCGGAGGCGCAACGCCCAGAAAGAGCGAGCTCGAGAGGCGGACGTCGGCGGCCCGGCCGGCGATCTCGCGGAGGCGTGCAAAGGGCGTCCCCCCGGAGTCAAGCCAAAGGGCCTGGACGATGACATTGGGCTGGTCGACGGAGATGAACGATTCCGCGGCGGTCGTGAACTCCCCCTTGTTTTTCGCCGGGAGCCAGGCGGCCGTGAGCGGGGTGTGGACCTCCCAGCCGAAGCGCGAGGAGGCGACCCGGTCGGGGTCGGCCGCGCCGGGCGGCAGGCTCGTCAGTGAATACCGGAACTCGACCCGGCCTTCCTGGCTGGCCTTGAAGTTCGTCATCCAGTAATTGTTCATGGCGTAGGAGAAGACCCAGGCGTTTTGGAGGTCGAGCGCCTTCAGCCACTTACCTGTGTTGATGTCGCCGAACTGGACGAGCGGGGCCTCGACGGGTGACCAGACAACCCGTGCGTCCTTCCCGGAGAATTCGACCCAGTGTTGGACGGTGTGCCAGTCGAGGGTCGTGCCGGAGAGCTGTTCGGTCCCGGGTGTCATGTCGGCGTCCGCGGCCTCGAATCGGACAGAAAGGGGGACTGTCCCCGAAGGGGACTGTCCCCCCTTGTTCGAAGGGGACTGTCCCCCATTGACCTTGAACGGGAAGGCGAAATAGACGGCCTCGGGGTCGAACGTCTCCTCCTTGTCCAGGATATTGACGAGGTCGATGCGCTTGATGTCGTCGTAGAGAACGATACGCTGCTGGAGCTCGCGGCACATCTTGGGCGCGCTCGTGACCAGGATGCTCCTGGCCACGGGTCCGTTCCAGTCGCTTTCGATCATGGCCGTCGATTCCGGTGACCAGCGATTGAACTTGGCCCGCTTGGTCATGTCGTCCACGGCTTTCCGCCCGCCCTCGGGCTGCTCATAGACGTACGTGTTCAGCTTCCAGGGACTCGCTGGATCGACCAGCTCGCGGCCGGTCTCCTTGTCGACCAGGCTCGAGATGCTTCCCGACTTGTGGTCGACGGTCAGACGGAAAAACCGATTCTCGAGGACGGGATCGCCCGCATCGGTCCTCGCCATCGTCACCGACTTCGGGTTCGGCATCCCGCCCTCGCCCGGTCCGACCGAAAACACAGCGTAGCCCATCGAGGGGATGTCCCGCGCGACGACCAGGATGGTGTCATCGCTCATGACCTGGAACTTCGCTTCGCTCCCGAGGCGCCGGTCGACGATCCTGAGTTTGCCCTTGGCCTCGCGCAGCGGGCTGGCCGGCAGGGTCACCCGCACGACGTCGGTCCGGGCCCAGGAGAGCGGGTTGAAGACGGCGAATTCGTAGTCGCCGTCGGCGCTGATGAGCCGGGCCAGGGCCTCGGTCCCGCGCCGCAGGAGCGTTCGCGACGCTTCCCTCGCCTCGTAGGCGAAGGCTGACTTGAGCGTCCACTGGCTCCGGGCGAGCTCCGACTGGGGGTCGTCAATGCTGTTGTAGGCCCCCCAGGTGTGCTCGTCGTAGAGGGTCGCCAGCTCGTAGGCCTCCCGGACCTCGCCGGCGGGGAAGCGGAATCCGGGGGCGAGCTTGGCCGCGGCCGCCGACCATTTCTCGGCCGAGATGAGCTCGTTATGGGTGACCCTGTTAAGCCCGGTCTCGAAGGCGGTCGAGCCGACGCCGTCGGTCCAGTAGTCTGGCCAGCCGAGCTTATGAACGGGCAGACCAGCGCCGTACTTGGCTTCGAACGGGCCAAAGAAGTCTCGCAGGGTCGCCAGGCGGAGCTTCGGGTAGGCATAGGTCTCGTTCCACTCCTTGACCCGGTCGGAAAGTCCGCGGCCGGGCGGGCAGTTGTCCGTTGTCCAGGCGCTGATGTTGAAAGCGATCATGTCGTACGGATAGTCGCCGCGCGCCTCGAGCTTGACCAGGTAATCTCCGACCTTGGGCGCGCTCTTCGCCAGCGGTTCGTTCAGGAGGAGGTCGTAGTTGGCAAAGAGGTAGTGCTCACCGTTCCAATGGAGGATGCGGCTGCCGTCGGGCGATTCCCACCAGAAGGCGCAGGGCCGGCGGAGCGGGGCCCGCGACCGGGTCTCGTTGATGCCCGTGGCGAAATATTTGATGCCGGACTGGCGGAAGATCTGGGGCAGGGCCCAGCCAAAGCCGGTGACGTCGTCGTTCATGGCGGCGATGACGTCGATGCCGTTGGCCTTGGCGAACTCGAGGGCGAGGTCGACGGAGCGGATGAGCTCCTCGTGGGAGAAACAATCCGACTGGTTGAGGTAGAGCCCGGAGAGCTCGACCCGGCCGGCCTTGATGAGCCCGACGAGATCCCGGACCTTGGCTTCGGGCCGGGTCTTCAGGAACTGCTCGAGAGCCCACGAGACCTCGATGTTCCAGCGGAACTTGGCGTCGTCGGGGTAGCCCTCCGTCTGATGGCAATATTCAAGGGCCGAATCCAGGTAATCGGCGTGATTGGCCGCGACGCGCGTCTGGAGCTCGGTGTAGCCGATATCGGTGTGCGAGTGGTGGAAGAGGTCCACGGTCCACTTGCGCTGGGGTTTAAGGGCGATCTCCTTGCTCGCAGCCAGGCCGCCCACCTTGAGCGTGAACGCGGCCCGGACCGGTTTCTCGACCTCGGGCACGGTGACCGTGAAGGCGCTCTTCCCCGCAGGGATCGGGCCCAGCGGGAAGCTCAGGTCGCGGCCCCCGATCCTCGCGGCCAGGGTCCCGGCCGCCGCGGCGCCGCCGTTCTCGACGGTCACGGTCAGCAGCTGCTTGAGCGCGTTCCCGGCCCGCTCGAAGAAGACCGTCGACGCGACGTCGAACGTGAGGGCCGCCGGCACGGGCTCCGCCGCCCCTCCGCCGGCGAATGCCGGCCCCACGAGGGCCAGCGCCAGGATGGCCCAGATTGTCCGGATGAATCCCCTGTTCGTTCGGGTCATGTGTCCCTCCTCCCGGAAGATCGAGCGGCCTCCCCATTCTACGGGCGCGGCCGGGCCAAGGCAAGCCCCGGGTATCCGCCCTTGCCGGGCTGGCCGACTTGTGGGATGATGGAATGTCCCGGGGACGCCGGGACCTGAGAGACGCTTCATGAAAATCGGCCGCTGCCTCCTGCCGCTCATCCTCGTGCTGGTCTGCTGCGCCGCGGCCCAGAGGAAACCGGTCAAGAACTCGGAAAAAGACCCCCAATACCAGTATGAGGAGGGCGTCGTCGCCCTCAATTACGGCCTGACCGAAGAGGCCATCCGCTATGCCCGGCTGGCCCTGTCCCTCGATCCCAATCATTACGGCGGTCACAGCCTTCTCGGCGCCGCTTTCTACAAGCTGGGGAACTACGCCGAGGCCGTGTTGGAATACGACAAGGCCGCGGAGCTCAAGCCGGACCTGGCCGAGGCCCATTTCAACCTCGGCCTGGCCTGTTTCGAAGCCGGCGACCTCGTCCGGGCTGAGGCGGAATTCAAGCAGGCCAACGCCCTGAAAGAGGAGGCCCTGACCAGCTTCTACCTGGCCCGGATCTACCTCGGCCAAAAGAAGCTCGACCAGGCCCTGGACGAGGCCCAGAAGTCCATCCGGAAGAACCCCGGCTCGGCCGGCGCCTACAACATCAAAGGCGTCATCCTGAACCAGCTCGGCCGCTACGCCGAGGCCGCCGGCAGCTTCCAGGCCGGCCTCGTCCTGGCCCCGGACGACCTCAACCTGAAGATCAACCTCGGCATCGCCTACATCAACAGCGACCAGCCGGACAAGGCCCGGCCCATCCTGGAACAGGCCCTGCCGGACATCAAGGACCCGGCCCTCAAGGCGAAGATCGAGGGGTATCTGAAGTCCATCAAGTCCCCGGCCGGCCGCGCCTGACCCGGGCTTCGACCGACCGGAGGAAGGCCACTCCCTCCTTGATGAAGGCGCGCCCGTCCGGGCAGACGTCGTGGAACATGCCCCGCTCGAAGGCGAAGTCGCCCAGGCTCGAATTGTAGGTCTCGAGCCCGACCGTGCCGTCGAAGCCGATGTCCGCCAGGGCCCCGAAGACGGCCTCCCACGGCACCAGCCCCCCGCCCGGGACGCCGCGGTCGCTTTCGCAGGCGTGGACAGCGGCCAGGCGGGGGCCGAGCGCCCGGATCCCGGCGCCATAGTCCCGGACCTCGGTGACGGCGTGATAGGTGTCGAACAGGGCCCGCAAGTTGGGGTGGTCGGCCATCCCCATGAGCCGCAGGAGTTGGTCCGGGGTGTTGACCAGGTGGGTCCGGAAGTGGCTCATGGGCTCGAGGCAGATCGCGACACGCCGGGCGGCCGCGTATTCGGCCAGGGCATGGAGGCCTTCGGCCGTCCGCGGGAACTCGTCGTCCGGCGGCCGGCGGCGCTTGACGACGCCTGTATGACCGTAGAGGCAGCCGGCGTAGGCCACCGCCCCCAGTTCGGCGCACAGGTCGACCTGCTTCCGGTGCCAGGCCAGGCCCTTTCGCCGTTCGTCCGGGTCGTCCGAGGACAGGTCGCATTCGAGAGGCCACGTCCCGCCAGGACCGACGAAGAGGTCGAGGCCGAGCTCGGCGGCGCGCCGGCCCGTCAGCTTGGGGTCGAACGCGACGTCGTCGCCGACAGAGAGCTCGAACATCTCGAGGCCGAGCTCCGCGGCGTCGTCCAGGAAGCGGACGTCGCCGTCCGACCAGCGCCGGGTGAAGAGATAGCCGTGCGCGCCGTATTTCATGACGGGCCGTGGGGATGCCAGGGAAAACATACCGCGGGGGAACAGGGAAATCAATCCCTTTCTCGGGATCCGACAGACCTATCCCTGTGGAGGCATGGCGAATCCGTTTCGGGGACAGGCGATCCAAAGGCCGCAAAGTTGGGTCCTGCGGATGTGTATCCGTGGAGCTTCCGTATCGAATATAATGGGCCGGTCAGAACGTTTTCCCGTCTCGCGCGTCCTGGATAGTGGGACGGAAAAATGGACACGGTCATGCCCGGCCTGAAGGTCGCTCCGCTGGCGGAGGCCCCGCCCCTGACCCCGCGGACCTTCGACGAGGTCTACGGGGCCCATAAGGACGCCGTCTACCGCCTGGCCTGCGCCCTGACAGACAACGCCCGGGAGGCCGAGGACCTGTTCCAGGAGACCTGGCTGCGGGCGGTGCGGTCCCGGGGGGCGGAGCTCCCCACCGGGGAGGTCAGGGCCTGGCTCTTCACGATCGCCGCCAACCTTCGCCGGGACGGCCTCAGGAAGAAGAGGACCCGCCGGCTTTTCTTCCTCGAACGGGCCCGGAAGATGTCGGGCGGCGCGGCCGACGCCGACCCCGGCTGGGACGCGGTTCGTCCCGCCGGGCGGGACGTCGAGGCCCGGGCCGACCTCCGGGCCTGCCTGCGCCGGGCCCTGTCCCGGCTCACGGCCCGCGAGCGTCAGGCCTTCGTCCTCAAGGACGTCGAAGGATACCGGCACGCGGAGATCGGCCGGATGCTCGGCATCCCCGAGGCCACAGTCCGGACGCTCGTTCACCGGGCGACCAAAAAACTTCAGAAAGACCTGGCGTCCTTCCGTCCGGGCGGGGCCGCGGTTCCGGGGTCGAAGGAGAAAGAACCATGAGATGCCAAGCCATCGAACGGCTGATCCTCGAGGGCGAAGAGCGGCCCCTCCGCGAGGAAGAGCGGCGGGCCCTCGACCGCCACCTCCCGGCCTGCCGGGGATGCCGGGCCTTCGAGGCCGGCCGGGCCGCCCTCCGGCAGGCGCTGAAAGACCTTCCCGCCGGGGAACTGCCCGTCTCCCTCGACCTCGGGACCCGGCGGGCCTGCCTGGAGGAGCTGAACCCGGAACGGGTGGGAACGGCGGTGGCCCGGAGGACACGCATCCCCCTGCCGGTCGTCGTCGCGTCGAGCCTGTTCGCGCTGCTGGCCGCGGTCTGGTTGACGGCGAGCCTGGGCGACCTCAAGCCCGGCGACACCATGCCCTGGACGTCCTGGGTGGCCGTCGCCTTCATGGCTCAGGGCGTGTTCGTGCTGTTTCTCTCGCCGGTCATCTTCCGGGCGGTCCGGAGGCCGGCCGCCGAGGGCGCACCGATCTCATGACACCGCTAAAAGGAGAGTCTCATGTCGAACAATAACAACACCGCGACCTGGGCCCTGGTCATCCTGGCCGGGCTCTTGATCCTCCTGGCCTTCCGCTCGATCTTCTTCGTCCTTCCGTTCGGCTTCTTCCCCGGCGTCGCCCACGTCTTCCGGGACGCAGGCCACTCGATCGGCAGCGCCTTCACCTTCATCCCCCTCATGGTCCTGCCTCTGGCCCTCCTGGCCCTGTGGATCTTCGTCTGCGTCTGGGTCTACCGCGACGCGCAGGGGCGTGGGATGAACGGGCTGCTCTGGACCCTCCTCGTCTTCATCGGTCATGTCATCGGGCTGATCATCTATCTTATCGTCCGCAGCGAGCGGGCGGCGCTGCCCCAGGCGCCCGCGGCCACGGTCGAGAAATGCCCGAATTGCCGCACGGAGGTCCCGACAGGGTATGCCTTCTGCCCGCACTGCGGCAAGCCGACGAAGGCCCTCTGTCCGAACTGCAAGAAATCGGTTCAGTCCGAGTGGAAGGTCTGTCCGCATTGCGGGACGAGCCTCGATCCTGGCAAGACCGTACAGGGTTGACTGTGCTAGAATAAGTCCATGGATTGGGTCACGGTCCATCGGACGAACGGCTATTCCGAGGCCGAGATCCTGCGGAACATGCTCGAGTCCTACGGGATCCCGGCCCGGCTGAGCTACGAGGCCTACGGCAAGATCATGGGCTTCGTCACCGACGGCCTGGGCGTCACGGCCCTCCAGGTTCCGGAGGACAGGGCCGACGAGGCCAAGGAGCTCCTCAAACCGCCCGCCC
>Ga0315268_10009527_pt1 | contig 10075 bp, 8 predicted proteins | sample C1_top_MG_FD_204535 | JGI IMG/M metagenome (GOLD analysis project Ga0315268, IMG submission 204535) | Sediment microbial communities from Yellowstone Lake, YNP, Wyoming, USA - C1_top | ecosystem: Environmental > Aquatic > Freshwater > Lake > Sediment | place: USA: Wyoming | collected 2017-08-01 | reverse complement strand
CCAAGGAACCCTGAACAAGATAATCCGCCGCCGGCCGCAGCTTTTGCCCCCGGGGGTAAAATTCAAATCCGCTATGAGGGGGGCCGGCAGGGAGGCCAGGATCCTTGCTAAAATCTCGGAGTTGGCGGGGAGGGGAGTGGTTTTTAGGGATAAACGAGAATTGGGCCGTCAGCTGGGGGTCTGTGATCTTACGCTTAGGAGGTGGGAGGGGGAATCAGGGGAGATAAGAAAGGCGATTGAAGATTTAGTATCGATCGAGAGAAATTTCGCTTATAAATTGGCCGAGGGATATAATCAATTGGCCGCCCCGGAGAGGGATCTGGGGTTGAATCCCATTGGGGTGCCGGAGCTGGCCGCGGCCATGGGCTACCGTGGCTGGAGTTTGCGCGACTGGATAATTTCCTCCCGAGCAATAGTCGGCCCCTCTATGATCTTGCATATTAGACGGGGATATTCCCAGGATCTATTGTTTGAGCACCGCCGCCGGAGGGTGACCTGGGCACTAGAATTCGCCAAAGAAAGGGGATTCCAATATCTGGATGTGGCGGAGTTCGGTCAGGAGCGGCTGGGAATGACCTGGCAGTCCTTTAAGATCTGGCTGAAAGAGGATCCGGAGCTGATAAAGATTTTTGAGAATTTTGCCGAAGTGATCAACCCCAGAAAAGTGTCAGCTACAAAGGAATTTTTAGCGGCTTGATTATTCCCGCAGATATTCCCTTAATTTCTTGGCCCGGGTAGGGTGTTTTAGTTTCCTTAAGGCCTTGGCCTCGATCTGGCGGATGCGCTCGCGGGTGACATGGAACTCGCGTCCCACTTCCTCCAGCGTGCGCGGATGGCCGTCATCCAGCCCAAAGCGCAATTTTAAGACCATCCTCTCCCGATCAGAGAGCGATCTCATGACCCCTTCCAGGTCATCGCGCAAAAGCCCGTGCATCACCACATCGTCGGGGGCGGCCACGCCGGCGTCTTCCACAAAATCCCCCAGCCGGGAAGAATCTTCATCCCCCACCGGCATCTCCAAGGAAAGCGGGACCTGCGAAACCTTGATGATCTCGCGGACCTTGTCCACCGAGATGCGCGAGGAGCGCGCGATCTCCAGTTCGGTGGGCTTGCGGCCCAGCCGCTGCAGCAGGAGCCGCGAGGTCTTTCTTAGACGGTTTATGGTTTCCACCATGTGCACCGGAATGCGGATGGTGCGCGCCTGGTCGGCAATGGCCCGGGTTATGGCCTGGCGGATCCACCAGGTGGCGTAAGTGGAGAACTTATAGCCCTTGCGATGATCGAATTTTTCTACCGCCCGGATTAATCCCAAATTGCCTTCCTGCACCAGGTCTAAAAAGAGCATGCCGCGGCCGGTATATTTCTTGGCAATGCTGACCACCAATCTGAGGTTGGAATTGACCAGCTTGTGCTTGGCCTTGATCTCGTTGGCTTTGACCCGCTTGGCCAGCACCACTTCTTCCTCCCCGGTCAAGAGGGGGTAGCGGCCGATCTCGCGCAGGTACATGCGCACGGTATCGTCCACCCCCACGCCGTACAATTTGGCGGCCCCGGGATGCAGCTCCTCGGGGGGCGCTTCCTTCTTGCGGTCGGTGATCTCCAGGCCATGCCCCAAAAGCGTTTCGATCTCATCCAAATTCTTTTCGGGCTCAGGGTATACCGCCAGGAGCTCCTCCGGGGTGATGTATTTGTTCCCGGTACGCAGGTGTTCGATTATCTCTTTCTTGTCAATCACGCACAGTCCTCCTTTTCGTTTATCGGCCATAAGATCTTAGGATTTCACTTAATGTATGGTATTCGAGATTTAATTTTTTTGCCTCTTCCAAATTGCGGCTGGTTTCGGCCTGGATCAGGGCCGCCCGCACCCCTTCCATTTGTTTTTGGGTATGGTAGCCCTTGATCACCTTGATGCAATCCCCTACCACCCGGCTTAAGTCCTCGGGCGGGGCATCCGTTAGCAGGGCCTCCCGCGCCAGCTGGTTCTCAGTAAGCTCGGAGGCGGGGACTACCTTAAGTTTTTTCATGATCTCCCGATAATTGGGGTCAGTAAAATCTTCCACCGCCAGGCCCTCCATAATAAGGGCCAGGGCTTCCTCCGATCCGATCGCCAGCCGGATCAAGGTTTTTTCCGCCTCAATGATCTTTAGGGGCGGCTTTACGGTCTGCCTGGAGAGCGGCCGTAAACTTGATTTTTTATAAAAGATCCGCTGGTTGACCTCGGAGGATAAAAGATTTTCCTCCACCCTCAAAAGATTTGCCGCCAATTTTATATATTCCCGCTGCACAATGTGATCGGACACCCTGGAGAGCAGATCGGCCACTTCATGGGCCGCCCGCGCGCGGGCTTCGATCTCAGACAAGTTATAGCGGCCGATGATCCGGCGGACCTTAAACTCCAGGGCCGGCGAGGATTTTTTAATGGCTTCGATCAGGGCCTCCTGGCCGCAGGCTTTGATGAATTCGTCCGGGTCCTTATATTGGCCCAGATCCATGATCCGCACTTTAAGTCCCGCCTCGGATAATATCTCCTGGGCGCGCTCTGAAGCGGTAAGCCCCGCCGCATCAGCATCAAAAGCCAGGATCACATATTCGGCAAAACGCGCCAAAAGCTTGGCCTGGCTGGCAGTTAAAGCCGTGCCTAAGGGGGCCACCACATTGGGGAAGCCGGCCTCATACAAGCTTAAAACATCCACGTTCCCCTCCACCAACAGGGCGAATTTCCTCTTTTTGACCTCTTCCTTGGCAAAATTCAGCCCAAAAAGATTTTCCCCCTTTTGGAAAATAAGCGAGTCGGGCGAGTTTAAATACTTGGGCTCATCATTTGATATGGTCCGGCCGGAAAAGCCGATCACCCGGGAGCGCAGGTCAAAGATCGGGAACATCAGGCGCTTGCGAAAGCGATCGTAATAACCGCCCTTTTCTTTCTGCGGCAGGATCAGCCCCACCGCTTCCAGATCTTCTGCTTTGGCCCCCCGGGAGGTTAAATAATTAAACAGGGAATTCCAGCTATCCGGGGCGTAACCCAGACGGAAATTTTTAATGGTCTCTTCTTTGAGCCCGCGCTGCCCAAGATAAGCCTGCGCTTTAGCATCGAGCTGGCCTTCAAAAAACTTGCAGGCTAGAAACATCAGGTCCAGCAGTTTTTCCTTATAGGTTTTCAAGGCCCCGGAGCCGGCGGTCCGCTCAATATGGATGCCGAGCTTGTTCCCCAGCATTTCGGCCGCCTCGGGGAACTCCACTTTCTCCATCTTCATGAAAAAGGCGAAAACATTGCCGCCCTCGCCGCAGCCGAAGCAGTGGAAGAGCCCCTTCTCCGCTGAAACCGTAAAGGAGGGGGTCTTCTCCGCGTGGAAGGGGCACAACCCCAGGTAATTTTTCCCCCGCTTCTTTAGCGGCACGTATTCGGAGATAAGGGCGACCAGGTCCGCCTTTTCCCTCAACTCCTCGATCTTTTCCTTGGGGATCATGCAGGCCTCCACTCTCGGGGCACGAACAACTCCTCGAATTTATTGATGGCATAGCGATCGGTCATGCCGGCGATGAAATCCACCGTATGCTGCAATTGTTCATCTTCCTTAAGGTTTTTCTGGAAATCGGCGCTGTAGTGGTAATAGCGAAAGAGCTGGGTTAAAAGCTCCGGGACCTTTATTTCTTCCCTTTTGGCGGCGGGATTGGTGTAAACTTTATCATACATAAAATCGTAAAGCTCGTCCATGGCGCCCTGCGTTTTTTTATCCATTTTTATCCGGGATTGGCGTAAGCTGCTTTGAATAATACTTTTAACCAGGGAATCCAGGATGTTTTTCCCCAGAACCTGCATGGGTTTTTGGGGCAGCTGCTTTAGAGAAAGCACTCCCGCCCGGATGGCATCTTCCATGTCATGCCGCAGGTAAGCGAACCTATCCGCCAGGCGCACGATCTGACCCTCCAGGGTAGCGGGCTGGGGATCATCCGGGGTGTGATTGCGGATGCCGTCGATCACCTCCCAGCATAGATTCAATCCCTGCCCGTCATTCTCGATCACTTCCACCACCCGCACGCTTTGTTCATTATGGAAGAAGCGCCGGCCGTAATTGGTCTTTAAGATATCATCTAAAACATATTCGCCCGCATGGCCAAAAGGGGTGTGTCCCAGGTCATGCCCCAAGGCGATGGCTTCGGTCAGGTCTTCATTCAATCTTAGAGCGCGGGCCACCGTCCGGGCGATCTGCGAGACCTCCAGGGTATGGGTGAGCCGGGTGCGGTAATGGTCTTCGGCCGGGGAGATAAAGACCTGCGTCTTATGCTTTAACCGCCGGAAGGCCTTGCAGTGGATGATCTTGTCCCGGTCCCGCTGATAGGCAGTGCGATAAGGGTCCTCCGCCTCTTTATGTTTTCTCCCCCTGGTTTTTGCCGAGAGTGCGGCAAATGGGGAAAGGAATTGCTTCTCCCGCACCTCGATCTCTTCTCTTATGAGCACTTTACCCCCAATTTATTTAGTTGAATAGTGAGTTTTAACCTTTTTCTTTAATTGCGGCTTGGGCGGCGGCCAGTCTCGCGATGGGCACGCGGAACGGCGAACAGCTGACGTAATTCATGCCGATCTTATGGCAGAAGACCACGGACTCGGGGTCGCCTCCGTGCTCTCCGCAGATACCAACTTTCAAGTGCTGGCGGGTCTTACGTCCGCGGGTGATGCCCATCTCGATCAGCTCCCCGATGCCTTCCTGATCGATGGTCTGGAACGGATCAGCCGGTAATATCTTGTTGGTCAGGTAATCGGGCAGGAACGACCCGATATCGTCGCGGCTGAAGCCGAAGCCCATCTGGGTTAAATCATTGGTGCCGAAGGAGAAGAACTCCGCACACTCGGCCATCTTATTGGCGGTGAGTGCCGCGCGCGGGATCTCGATCATCGTTCCGAAAAGGAACGGGATCTGCTTGATCCCTATTTTCTTTAAAACCTCCGCGTAAACTTTGTCGACCAACTGCTTCTGGTCGGTCAATTCATTGACCGTGCAGGTGACCGGGATCATGATCTCAGGGAGAGCTTTCTTTCCGGCCTTTATCAGCTCTCCGGCGGCCTCGAGTATGGCCCGGATCTGCATTTCGGAAACCTCGGGATAAGTGATCCCCAACCTTACTCCGCGGTGGCCCAGCATCGGATTGTTCTCCTTCAAACTTTCACCGCGCTTCTTGATCTCGGCAACATTCACGCCCAGGTCTTTGGCCAGGGCTTCCAGCCGGTCTTCGCTGTGGGGGACGAATTCGTGGAGCGGCGGGTCCAGCAGGCGGATTACGATCGGGAGCCCGTCGAGCGCTTCCATGGTGGCCTTGATGTCCTTTTTCACGAAGACCGACAGCTCGGAAAGCGCACCCACGCGCTCTTGCTTGGTCTTGCTCATGATCATTTTGCGCAGAAGGAAGAGCGGCTTGTCGCTGCCTTCCCCGTAGAACATGTGCTCGGTGCGGAAAAGCCCGATGCCCTCGGCGCCGAACTGAACGGCTTTTTTAGTATCCTTGGGCGTATCGGCGTTGGTGCGGATCTTTAGAACCCGGTATTTATCGCAGAGCTTCATTAGCTCCCGATACGAAGAATTATGCTCAACATCTACATCCTTAAGCGGCATGTCGCCTTTATAGACTAGGCCCCGGGTGCCGTTTAGTGTGATCCAATCGCCTTCTTTTACCTCTTCGCCGCTTTTAGTGGTGAAAGAATGGCGGCCGACATCAATATCGGAACAACCTACCACGCAGCATTTTCCCCAGCCGCGAGCGACCAACGCGGCATGCGAGGTCATGCCTCCCTTGGAGGTTAAAATAGCCTGGGCTTTGTGCATGCCGTCCACATCTTCCGGTGAAGTCTCTTCGCGGACCAGGATCACCTTTTCGCCCCGCGCCGCCCAGGCCACCGCATCTTCAGAAGTAAAGACCGCGCGGCCTTTGGCCCCGCCCGGCCCCGCCGGCAGCCCTTTGGCGATGGCCTTGGTGTTCTTTTCCGCTTCGGGATCGAGCATGGGCAGCAGCAGCTCCACCAATTGCGTCGGCTGGACCCGCAGCAAAGCTTCTTTCTCGGTTATCAGCTTTTCTTTGCACATCTCGGTCGCCATGCGGACTGCAGCCACGCCATTGCGCTTGCCCACCCGGCACTGCAGCATGAAAAGTTTGCCCTTTTCGATGGTGAACTCGATATCCTGCATGTCGCGGTAATGGAGCTCCAGCCGTTTCTGGATGTGGTTCAATTCTTTATAGATATTAGGCATGGTCTTCTCCAGCGTCGGCAGATGCATACTGTGATCGTTCTTTGAATATTCATTAATGGGGGAGGGGGTGCGGATGCCGGCCACCACGTCCTCGCCCTGGGCGTTGACCAGATACTCTCCGTAAAAGTTCTTTTCTCCGGTGCCGGGATTGCGGGTAAAGGCCACGCCGGTAGCGGAATCGTCTCCCATGTTGCCGAAGACCATGGCCTGCACGGTAACCGCCGTGCCCCATTCATTGGGGATCTTCTCAATGCGGCGGTATTCCACCGCGCGTTTGCCGTTCCAGCTCATAAAGACGGCGCCGATGCCGCCCCAGAGCTGCTCAGCTGGATCTTCGGGAAAAGGTTGGCCCAGCACTTCCTCGACCTTGAGCTTGAACTCGGCTACCAGTTTCTTAAGATCGCCGACGGTCAATTCGGTATCGGTTTTATAGCCCTTAAGCTTTTTGACCTCGCCCATCTTCTCGTCGAGTATTTTACGGATGCCCTTACCGCCCTTGGGCTCGAGGCCTTCGGCTTTTTCCATGACCACATCGGCGTACATCATGATCAAGCGGCGGTAAGCGTCGTAAGCGAAGCGCGGATTGCCGGTTTGCTTGATCAAACCTTTGATAGTAACGTCATTTAAGCCGATATTGAGCACCGTATCCATCATGCCGGGCATAGAACGGCGCGCGCCCGACCTCACCGAGACCAGCAGGGGATTGCCGGCGTCGCCGAATTTTTTCCCCATGAGGTTCTCGACCTTGGCCAGGGCGGACTCGACCTCCCTCTTCAGTTCCTTTGGATAAGCCCGTTTATGGTCGTAATAATAAGTGCAGACCTCCGTGCTGATGGTGAACCCCGGCGGCACCGGCAGGCGCAGCTTGGGATGTCCGGCCATTTCCGCCAGATTGGCTCCCTTGCCCCCCAATAGGTTTTTCATCGACTCGTTGCCGTCCGCCGAGCCCCCGCCGAACCGATACACGTATTTTTTCCCTTTAGCCATTTTACCTTCTCCTCTCTTTTATCTGGTGGAGCTGGGGGGATTTGAACCCCCGACCTCTTGACTGCCAGTCAAGCGTTCTCCCAACTGAACTACAGCCCCATCAGACATGGTACACTATCGCTTCCTTGCCCCAGATCCCTTCCAGATCGTAATAGGCGCGTTCTTCCTCGCTCATCACATGCACCACAATTTCAAAAAGATCCAAAATCAGCCAGCCCGAGTTTACCTCTCCTTCCCACACCCGCCCCTTGACCCCCTCTTTTTTCACCCGCTTTTCAATCTCCAAAATTATCGCCTTGAGCTGGGGAGCGGATTCTCCGCTCAGGATGACCAGGTAATCCGTCACTCCCTTCAATTTGCGGATATCGAGGACTAGGATGTCCTGGGCCTTTTTATCCTCAGCGGCAGAGACTATGGTCTCGACCAAGGTTGATAATTTTTTCCTCACAAATATTGAGCCACGATCTTTTGCACCTGCTGGGCATCGGGCTGCATGTAATATACCCCATCGATCATCGAATCGTATCCCTGGATCTGGGACATCTTGATCTCCCCAAATTCATAGATCTTGCGCATGTTGACCGCCAGGCCAATGATATCGCGGGTGCTCAAATTGGTGTCCATGAAGGAGACCAATTTCAAAAGGAGCTGGGGCGACCGCAAGATGTTCTCCTTTTTTAGGATCTGCGTGGCCAGGGCAGAGATAAATTTCTGGTGGCGCAGGATGCGAGTGAGATCGCCGCCGTCGCTGCGGTAGCGCAGATAGGAAAGGGCGCTCGACCCGGAAAGTTTTTGCAGTCCGGGCTGCAAGTCCACCAGCAGGTTTTGGGAATAATCGGCATAGAACATGCGCTTTTCCACATCAATGGTTATGCCCCCGATCTCGTCGATCAAGTGCCCCAGCCCTTTCATGTCAATTGAGACATAATAGGGGAGCTTGATCCCCAGAAACTGCTCCACCGTGGTCCGGGATAACTCCGGCCCGCCAAAAGCGAAAGCATGATTGACCTTGTCCAGGCCATGACCCGGGATGGAAACAATGGTATCCCGCGGGATAGAAACCACATTGATCTGGTTTTTAGAAGGGTTCACATGCACTACCATGATGGTGTCGGAGCGGTGTATTTGTTCTCCCGAATCCAGCCCCATGACCAGGATGTTGGTTTCGGATAAAAGCTTTTCCCCCGGAAGGAGGGTCAGCAAGGTTTCAAATAAAATAAATTTAGAGAAAATAGCTAAAGTGAAACCCAAGAAGGCGGCGAAGACGATGAATAAAAATAAGGCGGACAAGAGGAAAAAAGGCCTTCTGCGCCGCGGCCTCCGCGTCTCATAGATTTTTTTGATATAATCAGCTTCCCAGGAATTCTGCTTCATTTACTTCCTCGCTAAAAAACGATTCCGGGTCTTGACCGTGCCCTCAAAGATCGGCAGTCCCCGCTTGATCAGTTCACCTATCATGGAAGAAGTTGAGGCCGCTACCGCAGAGTTTAGATTTTGGTAAGCCAGCCGGCGCACGCGCCGCAACCCCCTGTAATTTCTCTCCGCTTCAATATGGTCTGCCAGATAAATTACTTTATCCAGGTTATTCATGTCCTCCGCCCCCACCGTGTGTTTGGCGATCGCCGATAAAATCTGTCGGTCTTTTATTTTAAATCTCCTCTTGGCGATCTCAGCTGAAAGCCGGGCATGCAGGAGCTTGGGTTCCAGTTTTTCGATCAGGTCGATCTTAAATCCAGCCGCCCGGGCCGCCTTAAGCATCCCCTTCCGATCCAAATAACGAGCACAATCATGCAAGAGGGCGGCCAGAGAAGCCTTTTTCTCGGAAACCCTCCAGTGCCGGGCCAGCCGCCGCGCGCACTCCACAACCCGCAAGGAATGTCGATATCGGTCTTGAGGGAGGAGCTCTTTTAGCTCTGCCTTAAGTTTTTGCATGCTTGGGCCGGGCTTCATTCACCATGATAGTGCGCCCCTCGAGGAGCTGGCCGTTTAAGGCCCGGACCACCTTTTCGGCATCTTCATCGGCCACTTCCACGAACGCGAAACCGCGCGAGCGGCCGGTTTCCTGCTCAGTTATGATCCGGGCAGAAACGACCGGAGCCACCGCCTCGAAGAGGGAAACCAATTCGGCTTCATTGGCCGTCCAGGGAAGATTCCCCACATACAAGCTTTTTGTCATTCTCCACCGCCTTTTAAAAGATAGGCCATAAAAAAACCAAGGCAGCAGATCTCGCCTTGGTTTCAATTAAATTATTAGTATAATGTATAGTGAAGCGGAAGCAAAAATATCTCCTTGCGCACAATCATTAATCCTACCAAAATCCTCCCAACTTGTCAACTGCTTTTTTTTAAGTTAGAATAAGATAAATGCATAGTTTAGAGCAAGGCCAAATGGCGGCGGTAGTGCTGGCAGCAGGGAAGGGAGTCAGGATGAAGTCCGACCTGCCCAAGGTTTTCCATCCCTTGGCTAATCAGCCCCTCCTGGCGCATGTCCTGACCAACCTTAAAAGGTTAGGAGTAGAAAAGATCTTGGTGGTGGTGGGGCATCAGAAGGAGCTGATCCTTGATTATTTTAAGGATTGGGGAGTGAGCTTTGTGGAGCAGGCGGAGCAGCTGGGCACCGGACACGCCGTGCTGCAGGCGGAGCCTTATCTCTCTGAATTTTCAGGAAAGGTCCTGGTTCTGGCGGGAGATGTGCCGCTCTTGAGATTGATAACCTTAAAAAACTTGGTCAATTTCCATATCCAGCATCATGCCGTAGCCACGGTTCTGACCGCCGAACTTCCGGATGCGGGAAATTATGGGAGGATCGTCCGCAATCAGGAGGGATTGATCTTAAAGATCGTGGA
>Ga0315268_10009526_pt1 | contig 10075 bp, 7 predicted proteins | sample C1_top_MG_FD_204535 | JGI IMG/M metagenome (GOLD analysis project Ga0315268, IMG submission 204535) | Sediment microbial communities from Yellowstone Lake, YNP, Wyoming, USA - C1_top | ecosystem: Environmental > Aquatic > Freshwater > Lake > Sediment | place: USA: Wyoming | collected 2017-08-01 | reverse complement strand
TGCGCTGCGCGCGCTCAGAAAGCGCGTGGCGCTGCGGCTGATGGTGCGCGATTTATCCGGCCTTGCCGATCTGGGCGAAGTCATGACCGGCATCACTCAATTGGCCGAGTTGGCGATCCAAGAAGCGCTGCGATATCTCGATGGCTGGCTTCAGGCAAGCCATGGCGTGCCCATCGGCGAGGACTCCGGCACCCGTCAGAATTTAATCGTGGTCGCGATGGGCAAGCTCGGCGGCGGTGAGCTCAATGTGTCATCCGACGTGGATCTGATCTACCTCTATCCGGAAGAAGGCAAAACCACCGGCCCTACCCAGCGTTCCAATCACGAGTATTTCACGCACCTAGGCCAAAAACTCACCCAAGCGCTATCCGAACCGACGCCGGACGGCCATGTGTTTCGCGTCGACTTGCGCCTGCGCCCCTATGGCGAGAGCGGCCCGGTGGTATCGAGCTTCGCCATGCTGGAGCAGTATTTCCTCACCCAGGGCCGCGAGTGGGAACGCTATGCGTGGATCAAGGGCCGCGCCTTGAGCGGCGATGCGGCCGGTTTAAACGCGCTGGCGCGCCCCTTCGTTTATCGCAAATATCTCGACTACGGCGCGATTGCCTCGATGCGCGAATTGCACGCGCAAATCCGGCGCGAAGTCGCGCGGCGCGAGTTGGCGGACAACATCAAACTCGGCCCCGGCGGCATCCGCGAGATCGAGTTCATCGCTCAAGTGTTTCAATTGATCCGCGGCGGCAAAGAAGCGGGCTTGCAATTGCGGCCCACGCGCGCCGCGCTCGACGCTATCGCCGCGCGCAACTTGCTCCCGGCTTCGATCGTGCGCGAACTGCATGCCGCATATGGGTTTCTACGCAATCTGGAGCACCGGCTGCAATATCTGGATGATGCGCAAACTCAGGCCCTGCCCGTCTCGGATGCCGATCGTAGCTTGATCGCACAAGCCATGGACATGCATGATTGGCAAACCTTTAAAACCCGGCTCGATCTTCACCGCACTCGAGTCGAAGCGCACTTCGAACAAATATTTTCCACCGGCGAGCAAGCCGTCGACGCATCCTCGCCTTGGAATATGGAGGACGATGCGACTCAAACACTGGCGCAATTAGGCTACGCCGAACCCACCGCCGCCGAACAACTCAAGCGCCTCAAACAAAGCCAGCGCTATCTCAATCTGCCGAGCAGCAGCCGCGCGCGTTTCGATATCCTGATGCCGCGTATTATTGTCGAAGCGGCGCATCATGGAACACCCGTCGAAACACTCGCGCGCGTGATCGCCCTGATGGAAGCGATCAGCCGCCGCGAATCTTATTTGGCGCTGCTGGCCGAATACCCCGACACGCTCACACATGTTGCGCGCGTCTGCGGCGCGAGCCCATGGGCGGCGGATTATTTGACGCAGCATCCCATTCTGCTCGACGAGCTGCTCGACCAGCGCGCGCTCATGGAAAAGCGCGATTGGCCTTTGCTTGCGCGTAGGCTGCGCGAAGTCTTGAGCGATTTTCCGGACACCGAGCACCAAATGGATACGCTGCGCCACTTCAAGCACGCGCAAACGTTTCATCTCTTGGCGCAAGATTTGGAAGGCGTACTGCCGATCGAACGCTTAAGCGACGAACTCACCGCCCTGGCCGAATGCATCTTGGAAGAAGTGCTGCGCTTAGCGTGGGCTTCGCTCACGCGCAAGCATGGCGACACGCCGCGCTTTGCCGTCATCGGCTACGGCAAGCTCGGCGGCAAGGAGCTCGGCTACGCTTCCGATCTCGATATCGTGTTTTTGTACGACGATGCCAATGCGGCCGCGGCGGAAAATTATGCGCGCTTGGCGCAGCGCATCAATGGCTGGCTCACCACGCTTACCCCGGCGGGCATTTTGTACGAAACCGATTTGCGCCTGCGCCCGGACGGCGCTTCCGGTTTGCTGGTAAGCGCCATCGTGGCATTTGGCCAATATCAACGTGAAAAAGCCTGGGTGTGGGAGCATCAAGCCCTGACCCGCGCACGTTTCGTCGCGGGCGATGCGCAAATCGGCGCGCAATTCGAACGCATCCGGCGCGAGGTCATTTGCCTGCCGCGCGATACCGCTGTCTTGTGCCAGGAAGTACGTGCCATGCGCCAAAAAATGCGCGATGCGCACCCCAACAAAAGCGGCTTATTCGACCTTAAGCACGACCCGGGCGGCATTATCGATGTCGAATTCCTGGTGCAGTATTTGGTGCTGGCGCACGCACACGCGCATCCTGGTCTCGCCGACAACATCGGTAATCTGGCGCTGCTCGCGCACGCTGCGGAGCAGAACTTAGTCGCCCCCGTAAGGGCAGAAGCGGTGCGCACCGCCTATCGTCTATTCAGAACCCTGCAACACCGGGAGCGCCTGCAAGGCCAGCATGAAGCGCGTGTCGCACCAGAAGGGGTCGTGCGCCATGTGGAAAGTGTGAAGCAACTGTGGGAAGCAATATTGGGATAACACCGGCTTGCCGGCAAGGATGCCGGCGCTACACGTTCGGATTACGTTTTTGCAGCGCCGGCTTCCAGCCGGCAAGATCAAAGCAGGCGTGAACTCACCCGCGCGCGGATTTTTCCACGCACGCGGCGATTTTCTTCGCCCACTGCTGCACTTGCCCGGCGTTCTTGCCTTCTACCATCACGCGCAACACCGGCTCGGTGCCGGAGTTACGCAACAGCACGCGGCCCGCATTCTTGAATTCCGCATCCGCTTCAACCAGCTGCACTTGCACCGGCAGGCTTTCGCGGAAATCGAAGTCTTTGGTGATCGGCACATTGATTAGCACTTGCGGGTAGACCATGACGTCCTTGGTTGCTTCTTTCAGCGTGCGCTTAGCGCCGCGCAGCGCATGCAGCACTTGCAGCGCGGAGATGATGCCGTCGCCGGTGCTGTGTTTGTCGCGGCAAATAATATGGCCCGAGGATTCACCGCCCAATTGCCAGCCTTTCTGCTCCAGCATTTCCAGCACATAGCGGTCGCCCACCGCGGCGCGCGCGAACGGTATTTTGCTTTTGTTAAAAGCATGTTCCAGGCCGAGATTGGTCATCACCGTGCCCACCACGCCGCCCTTGAGCAAGCCTTGTTTGGCGCGATGATGCGCGATAATGTAGAGCATGAGGTCGCCGTCGTAGAGTGTGCCGTCGGCATCCGCCATCATGACCCGGTCGCCGTCGCCGTCGAAAGCGATGCCGAGATCGGCGTGATTGTCGCGCACTGCCCGCTGCAAGGCCTCGGGATGAGTCGAGCCGCAGTCGAGATTGATGTTGAGGCCATCCGGCTTGACGCCGATGGCGATGACCTCCGCGCCCAACTCGTGGAACACGGGCGGTGCGATGTGATAAGTCGCGCCGTGGCCGCAATCCAGCACGATGCGCATGCCACGCAAATCGAGTTCGTTCGGAAACGTGCTTTTGCAGAATTCAATATAGCGCCCGTCGGCGTCTTCGATACGCCGCGCCTTGCCCAGCTTATCCGAGGGCATGCACTCCAGGGGTTCGTCGAGACCGGCTTCGATGGCGCGCTCGACTTTGTCCGCCAGCTTCATGCCCCCCGGGCCGAAGAATTTAATACCGTTATCGGGATAAGGATTGTGCGAAGCGGAAATCACGATGCCCGCTTGGCAGCGCAATGCGCGGGTGAGATAGGCCACCGCCGGCGTCGGCATCGGACCGAGCAGCAGCACGTCCACCCCCGCCGCCGACAAACCCGCTTCGAGCGCGGATTCCAGCATGTAGCCGGAAATACGCGTGTCTTTGCCGATAATGACCGCCGGCCGTTCGCCGCGCGTACGCCGGTCGCTCGCCGTTAAAATACGTCCGGCGGCATGGCCCAGACGCATCACGAAATCCGGGGTAATCGGCGTTTCGCCCACTCGCCCGCGCACGCCGTCGGTACCGAAATATTTTCTACTCATGCCATCCCTCTACTGCGTTAACGATAGCCAGCGCATCGCGCGTAGCCTTCACGTCATGCACCCGCACGATCTTTGCGCCCTTCATCACCGCCAGCAGCGCTGCCGCGACGCTGGCATGTACCCGTTCATGCACTTCCAGATCGGCGATTTTGCCAAGCATGGATTTACGCGACAAACCCGCCAGCACCGGCACGCCAAGATCGGTCAGTGCATCAAATTGTTTAAGCAGGGCGACATTATGCTCAAGATTCTTGCCGAAACCAAATCCGGGATCAATGACCAGGCGCTCGCGCGCGATGCCCGCCGCCTGCGCCGCGTGTAGCCGGGCTTGCAGAAAAGCCCGCACCTCCGCCACCACATCGTAATACATCGGTAATTGTTGCATGGTCTGCGGGTCGCCTTGCTTATGCATCAAGCACACCGCAACGCCGGAACTCGCCACCGCCGCCACTGCGCCGGGAAGTTGCAAGGCATTTACGTCGTTCACCATATCCGCGCCGGCTTCGATGGCGGCACGCATCACGCCGGGCTTCTGGGTATCGATCGACAGTGCCGCGCCGCTATCGCGCAAACCCGCCAGCACCGGCAATACGCGCGCCAGCTCTTCTTTCTCCGGCACCGATGCCGCACCGGGGCGGGTCGATTCGCCGCCGATGTCGAGCAGATCCGCACCTTGTTCTATCAAAAGCAAGCCGTGCTCTATCGCCTGCTTGGCATCCAGAAAATGGCCGCCATCGGAAAATGAATCGGGCGTGACATTGACGATGCCCATGATCAGGGGACGGGAGAGGGAAAAGGTAAACCGGCCGCAGGAAAGCATTTGGGCATTAAGGGTGAGAGGAGGTGAAGGGGCGGCGCCTACCCCTTAACCTTGATACCTCACAAAAATCAGGCTTCTTCCACCGGCTTGATCGTCGGCGCGGGTGCGCTGGGCGTGTTGCTTTGCGACGGCGGGATTGGCGGCTGCGTCGGCTTGGGCGGACGCGGCGCACGGCCTTCCATGATGTCGTTTACCTGGTCGGCATCGATGGTTTCCCATTCGAGCAAGGCCTTGGCCATGGTGTCGACCTTATCGCGATTTTCTTCGATCAAGCGCCGCGCCAGCGCGTATTGTTCGTCGATGATGCGGCGGATTTCCATATCCACTTTCAGCATCGTGGCTTCCGACACATTCTTGTGCGTGGTGATGGAACGCCCGAGGAAGACTTCGCCGTCGTTATCGCCATACACCATCGGCCCGAGGGCATCGGACATGCCCCATTGCGTCACCATACGCCGTGCCATTTCGGTGGCACGCTCGAAATCATTCGATGCGCCGGTGGTCATCTGATCCATGAAAATTTCTTCCGCGATGCGCCCGCCGAACAATACCGAAATGTTTTGCAGGAGATGCTCGCGATCCATGCTGTAACGATCTTCGGTCGGCAACTGCATGGTCACGCCCAGCGCGCGTCCGCGCGGGATGATGGTGACTTTGTGCACTGGGTCGGTCTTGGGCAGGAGCCGCGCCACCACCGCATGACCGGACTCGTGATAAGCGGTATTACGGCGTTCGTGCTCGGGCATCACGATAGACCGACGCTCGGCGCCCATGATGATTTTATCCTTGGCGCGCTCGAAGTCATCCATATCCACCAGGCGCTTGTTGCTACGCGCCGCGAACAAGGCCGATTCATTAACCAGGTTGGCCAAATCGGCGCCGGACATGCCGGGTGTGCCGCGCGCGATCAGATCGGCGCGCACATCGGGCGCGATCGGCACTTTGCGCATGTGCACCAGGAGAATTTGCTCGCGGCCGCGAATATCCGGCAGCGGCACCACCACTTGGCGATCGAAGCGGCCCGGCCGCAACAGCGCCGGATCGAGCACATCGGGACGGTTGGTGGCGGCGATCACGATTACGCCGGCAGTGCCTTCGAAGCCGTCCATTTCCACCAGCAATTGATTCAGCGTTTGTTCGCGTTCGTCATTGCCGCCGCCCAGACCCGCGCCGCGCTGGCGGCCAACGGCATCGATCTCATCGATGAACACGATGCAGGGCGCGCTTTTCTTCGCCTGCTCGAACATATCGCGTACCCGCGCCGCACCCACGCCGACGAACATTTCCACGAAATCGGAGCCGGAGATGGAGAAGAACGGCACCTTGGCTTCGCCCGCGATGGCTTTCGCCAATAAGGTCTTACCGGTACCGGGACTGCCTACCATCAGCACGCCGCGCGGAATGCGTCCGCCCAATTTTTGAAACTTGCCGGGGTCGCGCAGGAATTCGACCAGCTCGCCGACTTCTTCTTTCGCTTCGTCACAGCCGGCAACATCGGCGAAAGTAATCACGTTGGTCGATTCATCGAGCATGCGCGCACGGCTCTTGCCGAATGAAAATGCGCCGCCGCGCCCGCCGCCTTGCATCTGGCGCATGAAGAATACCCACACCCCGATCAACAGCAGCATCGGGAACCAGGAAATGAAAATATTGGTGAGCAGCGATTGCTCTTCGGGCGGCTTGGCTTCGATTTTCACGCCGCTCTTGAGCAGATCGTCCACCAGCCAAATATAGTTGGGCGCATACGTCACGAAGCGGCTGCCGTCTTGGCGCTTGCCGCGCACCGTGTTGCCGTCGATTTGCACCTGGGAAATTTGTTTCCCCTTCACGTCTTGCATGAAGGAGGAGAAATCCACCGTCGCCGCTGCAGTGTGCTTGGCGGTGAATTGCGAGAAAAGCGTCATGAGCACCAGCCCGATCACGAGCCAGATGGCGATAGTTTTGAATGCGTTATTCAAGGCCGTTCCTTAACGAGGAAATAACAATTTGGACTCATTCTAACCCTAATTTCAGCGGCGTGCGATACGCCCTTACCATTAATCATTCTTTAGATAGCCCTGCGTCATGCAATCCCTTGCCCAGGAGATAGACTTCCTTGCTGTGGTTACGCGAGGCATCCGGCTTGCGTATCTGCACTTGCCGGAAGCACGCGCGCAAGCGCTTCACGTAAACATCGAAGTCGCCGCCTTGAAACACTTTGACTAGGAAGTTCCCACCCGGTTTCGTATGCTTAAGCGCAAAATCCAGCGCCAGCTCAGCTAAATAATAGCTTTTTGCCTGATCCGACAGGGCAATACCGCTTATATTGGGTGCTATATCCGAGATAACAAGGTCGACCGGCTGGCCACTGAGTTTAGCGCTGAGCTCGGCCAATACCGCGTCCTCGGTAAAATCGCCCTGAATAAAGCTCACACCGGGCATCCCGGCCATTTCCAGCACATCCAGCGCGAACACCTGCCCGGATTCACCCACTTTTTGCGCCGCCACCTGCGACCAGCCTCCGGGCGCGGAACCCAGATCCACGACCCGCATGCCGGGCTTGAGCAGCCGGTCTTTGGCATCGATCTCCAACAGCTTATATGCCGAACGCGCCCGATAACCATGCTGCTTCGCTTGCTGCACATAGGGATCGTTCACATGCTTTTTCATCCAGGCTTTGCTGGTTTTGCTACGCTTCATCGATTACACTGCCGCCATGAAAAAGTTGAACCCCAGCCAATTGCGCTTCCTGCGTGCCCAAGCCCATCATCTTAATCCCGTTGTAATGATCGGCGATGCCGGCTTGAGCGCGGCCGTTTCCAAGGAAATCGCCGCCGCCCTCAAAGCGCATGAACTCATCAAGATTAAAGTGATGAACGGCGAACGCGCCGAGCGCGAAGCCATGCTGAATACTATTTGCGAAACCCACGGTGCCGCCCCAGTGCAACACATCGGCAAGACCTTGGTGGTGTATAAGCGCGCTGCGGAAGCAAAGTTAGTTTTGCCGCGCTGAATGCGGGCGAGGCATGCCATGCCCCTAGCGATTTTTTAAGACCAGCGCCAAACCCAACAGACTTTGAATCAAGTACAAAATGCTGGCGATGCCATGCCAGCGCGCAAAGCGGCTGGCGACCACGCTGTGCATCACCTCCGCCGTACCGCCTTGTACTTTCAAGTGTTGAATAATCGGTTGAATGCCGAAATGGCCGATGAGGGTCAACACCAGCATCGTCAAAACAATCCAGAAGAACCATTGCTTGAAGGCTCGCGTACCCTCGCTTGCTAGGCGGAAAATCAGCAAGTAAACCCCGCACACGATGCCTACATAGGCGACGATCGTAAAGAGTTTCCCGGCGAGCATGCCCGCCAGTTGCTTGTCAGCCAAAGCGGAAAACAACGTGGGCGCGGCAATGGCGCCGATCGCCCAGAGGCTGCCGACCCACAGGGTGATGGCGATAAGCGCAAAGCTGAGGGATAAGTTTTTCATCGGCCGCTAGATATACTTCACATCCAGCACTTCATATTCATGTATGCCGCCCGGCGCTTGCACTTCGGCCACATCGCCGGGGTATTTGCCGATCAATGCGCGCGCAATCGGCGAACTGATGGAGATTTTGCCTTGTTTGAGATCGGCCTCGTCGTCACCCACGATTTGGTAAGTCACTTTCTGGCTGGATTCCATATCTTCCAAATCCACGGTCGAGCCGAATACCACGTTGCCATCGGCATCCAATAGCTTAGGGTCGATGATCTGCGCGTTGGAGATTTTGGACTCCAACTCCACAATGCGCCCTTCGACAAAACTCTGCCGCTCTTTCGCCGCGTCGTATTCGGCATTCTCCGACAAATCGCCATGCGCGCGCGCCTCGGCAATGGCGGCGATCACATTCGGACGCTCCACGGTCTTAAGATGATGCAACTCCACGCGCAGTTTTTCCGCGCCGGTCACGGTCAAGGGAACTTTACTCATCATGCACTCCTTTTCAGAGATAGCTAGCGGGCGCCTAGGCTCGCGTGCAGGCCCTGCAAATCAAATACGTTCATCTCGTTCATATGACGCATGCCCGTAACCGCGGCACGCGCACCCGCCAATGTCGTGTAATAGGTGACGCGAAACTGCTCGGCCGCGGCGCGAATCGCAAACGAATCCTGAATCGCGCGCTTGTCTTCCACCGTGTTGATGATCAGCGCGATTTCTTTGCTCTTGATCATATCCACGATGTGCGGACGGCCTTCCGGCACCTTGTTCACCACCTGCACGGCTAAACCCTCTGCCTGCATCACATTGGCCGTGCCGCGCGTGGCGCACAAGGTAAAGCCCAATTCCAGTAAGGTGCGGCCCACTTCTACGACGCGCGGCTTGTCCAAAGGTTTCACGCTGATGAAAACTTTGCCCGATGCCGGCAGCTTGATCCCGGCAGCGATTTGGGATTTGAGAAAGGCTTCGCCGAAGGAATCGGCTATGCCCATCACTTCTCCGGTGGATTTCATCTCCGGCCCCAAAATCGGATCGACGCCGGGAAACTTGATGAAGGGAAACACCGCTTCCTTCACCGAGTAATAAGGTGGAATCACTTCATGCAAGACCCCCTGGGATTTCAGCGTCTGCCCCGCCATACAGCGCGCAGAAATTTTCGCCAGAGGCAAACCGCAAGCTTTGGAAACAAAGGGTACGGTGCGCGAAGCGCGCGGATTGACCTCCAGCACGAACACCGTTTCGCCTTGGATCGCGAATTGGATATTCATCAAACCCACGACGTTGAGCGCATGCGCCAGCCGCACCGTCTGCGCGCGCAATTCAGTTTGCAGCGCCGGGCCGAGGCTATACGGCGGCAGCGAACACGCCGAATCGCCAGAATGCACGCCCGCTTCCTCGATGTGCTCCATGATGCCGCCGATGAGCACGTCCGTGCCGTCGCAAATCGCATCCACATCGACTTCGATGGCATCGTTCAAGAAGCGATCCAGCAGTACCGGCGATTTATTCGACACTTTCACCGCCTCGCGCATATAGCGTTCTAGATCGGCCTGCTCGTGCACGATTTCCATCGCCCGTCCGCCCAGCACGTAGGACGGACGAACCACTAGCGGGTAACCGATCTCTTCCGCCAGCTTCAATGCTTGTTCGCTGGAACGCGCGGTGCGGTTGGGCGGTTGCAACAATTTCAAATCATGCAGCAACTTTTGGAAACGTTCGCGGTCTTCGGCGCAGTCGATGGCGTCCGGCGTGGTGCCGATAATCGGCACACCGTTCGCTTCCAAATCGCGCGCCAATTTTAGCGGCGTCTGGCCGCCGAATTGCACGATCACGCCCACCGGCTTTTCGATGCGCACGATTTCCAGCACGTCTTCC
>Ga0315268_10009525_pt1 | contig 10075 bp, 8 predicted proteins | sample C1_top_MG_FD_204535 | JGI IMG/M metagenome (GOLD analysis project Ga0315268, IMG submission 204535) | Sediment microbial communities from Yellowstone Lake, YNP, Wyoming, USA - C1_top | ecosystem: Environmental > Aquatic > Freshwater > Lake > Sediment | place: USA: Wyoming | collected 2017-08-01 | reverse complement strand
AGATGGACTTGCAGGTTGGTGTCGAAAAGGTCTTAGACCCGTTTCTTCCCAAAGTCCCTGGCGTGACCCCGGACCACTATGGCCACGCCACCAAGCTGGGTGGCATCAAGGACCCCCGGCAGCGACTCACACCACGCAAGGAGTGAGGTCATGAACTATTGGATAGATCTATTTACCGGCACCACGTGGAGTCAATTTCGGGAAGCCGGCGCCAAAATCAGCGGCTTCCGTTCACGGATGCGTGCCATAGCGCGAAAGGTGAATCTGGGGGACACATTCCTCTGCTATCTGACGGGCGTAATGCGGTGGGTCGGTGCCTTAGAGGTTGTGGGCCGAAGCCAGGATCGGAGCCGCATTTGGGATGAGGATTTCCCGGTCCGCTTCGAGGTGCGGCCGCTGGTGATGCTCGATCCCGAACATGGAATACCCATGGAGGAGCTTCAAGGGCGCGTTGATTTCTTCAGAGGCCCTGAGGACGCAGGCAAGTTCAGAGGTTTCGTGCGGGCGAGTCTCCGCCTCTTTAAAAGACGAGAGGACGGCGACCTCATCCTCCGACTCCTGGAACAGGCGGAGCGTGAGCCGATCAGTCGACCTGTGGATGCCAAAAAGCTGGCTCGCAGGCCCCTTTACCGTGTTGAGAAGCGCACGGGGCGGGGAAAGCTTCGTGCGGTAGTAAGTGTTCCGGATGCAGAAGAATCGTCCAGCCTAGCGGAAACCCCTGGTGAAGGTGAGGCCCCTAGCCTCCCGTCGCACACGGAAATCCAGCATCATCTGCTCGCCTTGGGTGCCGAGGTGGGGTTTAACCTCTGGGTTGCGAAGAACGACCGGTCGAAGGAGTGGGACGGAATTCAGTTGGGTACGTTACCCGGGATCGTCAATGAGTTGCCCACGCAGTTCAACGACGCGACAAACCGAACCATCGAATTGATCGACGTGTTGTGGCTAAAGGGGAACTCGATTATTGCGGCGTTTGAGGTTGAGTCCACCACGTCTATTTACTCGGGCCTCTTGCGAATGAGCGATCTCCTTGCGCTCCAGCCGAACCTGAACATACGCCTGTTTCTGGTAGCGCCGGATGACCGCCGCAGCAGAGTGGAGCAGGAGGTTTTGCGCCCCACGTTTAACCTCCGCGAGCCGCCGCTGGCCAAGGTATGTGGCTTCTTGGCTTTTTCTAAGCTAATCGAGTATGTGACCGGGATTCGGAAACTCGGACTGGTCTCCTCTCTTAGGCCAGACTTCATCGTCAAGTTGGCTGAATACTTCACTTCAGAGGACGAGGGCTAATGACGTGCAGAACTGTGGCCTGGGTTAGAAGCTTTACAAACTTTGGCATCTTTGCCTGGGCAGGCCCGACGTAGTGTTGTAGCGCTCGTCCTCAGGGATACACCCCATAGTGCGCTGAGGCTTGGTTCAATCTCGCGTATGCGCGCCTTTCCGTCGGCGCTGACCACGCGGCGGCAGAGATTCGGTGCCTGACCGACGCCGAACTCGAAGAAATCCGAAAGGCATTGGAATTGCTCTGGTAGGAGTGGCTCTGAATTCTGCTGTAGCGCCGGTCTATGACCGGCGGCTTGGGGGACGCGATGACGTCGGCGACCTGCAGCAGCATTCTATGACCGCCGAAGGGAACGCCGCTCATGGAGCGGCGCTACAATTGGGCACCCGAATTCTGCGCTGCAATTCGCCGAAGCGCGTGCCGCAGCGTGCGGTGCTGAATGGAAGGTACACACGATGACGTTTAAACCGCGCGTGGGGCGCCTGAAATGGGTCTTTACAGATCATCCAGTTTATTTCCTCGCCGCCTGCACTCAACGGCGGCGACCGATCTTGGACAATCGCGTGGGGCATGACTCTTTCAGGGCCTTCGCCCTTGGCGCGGAGAAATTTCGGGTCCTGGTGGGTGCGTACACGATCATGCCGGACCATCTGCATTGCTTTGTGGGGTTCATGGAAGGGGCACCGTCACTCTGGATGTGGATGAAGTCACTTCGAAACACCTTGTCCAAGGCGCTGAAAGAAACGGGGGTGATGCCGCCTCATTGGCAGGACGGCTTTCTTGATCACCTCTTGAGGTCGGAAGAGTCGTATCAAGACAAGTGGCATTACGTGAGAGAAAATCCCGTCAGGGCTGGACTGGTGAAGCAGGCGGAAGATTGGCCGTTTCAAGGGCAGATTCATCGTCTCGAAGTCTCCAAACGCCGCTCATAGAGCGGCGCTACAGTCAGGGCGCACGCACGGGTGTGCCCCTACGTCAGGCGAAAAAAGCGGGCGAAATTTCTCACCGCGTGCTCGCCCATCTCCTCTTCGGCCAGGGCGCGCAGAGCCGCCAGCGCCCGCGTGACTTCTCGCACGTATGCCGGCTCGTTGCGCTTTCCGCGGTAAGGAAGCGGCGCCAGGTAAGGGCTGTCCGTTTCGGTCAGTAGGCAGTCGAGCGGGATTTCTCGGGCCACCGCGCGCAGCTCATCCGCCTTCTTGTGGGTGACATTGCCGGCAAAAGAAACGAGGAAGCCCCAATCTGTGAACTGGGCAGCGTCCTGGCCGGTGCCCGAGAAGCAGTGAAGAATCCCTCCCAGGCCGCTGGAGGCCCAATGCACCTCGACGATTTCGCGCAGGTCTCGCCAAGCCTCCCGGCAGTGAACGATGATAGGTCGCTTGACCTCGCGGGCCAACTCCATCTGGCGAATCAGCGCCTGCTTTTGCAGCTCGCGCGGAGAATGGTCGTAGTAGTAGTCGAGGCCAAGCTCGCCGATGGCCACCACCTTGGGATGACGAGCCAAGTCGCGGAGCTGGGCCAGGTGACTCTCGCGCAGATGCCTGGCGTCGTGGGGATGCAGCCCCACGCTGGCGTAAACCCAGTCATGCCTCTCGGCAATCGGCACGGAACTGCCCAGCGTGTCCGGCCCGGTGCCCCCGCCGACTGCCAGCAGGTAGCGTAGCCCAGCGACGCGGGCCCGCTGGATCACCGCCTCGCGGTCGGCATCGAATTGCGCATCATCGAGGTGCGCGTGCGAGTCCACAAACATTTTCAATATCCCGAACTGGAAGTTGACGCAGCCTCCGGTCTGAGCAAGCTCCCTTGTTGCCCCTGGGAGAGCCCGTGCCCGAACCACTCCCGCCATTCATCTTGCATCACACCAGAGAAGGATAATCCCCGTTCGGAGGCACGCCGATGTCCGACCCTTCACGCCGTGAGTTCTTTCGGACTACCCTGCCGTTCGTTCTGGCAAGTTCTCCCTGGATGCGGCCCACGCCGCTGCTAGCGGCACCTGGATCGGGTCCCGCCGAAGCGGAGGAAGGCGTCACCGCCACGGAAGACCTGATGCGCGAACACGGCGTCATCCGCCGCGCGCTCCTCATCTATGAGGCGCTGGCGGCCCGGCTTGACAAAGGGGAGAGCATCCCGTTGTCAGCCCTGGGCCAGACCGCAGAGCTCCTGCGTCACTTCGGCGAGCAATATCACGAACACAGTGAAGAGGTCGGCGTCTTCCCGGTCATGAAGAAGGCCGGGAAGCTCGTGTCCATGGTTGACACTCTGCTCGAACAACACCGCCGAGGGGCTGAAATCACGGCCTATTTTCTGGGGGTCGCCAAGTCCGGCTCGTTAAGCTCGCTCGAGAAACAGACGCTGTCCCGTCAGCTCTGGAACTTCAGCCGCATGTACGCCCATCACGCCGCCCGAGAAGATACCATCCTTTTCCCCGCTCTCCGGCAAGTCCTGAGCCCCCAGCAAATGAAGAAACTCGGCGACCGCTTCGAGGACGAGGAAAAAGAGATCCTGGGCGAAGAAGGCTTCGAACACGGCGTGGCGCGCGTCGGAGAAATCGAAGCCGCGCTCGGCTTGGCTAATCTGGCCCAGTTCACAGCGCCCCCGCCGCCGAAGGCGACCCGGTAACTCATCCGCTCGCCGCCGAGGAGCCCATCGCTATTTGAGCCGGGCGCCGTTGGGCACGTCTTCCTTGAAGGTCACCAAGACGGGCCTTTCCTCTGCGCCAACCGTCGCGGCTACAATCATGCCATTCGATTCCACGCCGCGTAGTTTGCGCGGCTGGAGATTGACAACCAGGACAACTTTCATGCCTACGAGTTGCTCGGGGGAATAGTACTCAGCAATCCCGGCGACCACCTGGCGTACCTCGGTACCGATATCCACCATGAGCTTCGTGAGCTTTTTCGCCCCGGCGACCGGCTCTGCCGAGACAATCTCGCCCACGCGCATGTCCACTTTGGCGAAATCTTCGATGGAGATCTTCTCGGGACTCGGAACTCGGAACTCGGGACTCGGGGTTCGGGATTCGGGTGTGGGCACCGCCTCGGGCGTTTTCTCTGTTTGCACGGATTTCAATGCCTCCTTCGGTCTGTCGCGCTCGCGGTCTGCCTCGGCAAGTTCGTAAAGCTTGGCCAGCGTCGCTTCTTTGTCGAGCCGCGGGAAGATCGCCTCCGGCTTGCCGGCTGATGCCCCAGCCCTGAAATAATTCGGATCTGCCGGATGATTCCACGCGAGCTCATCAATTTGTTGTTGCCCAAGTTTGGCTGTCTGACCTAGTTGTTGCCACAATTGCCCTGTCGCAGTCGGCAGGACCGGATGCAACAGCACGGCCGCGTAACGCAGAGCCTCAGCAGATGTGCGCAATATGTTCGCGATGTATTCCCTTTTGGCAAGATCGTCGGCTATCACCCAGGGTTGCGTGTAGCCCAGATAGCGATTGGTGTTCGAAAGTAGTCGCCACACCGCATCCAGCCCGCCCGAGAAATCGTGCGAATCAAAACACCGCTTAAAGTTGCGCACGACGCTATTTGCCAGCACAAGGAAACTGAGCTGAGGAAGGCTGCCGACGCCGAGCGGCCCAGAGACATCAGGCAGCACTCCATTGAAGTACCTGTGCAGCATCGTGATCGTCCGGCTTGCCAAGTTCCCTAGGTCGTTCGCCAAATCCGAGTTGTAGCGCTGGATCAGCCCGTCGTACGAGAAGCTCATATCCTGGCCGAACGGGGCTTCGCGCAGGAGGTAATAGCGCAGGGCGTCGTTGCCCGGGGCGCCAAAGGAGTTGAGCGCGTCCACGATCGGCTCGGGATAGACGACGTTGCCTTTCGACTTCGACATCTTATCCTGCTCGTAGTAGATCCAGCCGTGGGCGAAGATGGTCTTCGGCAGCGGCATCCGCGCGGCCATCAGAAATGCGGGCCAGTAGATGGCGTGAAAGCGCAGGATGTCTTTACCGATCATGTGCACGACTTCGCCGGAAGCGTCGTTGCGCCAGTATTTCTGGAAGTCCGCGCTGCCGTTCTCGCCCTGCGCGTAACCCAGCCCGGTCAGGTAACCCGTGAGCGCGTCGTACCAGACATAGAAGACCTGCTCCGGGTCATCCGGCCAGGGAATGCCCCACTTGATGCGCTTGCGGCTCACGGAGATATCGCGCAGCCCGCTCTTGACGAAGCTGATCACTTCGTTGCGCCGGAAGTCGGGCTGCACGAATTCGGGGTGCTGGGCGTAGTGCGCCAGCAGGCGTTCCTGAAAGGCCGAGAGCTTGAAGAAATAGTTCTCCTCGCTGATGAGTTCGGCGGGGCGGCCACAAATGTCGCAGTCGGCCGGTTCGGCGCCATCGGAAATGTAACGCTCGTCGTTCACGCAGTAGCGGCCCTGGTACCGGCCCTTGTAGATCACGCCTGGCTCGTTTTCTTGGGCGCGCCGCAAGAGGCGCTGGACCGCGGTCACGTGATCAGCCTGGTCGGTGTAGGCGAAATGCGTATAGTCAATCCCCAGCTTTTTCCACAGCTCAAGGAAAAGCTTGCGCTTCTCGGCAACAAATTCGCGCGGTGAGACCCCGGCAGCCACTGCGGCTCGCTCAAGTTTTTCGCCGTGTTCATCCGTGCCCGTGAAAAACGCTACGTCCTCGCCGCACATGCGCTTGTAGCGCGCCAGCACGTCGCACACGATGGTGGTGTACGCCGAACCCACGTGGGGCCGGGCGTTGGGATAATAAAGCGGAGTGGTTAGGTAGAATTTCTTCATCGGTTCATTGGGCTATCGCCCAACTGTATCACCGGCCAAATCCTTGGCTAATTCTCGACGCCGACCATTGCATAGATGACTCGACGGGCCCATGGTTCGATGGCCCGGTCAGTCTCTCTTCTTCGCGTAGGCTACCTGCGCCGCCAAGATGACCTCCTTGAGGGGCACGGCTTTCTCAGCCGCCAGCCGCTGGCAATCCTCGTATTCGGGCGCGACGTTCAACACCTTGCCTTCGTGCCTAGCTACCTTGACGCGCACCTCGCCGTAGGGCGTCTCCACGCTCACCAAGTCACGCTCCAACACCTTGCGGCGCGCCTCGTAGATGCGCAAGCCAATAGTGGTAGTTTGCTCGAAAAGGAGCTCGGCCAGCGCGTCGCTGGATTCCGGGGCACACAGAACCGTGACCAGCAAGCCCGGCCGGTTCTTCTTCATCTGCACTGCGCTACAGGTTACATCCAATGCCCCGGCAGCCAGCGCCTGCTCGACGAAGTAACCGTAAAGCTGCGGGCTCATGTCGTCCAAGTTGGCCTCAATGACGGAGACTAGTTCGTCCCCCGCTGCGCCTGGCTGCGCCTTCACAACCTCCACGCTCTCGCCGACGAACAGCCGCGCCACGTTGGCGTGCTTGGGGAAATCCTTCTCACCGGCGCCGTAGCCAATGCGCTCGACTTTCATCGCGGGCATCGGACCGAAGCTCACGGCCAACGTCGAGACGATGGCGGCGCCGGTCGGCGTCACCAGCTCGCCTTCGATGCCCGTCGAGTAGAGGGGAATCTCTTTCAGCAGCTCGGCGGTGGCCGGCGCGGGCACCGGCAACAACCCGTGTTCCGTCTCCACGCGGCCTCCGCCCACATTCAAAGGCGAACAGACCAATTCAGTGATCTCGAGCAGCTCGAGCCCGAGACAGGCGCCCACAATATCGATGATGGCGTCCACCGCGCCCACTTCGTGAAAATGCACCTCGCCCGGCGGCAGATTGTGGAGTTTGCCTTCCGCTTCCGCGAGCCGCCGAAAGATCTTGAGTGCCTTTTCCTTCACCGTCTCCGCCAGCTCAGTCTTACCTATCATTTCCTCGATGTCCCTGAGCTTGCGGGGCGGCTGCTGGGCGGGGATGCGAATGTCCACGCGCGTGCCCACCAGATTGCCGCGCACGGCGCGCGTCAACCTGAACTCGTAAAAGCCTAGCCGCATCTTCTTCAGCTCCTTCAGGAGCTGGTGGGCATCCACTCCGGCATCGAGCAGGGCGGCCAGCAACATGTCGCCGCTGATGCCGGACGAACAATCCAGGTAGGCTCGTCTCATAAGAGTCTCGGCAGAAGTTCTCCAGATTTCCCGTGCAAAACCCAGTCGGCCAGCGCGTCCAGCGGAGTCGGCTCGGCGTTCACAATCGCCAGCCTGGCCCCGGCGGCCTGAGCCAGCTCCGCCAGCCCGGCGGCAGGATACACCACCGCGGACGTCCCTACCGCCAGAAAGACTTGGGCCTTACTGCTAGCTTCCACGGCGCGGTCCCATTCGGCCTCGGGCAGCGGCTCGCCAAACCAAACCACTCCCGGGCGCAGCCACGCCCCGCAAGCACAACGCGGCGGCAAGTTCGCGAGTGGAACTTGCTCGTTGCGCTGCTCCGCCCCACAGCCCGTGCAACGCACCTGCCAGATGTCTCCGTGCAGCTTCACCACGTTCCGGCTGCCCGCACGGTCGTGCAAGCCGTCCACGTTCTGCGTCACCAGCGTGAAGCCACTGGGCCCGCCAGGCCCGCTCGCTTTTCGTCGCTCAAGTTCTGCTAGCGCCAGGTGGCCCGCGTTAGGCTCGGCCTGGCAGATAAGGCTGCGCCGCCAGTTGTACCATTCCCATACGAGACGCGGGTCCTGCGCAAACGCTTCCGGCGTCGCCAGTTTTTCGGGGGAGTAGTTCCGCCAAAGCCCGCCGGAACCTCGAAAGGTCGGAACGCCGCTTTCGGCAGAAATCCCCGCGCCCGTCAGTACCACGATGCGGTTCGCCTCCTGCACGGCCTGACGCAGCGCTCGAATCGATTCGGTCACGGAGCCTCAGCAGGTCGCGGCGGAACCCGCACCAGCAAGTCTCGATACTATGCCGTCGCGCGAAAACTTGTCAATTGCCGCCGCCCGCGCCTGGCAGCTACGCGCAGCCTTTTCGTACCGCGGATTCCTCCGCCCCGGCACGGCGCGGCCGAGCTACGCGTAAACATAACAATGGATCTTGAGGATCTTCGCAATCAGTAAGAATTCCTCCACCCAGTTCCCGTAGCAGCCGTGGATATGGTTCGAGTCGTAGGTGGCCAGAAACTCATCGGCCCGGACTTTCAAGCGCGTGAAAGCATGCGGCCATTCTTTCGTCGTGGCTTCCGCCTTGGCCCAGTTTTTCTTTTCGTCGAAGAGGATGAACTCCGCCGGCACAATCGCCAGCCAGTATTTCCCGTTGCGCCGCGTGAGCCGCGCCAGCGTCACTTCGCCCGGCTGCGCGAAGTGCATGACAGAAGCACCGCCGGCCGGGAAATAGAACACTTCCGGCCAGAAATGGACCTTGGGGAGGTTGTCTTCGGGGCGCTTCGAGCGGCCGGCAAAGAAGGTGGCGTGGGCGCCGGAATTGCAGAGGTCAAAGAAATTGTCTTCCGCGTCGTAGTGGCGCACGTCGGCAAAGAGCACGGGCTCGCCTGTCACATGCTTGAACAGTTCCATGGTGAGCGCGCCGTCCATGTCGGCTTCCGTGGCGCAGACCACCGGCTCCTTTGGCCCGTCCCAGTCGTAGGGGTCATTCGAGAAGGCGTCGATAATGTCTTCGGTGGTGAAGTTGTCGGTGAGTTCGGGCTGCGCCTTGACCCCAAAAAAGTCGATAGCCTTTTCCGCGTTGATTTCCTGGCAGGCGTAGTAGCTGCGAATCTGGCGCTTCAGCAATTCGGGCGTCAGCTTCTTCCCGTCATAGTGGATGTTAGGGCCGAGCATCTTCTCCAGCCAGGCGAACGCGTGCTCGACTTTACTCTTTTCGACCAACTCGGCGCGGCGAATGATTTCGTACTGGTCAATGTGCTCGATATCGATGCCGAAGTCGCGCTTCCACTGGTCGGCATTGGCTACCGCGGTGTACATGCCCATGGGGCGGCCGCCGTAAAGGCCGAAGCTCTCACCCTTCAGACGGTTCACGGCCACTGCGGCGCGCAGGAATTTCTGCACCTTGGCGAAAACGGCATCGTCAGCGATGTCGCCTTGCACCCGATGATGAAGGCGCCCCACCTGGTCCATGCCGCCGGCTGCCGCCAGCATTCCCACCATGCCCGGATAGGCGGGATTGATGTTGGAGAACATCAGGTACGGCCCGGGGGCGAACTCGGTGGCAATGAGCGTCAGATGCGGGAAGCACCAGACGGCGTAGTTCAGGACCGTGGCCTCTACGCCGGCCTCGAGCAGCCGCCGGCCCTCGCGCTTGGCCACTTCCGGGTGCCAGACAATCTCGGAACCTGCGACCACTTCGTATTCGCCCGTGGCCTCCAGACGCGCCCGGAACTTGTTCTGAAAGTCCAGGTTCATTTCCCGCAACATCTCGTGGGCGAATTTGCGCCCATCGGAGAAGGTTAAAAGCCCGACTTTCCGTTTCCGCATGAAAACCTCCAGGGGATTGCCCCGTTGTCGTGACCTCGCAGCGCCCTGTCAGACGCTTCAGGGCTACGCAAGATACCGCAGCGCTGCCAATATCTCAAGCCGGTGGCTTGGCACCTTGCGCCAGCGATTTTCTCGTTTACGAGTGCGCCCTTCGTGATGTAGGTTTGATTAGTTGCATGTGGGCCGGTAGCTCAAGCGGTAGAGCATTGCCCTTTTAAGGCAAGGGTTCTGGGTTCGAGTCCCAGCCGGCTCAGAAAAGCAGTCGAGAGTTGACAGTCCACAGTCAACAGCAGGACAGCGAAACAACCAGTTGTCAGTTGTCCGCTGCCAGTTGCCAGTCGTCAGTGGCCAGCCCAGGGAAGCAAAGGGCCCACCAAAAGGTGGGCTAGCTCAGTTAGGATTCTCAGGCGGAGGCGAAGGTGGCACGGTAGTCTTCCGCCGCTCTTCGGTA
>Ga0315268_10009523_pt1 | contig 10076 bp, 5 predicted proteins | sample C1_top_MG_FD_204535 | JGI IMG/M metagenome (GOLD analysis project Ga0315268, IMG submission 204535) | Sediment microbial communities from Yellowstone Lake, YNP, Wyoming, USA - C1_top | ecosystem: Environmental > Aquatic > Freshwater > Lake > Sediment | place: USA: Wyoming | collected 2017-08-01 | reverse complement strand
GAGCGCGGACACTGATTCCACAATACCTTCTTGGTTGACGGCCATCCCCGTGGCCAGAAGCCGATTGGCCGCAACTGATCTGATCCGCGATGATCAGACACAGGGTACGCTTGTGTGCGCGGCGGCCGACACGAAGTCGACAAACAGCCGCGACTCGCTATTTCAGCCGACGGCAGCCCCCGCATTGCTCTGGTCGACTTTCATCGGTGGTGAATCGGATGATTTTGCCAAAAAAGTCATGGTTGGCTCTGGCGGAAGCATCTTCTTGGCTGCGCCGACATACTCGGTGCTGTTCCCTACAACTGACGGTGCCTATGACACGACTCTGGCTTATGACGCCGACGGATATGTCGCCAAGCTGTCATCTGATGGAGCAACGCTATTCTGGAGCACATTGATAGGGGGCCAGAGCTGGGATGAAATTGTTGGAGCGACTTTGACGGCAAGCGACGAGGTAGTCATAACTGGCATGACCAGGTCAGATGACTTCCCATCGACTCCAGGAGCGTTTGATGAGACTGCAAACCGCACGTCACCCTTCACTGACGACATCTTCGTGAGTCGGTTTTCGGCCTGTGGCGATAGCCTTGTTTGGAGCACATTTCTTGGGGGGGGCGGGAGCGACTGGGGCTATGCTGTCGCAGAGGGCGCAGACGGGAGCTTTGTGGTGGGAGGATATTCGGCGAGCACGGACTTTCCCGTAACTGCGGGCGCATTTCAGACAGTGCATACCGGCGATTCGTGGACGGCGGATGCCGTCATCGCGAAGCTCGCGGGCGATGGTTCGGCCCTGCTTTGGGCGACATTTCTCGGGGGGGCGGCATCCGCCTTCCAGGACGATCGCATTAGGGACTTAGCAATTATGTCGGACGGCACTATTCTCGCGTATGGTCAAACCTACAATCAGGACTTTCCCGTGACACCGGCAGCATTTCAAACTGAGTTCAGCGGCATTTCTGATTTGTTCTTAAGTCGTGTATCCTCCGATGGCAGCGAATTGATATGGAGTACATTCATCGGTGGCAGCAATTTTGAATATAGTATGGACATGACCGTCTCATCGTCTGGCACCATCATCCTTGGCGGGAGCACGCAGTCTACGGACTTTCCTGTCACGATCGGCGCTTTCGACAGCGTTCCAAGCGACTACTATACGGGATTCGTTGCACAAATGGCAGATGATGGCACTCACTTGGTATGGTCCTCGTTTGCTGGCGGTCAGGTGCGCCAAACGGGATTGCCCTGTGAGTCTCACGTGTGGCCGGTGGCCGTGGGAGATGATGGCACGGTGTGGGCCGCGGGGTACACAGATTGTGCTGACTTCCCCTCGTCCGTCGATGGATATGATTGCACGTTCTCTGGCGCATATGACGGGTTCGTGCTCGGGCTGACGTCGGATGGGGCTTCGCGTGTATGGGGGACCTATCTCGGTGGCACGAGCGATGAAGCGGTGCGCGATATGCTGTACAGTGGGAGCGGGAGGCTTATCCTCGGCGTGTCCGCCTGGTCCATCGACTACCCCGTGACTGCGGGCGCTTACGACACAACCCACAACAGTCCCGGCCTTTCCGACGTGGCGGTGACGGTCTTTCGCACGGGGCCGGTTCCGGTCGTGCTGGCTTCATTCACGGCGCGGCGGCAAGGGCTGGTGGCGGCTGTCGAGTGGCGGGTGGGCGAACTGGCGAATGTGGCAGGTTTCGAGGTGTGGCGGTCAGCGGGGAGCGGGCAAACGCGAGTACTCGTGGATGTGGTGGCGACGGATCCATCAGGATCGTACGTCGTCATCGACCGCGCGCCGGAGTCCGGGGCGGCGGAGTACTGGCTCAAGAGCGTAGCGGCCAATGCGGGCGCGGACATGTGGTATGGGCCGGCTGGGTTGGCGGGCTCGTCGATTCCGGAGCGGCTGACGTTGTCGGCGGCATTGCCGAATCCGTTCAATGCCAGCACCTTCATACGCTTCGACCTGCCGCGGAGCCTGCCGGTGACCTTGGGCGTTTACGATCAGCGGGGGAGGCTGGTGCGCACGCTGGTGGAAGCGGCCCTGCCGGCCGGGGAGCAGTCGGTGGAGTGGGATGGCCGGGACAATCAAGGGCGGGCGGTTCCTTCAGGGGGCTTTGTGGTGAGGCTGGTCACGGAACTCGGGGCGCGGACCAGCAAGGTGACGCTCGCCAAGTGACAGAAACTTCGTGAACGCCGGCGGCTTCGCCGCCCGACGACGATGGCGGCACCTTGGGCGCGATATTCCTTATAGCGCCGGGGCCAGCATAGATGATTCCAGGCTTGAATGATCGCTTGACGGTTCTTGCAGCGGCTTGGGAACGGCGGTCTTTGTCGGGACGGGCGGTACTGTCCGCGTCGCTGCGCCGCGCGCCCGGAAAAGGAGGCACCGATGGGTACCGTGGGGCGGAAGATCATCGACATGGACATCGAGCAGTTGCTCAAGATGCTCAATGCGGCGTATGCGAGCGAGTGGCTGGCGTACTACCAGTACTGGCTGGGGGCGAAGGTCATCAAGGGGCCGATGAAGGATGCGGTGGCGGCGGAGCTGAACCTGCACGCGACCGAGGAGCTGGGGCATGCGGTGCTGCTGGCGGGGCGGATCATCCAGATCGGGGGCACGCCGGTGTTGACGCCGGAGGGGTGGGGGAAGCTCAGCCCGTGCGCCTACGATGCGCCGGAGGATCCGTTCGTCATCACGCTGCTGGACCAGAACATCGCCGGGGAGCAGTGCGCGATCACGACCTACAAGGCGCTCATGGACGCCACCAAGGACCGCGACATGGTCACCTACAACATGGCGCTGACCATCCTGGAGCAGGAGGTCGAGCACGAGGAGGACCTGCAGGGGTTGCGGGAGGACCTGCAGCTGATGCTGGAGCGGCGGGTCTGAGCGGTGGCGGCGCGCGGTGACGGGGGCGGTTTGACACCCTCCGCCCTGCCCGATATCTTCGGCGGCAGGGATTCACCCAGTATTTCGGAGGGATTTCCTCATGCCTCAGTTCGAGCGTGGCGCCATCAAGGTCGAGATCGACGAGAACGGCTTCCTCACGGAGCCGGGGTGCTGGACGGAGCAGGTGGCGGCGGCCTTCGCGGAAGCCGAGGGGATCGGCGCCCTGAACGACGATCATTGGAAGATCATGAACTACCTGCGGACCTACCACGCGCAGTTCGGCGTGGCCCCGATGATCCGCAAGATGTGCAAGGAGACCGGGTTCTCGCTGCAGCAGATCTACGAGCTGTTCCCGGCCGGGCCCGCCAAGGGGGCCTGCAAGGTGGCCGGGCTGCCCAAGCCGACCGGCTGCGTGTAACGCGGACAGAAGCGCCGGAACCCTTGCGGACTCCGGCGCCTCCTGGCGGCGACAGGTCGCCCTCCCGTCGCCGACCCTAAACGTTACTTGGCCAGAATTGCGCGCGCAAGAGCCGCGCGCCCGGAAGCGTCCTCCAGACGCAAGATATACAATCCGGCCGGCAGCGGTCGTCCGTCGGAACCGACCGCCAGCCACGGCACCGGACCCATCCCCGGTTCCGCCCAGCCCTCCCAGACCACGCCGGCGCTGCGTCCGCGCAGGTCGAATGCCTCCACGCGCGCCGGGCCGGCGGTGCTGACGGCCGCCGACACCAGCGTACGCGGATTGAACGGATTGGGATGCAGGCCGAGCGAGGGGGCGGCCGGCGTCCGGGGTGGATCGGGCGCCGGCGTCGCCGCGGGATCCCACACGCGAACGGTCGTCGGCGGCAGCGTCACGTCGGCGATGAGGATGGCGCGCGGGTCGAAGAGGCGCGCCTCCACGGTCGTGATGGCCGCGAGGCCGCGCGCGTCGCCCCGGAAGTCCCAGCGGAACAGCTCGCCCGGTCCGGTCACCCAGCAGGTGGAGCCGATCGCCACGGCGTAGCCGTGCCAGGTGTCGGGCGCGGTCAGCTCGAACCCTTCCCAGATGTAGCAGGGGGCGTTGCCGTAGAGCTGCCCCTTCACGCCGCCGAGGCTGGTGAGGAGGGCAGGGTCGAAGCGGACCCACACCTCCACCGTGCGCACCTCGAGCGGCTCGTCCAGGCGGATCGACAGGTGGGCAGAGGCGCCGAGCATGACGGTGGTGTCGGCCGGTGCGTAGCGCAGCGTGACCGCCGCCCCGGCCGGCGGGGCGGCGGCCAGGGCGGCGCAGAGGATGGCCGCCAGCAGGGCGGCGAGGGTGGTGACGCGAGGGGCGATCATGATCGACCTCACTTTGTAAGCGTCATCTTGCGCGCCTCAATCGTGCCGCCGCAGGTGAAGCGGCAGACGTAGGCGCCCGATGCGACGGGGCGGCCGCGGTCGTTGCGGCCGTCCCAGACCAGGGTGTGTTCGCCGGTCGGCAGTTCGGCATCGACGAGCGTGCGCACGAGGCGTCCGTCCAGAGCGAACAGGCGCACGCAGGCGCGACCCGGCGCGGCGAGCGCGAAGCGCACCGTCGTGGACGGGTTGAACGGATTGGGCACGTTGCCCAGCAGGCGGGTGGCCGACGGCGGCGTGTCGGCCGCCGCGCCGATCACCACCGGCAGCGGACCGTTGGCGCCGTCGCGCGCCGCGATCGTGGCGGCTGGCGGCGCGTCGGCGGCCGACGGCGGGAGCTGCAGCCGCAGCAGTTCGCCCTGGCCGATGATTCCGGCGCCGGCCCCCAGCAGCGCCAGCGCCACGTCGAGGTGGTCGCCGGCGGCGGCGCGCAGGAAGTGGCGCGCCGGCTGTGTCGCCAGCAGCGGGCCGGGCGCGACGGTGATGGCGCCGCCGCCGCCGGCGGTCACGCGCAGTCCCTGCAGCGCGGGGCAGGGGGCGGTCAGGTCGAGCGCCCAGAGCCGCGCCTCCACGCGGCGCCAGGCCAGGCACGCCGGCATGCCGGGAGCCGCCGGCGGCGGGTCGGTGACCTTGCTGCTGGGGGAGACGAAACCGAAGTTCATGGCGAAGATCATCAGGTCCTCGAAATCGACGCGACTGTCGGTGAGCGGCACGCCGTACCGGCCGCCGCTTGCGGTCGGACCGACGTCGATGGCCGGGTCGTAGGCGCCGTCCCCCTCGGCGGTGCCGAAGGCGGCCCCGAGAGCGCTGATGTCGCCGACATCGCACGCGCCGTCCACGGACGGCGGCACGTCGCCCAGCCAGTAGCTGGTGGCGCGGGCCCCCGCGTCGGCGGGCGGGCCGTAGTTGCCGGCCGCGTCGCGCGCGAACACCTCGTAGCAGTACACGCCGCGCGCCGCTGCCATGGCGGCGTCTTCGAAAGCGGCCGCGCCGGCGGCCGCGGTGCCGGCCAGGACCCAGTCGGCGCTGGCCGCGGCGGCGGCCCGGTCGGCCGGGCGCGGCGGGATGACGTCGAGCGGCAGGTCGTCGTACTCGGGATAGGCGCTGGCGTGGGCGCCGTCGTGCCACAGCCCGCGCCAGACCTCCAGGATCGCCGTGTCGGCCGGCGGATCGATCCAGCTCACCGCCACCCGGTCGTGGTGCGGCGCCGCGGCGAGCGCGGTCACCGCGCCGGGGGGATCGCAGTCGACGGTCACCAGCGCGTCCGGCGGCGGCGTGGCGGCGATTTCGCCGTTGTCGAGCGCGCGCAGCGCGAAGGCGGTCACCGACACGATGCCCGCGCCGGACGCGGCGCCGTGCACGGTCAGCCGCAACAGGTCGGCCGGCGCCGACAGCCCGACCTCCCCGCCGAGCAGCGCGCAGGAGACGATCCAGGTGCGGGCGTCGACCGGCGTGACCTGGAAGAAGTGCGGGCCGAGACCGGCGAACGGGTCGAGGTCGGCAAAGTCCGCCGCGACCGCCGCCAGCGGCTCGTCGATGGAGATGGTCAGCTGGTATCCGCGCAGGTCCGGCGTTTCGGCGGACGGTTCGTAGCGCCAGGTCACGGCGCTCGTGGCGCCGCACGGGATCGGGCCGGCGGCGGCGGGGGAGACGCTGACATCGGCGTCGTCGGTGAACGGCAGGAACAGGATGAAGTCGCTGACCTGGTTCGCCGCGCCGCCGGGGTTGAGAACCGGGTGCCACGGTCCGCTCGGCTCGCCCCACCAGCAGAGGCGCGCGTCGAGCGGGGTGGACAGGACCGCCACGGCGCCATAGGTCATGTTGCCGCGGATCTGGTTGTGGCGGCAGTCGGAATAGAGCGGCGAATAGGTCTCGGCCATGTCGAGGCCGTAGTCCCAGTTCATGATCAGGCTGTTCATGACGGTGACGTGCAGTTCGCCGAGCTCCGCGAGCGCCGCCACGCCGGCGGTGGCGTTGCGCAGGCGGCCGATGATGTCGCAGTTGTCCACGACGACGGCGAGGGGCGTCTTCTCGGCCGGAGCCGCGGCCGGGTCCGGCACGAACGGCAGGGCCGGATCGAGGGGCGCCGCCGGGCCGCCCGACATCGCCTTCGGCAGCCCGGTGCTGTTGACGATCGCGATGCCGCTGCCGGCGCGCAGCGTGTCGATCCCCTCCACGAGGCACCGTTCGATCCGCCCCGGCGTGCCAATGTAATAGATGGACGTCTCGTTGCCGGTCACCTGGCAGTCCAGCAGGTCGACCGCGCCGGCGTAGTAGGTCAGCAGGCCGCAGGCGGTCCAGGCGAGCACGCTGCTGACGTTGCCGGCGATGCGGACCCCGGTCACGGCGGCGGTCGCCCCGAGACCGATCTCGAGCCCGTTCTGGATGGCCGGGGTGGCCAGGTCGGCGCCGTCGATCTCGACGTTGGTGATCACGCAGCGCAGGCCGAAGCCGTAGAGCGCGAGGCCGGACTTCTGGTACCCCTCCACCCGGACGTCTTCGATGGTGATCCGCGGATTCAGCAGCGGCACGGTGTTGTAGGCGTACACGCCCACGCCCGACTGGCCGTAGCCCGGCACCGGCTCGCGCAGGTCGCGCAGCAGGCAGCGACGCAACGCGCCGCCGGCATTCAGGAACGCCACGCCGATGAGGCTGGAGTCGGGCAGGGCGCGCAGGTAGCCGTCGATGGCCAGGTCCTGCAGCGTGGTGGCCGGCGTGTCGTGGATGAAGATGATCGGCTTCTTCCAGCCATCGAGCAGGTTGCGCACGGTCTTGGGACAGCGCAGGACGGTAAGATCGCGTCCGGCCCCGGAGATCGTCACGCTCTTGCCGATGTTCACGCTCTCCTCGTAGACGCCGGCGGCCACGGCGATCGTGTCGCCGCCGGCGGCCGCGTTCACGGCGGCCTGGATGGTCGGAAAGGCGCCCGGCACCGGCAGCAGGGCGGCGGACGCTCCACCGCACGCCAGCAACCCCAGGGCGAGACAGGTCGGGAATAGCGGCAACTTCATGGCTGTTCCTCTCGATCCGATTCGCGGTGCGGTCACTTCAGCAACGCCATCTTGCGGGTCAGCACCGTGCCGTCGGCGTCGAGTCGGGCCACGTACGTGCCGGTGGCCACCTGGCGTCCGGCGGCATCGAGCCCGGTCCAGATCGCCTCGTGACGGCCGGCCGACAGGAGTTCGTCCACCAGATCGGTCACCAGGGCGCCGTCGAGGGCGTACACCGACACGCGGACCCGCTGCGCCGCCGGCAGCGAGAAGACGATCCGCGCCGACGGATTGAACGGGTTGGGCACGACGGCGTCGATGCGCAGCGCCGACGGGACCACGGATCCGCCGCCCACCTCCACCGGCAGCGGCTCGTTGTCGAGGCCGCGCGCGGCGATCGCCAGGTTGGTCGGCTCGGCCGCGGCCGGCAGGGTCACGCGCAGCAGTTCCCCCTCGCCATCGATCCCGGCGCCGATGCCGAGCACGGCGAGGCTGGCGTCGAGCCCCCGGGCGGCGATGTTGCCCAGGAAGACCGGCGCCGACTGCCGCTCCAGCAGCTCGCCGCGGGCGACGACCACCGCTGCTCCCTCCGGCAGCGTGGCCCACAGGCGCACCCCCTTGAGTCCGGGGCACGGGCTGTCGAGGCGGAGCGACCAGGTGGTGTCGTCGAGACGGACGAACGCGAGCGCGGGGGCGCCGGCCGGCGCGTCAACCGGCCCCTTCGGGTAGGCGAACCCGAAGTTCATGGCGAAGATCATCAGGTCCTCGAAGTCGATCCGGCTGTCGGTGCGCGGCACGCCGAGGCGGCCGTTGTCGTCGGTGGGGCCGACGTCGGCCGCGGCGTTGTACCAGGCGCCGCCGTCCACCTCGCCAAAGCAGGCCCCGAGGACGCCGATGTCGGGCGTATCCACGAGCCCGTCCACGTACGGCTCCAGATCGCCGAGCCAGTAGTTGGTGGCGCGGCCGTTGGTGGGGGCCTGGTAGCTGTAGTTGTCGGCCGTGTCGATGGCGAAGACCTCGTAGTAGTAGACGCCGCGCGGGGCGACCGTGTCCGTGAAAGTGAGGGTGGGGGCGTCGACGGCGCCGACCTGCGTCCATTCGGCGCTCGCGGCGGCGGCGGCGCGGGTGCCTGGCCGGGCGGGAATCACATCGCCGGCCAGGTCGTCATACTCCGGATAGGCCGACTGACCCGGTACGGCCGCGCGCCACAGGGCGCGCCAGACCTCGTAGCCCGCCACATCGGTGGAGGTGGGGGCGTTCCAGGCCACCACGGCGCCGCCGTGGCGCGGCTCGGCGTGGATGCCGCTCACCGACCAGGGCGGGAAGCAGTCGACCGGCACGACCGACTCGCCGAGCGTCCCGACGGCGATGGCGCTGTTGGCCAGGTCGCGGAAGTCCGCTTCGGCCACGATGACGTGGCCGGTGCCGTTGAAGATCAGCGTGTCGGCGCGCACGTGGAAAGTGGCAGAGAAGAGGGTCGCCGCGTGGTCGAGGCCGGAGAGGCCGCCGAGCTGCGCGCACGACACGATCCAGCCGCCGTCGCCGTCGGACACGGCGTTGAAGTAGGCGCTGGCCGGCGCGAACGGCGCGGCGTCGACGACGTCCCCGTAGGCGAAATTCAGCACCGCTCCCCAGGCCCGCACGTGGACGTTGTAGCCGCGCAGGTCGAGGTCGCCCGGTCCCGGCTGGTAGACGAAGTCCACGGTGACGGTCTGGCTGCAGTTGATCGGGTCGGGCGCGGCCGGCGTCAGCGCGAGATCGGCCGCGATGGCGACCGGCGCGACGACCAGGGCGAGCAGAGCCAGCAGTACGGCCGAATATGTCCTGCGCATGACGTTCTCCCTCCGGGAACCCACCGCGTGGATTGCCAACGAACCCCCGTCCCCGCGGCCGGCCGGGCCCCGGACGCAATCGTCCGGGGCCCGTGCCCGCGCCGCGCGGTGAGCGGCTACTTCATCAGACTCATCTTCCTCGTCTGGACCTCACTTCCGGCCTCGATCCGGCAGAAGTAGGTGCCCGAGGCGACCAGGCGTCCGCTGTCGCTGCGGCCGTCCCAGATCGCGTCGTGGCTGCCCGCCGGCATCCGGCCATCGACGAGGGTGCGCACCAGGCGCCCGTCCACGCCGAAGACCCGCAGCCGCACCGCCGCCTCGGCCGGCAGCACGAAGCCGATCTTCGTCATGGGGTTGAACGGATTGGGCACGTTCTGCGCGAGCGTGAAGGCCCGCGGCACCGCGGTGTCGTCGGGCTGCGCCACGGTCGTGCCGAGGTCGTCGTTGTTCACGCCGCGCGCGGTGATGGTGACGCCGGTCGGGCTGACGCCGGCCGGGAGCGTCACGCGCAGCAGCTCGCCGGCTCCGGCCACGCCGGAGTTCGTGCCGAGCATCGCGAAGCCGACGTCGAGACCGCCGGCGTTCTTCAGGAAGAACGGCGCCCGCTGCGCCGCGATGAGGGCCCCGGGCACGACCTGCGCCACGACGCCGCGCGGCAGATCGCCGCTCAGGCAGATGCCCTGCAGCGCGGGGCAGGCGTTGTCGAGGGTGAGCGCCCAGGTCGTGTCGTCGACCCGGCTCCAGACCAGCACCGGCAGGGCGCCGGTGGCCGGCACGGCCTTGCTGACGACGCCGAAGTTCATGGCGAAGATCATGAGGTCTTCGAAGTTGACCACGCCGTCGGTAAGCGGAATGCCCACACGACTGCGGTTGTGGGTGGGGCCGACGTCGCACTCGTCGCCCGGGCCCACCAACGGCGAAGCGCCGTAGGCGGAGCCGAGCGCGTTGATGTCGCTGACATCGACCTTCCCGTTGTAGGCCAGGTCG
>Ga0315268_10009522_pt1 | contig 10076 bp, 6 predicted proteins | sample C1_top_MG_FD_204535 | JGI IMG/M metagenome (GOLD analysis project Ga0315268, IMG submission 204535) | Sediment microbial communities from Yellowstone Lake, YNP, Wyoming, USA - C1_top | ecosystem: Environmental > Aquatic > Freshwater > Lake > Sediment | place: USA: Wyoming | collected 2017-08-01 | reverse complement strand
TGTTGCTGCAAAAATAACAAGTCCAAATTTTCTGCCGAGTTTTGAATGGTAAAATATAATTGGTAATGGAATAAACAAGGCACAGAAAAAACCTATTATCGGAATGTAGATTGACATAAGGCAAATGAGGACCGATAAAGTTATCCCCTTTGTTAAATCCCTGAATATTTCCTGTTCGGCAGATGGCACTATAATAGCCTCCCCTGAAGCAGTCTCGGATACCGACGAAGAGTCAGTTAAAAATCCAAAGTGCCAACATACGGTAAAAGGGCTATTGAGCGGGCTTGTTTGATTGCGTGAGTTAATACCCGCTGATGTTTTGCACAAGTACCTGAAATGCGCCTGGGAATTATTTTGCCCCTTTCGGTTGTAAAGTATCTTAGCGACTTCGAATCTTTATAATCTATTACAAGGGTTGAGTCTGCACAGAATCGGCAAACTTTACGTCTGTGAAATACCCGCTTCTTTTTTCTGTCCGTATCGGTCTGTCCCCTTCCTTGATTATCGAAAGCCATATATTACTCCTTTCCGTTGCTGTCGTATTCTGTTTTGATTTCTTCCGAATCAGTCTGAATATCATCGGAAGGTCCTGCGGAAACTTCAGATTTGCTGCTTTGTTCAGCCGAAGCGGCTAAAGCTGCTTCAGCTGCCTTAGCCAATTCTTCTTTTATTCTGTCGATGTCGGTCTCTTTTTCAAGCAGGATAGTCATGAATTTAATAACACGGTCATCAATACGGAAAGAGCGTTCTATCTCGCTGACAAGCAACCCGGTTCCACAGTAATCAATCCGGATATAATAGCCTCGGATTTTTTTCATGATTTCATATGCAAGCTTCTGGATTCCCCATTCGTCAATCTTGACCAGAAATCCTCCCTTTTGCTGAATCAGATCTTTGATTTTTTCTAAAAGGGGGACCCTGTTTTCGGATGAAACATCAGGATCGATAATAACAATTGATTCATACCTTCTCATAAAAAAACCTCCTTTTGGATATAAAGCCCCAGAATATATCCGGAGCAAGGATTAAAAAATTGCGCCTTATGACGCAACTAAAACTATTTTTATTATCACTTCAAGTAAATTTGTGTCAAGAATTATTAAAACGGAAAGAATCTGGAGTTTCTTCAATTTATCGCTGTTCTCTGAACTTTCGTATCAACTCCCCGCGGCGTAGGAAAGAAAGATAATCGTCACGATGCTCGAGGAGCAGTTTTTTCAGATATTCAAGATTGCTGTTGATGGCATCCATATAAAGGTCGCAGTCGATATTCCATCTAATGCGAAAGTGATGAATGGCATAATTATTGACGCTCCCAAGTTCATCAATGAAACGCTTCCTCGTCATCTCGTAGAACCCAAGGGTTTTTTCAAGCAGGTTAAATTCGTTGGTGTATCCATGAATTCCGGCTTCCTGAAATTCTATATAAAGAAACAGCAGTTTTTCAAGGTAGAAACGGTCGGACATCTGTCCCAGTAGATCGGCTGTACCCAGTATCTTGCCGATCAGGGCGATATTTGGTGAAGAAAATTTGATTGCCTTGGTCTTTGTCATCAGGCCGGTGCAGTTCAGAATATCAGCAAAATCAGGGATTGAATCTTCGAAAAAAGGATTACCGGTAAAATACTTATTGATGAAGTCGATGCTGCGTTGGATATGAATCAGGGTATATTTGGCTCCTGTTCCGGTTTCATCAGACGACTCCTGGAGATAGCCGGTATCGTGCATCAGGGCGCCGATCAGGGCAATATTGATCTCCTTCTCGCTGAATCGAATACCCGAAATAAATGCTCCGTGCATCAGACGCAAAAGGCCCAGAAGAACTTCATGGGTGTGGCTTATGTCATGATATTCCGTATTGCATGCCTGGTATCCGGGATATTTACCTCTAAACAGGTTTCCCATATCCTCAAATACCGGGGTCACATATTGAAGATCAAAAGAAGGCAAAATCATCCGGGCAATTATCTGAACTTCCTCAAGAACTTTCTGATGATCCGATAAGTCGACCAACCGGGCTAACTGTTTGATCTCTCTTACCATAAATTACCACCTTGCTCCTGATCGTCTTCAATAAATGGTATTGAAGATTCCCCGCTGTAAGTAACGGGGAATTCTCCCGCGGTTTCGGTTCAAAACAAGTTATAGATTATTCAAACCTTGATGGTCTTCTTAAGAGTCCATCAAGGTTCTCTCCCCATAAAAATACTGATAATAGGTATCATAAAGCACTCTTTGTGTCAAAACATGTTGAGTTCCTGAATCCACCACAAAACAGCCATTCATCTTTCCGGTCAAAATGGTTATGTGCATTTACTCCGTCAGCTCCGGAACAAACGCAAAGCATACAGCGTACCAACCTTTCCTATTATCCTTCTCTTTGCATTGCCAAAACCTTGATCTTGATGATGTTATTAAACATTTTTCGCCAGGGATCTTTCGACCTTGATTCCCAGCTTCCGCATCCTGCCTCTTAGGGTGGACGGCTTCATTCCCAAGAGTTCGGCTGCACCGCCGCGACCTTCAATACGTCCCCTGGAGACGGCCAATGTTTTTTGAATATGGTTGACGCTCACCTCATCCATGGTGAGGATGGAATCGAACTCATCACCAGCCTTTTTCCGGTGGTTGAAAGCCTCAAGATTATCCAGGGTCGGGAATGATAATAATTCTCCCTGGTGAAGGATAATAGCGCGTTCGATGACATTCTGCAGCTCGCGCACATTGCCGGGCCAATCATAGGCCTGCAATTGCCCGATCGCTTGAGGGGCGAAACGGGGCAGGAACTTCAGGTTCATTTCCCTGGCTTTGTGCGAGGCGATATACCGCAATAACTCGGGGATATCCTGCTTGCGTTCTTTCAGGGGAGGAATCCGAATCGGGAAAACATTCAGCCGGAACCAGAGGTCTTCACGAAAAAGTCTTTCTTTGATCATGGTGGGCAAGTCCCGATTGGTCGCCGCAATGAGCCGGGTATTGACGGATATGGTCTGGCTTCCGCCGATCCGTTCCAATTTCATGTCTTGAAGGACTCGCAACAATTTAACCTGGGCCTGAAGTGAAAGCTCGGCGATTTCATCCAGAAATATCGTCCCGTTGTTCGATCTCTCGAAATAACCCTTTTTCTGCTGCGTCGCATTCGTAAAGGCGCCCTTTTCATACCCGAACAGCTCGCTTTCCAACAAGGTTTCCGGAATGGCGCCGCAATTCACACTGATCATCGGCCCCCGGGCCCTGTCCGAAGCATGATGAATGGCTTTGGCGATGACTTCCTTACCTACGCCGGTTTCTCCGATCAAAATCACAGGGCTCCTCAAGGAGGCCACATGCCTGACATTTTTCATGACTTCCTTGAGACCCAGATTCGAACCGACGACCATGTTTCCCGGCGCATATCCCAACCTTTTCCACAGATCCTTATTCTCGCTTTCAAGGCGTTCATTGGATAGTGTGATTTCCCATTGATGCAGCAGGTTCACCACGTAATTGGATATCAACTTGTCGATGTTCCGCAATTGACGGATATGGTCTTTATTAAACCGGTTCTTTCCCTTGGACATGATGCCGAAAATACCGTAAAGGGGGCCGCCGATGTCGATGGCCATGCAGATTATCGAAAAGGCTGTTTTGGCGTTAAAATAGTCCGCCGCTTCCCGGCAATATGGACTTTTATCCGAATCGTTGAATATGATGAACCTGTCTTTCAGGATCGCGCGGCCTTCTTCCAGCACGGCCCGGGAATATTCCATGTAGTCATCGATGATTCGACCGCCCCTGGAATCCGCTTCCGCCATGTAGTGTATGGAGATCTGCCTCTTATCCACAACCCCGAACGACAAATGATCCAGGGGAAGTAATCTTCTCATATATTGAAACAAATCACTCAGCGATTGTTCAATGTCCATGCTGTTCATGATATGATGGGTCAATTCTTGAAAAAACCGATTCTGATCCATGCTCATTATCACCTCTTTGGGTTACCGTCTTTTTAACATATCCACTTTATTTGAAAAAGCCGTCAAATATGAAAGAATATACTGTCATATCCGGCGGGAGAATTCAACACGAAATCTAAAACAGGTTGAAATGACAGCTTAAACTATCATGGCACACATCATGTAATGATGTATACCGTGACCTGTAATTGAAGCTCGGATCGTCCGATGCAATTTTTTTAAATCCCGCAATAATGGGAAGGTGATTTATGGAATTCACATTCACGCGACAGGAAGAGGCATTCAGAGAAGAGGTCGACCACTTCTTGAAGACCGAATTGCCCGCCGACTGGGCGGCAAATTCAATGCACTGGCCGGGAGGATACGGCACAATGGAAATCGGTGATGAGGAGAAAAAACAAATCAGTCGCGATTTCAAACAAAAGCTGGCTGCAAAAGGCTGGCTTACCATTGCCTGGCCCAGGGAATACGGCGGCAAGGGGCATTCCTATATGGAACAGGCCATCTATGATGAACGGATCAGTTATTATCGGGCCCCCGGTTGGGGAATAGCCACGAGCATTGCCGGCCCTTCCATTCTAAAATTCGGCACGGAAAGAAACAAACAGGACTGGGTCCCGAGAATCGCCGGCGGCGAAATCGAAATGTGGCTGGGGTACAGCGAGCCCAATGCCGGATCGGACCTGTCCGGTATTCAGACCACGGCACTGGAGGATGGAGGCGAGTATGTTATCAACGGACAGAAAACATGGAGCACAATGGCGCATATGTCGGATTACGCCTGGCTGATCGCCAGGACGGATCCTACCGGTCATCGCCATAAAAGCATCAGCCTGTTCGTGGTGGACAACAAGACACCAGGAATCACCATTCGTCCCTTGATCAACATCGCCGGCGAGCATTCCTTCAACGAGGTCTTTTTCGACAATGTCAGGGTTCCCGGGGAAAACATGATCGGCCAGAAAAACATGGGCTTTTATTATCTGATGACGGCCCTTGATTTTGAACGTCTGCTGGTCGGGATCGGCGGGTTCAGGTTCGTTTTCGAGCGGTTTCTGGACTATATCAAAACGACGGAGCGTGACGGGGTACCCCTGGGGAAAGATCCCCTTGTGCGTTGGAAAATGGCTGAGATCGCCATCAAGATTGAAACGGCCTACCTGTTCTTCTGGAGAACGGCGGAGATGCTGGATAAAGACCAGATCCCCAGTGTCGAGTCTTCGGCACTTAAACTCCTTACCACCGAACTGAGTAGAAAAATGGCGGATGTCTTCATGGAGATCCTCGGTTCCTATGGACTACTCATGCCCGGTTCTAAGTGGGCCCCTTTCAGAGGGTTGTCGCCGCGAGGATATCTGGACTGCATTTCCGCCACGATTGGCGCCGGTACGTCGGAAATCCAACGGAACATCATCGCCTTAAGAGGGCTGGGTTTACCTGTCAAATGATTGAAGATCTTAAAACCGAAGTTATGCTTTCATCAAAGGAGCATTGTCATGGAACTTGGATTTACAAAGGAACAACAAATTCTCAAAGCATCGGCAAGGGATTTTTTAAAGAAGGAATGCCCGCTTTCCATGATGCGGGAAATGCAGGTCGATACAAAAGGCTTTTCAAGGAATGTCTGGAAGAAGATGGCGGAACTGGGCTGGCTGGGCATCATCATACCGGAAGAATACGAGGGTACCGGTGGCAATTTCATCGACCTTGCCATTCTTCTCGAATCCATGGGTGAGGTGTGCTGTCCAGGGCCCTTTTTCTCAACTGTTGTCCTGGGCGGAATGACGCTCCTTTGGGCAGGATCCGAATCCTGGAAAAAAGAACTGCTGCCCAGACTGGCCGACGGGAACATGATCCTTTCTATGGCTTTGATGGAGCCGGGCATGGGCTGTAACCCCAAAGGCATGCGCGCCAAAATCGAGTCCAAGGGGAACGATTATATCCTTACCGGTACGAAACTGTTTGTGGAAAACGCGCACATATGCGACTTCCTTTTATGTGTGGCCGGAGAGGAAACAGGGCCGTCAAGCCGAAAGGAACTCAGGATTCTTCTGGTCGACCCCAGGAGCCCCGGAATTCATCTCACTCCTCTGGATACGCTGGCGTACGAAAAACAATGCGAGGTGGTTTTTGATCATGTCAAGGTGCCGAAAGAAAATGCCCTGGGCCTGGAGGGAGAGGTCTCACAAATTCTGGAAAAACTGCATGAGCACGCCGCCGTAGCCAAATGCGCCGAACTGCTCGGTATCATCCAGACCTCTTTCAGCAAATCCGTATCCTACGCCAAAGAAAGAAAACAATTCGGCAGGCCGATCGGCGGCTTTCAGGCCATACAGCATCATTGCGCCGATATGGTGGTTGCCGTGGATGGCGCCCGTTTCATGACCTATAAAGCCGCCTGGAAATTGTCTGTAAACCAGCCCGCCGGTATGGAGGCATCCATGGCAAAGGCCTGGACGAGTGAAGCTTCCCGTAAGGTCACGGTTCTGGCCCATCAGATTCACGGCGCCATCTCCTTCTGTGATGAGCATGACATTCATCTTTACTATAGAAAGGCCAAGGCAGGGGAAATCGCTTTTGGCGACGGTAACCATCACTTGGAAAAAGTCGCCTCCCGACTTGGGCTGTAAACGGCGCAAAGTCAGAGGCTTCAACATGAACAACGAAAAAAGGAGGTGCGAAGATGACAGCTGTAGTAACAAACGATCATCTGTTGAGACGGTTTGCACTGGGTGATGCTTTCAGGCGGAACGCAAGGAGACTGAGGAATAAAACTGCGCTGATTTTTCCTGCACCGGGCGGCGGTGTCACCCAATACACTTGGGAAGAATTCAACAACGCGATCAACCGGGTGGCCAATGGTCTCATGTCCCTCGGCATCGAAAAGGGAGATACGGTTTCCATCTACTCCTTGAACTGCCCTCAGTTCCTGTTTTTGATCTACGGTCTGGTCAAGATCGGGGCATGTGTCACTCCGGTCAATGTAACCTTCACGAATGATGATGTAAAGTTCGTGGTGGAGAATTCCAAGGCGAAGATGCTTTTCATCGAGGATACTTTCATCGACCGCGTCTGGAATGTCCTGCCGGAGATGAAGAACATCGCTTTCGGGTATATCGGCAATACCGGCTTGAAGGCCAAGCCGGACGGATGGGCGGATCTCGGGGAGATGCTTGCCCAACAGCCTGACACGGAACCGGTGGTTTCAATCAACATCGATGATGTCGCCTCGGTTACCTACACCAGCGGAACAGAGTCCCTTCCCAAGGGGGTCATGCTTACCCATGGGAATTATTATGCGGCCGCTTCGGCAGTGCATTCCGGAAATTATCTTGACGTGCGCGAAGACGATATCGGCCTGCAGGCCCTGCCCCTGTTTTATACAGGAGGTATCGCAGTTGCGACTTTTGCCTTGATGATCGGGGCGACGGTCACCCTTCTCTATATGCCCGATGCCGGCAATATCGCCGAACTGATGAACACTTACAGGACGACCTACACCGTACTGCCGCCGACCCTTTATAACCGGCTGCTGCAAATAAATGGGATTGAAGATAAGGCTAAATCCCTTCGAAAATGCGTATCATTCGGAGCGACCATTCCCGAACAGATGATTGTCGACTGGAACAAGATCGCGCCGCATATAGAATGGATATCCCTTTATGCTTCAAGCGAACTATCCGCACTGGGAACGTCGGGATGCTTCAAGTCCATCGACGAGATTCCGGAAGGAGATATGAATTGGGTGGGAAGACCGGCGCCTATGCTCGAGATGAGAATCGTGGATGTGGACAACCAAGATGTCCCCGTCGGGGAAAAAGGGGAATTGGTCTTCAGGGGTCCGGCGGTAATGAAGGGCTATTTCGGGAATGAAGAGAAAAACAAGGAAGTTTTTAAAGGCGGGTGGTTTCACTCCGGAGACGTAGGCAGAATGAATGAGGATGGGGAGGTGTTTTTCGTGGACCGCATAAAAGACATGGTCAAAAGCGGCGGAGAGAATATCCCTTCCGCAGGCATCGAGTTCGTGGTCGGCACCTATCCGAAGGTGGCCGAATGCGCCGCCTTCGGCGTTCCTCATCCGGACTGGATGGAAGCCCTTACCGTCGCAATCATTCCCAAACCAGGGGAGACTTTGCAAGCAGAGGAGATCATGGCCTATTGCAAGATGAAACTGCCCAGGTTCAAAGTGCCGAAATATGTACTCATTGTGAACGAGTTTCCGAGAAATCCCACGGGCAAGCTTTTAAAGAAGGAATTGAGAAAAATGTACAAAGACCTTGCATTACTGGAAAAAACTTAGAAACTGATCCGGAGACCGGCGTCGCTCCTTCTGCAACAAATTTATCCGGAGGGATATCATTCCGCTCAAAACGCCTGAACACCTTGATCCACATAAGAAAAATTTGGAACATGCAAGTTTTTGTTTTATGAACCCGGAATTTTATATGATACGTTTAGTTTAAATTGTCATAATAAAAAAATTAAAGGACAAACAATATTTATGAATAAATATTAAATATATTCTGTTAATGAATAAATATATATTGACTTCATAAAATGAATTTATTAGTGAGATCATCAAGCTGTCAGACAAAATTGATGGACTCGCAATATGTCCATCGACTTCAGAAAATAAACCTATCCAGTAAGTAAACAAGGCTGTGGGAAAAACATCATGCGTGCTATTGAATCCAAGGTAAATATCCATTCAGAAGATTACAAGAAAAATTATGCGGCAATGGAAGCCCTGGTTGAGGACCTTCGGCGCGAAATGAAACGGGCCAGGGACGATCGATCCCGGAAGGCACTGGACCGCCTGGTTGAATCAGGCAAACTTCCGGCGCAAAAAAAGCTTGACCTGCTTCTAGACAAAAACACGCCTTTTCTGGAAATCGCACCACTAGCTGCCAAGGACATGTATGACGGGAAGGTCCATGCCGCTGGGCTTCGGGCTGGAATAGGCGTGGTTGGCGGAAAAGAGGTAGTGGTAAGTATCAACGACGCCACCATAAAGGGTGGTTCAGCATACCCCATTTCTGCTAAAAAAACCTTGCGCCTGCAGACCATTTCAATGGAGAATTACCTGCCCAGCGTCAGCCTCGTGGATTCGGCCGGAGCCTACCTCCCTCTGCAGTCTCAACTTTTTCCGGACATCGACGGTGGAGGAAGGGTTTTTTATAATCAGGCCCTGCTGTCCAAGAAGGGTATTCCACAGATTGTTGCGGTTATGGGGCTTTGTACGGCCGGTGGCGCCTATGGCGTAGCTATGAGTGATGAGATCGTCCATGTTAAAGGGCACGGCGCCATTTTCCTCGGGGGGCCCCCACTGGTCAAGGCCGCTACCGGTGAAGAAGTGACTGCGGATCAGCTGGGAGGACCCTTATTGCATTGCATGGAATCCGGTGTGTCGGATTATATCGCCGAAGATGATGCCCATGCCATTGACATTGTCAGGGACATAGTCAGGAACCTGCCTGAAAATGAAAAGACGCGCCTTTCAATGGCCGAGCCCAAACCTCCGCTTTATGACCCCAGGGAATTATACGGAATTGTCAGCCGAGATTTGTCAACATTCTTCGACATCCGCGAGGTCATCGCTCGCATCGTTGACGGGAGCGAGTTTCTGGAGTTCAAGGAACTTTACGGCACGACGCTGGTGTGCGGGTACGCGTATATTCATGGCTATCCCGTGGGAATTCTGGCCAACAACGGAGTGCTTTTCAACGACAGCGCTGAAAAGGCCACCCAGTTCATCCAGATCTGTGACAAGCGAAAGATCCCGCTTGTTTTTTTGCAGAACATTACCGGTTTTATAATCGGCTGGGACTACGAACGCAAAGGCATCACCAAAAACGGCCACAAGATGGTAAACGCTGTCTCTACCTGCACGGTTCCCAAATTTACGGTCATTATCGGGGCATCATACGGGGCCGGCAACTATGCTATGTGCGGACGCGCTTATTCGCCGCGTTTTCTTTTCATGTGGCCTAATGGAAAGATAGGGGTGATGGGCGGCGCGGAGGCGGCCGGAGTTCTGATTTCAATCACCAATGACCAGAATCAGCGTCTGGGAAAACCGCCTCTGACCGTTGAAGAGGAAAAAGCCTTGAAGGAGCCCAT
>Ga0315268_10009521_pt1 | contig 10076 bp, 9 predicted proteins | sample C1_top_MG_FD_204535 | JGI IMG/M metagenome (GOLD analysis project Ga0315268, IMG submission 204535) | Sediment microbial communities from Yellowstone Lake, YNP, Wyoming, USA - C1_top | ecosystem: Environmental > Aquatic > Freshwater > Lake > Sediment | place: USA: Wyoming | collected 2017-08-01 | reverse complement strand
CCCGCGCCTTGGCATCCCCCGGCTCCCGCCGGGGGTGGAAAGCGCTTCCACGCGACCAGTAAGGAGAAACGGTCGCGCGTAAGCAGTTCCGGGAGGTCGCGTTGTTCGTGGGAGCCTCCGGCTCCTGCCGGATGGGGCTCCACTGCCTTCGGCGCGACCTTTCTTCTCATAGCGCTGCTGGTCCAGCCCACGATCACCCTTATGGAGTACATCCGGCCTCTGTTCAACCTGACAGCAGGAGAAACGGTCCCGTTGACGATAACCGTGGCGTCCACGCTCCTTTCTCTGATGCCGATCTGTTTTGTCATCGGCGTCCAGTTTCCCTTATCTGTTGCGTTCCTGAACAACAACCTGTCAAAAACCTACAGCCTGGAGGCAGCCGGCGCATTCATGGGCGGCATGTGCTTTACCTTCCTCCTGTCCGGCAGGATCGACGGCTTCATGCTTGCAGCGGGCGTCAGTATGCTGAATATCATCATTGCGCTCATGCTGATCCACCGGAAATGGATCGCCGTGTTCGCGGTTGTTCCGTTCCTTATGCATTTCGGTGTCAGCGTCCTGACAGACTTCACGCAGGACCCGAGAGGAGAACCGGATCAGCGCATCGAGTCCCGGTACGGGGTAATCACGACATTCGAGTCGCAGGACCAGATCACTACCTATGCATCGGGGCAGTATGCGTTCTCCTATCCTGATGCGCAAACCGAGGAGCTGAAGGCACATGTCCCGATGACGCTGCATCCCGCGCCGGTACGCGTCCTGCTCGTGGGCGGCTCTCCAGCAGTGGCCAGGGAACTTCTCAAGTATCGATCGATCTCGATCGACCTGGTGGAGGCCGATCCTGCAATGATCGACGCGTCCTTCAGTATGCTGACCAGGGACGACCGGGAGCGTCTGGCCACCAGCAGGCTGATGGTCCGGGCCCGGGATGCGCGGCAGTATATCAAATCAGCTGCCGGACTCTATGATCTTGTTGTCCTGAACCTGCCCGAGCCGGCAACCGCGAATCTGAACCGTTACTACACGCTTGAGTTCTTCCAGGGGGTCCGCACAGCAATGACAACAAGCGGAGTGCTCGCCCTGAACCTTCCGTCCTCGCACGGATACATCGGCAAACGCATGCAGGCCGCCAACGGCTCTGTGTACCGGGCACTGGCCGCGGTCTTTAAATACGTGGCATTTACCTCGGAGGACTATGGCGGCATGTACGCCTCCGACACCCCGATCGACAGCACTGCTGACCGCCTCATTGAACGCTTCAGAGGTCGCGGCATCCTGACCGAATACTTCCATCCTCTCATGCTCAAGGACATCTTCGACCCGTTGCGAACAGCCATGGTCCGGTCACGACTCGAAACAACTGAAACGGTCAACCGTGACAGAAGACCGGTGGCGTACCTGTTCAACCTCATGCTCTGGGCCGATATGCACGGCGGGCGCGCACTAAACCGGGTGCTGGACCTGAAAGACCGGGAGCTATTCCCATTTCTCGCTGCCGTGCTCCTGGTCGCGATCGCCGTGTTCTGGAAACGTCGACGAACCCTCTACTACACGCTGTTCACCACCGGGTGCGCGACCATGTCATTCTCCATCGTGGTGCTGCTCGCTTATCAGGCCTCCTTCGGTTCGCTCTTTGAACAGATCGGCATGCTGACCGCGCTGTTCATGGCCGGTTCCGCAGCCGGCGCCTACGGTGCTGGAGCGCTGAAAGCGCACATCCGGGCGCTTCAGCTGATAGAAATGCTCTGTCTCCTTATGCTGATCGCTACACCCTTGTTCTTTACCGCGGAGTTGCTGTATTATGGGCTCACCTTCCTGTGCGGCATGGTCGGCGGCGCAGAGTTCGTGCTCGTGAACCGCGCTGCAATACAAAACGGTCATGGCGGGTCCGCGGGCGGATTATACGCCCTTGACCTGATGGGCTCGGTGTTCGGTGCGCTCCTGACCGCGCTCTTCTTTGTGCCGCTGCTCGGCATCGGCAACACAGTCCTTGCGCTCTTTGCATTGAAAGCTTCGTCGCTGGTGCTGCTGTTTTCCGTTGAACAGGAACAGGTCTACTAGCGAGGGCTGGTCGACAGGATACCCGGGACGTACGCAAACCTGGATAAGCGAAATACTGTTTAGCCACAAAAGTCACAAAAATCACAGAGGAATGCGAAAATCAGATTTGTTATTAAACTTCAGGATCTTTTTGTGCCTTATGTGCCTTATGTGGCAAGTTTTTCTCTGTTGCTAATATTTGTTCTTAAGGTACGAAATCCTTATGCTCAAACTCAGGCTCTCCATATCCATCATTGCCATTTTCTCCCTGATCGCGGGATACGGCATCCAGAGATATCTCAGAGGTCCGCAGATCGATGAGCGTTCTTATCTCAAGGACCTGGCGCCTGAAGCGCGCTTCCTCGAAAAGCAGGGAAACCCACCGGTCTATCGTGCGCACGACAACACGATCGCGTTCAATACGTTCGATGTCCTGCCGCAGGTCCGCGGCTATGCAGGCCCAATCAAGGTCATGGTCGCCCTGGACCGGGATGCGCGGATCCTGGGACTCAGGATCGTCGAACACCACGAGACCAAAAACTACGTTCACTATATGGAGCTGCCTGCCTATCTTTCTCAATTCATCGGCAAATACGCAGGCGACGCGTTCGAGCTCGACAAGGACATCGATTCCATTACCCGCGCCACCGTAAGCGTCAAGGCCCTGGCAGACACGGTCAAAGGTTCATCGCGGATCGTTGCAGCGAACGCCCTCGGGAAGACATTCCCCGCCCTGTCCGGAACAACGCAAAAGGAATACGCATGGATGGGTTACTCGGTCCTGTTTGTGTTCGCGTTGTCGTGTTCGCTGTTCCTCAAACGGTTGCCGCACCACCAGCGTCTTCGGGACGCAAGCCTTGCTGCGGGGATCCTGGTGATCGGCATCTACCTCTCCAGCCCTTTTTCCATCCTCCATGTGTTCAACCTGGTCCTGCTGCGGCCGTCATCCTCGATCCTGTGGCTGGTTATCGTTGCGAGCACGCTGATCTCGGTCCTGATCGCTGGAAGGTTCTATTGCGGCTGGCTCTGCCCGTTCGGGGCGATCGCTGAGTTCATCGGGAGGATCCCGGCGCGGAAATGGGAGATCCCCTCCTCCACGGACAATCGATGGAGGAACCTGAAATACGTCATTCTGGCCCTCGCCGTCATGCTCGTGTTCGCGAGCCACAAGGTCGAGTACGGGAACTACGAGGCGTATGTGACGTTGTTTTCCTTTCATGGGAATGCCCTCGCCTGGTCGCTCGTTGCATTCTCTTTGCTCGCGAACCTCCGTATCAAGCGGTTCTGGTGCAGGTATCTCTGCCCGGTTGCGGCGTTGACCGGGCTGCTGTCCCGGGAAGCAAAGGGCTATCCGAGCAGGAGTGACTGCCCCATGCAGAACAAGCCGCATCCCCTGATATCCGAATGCATCCGGTGCAACAGGTGCTCGTCATGAACGACCACGCAAAGTTCAGAACAACAATCATTGCTGCAACGATCCTGATCATCGCGGTTCTTGCATATTCCGTGGTACAGGACCTCGTGCTGCCGGATGTCGAAGGGTACGTGCAAAGAAGGTCCTATTACGAAAGAACTCTCTCTCAAAAAGGTCTCAGCGAACATAAAGCGATGTACTGGAAAGAGAAGCCGTAAGGTCGTATACTATGGTCATGCCAAACGCGATCCAATGCGAGCTCTGCCCCACTGAATGTCTGCTTGAGGACTACCAGGTCGGCGGGTGCAGGACCCGGATCAACAAAGGCGGGACGCTCTACAGCCTCGTGTACGGCAAGCCGTGCGCAGTTGCCATCGACCCAATCGAGAAGAAGCCCTTTTTTCACTTCCTTCCCGGAACAACGGCCTTCTCCATCGCGACCGCGGGATGTGTGCTCGGATGCAAGTTCTGCCAGAACTGGCAGATCTCGCAGGCAAATCCCGAAGAGGTGGACCATCAGGACCTTTCTCCTGAAGACGTGGTGAGGCAGGCGCTCTATAACAGGTGCAGGACCATAACCTACACGTACACCGAACCCACGGTCTTCTACGAGTACATGTACGACATCGCCCGGATCGCCAGGCAGTACGGGATCAACAATACCATGCATTCCTGCGGCTACATCAAGGAGAAGCCGCTTCGGGAACTGGCTCAATATCTGAACGCCGCGGACGTAGATCTCAAGGCATTTACCGAGGACTTCTACAGCAGGATCTGCGGAGGCAGGCTCAAGCCCGTGCTCGACAGCCTCGTGGTCCTGAAAGAAACGGGGGTGTGGCTCGAAATCACGAATCTCGTCATCCCCACGCTGAACGACGACCGCGTGCAGATCAGGGACATGTGCCGATGGATTGTGAAGAACCTCGGCCCTGATGTCCCGCTGCATCTATCGCGCTTCTTCCCGTCCTACAAGCTGAAGAACCTTCCCCCGACCCCCGTGGCAACGCTCCTGGACGCTCGCAGAATCGCCATGGATGCGGGGCTCAGGTATGTGTATATTGGAAATGTTGCCACGGGCGCGGAGAACACCTCCTGCCCGAAGTGCAAACAGCTCTTGATCGAGCGCAAGGGCTTTGTTGTGCTGCGGAACAGCATCAAAGCAGGTAAATGCCCGTCCTGCAACACGAAGATCGCTGGCGTGTGGGGGTAAATCGTTTTTTACCGCAGAGGACGCAGAGGAATGCAGGTGCTTGAATTACGAATACAAACAATAATAGACTTTTATACATTGGGCGGTCGGCGCTCGTGAATATAATAGTAATATAGTCATCAGAGAGTTAAGAAAACATGTAATGCTTGTAGTGTACGCTTTCCTCTGCGTCCTCTGCGGTGAAATATGTTGACGTTACGAGAGGTAGGATAAAGATTCAATGGAAACAAAGCTAACAAGAAGATCATTCCTCGGATTCTTTCTGATCGGAGGCTTGTTCAGCATGCTGGCCAAGCGGTTCGGCCCGAAATCCGGCGACCGTGTCGCCCTATTCTGGAGAGAACACAATGGCTCGTAGACCGGTTTGGCTCTATGCCCTGATCCTCGTTCTCCTGCTGCTGGCCGGCACGCTGGTATTCAGCGCAGCCGGACCAATGAAGGAGCCCGCGGTCGCCGGCGCGTTCTATCCTGCTGACAAGGACAAACTTGCCGGCCTGGTCAGCGGGTACCTGTCCCATGCGGAAACCCCGGCGCAGGACGGGAGATTGATTGCGCTGATCGCTCCGCATGCTGGCTATGAGTATTCCGGCCAGGTGGCTGCGTACGCGTACAAGCATCTGGCTGAACGGACCGTGGATACCGTCATCATCCTCGCGCCGAGCCACTATGCCGCGTTCACCGGGGTTTCCGTGTATGCCAAAGGCAGCATACGGACACCGCTTGGCAGCATCAAGATCAATGAAAAGCTCGCAGCGTCCCTGTTGAACAAAGAAGCAAACGTGACCTTTTACCCTCCGGCATTCGAAAAAGAACATGCCCTTGAGGTCCAGCTCCCGTTCCTCCAAACCGCGCTTAAAGATCTCACGATCGTGCCGATCGTGATCGGCCAGCCGACCAGGGCTTCTTTTGAGCATCTGACCGGAAAGCTGGTAGCGATGCTCCGCAAGAACAGGAACGCCATCATCATCGCGAGCACCGACCTCTCGCATTACCATGACGACCGGACCGCCCGGAGCATGGACACGAAGGCACTGGATGCGATCACGAGGATGTCTGTGGAAGACCTGGAGCAGGCCCTGTCGAACAAGGACTGCGAGCTGTGCGGCGCTTACCCGGTGCTCTTCACCATGGCGGTCGCGCGGCAGCTCGGGGCGACCCACGGGGTCCTGTACCGATACGCGAACTCGGGTGATGTCACGAACGACCGTACCAGCGTTGTAGGCTACGCGGCCCTCGGGCTGTATCAAGGGTCGCTCACCGGGTCGGAACGAAGCGAGTTGCTGACGCTCGCTCGGACAACGATCGAGTCCTACGTAAAGACCGGCAAACCGGCCGAGCATACCACCCGGTCCCCGAGGCTCTTGGCGAACGGTGCTGTCTTTGTAACGATCAACCGTAACCACCTGCTTCGGGGCTGCATCGGGAATATACAACCAGTCATGCCGCTGTACCGTGCGGTCATTTCCAATGCAGTGTCCGCCTGTTCGCGGGACCCGCGCTTCCCTCCCCTGCGCAAAGACGAGCTTAGCGATATGGAGATCGAGGTCACCGTGCTCTCTCCTTTTGAGCCCCTTGTTGACGCTAAGGACATCACGATCGGCCGCCATGGGCTCTACCTGGTCCAGGGTATGAACAGCGGGATTCTTCTTCCCCAGGTCGCTGCAGAATACCAATGGAACGCACTGACCTTCCTGCAGCAGGTGTCGGTCAAAGCTGGCCTGCCGGCTGACGCATGGAAACACGGCCAGATATATACCTTTACCGCTGACGTTATCAGATAGTCAAAACCTTGCTGAAAAGCATGATACAGCGTTATCGTTCAGTCATTATATTCTTCTTTGAGCAAAATCTTTTTTTTCAGACACCCCCCTCGCCTTGACAGCCATCGATTCTCTGCTACAATTGAACCATGAAACGACCCCTGATCATCCTCGCGTTCGCCTGTTTTACTATCCCGAATATCGTACTTGCCAGCGATGATTGTCTGTCCTGTCATGGGCAGAAGGGCATGCCGGGGTTCGTTGATAATAAGGCGTTTGCCGGGTCAGTTCATGCCCTTTTTACCTGCACTAAATGCCATATCAATATGTCCACCTACCCGCACGGAAAGGTCGCGAAGGTCAACTGCGGGATCTGCCACTTCCTGGGAACTGACGGAGCACCCACAGCACAGGCCAAGGAATATAAGCTGAGCGTTCACGGCAAATCCCTGGCAAGCGGGAACGCAGGCGCCCCCAATTGCCAGACCTGCCACGGCTCGCACTACATCTATACGTCCAAGGACGTTCGGTCTACAACGAGAAAGCAGAACATTCCCACGCTGTGCTCGAAATGCCATCCCCGCGAAACAGAAGAGTACGCGAAAAGCATCCACGGCATAGAGCTGTATGATAAAAAGAACGCGATGGCTCCTACCTGCTTCGACTGCCACCAGGAACACCTGGCGCCGCCAACGGGAGATCAGCAGTGGATGCTGTCGCTCATCAAGCAATGCGGCAATTGCCATGCCGAACAGATCAAAACCTATCGCAAGACCTATCACGGCAAAGTGACCCAGCTCGGCTACGCCACCATGGCAAAATGCTCCGACTGCCATGGATCGCACACGATCGCCAGAGTCACTGACAAGGCATCAATGCTCTCGGAGCAGAACATCCTTGGCACGTGCAAAAAATGCCATTCCAAAGCAACCGCGGGGTTCACGAAATACTATGCCCATGCCGAGGAAACGAACCGGGAGAAATATCCCATCATGTTCTACACGTTCGTTTTTATGACTGCGCTCCTGATCGGGACCTTCGCATTCTTCTTCACGCACACCTTCCTATGGGCCTATCGCTCCCTGAAAGAACGCATGAGCAAGAAGGGAGGAGCATAACGTGGCACTGGTAAAACGATTTAACGCCTATCACCGCATCCTGCACGTTGCCATGGCCGTTAGTTTCATCGGCCTTGTTGCATCGGGCATTCCGATCAAGTACGCCCAGGCGCCCTGGGCCACGTGGCTCACGAAGCTCCTGGGAGGATACCAGGGTGCCGCGCTCATCCACCGGATCTGCGCAGCGATCACGTTCGGCTATTTTGCGGCCCATATCGGCTATGTGATCTATGACATTGCGGTGGTCAGAAAATTCAAATTCAACCCGTTCGGGCCCGAGTCCATGGTCCCCTGGATCAAGGACGTCGAGGACATCTACAATAATTTTAAATGGTTCCTCGGTCTGGGGCCGCGCCCCCGATTCGACCAGTGGACCTACTGGGAAAAGTTCGATTACTGGGCCGTGTTCTGGGGCGTTGGCATGATCGGCGTCTCGGGCCTGTTCCTGTGGTTTCCGGAGTTCTTTGGCCAATTCTTCCCTGGCTGGGCATTCAACGTTGCCACGGTCATTCATAGCGACGAGGCGCTGCTTGCCGCAGGATTTATCTTCACGATCCATTACTTCAACACTCATTTGCGACCTGAAAAGTTCCCCATGGACCCGGTCATTTTTACCGGGACCCTCACCCTTCATGAGCTCCAGCACGAACGGCCCCTCGAATATCAGCGGCTCATGGAGGAAAACAGGCTCGAACAGCATATGACCGGACCGCAGAGGTCGTGGATCACGAGTGTCGGCGTCCTCTTCGGGTTCGCTGTTGTACTGATCGGGTTCCTGCTGCTCATATTCATCATCCTGGGGCAGTTCGTGTATTGATCAGCGGCGGCATCTCGCTGCCAAGACACACTGACAAAAGCAAGGAAGAGGATGAGGCTGCGCCAGGACCTGGTTCACACGGGACGTGCCGGTCCGTCCGTCTTCGCACCATATCTTTCATCCGGGTTTTCGGGGTAGATAACCATGTCCTTAGAACAGAGAGACCTCTTTATCAGGCACGTTTTTTCGACCGTTGCGCCCTATCTTGACGTTCTCAGCAGCGGATTCAGCTTCGGCTTCGACCACCTCTGGAGAAGACAGACCATCCAACGCTCCGGGATCCAAGAGGGTGCGCGGGTACTTGACGTGTGCACCGGGACCGGCGAACTCGCTTTTCTACTCGCTAAAAAGGTCGGCCCGCAGGGCAGCGTCACGGGCGCCGACTTTTGTCAGGAGATGCTGGACCGCGCCCGGATCAAGAGCGGCCAGAACCACAGGAACCTGTCGTTCATCCTTTCCGACGCAAAGAGGCTCTCCTTTCAGGACAACACCTTTGATGCAGTCACCGTGGCATTCGGCATGCGGAACATTCCGGACACCCAGCTTGCCCTGACTGAGATACATCGGGTCCTGAAGCCGGGCGGCACATTCGTATGCCTCGAACTTACCCGTCCGCATGCACGGTGGTTCAGACTCCTGTATGAATTATACGTGTTCAAGGTCATGCCTGTTATCGGGAACCTGGTCCTCAAGACCGCAGCTCCGTACCTCTATCTTCCCCGGTCCATCAACGCATATTATCCGCCGGACGAGTTCAAACACATCATTGCGGAAAGCGGTTTTGCCGGAGTGACCGTGGATTCCCTGACCATGGGGATCGCCACGCTCTACCGGGCGGAAAAACACCGGGCGAAATAACATGGATAAGACCGACATCCTCTGCCAAAAGGACAGGACCATGATGGAGGAGTTCTCGCGCCTGAGCCTGGAGCGCATCAAGAGCGATTCCCGGGTCCTCGCATCCCTGCCGTTCTTTTCGTCTTACTTCGTTGCGAACGTGAAAAAAGAGGTGGATAAGGACCGGCTCATCATCGAGGAAGCTGCTCAGGCGTTCCAGGCGGGCAGGCCCGTGTGCGATCTCGACCTGGAAGAGATGTTCGAACGGACCAAGTCCGTGGACAAGCAGTTCATCCAAAGCCTGAGGATACCGTCCTTCTCTTTGACCGTACGGTACGGCGATATCGCGGACATCAGGATACAGCGGATCTGGAAGCTGTCACGGATCGTCTACGATCTGCTGCACCAGTGGCCGGACACAGCGTCATTCTCCGAGGTAGTACGGAAGGTCTACACCGGGCAGGAGTTCAAGGACATCATCGTGGAAATCCTCCGCCTGTACAACCAGGAGACCCACATGCTGAGCCACTCCATCAAGCTGATCCCGCCGTTCAACCGCGCGATGAATTCCGTCGCAGAAATGCTGTTCCAGGCCATGGAAAACGTGACCGAAGGCATGGCCGATACATATACCGTTAAACTGTTCGGAGACAAGAACGTCTATGTCCAAACCTGATCTGGTCCTGCTTCATCCGCCGAGCGTGCTCAAATTCCGGGAGCTGCCCCTCTTCTTCGGGCCCGTGAGCGATGTTGTTCCTTCGTCTTCCATATTCGAGATCTATCCCATCGGGTTCCTGACCATTTCGGAGTACCTGGCGCGGCACGGCATGTCGGTCCGGATCGTCAACCTGGCTCTGAAAATGCTGAACAGCCGTTCGTT
>Ga0315268_10009519_pt1 | contig 10077 bp, 5 predicted proteins | sample C1_top_MG_FD_204535 | JGI IMG/M metagenome (GOLD analysis project Ga0315268, IMG submission 204535) | Sediment microbial communities from Yellowstone Lake, YNP, Wyoming, USA - C1_top | ecosystem: Environmental > Aquatic > Freshwater > Lake > Sediment | place: USA: Wyoming | collected 2017-08-01 | reverse complement strand
TCGAGGAGATGCAGGCGCGCGGGGCCATCATCGGCGGTGAGGACTCCGGGCACATGATCTTCCTGAATCACCACACAACAGGGGACGGGATCATCACGGCGCTTCAGGTCGCGGCAGCAATGAAAAAGGAAGGCAAGCCGCTCTCCGAGCTCGCCAAGATCATGAAGGTGTATCCCCAGGTTCTGATCAACGTGAACGTCAAGATCCGGCCGGAGATCGAGTCGGTCTCCGAGATCATGGCCGCCATCCGGGAAGTGGAGACGGCCCTGGGCGACCAGGGACGGGTCCTGGTCCGGTATTCGGGAACCCAGAATATGTGCCGGGTCATGGTCGAAGGGCCCTCGCAGGAAGAAACGACGCGATACTGCCGGCAGATCGCGAAGGTCGTGGAGAAAAGTCTGAACGCCTGAGCCGAACACACGATGGTGGTATCGAAGACCCGCAAACAATGCCCCGCTGAAGCACGTGCCGGCAGAGCCTCACGCATCAGCGTGGGGCGTGATAATCATACCGGCGCCATGGTCAGTCTGACATTTCGGGCACAGCGATACGGGCGATTCTTGGGGAGGCTGGAGACGTGAGAAGGCTGTCAGTGTTTCTTTCTTCGTTCGCATTCCTCATCTGCACGTTTTTTTCTTTCCCGCTGCACGCGACTGTCTCTGGCGACGAGCGCATCCTCTCCTTCGACAGCAGGATCACCATCCATCAGGACGCAGTCCTGACCGTACAGGAAACCATCCGCGTTCTCAGCGACGGCAAGGAGATCAAGCGCGGCATCTACCGCGACTTCCCCACGGTCTACCGGGACAAATTGAGAAACCTCTCGAAGAGAGGCTTTCGTGTTGTCGAGGTGAAGCGCGCCGGCAAGCCCGAGCCCTTTGTGATCGAGGCGCTGGAAGATGGCCGCCGCGTCCGCATCGGCAATGGAGCAGTTCTCCTCCCCCCGGGAGAGCACGTTTACACGATCACCTACCGGACAGACCGCCAGTTGGGGTTCTTTGGAGACCACGACGAGCTGTATTGGAATGTGACCGGCAATGACTGGCAGTTCGCCATCGACAGCGCCACCGCCACGGTGGAACTGCCACCGGGAGCCCCAGGACAAGTCATCTCGACGGACGGCTATACCGGCAGGCAGGGGGCGAAGGGGAAGAACTTCACCGCCTCTCAAGACCCTGAAGGAAAGCCCTTCTTTTCGACGAAGACGCCGCTGGAGATGTTCGAAGGATTGACGATCGTCGTGTCCTGGCCGAAAGGCTTGGTGAAGGCTCCCACGCAAAGAGAGAGGATCGCCTATTTCTTCAAGGACAACCAGCGCGTTGTCTGGGGTCTGGCGGGGCTGGCGCTGGTAATCCTCTACTTCATGATCTCCTGGTTCTTTGCCGGCAGGGACCCGCGGCCGGGTGCGATCATGCCCATCTATACGCCTCCTGACAGCATCTCTCCGGCCGCGTCACGGTTTCTTATGAAGATGGGCTATGACGACAAGGTGTTCTCCGCGGCTGTCATCAGCATGGCGGTGAAAGGCGTGCTCAAGATCAGCGGAAAGGGCAAAGATTACACTCTGATCAGGTTGAAGGATGATCCGGGAACACTCCCCCTTGAGGAGAGGAAGATCTTCAATATCCTGTTCAATGCCAAAAGCATTAAGCTGGATCAGTCAAAATGCGGGAAGATATCATCGGCTATCGACACGCTGAAGCATACGCTGAAGAAGACCGTCGAGCAGTCATATTTTGTCTTGAACAGGCGATATTTCCTGGTCGGCGTCGGCCTGTCGATCTGCGCAATGGCATACAGTGCGACCGAGGACGATTTCTATCGAGGCTTCACGCTTCTTCCCTTCCTCCTCTTCCCCGCCGTCTTCATCGGCATAGGCCTGGCGGGACTGCGCAGGGAGCGGGCGGAGAGCAGGAGCTCGACCGGCGCGAAAGTCATCATGCCCGGCATCGGCGTGGCCTGCTACGGCCTCCTCTGCGCCGTTGCCATCGCGGCCGTCCCAGTCATAGTCGCATTCAACACGAGTCCGCTCTACGCGCTGATCTTCATGGCCTTCCCCGCGCTGAATTACCTTTTCTTCCGTCTGTTGAAGGCGCCGACCTCAGCCGGCAGCATCCTCCGCGAGAAGATCGAGGGCTTCAAGATGTTCCTCTCGGCAACGGAGCAGGACCGTCTGAACCGCATGAACCCTCCGGAGAAGACGCCGGAACTCTTCGAGCGTTATCTGCCCTACGCCCTCGCGCTGGATGTGGAGCAGCAGTGGGCAGAGCAGTTCAGCGAGATTCTCTCCCAGGCTCAGTACGAGCCCCAATGGTACGAAGGCGCCCTCTGGAATATCGAGAGTGTTCCGGCCTTCTCCTCGTCCATCGGCAGTTCCTTCTCGTCCGCGGTATCGGCATCTTCCACCCCACCCGGGTCAAGCTCGGGAAGCAGCGGCAGCGGTTCCTCAGGCGGCGGTGGCGGTGGTGGCGGTGGTGGAGGGTGGTAGCTCCGGGGATATGTCATCCTTGTATAGCAATTGTTAAGAGCCTCGAAGGAGAAGCGACGCTCAGAAAATCTCTCTGGCCCCTCTTTGCCAACGAGGGTCTCTGATTCCTCTCGCTCATGCAGACGGCCAAGAGATCGGCCGCGATCGAAGCGCGCATTGTTTTTTCCGCCGGTATCTGGTATGAACGCTAAGCACACCGGCACACGACCCCGGCAAGGGAAAAATCTTAGGTAGGGATATGGCCAATCGTATCGAGATCGGATTCAGGGCGGGGATCAGGGACGCCCTCGGCGAAAAGATTAAAAAGAGGATCATCGAACACCTTCGCATCCCGGTGGATGCCGTAGCGACAATCGAGGTGTATACCATCGATACCCCCCTTACCCCGGAGGAGCTGGAACAGGCCGCCCGCGGCCCCCTTTCCGACCCCGTGATCCAGGAGTACGCCGTCGATAAACCTCTCGCCCGCGGTTTCGATTGGCTGATCGAGGTGGGGTTTCGCCCCGGCGTTACGGACAACGTGGGAAAGACCGCTGCGGAGGCGATCGCTTTACTTATCGGAAAACCTCTCCGGGTCACTACCTCCCGGCAGTACGCGATCCGTGCCGTCCGCGGCCGGTGCGACCTCGATTTCCTCACCCGGGGCGACGCGGAGCGCATCGCATCGGAACTCCTGGCCAACGACCTCATCCAGCGCTTCGATATCATTGATGGCCGCGCCTGGAACCCGGCAAAAGGGATCAAACCCTACGTCCCACGGGTTTTGGGGGAGGAGAACCTGCGGACGGAGCCGATCGAACTCGACTGCCCGGACGAGGAGCTCGTGCGGATCAGCAACGAGCGGGTCCTCGCCCTGACCATCGAGGAGATGCGGATCCTCCGGGACTACCTGAAAAACGAGACGGTGCTCACCCGGAGAAAAGCGGTCGGTCTCGGCGCGCGGATGACCGATGCGGAGCTCGAGTGCCTCGCCCAGACCTGGTCCGAGCACTGCAAGCACAAGATCTTCAACGCCCGGATCATCTATGACGACGGCGAGGGCAACATCTCCGAGATCGACTCCCTCTTCAGCTCCTGCATCAAGCGGTCGACCCGCGAGATCAGGGCACGGATGGGGGCGGCGGACTGGTGCCTCTCCGTTTTCTCCGACAACGCCGGGATCATCCGCTTCAACGACGAGTACAACCTCGTCTTCAAGGTCGAGACGCACAACTCCCCCTCGGCGCTCGACCCCTACGGCGGAGCGCTCACCGGCATCGTCGGCGTCAACCGGGACCCCTTCGGCTGCGGGAAGGGGGCAAAGCTCATCTTCAACACGGACGTCTTCTGTTTTGCCCCACCCACCTATGACAAACCCCTGCCGAAGCGGATCCTCCACCCGCGGCGGATCTACGAAGGGGTCCGGGAGGGGGTGGAGCACGGCGGGAATAAAAGCGGCATCCCCACGGTAAACGGCTGCCTCGTCTTCGACGATCGCTATCTGGGAAAACCCCTCGTCTACTGCGGCACAGGGGGGATCATGCCCGCCCGGATCAATGGCGAGCCGACCCACACCAAGGAGATCCTTCCGGGCGATCTGGTCGTCATGACCGGCGGCAGGATCGGAAAGGACGGGATCCACGGGGCGACCTTCTCCTCCGAGGAACTCCACGAAGGATCTCCCGTCACGGCGGTCCAGATCGGGGACCCGATCACCCAGAAGAAGATGACCGATTTCCTGCTTATCGCCCGCGATAAGGGCCTCTACCGGGCCATCACCGACAACGGCGCGGGAGGCCTCTCCTCCTCCGTGGGCGAGACGGCGCAGCTCTCCGGGGGCTGCGAGGTCGATCTGGCCAAGGCGCCCCTCAAGTATCCGGGCCTCAACCCCTGGGAGATCCTCATCTCGGAGTCCCAGGAGCGCATGACGCTCGCCGTCGACCCGGCAAAGATCGACGCCTTTCTCTGCCTCGCCCGGAAGATGGACGTGGAAGCGACGGTGCTCGGCCGTTATACCGATTCCGGCTGGTTCCACATCCGCTTCGGCGAAGAGACCGTGGCGTATATCGAGATGTCCTTCCTCCATGAGGGGCTTCCGCAGATGACCCTCCGGGCCGCCTGGTCGGCGCCGCATCATGATGAGCCCATGATCACCGAACCGGTGGACCTCGGAAAGGCGCTCAAGGCGATGCTCTCGCGCCTCAACATCTGCAGCAAGGAATCGGTGGTCCGCCAGTACGACCATGAGGTCCAGGGGGGAAGCGTGGTCAAGCCCCTGACCGGGGTCGTCAACGACGGTCCGAGCGACGCCGCCGTCATCCGGCCGCTCCTCGACTCATTCGAAGGGATCGTGATCGCCAATGGCATCTGCCCCCGCTACAGCGACATCGACGCCTACCATATGGCCGCCTGCGCGATCGACGAGGCCGTCCGGAACGCGATCGCCGTCGGGGCCCCGCTCGACCGCCTGGCAGGGCTCGACAACTTCTGCTGGTGCGATCCGGTCCGCTCGGAGAAGACCCCCGACGGGGAGTATAAGCTCGCCCAGCTCGTCCGGGCAAACCAGGCCCTCTACGATGTCACGACCGTCTACGGCGTCCCCTGCATCTCGGGAAAAGACAGCATGAAGAACGACTACCAGATCGGTGCGGTCCGGATCTCGATCCCCCCCACCCTCCTCTTCTCAACACTGGGGAAGATGGAGGACGTGCGAAAGGCCGTGACGATGGACGTGAAGAAGGCGGGGGATCTCGTCTATGTCTTAGGCAAAACCTTCCGGGAACTGGGCGGATCGGAATGGTACGCCCTCCACGGCGCCGTAGGAAACGGCGTCCCGAGGGTGCATGCAGAGGCGGCCAAGACGCTGTACGAAGCCCTGCACCGGGCAATGGCGGCGGATCTCATCGCCTCCTGCCACGACTGCTCTGACGGGGGGCTCGGCGTGGCCCTCGCCGAGACGGCGTTCGCCGGTGGCCTGGGGTTGGAGATCGACCTCCGGGAGGTGCCGGTGGCGGGGATCGTCCGGAACGATGAAATCCTCTTCTCGGAATCGCAGAGTCGCTTCATCGTGACGGTTCGGCCGGCGGTACGGGAAGCATTCGAGGCCACGCTGGCGGGTTGCGTGTGCGCCAGGATCGGGATGGTCATCCCCGAAGGGGTGCTCAGGATCGACAGCCTCGGGGGAAAAAGGATCATCGCAGAGGACCTCGCCGCGCTGAAAGCGGCCTGGCAGAAACCGCTCGCCTTCTGAATCCCCTTTTGCTCGGGAACCGGAAAGCGGACTTGTGCGAAGTCATCAAAGAACGGGAAGAGGCTTGAATAAGATGCCGCAGCGGATCAAAGCGATCGTCATCACGGGAAACGGGACAAACTGCGAGATGGAGATGGCCCATGCCTGCCGGCTCGGCGGTTTTGATGAAGTGGAGATCGTCCACATAAGCGAACTCCTCTGCGGCGGGAAGCGTCTCGACGACTACCATTTCCTGAACCTGCCCGGCGGCTTTCTCGACGGCGACGACCTCGGGTCGGCCAAGGCGGGGGCGAACCGGATTCTCCATGCGGCCGTTGCCGGAGGCCAGGAGAAGCTCTTCGCCCAATTCACCCGGTTCATCGCGGCGGGGAAACTGATCCTCGGCGTCTGTAACGGCTTCCAGCTCCTCGTCAAACTCGGGATGCTCCCCGGCTTTGACGGACAATACAACCGGCAGACCGTGACCTTGACCTACAACGACTCGGGGCGGTTCGAGGACCGCTGGGTCCATCTCCGCGTCGATCCCGCCTCACCCTGCATCTTCACTCGGGGAATTGCAGGCATCTACCTCCCCGTCCGTCATGGCGAGGGGAAATTCGTCGCGCAGGATGAAGAGATCCTGGGAAGACTCCACCGGGAACGCCTGATCGCCCTTGAGTACAGCGATGAGAACTGCCGAAACGCGACGCTGGGCTACCCGGCGAATCCCAACGGCGCCGTGGACGGGATCGCCGGGATCTGCAACCAAACGGGACGGATCTTCGGCATGATGCCCCACCCGGAGGCCTTTCTCCACCGGACGAATCACCCCCGCTGGACGCGGGAGGAGCTCCCCGAGGAGGGGATGGGCCTCGCCCTTTTCCGGAATGCCGCCGCCTTTCTCCGGAGCGCCTCCCTGTAAAGGGGCGATGGCGCAGCAGGGCGCAATAAACCGGTCACGCCAACCGTTGTGCCCACCATGGCGCTAAACGGGTCCGGCATGTGCAGTTGCAAAGCACGTCCCGGATGCAAGCGAAAAAAACCTTTGACAGACGCATCCGGAGCGGGTATTATGATATGGTAAAGCTTTACCGTAATAAATTCTCGTATCGAAAGGTATCCATGTCGAATATTACGGATGTTGCCCTCAAAGCCGGCGTCTCCATCGCCACGGTATCCCGGGTGGTAAACAAAAGCGATCACAAGGTGAATCCGACCACCAGGGAAAAGGTGCTGGCGACCATCCGGGAGCTGGACTACCGCCCCAACGCCCTGGCCAAGGGACTTCTCATGAAAAAAACCATGACCATCGGAATCATCATCCCCGACATCTCCAACCCCTACTATGCGGAGATCGTCCGGGGAATCCAGGACACGGCCGACCGGGCAGGGTACGCGGTCCTGATCCACAATACGGACGGAAAACAGGAACGGATCATCCGCTACATCTATCTGCTGAGGGAAAAATCGGCCGATGGTGTGATCTTCTGCGGCGGAATCATCAACGGCTATGAAACCCTCTCCATCCTGAAGGAGCTTAAGGAGCGGGTCGTCGTAGTCGGCCGCCACGAGGTGGACTTCCCGGCGGTCATGGTCGACAACATGGGAGGGGCCACGCAGGCCGTTCAACACCTGATCGATCTCGGCCACCGGCGGATCGGGTGCATCGGCGGACCGGACGGCTCCACGACAGCCGCGGATCGTCTGACGGGGTACCGAAACGCCCTGGCCCAGAACGGCGTGGCGCTCAACAGACGGCTCGTGAAGCGGGGAACCTGGAGTCCGGAGAGCGGCTATCACCTGACGAAGGAGCTCCTCGAAGAACCGGAAAGGCCGACGGCGATCTTCTCAGCCAACGACCAGATGGCCTTCGGAGTCATCAAGGCGGCTCGGGAGATGGGGCTGAACGTCCCGAAGGATCTGGCGGTGGTGGGTTTCGACAATGTTCCCCCGGGTTCCTACTTCGACCCTCCCCTGACCACGGTCGAGATCCCCATGTACGATATCGGAGTTGCTTCCATGCGGATGCTGATCGATCTTTTGTCGGGGGAAAAGTTCGAGAAATTGAAGCTTTTCAGTACGAACCTCCTGGTGAGAGGATCGACCGTCTGAAAAAGGGGGGAAAAAAACCTTGACAAATGGGTTTGCAGCCATTAAGCTTATGGAAAAGCTTTACCATAGAACTAACACTTAGCAACCGAACACAAACTGAAAGGAGAATCAGAAATGACAGAACTAAAGAAGTTTAACCTGGAGGAGATCCCTTGGACAGACGTCGCCACCTCCATCAAGGCCGGCAACGACACCATCATGATCCCCGTCGGCAGCCTTGAGAAGCATGGGCACCATGTTCCCCTGGGAGTCGACTCCTACACCACGCTGGGAAGCGTGGAGATGGCAGCAAAGAAGGCCAAGGTGCTCTATTCGCCGCTCCTCCCCTTCGGCGTTTCATCCCACCACATGGGCGAGGCCGGATGGGGAACGGGCACAATCACCCTCCCCCCCGAGATCTACCGCCAGGTCCTCTACTCCATCGGCCGCAGTCTGATCTTCGCCGGATTCAACAAGCTGGTCTTCGTCTCCCACCACGGCACCAACATGGGCTCCCAGGGCGACGCGCTGCGCACGCTTCGGGCCGAGACCGGCTGCTTCTGCGCCTACTACAAGACCCCCACGGAGAGGGATTGCGCCGTCGTGGCCGACTTGATGACGGGCCCGGCTGAGGAGACCCCCGGCTGGCACGCGGGCGAACTCGAAACCTCAACCACCATGGCCTACATGAAGGAGAAGGGGATCTACGAGGGATCGATCTTCATGGAGCGCGCCAAGGCGGACCGCGCCCACGCCCCCAAGTGGATGGGACCGGCCTTCACGAAATCGGACGGCACCAACACCGTCAAATTCCAGGGCTCGGAGAACATCTTCGTCCCGATGCTCCACCACGAGTATTCGGATACCGCCACCATCGGCAACCCGCTGCGCTCCAGCGTCGAGCAGGGCCAAGCGGTCTTCGAACGAATCGGAAACCACCTGGCCGCCTTCCTGGAAGAAGTGAAGAAGTTTGACTTTAAGGTTCCCGATGCAAAGAGGGATTGGCCGGGCCGTTTCTGGAGAGGATAATCAAGGGAGCTCTCGGGAAGCATTCAGGGAAACGTACGGAAATGAAGCGGAAAAGGAATATTGCCATCCTGGCGACGCTGGATACGAAGGGCGAAGAGGTGGCCTCCATGCGGGGCCTTCTCCGAACCCTCGGCTATTCCGCTACGTTGATCGATATCGGCCCCTTGGGCCCGCCTCTCATTCGACCGGATATCGCAAATGTTGAGGTGGCCCGCCAAGGGGGAGAGGAACTCTCCGCCCTGATTCGGACGGGCCAGAGGGATCGGGTTATGGAAGCGATGGGGAAAGGGGCGTTGAAACTCCTTTCCCTTCTTTATTTTCAGGGCAAGATAGACGGGGTCATCGGCCTGGGAGGGAATCAGGGAACAGCGGTGGCATCGATGGCGATGCGGGCTTTGCCGTTTGGGTTTCCGAAATATCTCGTCTCCACGGTTGCTTCCGGGAACATCCGCCCGTATGTCGGCGATCGGGACATCGGGATGATCTTTTCGGTGGCCGATTTCCTCGGAGGTTCCAACCCGGTCACGGCATCGGTCCTCGCCAATGCGGTTGCGGCCGTGGTCGGAATGATTGAACACGGGACGGGAATCGCCGGGGAGCCGGGGAAGAGGACCATCGCCGTAACCGCTTTGGGGAACACGGAACCCGCTGCGAGCCGGGCGGTAAAAACCCTCCGGGAGAGAGGCTTTCAGGTCATCCCCTTTCATGCATCAGGGGCGGGCGGATCAGCCATGGAAGACCTGATCGAGGAGGGGAAGATACACGGAGTCCTCGATCTGACCCCCCACGAACTCGCCGAGGAGGTCGTGGGGGCGGGCGCCTATCAGCCCGTCAACCCCGGAAGGTTGAAAACGGCCGGTTCACGGGGCATCCCTCAGGTGGTCTCCACCGGCGGCCTGGAGTATCTCTGCTTCGGCCCCCGGGAGTCCATCCCCCTGCGGTTGAGAAAAAGAAAGAACTACATGCACAACCCCTTCAACGCCAACGTGAAGGTCTCCCGACGTGAGATGGCCGAGGTGGGGGGAGTCATGGCCGAGAGGCTCAACGCCGCCACTGGCCCGACAGCGGTTCTGATCCCCCTGAAGGGATGGTCCGTCTATGGCGCCCCCGGAGGCGTCCTTTACGATGGGGTAGGGAACCGGATGCTTCAAAAGGCGCTGAAGGACCATCTCAGGAAGGATATCGAACTCAGGGAAATCGACGCTCATATCAACGATCATCGGTTTGTCGATGCGTGTGTCAATCAACTGGTCACCTTTAT
>Ga0315268_10009518_pt1 | contig 10077 bp, 10 predicted proteins | sample C1_top_MG_FD_204535 | JGI IMG/M metagenome (GOLD analysis project Ga0315268, IMG submission 204535) | Sediment microbial communities from Yellowstone Lake, YNP, Wyoming, USA - C1_top | ecosystem: Environmental > Aquatic > Freshwater > Lake > Sediment | place: USA: Wyoming | collected 2017-08-01 | reverse complement strand
TCAGAGGAATCGCCCTTGGGGCGTTCTTCGGCGTGCTGCCCGGAACCGGACCGTCGATCGCCTCGTTTGCGTCCTATATGGTCGAGAAGAAGGTCGCCAAGGACCCGTCGCGTTTCGGCCGCGGCGCCATCGAAGGCGTGGCGGCGCCCGAGGCCGCCAACAACGCGGATGCGCAGTGCAAGTTCATCCCGATGCTCACCCTGGGAATTCCCGCGAGCGGGACGATGGCGCTGATGCTCGGAGCGCTCATGATCCATGGCATCACGCCCGGCCCGACGGTGATGACCCAGAAACCTGACCTCTTCTGGGGGCTGGTCGCGAGCATGTGGATCGGGAATCTCATGCTCGTTGTCCTTAACCTGCCGCTGGTAGGCCTCTGGGTAAGCCTGCTGAAGATTCCCTATCGCCTGCTCTTCCCCGCCATCATGGTGTTTTCCGCCATCGGCATCTACAGTTCGAACAACGTCTCGTTCGACGTCTACCTCGCAGCGCTCTTCGGCATCCTCGGCATCGTGTGGCGGCTGCTCGGATGCAGCCCGGTGCCGATGCTCCTCGGGTTCGTCCTGGGGCCGATGATGGAGGAAAACCTCCGGCGGGCGCTGCAGGTCTCGAACGGCGATCCCTCGGTGTTCGTCACGCAGCCGATCAGCCTTGCCTTTAATATTGCCACGGTCCTGATCCTGATTGTGATGGTGTTGCCCGCCGTGCGCAAACGACGAGGCGACATCACCGGCTGATGCGTCGGATCGAGCCGGTAGCAGGGTAAAGCGATTCGTGAGCTGCAGTGGCATCCGACCGAACCAGGAGAGAGGCGTCGGCGGGCGAAATAACCCCGAACACCTGGTTGCTTTCTCATCAACATATACCACCGGAAAGGAGAATTTCATCCCATGACAGAGTTCGTATCAATCCCGAAGGAAGCTTCTGAAGCGCTGAAAAAGGCCAACACCGGCATGGTCAACGACGCCCTTGCCTTGGCCGGACTCAACGGAGGCATCAAAGGGATCCGGCCCGCCCGCGGGTCCGAAGATAACAAGGTCGTCGGGAGGGTCGCCACGGTCCTCTTCGGATCGCCGCGTCCCGACAGCCCCAAACTGACTATGTATCAGACCATTCGCGAGACCCCTGCGGGGAGCGTTCTGGTGATCGACGGCAAGGGGATGGATGTCCATTTCACGGGCGACAATCAGGGAGAGTGCGCGAAACGTCAAGGATTGGCTGGCATGGTGGTCTACGGCGGGTCGAGGGACATCGCCGGCTACCGGGCCATGGGCATGCCTCTGTATTGCACCGGCTCGGCGACCGTGGACAAGCCCTCGAACATCCAGATCGTCGGTTACAATGTGCCGATCGAGGTAGCCGGGGTGACAATCAGACCCGGCGATATCATCATCGCAGATGAGGATGGCGTGGTCTGTATCCCCGGAGACGCCCTTGGTGTGCTGCTGGAGAAGCTGAAGATCATCTTCGAAGTCGAGGAAGGGATGGAGAAGGCGATTGCGACGTGCGCCCCGGTGGATGAGATCAAGGCGATCATCGCCAAAAAGAAGCCCAAGAAGTAATGGTCATGGCGGGATTTTCCCGGCAAGAGACACGGGTCCATTCCCCTGTGATGCTAAGCGCCGTGAATTCAATAAAATTCAAAGGAGTCGGCTAATGATAAAGAAGATCGAGCATATCGGCGTGGCTGTTCAGGACATTGAAAAGTCCGTTCACCTGTTCAGGGATCTCCTGGGGATACCGTTGGAGAAGATGTACGAATCGGAAGCGATCAAAACCAAGATCGCCTTCTTCCCGCTGGGGGACTCTACCATCGAACTGATCGAGCCGATGAATCCGGCGAGCCCGGCGGCAAAATTCATCCAGAAGCGGGGAGAAGGGATCCACCACATCTGCCTCGGCGTCGAGAATGTGGAAGAGGCGCTCCGCGATTTCGCGGCGAAGGGGATCGAGCTTCTCGATCAGAAGCCGCGAAGGACACAGGATGGCCGGCTCATCGCCTTCCTGAATCCGAAGAGCACCAACGGTGTTTTGATCGAACTGATGGAGATCGACGCTGAACAGGCATCGTAAAGGAGGAGAAGGACCATGGCAAAAAAAGCGAGTGAAACGGAGGTGCGGCCCGTCGTTTCGATATTGGGCACTCCGGTGAAGTGTTTTTACGGGCCGGAGGATCTTCCGGACTTCGATTATACGGAGAAGCTCAATGACCCCGGTGAATATCCCTTCACCCGTGGCGTTTACTCGACGATGTACCGCAGCTCCCTCTGGACGATGCGGCAGTATTCGGGTCAATCGACCCCGGAGAGCACCAACGAGCGGTTCAAGTATCTCCTGAAAAACGGCCAGACCGGTTTGAGCCTCGCCTTCGATCTGCCGACGCAGATCGGGCTTGACTCCGATATGCCGCTCGCAGAGGACGATGTCGGCAAACTCGGGGTCGCCGTGGATTCCCTGGAAGATTTCGAGCGGGTCTTCGACGGCATCGCCCTGGATCAGATCTCGACGTCGTTTACCATCAACGCGACGGCGCCGATCATCCTGGCGATGTATGTCCTGGTGGCGCAGAAGCAGGGGGTGGAGCCGAAAAAGCTGCGGGGGACGATTCAGAACGATATTTTGAAAGAGTACATTGCCCGAGGGACCTGGATCTTCCCGCCGGAACCATCGATCAAGCTCGTGGGGGATCTGGTGGAGTACTGCAACAAGGAGATCCCGCGGTTCAATGCGATCAGCGTCTCCGGGACGCACATCATGGAATACGGGGCGAACACGATGCAGTCGGTCGCCCTGGCGATCTCGATCGCCGAGGTCTATATCCGCGAGGTCCTCAAGCGAGGGTCGAACATCGACGAGATCGCCCCCCTCTTCTCGTTCCATCTGCCGATCGGCGGACGCGATTTCAACTTCTTTGAAGACATCTGCCGGCTGCGGGCGGCGCGACGGTACTGGGCGAGGCTCATGAAGGAGAAATACGGCGCGAAGGATTTGCGATCGCTGCAGTTTAGGTTCTCCACCGGGGGGATGGGAGGAGGGCTGACGGCCGAGCAACCGCTCAACAACATCGCCCGGGCGACCATCTATGCCATGGCGGCGGTCTTTTCGGGGACGCGGTCACTGAACCTCGCCTGCTTCGACGAGGTGTACGCGATTCCGTCGGACCTCGCGATCCGGACCTCCCTGCGGGTGCAGCAGATCCTGGCTTTTGAAACTGGTGTGGCCGATGTGGTCGATCCGCTGGGCGGGTCCTACTATGTGGAGAAGCTGACCGACGAGATGGAGGCGAAGATCACCGAAACCATCGCCGATATCGAAAAAAACGACGGGATCGTCAAGATGATCGAGCAGGGCACGATTCAACGCGAGCTGGCCAGGCAGAGCTACACGATCCAGAAGAAGATCAGTTCAGGCGAAAAGGTCCTGGTCGGAGTGAACAAGTTCAAGGTGAAGGAGGAGGAGAGGGACCTGGAGATTTACAAGACGGATCCGGAAACCATCAACCGACAACTGCAGCGGCTCAAGACGGTCAAAGAGAGCCGCGACCAGGGGAAGGTTGCCGGAGCTTTGCAGAAGTTGGAGGCGGCGGCGCGCCGCGAGGAGAACATCATCCCCTATCTGTTCGAGCCGCTCACGGCGAAAGCGACCGTAGGGGAGATCATCGATACCCTGAAGAAGGTGTACGGGACATTCAAGGAACCGACGACGGTGTAGATACGATTTGAGGAGGTTTTCATGGAAGCGAAGAAGACCGTTCGTGTACTGATCGCAAAGATTGGTCTGGATGGGCATGATGTCGGGGCCAAGGTGCTGATCTTCTGGCTCAGGGACCAGGGAATGGAAGTCATTTATACCGGCTTGCGCCAGAGTGTGGAGCAGGTAGTTGAGGTAGCGATACAGGAAGCCGTGGATGTCATCGGAGTCAGTATCCTTTCCGGATCGCACGTCTCCATTGCCCGGAAGTTGATCAAGCGTATCCGGGAGCGCGAAATTGAAGACGTGCTGGTTCTTTTCGGCGGGACCATACCGAAGGATGACGTAACGGTTTTAAAGAGCATCGGCATCCACGGCGTCTTTCCTTCCCATGCGAAGCTCGAGGAAATTTCCGCATTCATCAAACAGAATGTCAAGCAAGGGGCGTGATTGATGGAGGGGATCGGTGATCGGATACGGCACAGGGGATCGCTCGATAAAATAGTAACTGCCGAGGAGGCGGCGTCGTTCATTCAGGACGGGATGACCGTTGCGACCACGGGGAATCCCCTCATGGGATATCCGAAGGCCGTCTTTCTTGCCCTGTCGGAACGGATCAGGAAACAGGGCGGGATCAGGATCGATCTGCTGTGCGCGGGTCCGCTGGGTCCCGAGGTTGAGGATGCCCTTGTCGATGCCGGAGGGATCAGGACGAGGATCGGGGCCGTCGGCACCGAAAAGATGAGAGCGGCCATCAACCGTGGAGAGGTGAAATTCATCGAAGGCAAAGGCGGACAGCTTCCCCTGCACGTGAAACGGGGGTGGTATGGACCCCTCGACATGGCCGTCGTTGAAGCGATCGGGCTCACCTCGGAAGGCCACATCATCCCTTCGACGGCGGTTTATGATATGCCCGAGTGGATCGATGCTGCCGCCGGGGTGATCGTGGAGATCAACCTCCATCGGCCGATGGGCCTGGAGGGATTGCACGATGTGTATCAGCGGGGGAGCGAGCCGATCCCGATCGTCGGGAACCCGCTTGCGCGCATCGGCGTGCCATATATCCCGATAAATCCGGATAAAATCAAAGGTATTGTTCTGTCTGAATTGAGCAGCCGCTCGGCAGATGAAAACAAGCCGGATCGCATGGGTGATTTGATCGGTCAGCATATCCTGGATTTTTTCCAAAGAGAGATTCATGCGGGGCGGTTGAGTGAACCTCTGCCGCCGATCGAGATGGGCGTCGGGAATCTCGCCGGCAATGTGTTGAGGAAAATAGGCGCGGGTGAATTTCAGGGCCTCCGTTTTCACCTGCCCTCCATCGTCGATCCCCTTCTGGATATCGTGGATGCAGGCAAAGTCGAATGGGTCTCCGGGATGGCTCTGCGGTTCTCTCCCGATGTATGGGAACGATTTGAGGCGAACCTTGACCGTTATAAGAAATGCATGGTGCTGCGCCCCGTTTCCGTGTGCAACTCAGCGGAGGTCATCCAACGATTGGGAGTGATTGCCATCAATGGCTGTCTGGAGATGGATATCCAGGGACAGGTAAACTCGAGCCACGTGATGGGAGCGAAGATCCTGACCGGCATTGCCGGGTCATATGATTTTTCCCGGAACGGATTTTACTCGATCTTCGTCGGACCGTCGACGGCCCGGGGGGGCAAGATTTCCACCATTGTGCCCATGGTCTCTCATGTCGATCATACGGAACATGACGTGGATATCCTGGTGACGGAGCAGGGGCTGGCTGACCTGCGAGGTCTGGATCCCCGGGAGAAGGCGGAGACGATCATCGGCCGGTGCGCGCATCCCGATTTCCGGGAGATGTTGTCGGACTACCTGGCCAGAGCCAAGAAGGAGCCCGGACATATCCCCGTTGCGTTTGAAGAATCGAATTCGTTTCATCTTCGCCTCAAACGATCCGGCAGCATGAAGGAGAACGGTTCGTAGGGTTTCTTTGCAGCTCGCCAATAACCGGTTGAATTTGGTGCGGAAAATAGTGCGTCTGCGGTCATGGGCGCCATAACCATTTTTCGCTTGACACGGGGGGCGGGTTGCGGTTTAAAGAAGCGCGTTCTAAAGGGGGGAAGTAACCGTCTTTTTTTTAGCGGTCCGTCGGCGAAAGAGCGGATGGACCAGAATGGAGGTATTGTGCATGGATAATTTTACTTTCGGGATTACGATGCTGATCTGCGGGATGGGGGGGACCATCCTTACCCTGTGGATCATGAGCCTCGTAATGGGCCTTTTGGGGAAGCTGTTCCCTGTAAAGCCCGAAAAGAAGGAGGCGTAGATCATGGCAGACGCAATTATTAACGGCCTCAGCGGACTTACCGTCGGGTTTCAGATGCTGGCGGGTGACTGGCGTAACGGCATCATGCTTATCGTGGGTTTCGTCCTCCTCTATCTCGGGATCAAAAAGGATTGCGAGCCGCTCCTCTTGCTGCCGATCGGCTTCGGGTGCATCCTGGTCAACATCCCTCTTTCGGATGTCATGATGAAGGAAGGCTTCATCCGGGCCATCTATGACGCCGGGATCACGACGGAGCTCTTTCCGCTTTTGATCTTTGTCGGTATCGGCGCGATGACTGACTTCGGGCCGGTCCTTGCCCAGCCGTCGACCTTCCTCCTTGGCGCGGCGGGCCAGTTCGGGATCTTCCTCACGCTCCTCTTGGCGTTGGCGCTCGGTTTCCCCCAGCTCGACGCGGTCTCCATCGGGATCATCGGGGCCTGCGACGGGCCGACGGCCATTTATGTCACCTCGAAGTTCGCCCCGCACCTCCTCGGCGCCGTGTCGGTTGCGGCCTATTCCTACATGTCGCTGGTGCCGATCATCCAGCCGCCGATCATGAGGTTTCTGACGACGAAGAAGGAACGTATGATCGTCATGAAGGCCGTGGCCAAGCCGGTCTCCAAGACGACGAAGATGCTCTTCCCCCTGGTCATCACGATCTTGGGCGGCCTCATCGCCCCGAAGGGTCTTCCGCTCCTCGGGACGATCATGCTGGGAAACCTGATGCGGGAATCCGGCGTGGTGGCGCGACTGACGAAGGCCTCTGAGAATGAGATCGCCAACGTCGTCACGCTCTTCCTCGGCCTCTGCATCGGCGCCACGATGGTGGGGAGCGCCTTTGTCAGGGCCGAGACCCTGATCATTCTCGGCCTCGGGTTCGTGGCCATCTGCCTCGATACGGTCTGCGGAGTCCTCATGGGCAAGGTTATGTCTATAGCGACCGGCGGAAAGGTCAACCCCCTGATCGGTGCGGCGGGCATCTCCGCCTTCCCGATGGCGGCGCGAGTCGTCCAGAAGGAAGGGGCGAAGTGGAACAAGAAGAGCTACCTGCTCATGCACGCGATGGGCGCCAACGCCGGCGGCCAGGTGGGATCGGTCATCGCCGCCGCAGTCATGCTGTCGGTCCTGGCGGGGATGGGGATCATTCGGTAACCGAGCAGTAAGGAACAGGGTAATACCGCCCTTTTTGCGGGGCGATGATTCGATATGCAGGGCCGGGCCGGAATGGCCCGGCCTTTTTTACAGTGAGATCGTGGGAAGTCGTTTCCTCCGCGCGCTGGGCATTTTTCGATTCTGCGCCTCCTCGCTGCGCTGCAAAGACGAAACTCACGCTTACGCGCTCAGGCAGTCGTCTTTGCTCCCGCTTCGCTGCGGGTGCAGAGTTCCCCGAAAAATCTCCAAGGCGCGCTTCCGGGATCCGATTTCTGAGTTACGTAACAAGGCCTCGCAGCGTGATTTCTATGGTCAATTCCCCCGTGATGGGCTATGATCTCCCCATGATACCCATCGTTTCCATTGTCGGCGAATCCGATTCGGGAAAGACGACCCTGATCGAGAAACTCATCGCCGAGCTTACGGGCCGCGGCATCCGCGTGGCGACGATCAAGCACAACCGCCACGGGTTCGAGATCGATCATGAGGGGAAGGACAGCTGGCGCCACAAGCAGGCGGGCGCCGTGGCCACGGTCATCGCCTCGCCCGGCCGCATCGCCGTAATCGAGGATACCCCGAGGGATTATGACCTCGCCGAGATCAGGGACCGCTACATCAAGGACGCGGACATCATCCTCGCCGAGGGATACAAGTTTAATCCCCACCCCAAAATCGAGGTCTTCCGGACGGAACTCCGGAGGGAGCGCCTCTGCGGCCCGGAGGATAATCTCATCGCCCTTGCCGGGGATCGACCGGTCTCAGCGGAGGCGCCCTGGTATGACTGGAACGATGCGGGTGGGCTTGCGGATCTAATCGCGGAGAGGTTTCTCCCCCGAAAGGCATGAACAACGATGTGCCCCCGGCGATGCCGCCCGATCTTCATTGTTTCATCCCATGAAGGAACGATATTTTGCGGAGAACGACGAATGGCAACGATGAACGAGCTCGATAAGGTGGAGATCCTCACCCTCCAGGATAACTACATCGACATGACGGCGACGGACAACAGCGAGATGATCCACCGCGCCGGCGCGCGGGTTGCCGGGGAGATCCGGAAATCGGTCCTCGCGGAGCATGGGTTCTCGGCGGTTGTCCGGACGAGCGCAGGTGACAGGACGCGGACGATGCTCTTCGATTTCGGATTCTCCGAGATCGGCGCGGCCTTCAACGCCAAGACCCTGGGCGTGCCGATGGGCGAGATCGAGGCAATCGCCCTGTCTCACAGCCACGGCGACCACATGGGAGGCTTCCGGGAACTGGTCGGTCTGATCGGGAGGTCCGGCATCGAGCTGGTCGTTCATCCGGCGGCCTTCAAGGCACCCCGCTACATAAAATTCGACGGGGGGAAATCCAAATCCCCGCACCCCCCGTTCACCCGGGAGATGGCGGCAGCGGCGGGGGTGAAGGTCGTGGAGGCGAAGGAGCCCCGGCCGATGCTCGGGGGGGATGTCCTTTTTCTGGGGGAGATACCCCGCCGGACGGCCTTCGAAACGGGCCTTCCCAACGCCTTCTACGAGGAGGGAGGCGTCGAGAAGAAGGATATCGTCGACGACGACACCTCCATCGTCATGAACCTCAAGGGGAAGGGGCTCATCGTCCTGTCCGGCTGCGCCCATTCGGGGATCATCAACACCGTGATCCGTGCCCGCGAGGCCACCGGGATCGATACCGTTTATGTCATCATGGGGGGCTTCCACCTCAACGTTGCGCCTACCGATCCCCTCGTCGGCCGGACAGTGGAGGAGCTCAGGAAGATCGCGCCCCGGTATATCGTCCCCACGCACTGCACCGGGAGGAAGTCGATCCAACAGATCGAAGTGGCGATGCCCGAGAGCTTCCTCCTCAACATGGCGGGTACGCGGCTTACGTTTGCTGCTTAACTAAAAAGCTCAATATCCGCCGCAAGGGCATGACAGTTCCGTTGTCAGTTGGCCCTGCGGCGTCGAACAAGGAGGAATGGTATGGATCAGGAGCTACCCGGGTGCGCGCGCTGCCCGTTCGAACCGCAAGGGCGGATCTGCCAGAATGAAGAGGGGAAGGCGCCCTCCTTCTGTCCCACGGTGAATAAAGAGGCCGTTATCGCCAGGGCGCTCGAAGAGCTGAAGAAACCGGAGATCCTGGAATTTGCCCGGCAGGCGTCGATCCAGGAGGGGGAGGGGTACACGGACAAAGAGCTTGGCTATGCCCTTGCCAGGCCCTGCAAGCCGCGGATCGTGGAGATCGTCGAGTTTGCCCGGAAGATGAAATACGAAAAGATCGGTCTTGTCTTCTGCATCGGGCTCCGCAATGAGGCCAAGGTGGTGGAGAAGATCCTCACTGTGAACGGCTTTACGGTCGTCTCGGGGCTCTGCAAGATGGGCCGCGTGCCGAAGGAAACGATCGGCATCCGGGACGATCAGAAGATCAAGATCGGTTGCTTCGAGTCGATGTGCAACCCGATCGCCCAGGCGTATCTATTCAACGAGGAGAAGACCGAATTCAACATCATGATCGGTCTGTGCGTAGGCCACGACTCCCTGTTTCTGAAATACGCCGAGGCCCCCTGCACGGTCTTTGCCGTCAAGGACCGCCTCCTCGGACACAATCCATTGGCCGCCATCTACAATATCGACAGCTTCTACCGGTCGCTGAAAGCCCCGATTCCTACCCCTTGATCTTCTCCGCGAGGATATCCGCGACGTGCTTCATCTTCACGCCGGGGAGCTGTTTGTCCAAGCCGCCCTGGATCTGGACCATGCAGCCCGAGCAGGCGCAGGCGGCGATTGCGGCGCCGGTCTCTTGGATGTTTCCGATCTTCTGCTTCAGGATCGGCATCGAGAGCTCGGCGTACTTCACCCCGAAGAGCCCCGACATCCCGCAGCACTTGTCGGCGTCCTTCATCTCGACGAGCTCGCAGCCGGCGGCCTCCAGGAGCTGCCGCGGCTCCTTATCGATCATCA
>Ga0315268_10009517_pt1 | contig 10077 bp, 9 predicted proteins | sample C1_top_MG_FD_204535 | JGI IMG/M metagenome (GOLD analysis project Ga0315268, IMG submission 204535) | Sediment microbial communities from Yellowstone Lake, YNP, Wyoming, USA - C1_top | ecosystem: Environmental > Aquatic > Freshwater > Lake > Sediment | place: USA: Wyoming | collected 2017-08-01 | reverse complement strand
TGATTGAGGAAGAATTAAAGAAATAATTATTTTATTATTTCGTTCGGACTGCCAAATAAATAGGTGTCGCTAGTTATCTAAGAAAGCAAGTATCTTTAAAAAAACGAAGCGCATTTCCACGTTTTGAATTAATCTTTATAACCAATCAACAACGATGAACCAAAGCTTGTGTCTTTCCTAATAATCTTCTTTATGCCTGCGCTTGTAAACCAATCCTTCATTTCTGCTTCGGTATAAGTATCGCCTCTTTCTGTCCCGACAAGCATATTCAACGCGAAGAAAGTTCCCCCAGCCGGTTCAGTTCTTTCTTCATTCATAATCCAGTCTCTTATGATTATTTGTCCGTTGATTTTAAGCGCATCGTAACATTTTTTTATGAGTAATTTATTTTCATCAAAACTGTTAATATGAACTATTGCCGACAATAAAATCAAATCATAATTATTACCAAAACTATCTGAATTATAGTTTCCTTCTAAAAGTTCAATCATGTCTTTCATGTTTTCTGCGTCAATATATTTTTTTGTGATGGGGATAATATGCGGCAGATCAAAAACAACTGCAGTCATTTTTGGATTTTGTTTTATGAATTCCATTGAAAATGCAGCTGAGCCGCCTCCAACATCAAGCATTTTTTTCACATTAGCTAGTTCAAGCATAATAGAAATAATTTTTGCTTCTTTAACTCCTCTATAATGCATCGCTGCTATAAAAGCTTCCGACCAATCAATGCCGGCCGATGATTTTTTCTTTCCGGATATCGACGTTCCCGCTTTCACAGATTCTGTTAAATTACTCCAACTATTCCATAATCCAAGTGAGTGATATAGTCCTCCCATAAAATCTGGTTTCTCTTTCACCAGATATTGAGAAGCAATTTCACAATTATAAAATTTTCCGTGAACCTTCCGCAAAAATCCGAGTGCAACAAGCGCATTCATTAGCCGGTCAACTGCCCGTTCGTCTGCGTTGATCTTTGAGGCAACTTCTTTCGAGGACAATATACGTTTGTCAAGAACTGTGAATAAATCAAGTTCAACGGCTGTTAAAAGAATTCTACTTTGCTGAAAAGAGTTTACTAGAGAGCGGATTTCTTCCGGTTTTACATAACCATTTTGATTGTTCATATTAATACAAATTTATTTTGAAAAATCGGTTATAAAATAATCAGAATTGTAACAGCTTTAAAGGAAAGATTATAATTAAAGTTTTCCGCTCTTGTACAGCATTTGTGTTTTAATTCTTAGCAACTGCCGTTCAATAATTAGATCGGCAAGCGATTCCGGAATTATTGTTCTATCTTTCAAGCGCAATGTTTCACTTACTTTAGTCTCGCTTACATCTATCCGGTACATACTATTAATAAACCTGTCATAATCTCTAGACATTAATTCAATTACTTTACTTATAAGATGTTCGCGGATAACTTTTAAATCGTTAATAGAGGGCAAAGATTCTTTAGCCAAAGAAAAATCTTTGTGGAGCTTTTCAACTAGTGAGGGATATAATTCGTTTTCGGTCATTTTTTGTTTTTATCTAATTCTGAGTCCGGTGAAGAATCTCTAACTCAACGAGTCAGAGACTTTTCACCGTTAAACTCATCAGAATTACAATATTAATATTTATACTTCAGCCACTTTACCACTTCAGACCACTTTGGTTTTTTGCCTGTACTTAAAATTCCAACACGATAAATTTTTCCGGCAAGAGGAAATACCACAAATATTGTAGCAACATTTACAGCTAAACAGGCAAACAATTGCCATAACGGGACTTCAACTAAAGTCATCTTAACCGGCATAATCATAATAGACGAAAATGGAAGAAGCGCGGCAATATTTGCAATTGGGCTGTTTGGATTCCGCATCATAGACATTGCGATTAAAAACGGAATAATAAGCAGCATCAATAATGGCCACATTCCCGATTGAGCGTCTTGCGGATTATCGAAAATAGAACCCATCATACCAAAGAGGCTCAGAAAAACAATCAATCCTAACGCAAAATTTGCTAGAAGAAAAAGTACGTGACTCATTGTTATGCTGAATGTAATCTCCGCGGGTAAAACAAATAACGTTGTCGATATTATTAGTATGATTGGCGAAAGCCAAATCACCATTTGTAATAAAGCTGTTAAAGCAGAGCCAAGAATCTTTCCTGTCATTAATTCTTTTGGACTTACAGAAGATAAAATTACTTCCACGATTCTATTGCTTTTTTCTTCTATTACAGACTGCAAAAGTGTCTGGCCGCTAAAAATTAAACTTATGTACAATAAGAATGAAAAAACATAAGAAAGGATAAGGTTTCCAAAACCGGCTTCTTCAATTTTTTCTTCTTTTGTAATTTTAAATCCGTTAAAGTCTATTCCTTTTCTGGCAAAATCCAACTCCTCCGTTGAAAGCGATCTGTTGCTGAAATAATTATCAATCAACACTTTGTTCATCGGTCCTTCTAATTTTTGGCTCAGAGTTAAATTTGTTGGTGTTTTTGAATAGTACTCAATCTTTTTATTTTTCATCGCCGAAGAAGGAACGTAAACTATCCCGGTTAATGTCCCTTCTAAAAGACTACTTTTACTTTCATCAAGAAACTTTTTCAATTCCTCCCGGTTTTGTGTATAAAAACTGAAAGTATAATTGCCCTGCTTCATAAAATCGGAAGCAAGCAATTCCTTTTGAAACGACTCTGTAAGAGCTTGCGTTTCTGTGACTAATGCAATTGTCGATTTTCCTTCGTCGCCGGAAATCAGCATCTGAATACCGATTGAAACAAACATTATTAACGGCATAAGAATGGTCATGAAAATGAAAGTTCTTGACATAACTTTCTCTCTTAATTCTCTTTTAATAAGAGTTATAATGCGTTTATTAAACATTGCGCACCTCCTTACCGTTATTTCCGTCTTCGTGTCCAGCAAGTTCAATAAATATCTCTTGAAGCGAAATATCATTTGCGTCAAACTTTTTTACAATCACGTTTTTTTCAATAAGCATCTTTAATAATTGTTGCGATTGGCTTGATTCTTTTAATCTTATTCCTGTTGTGTTTCCATAATCAGTAATTTTATCAATGATTGGATGGGATTTCAAAAATGAAATATCTCCATCGTAAGTTAAACTAACGTTTCGTTGAGAATGTTTTGATTTTATCTCGTTAAGAGAACCTTTAAGAATAATTTTTCCATGATCAATCATCACAATGTGGTCGCACATTTTCTCGGCAAAATCCATTAAGTGTGTTGAAAATATTATTACCTTACCTTGTTTTTTCATCTCAAGAATAATTTCTTTTAAAAGATTTGTGTTGATGGGATCTAGTCCGGAAAAAGGTTCATCAAGAATTATAAATTCGGGATCGTGCAAAATAGTAGCAATGAATTGAATCTTCTGCTGGTTACCTTTTGACAAATCTTCGATCTTAGATAACCGACGATCATACAAATCAAACCTTTTTAAATATTCATCTGCTTTTCTGTGAACGTCTCTGCCTGATTTACCTTTTAACTCGGCAAAGTAATAGAGAATATCAATTACTTTCATTTTTTTATATAGCCCGCGTTCTTCGGGTAAATAGCCGACATGATTTTTGAAATCTTGGCCAACTTTAACTCCGCGCAGAATAACTTCTCCCGAATCCTGAAGATAGATATTCATCATCATTCTAATAGTAGTTGTTTTTCCTGCACCGTTACGTCCGATGAGACCGAATACCGATCCTTCTGGAACTTCAAACGATGCATTATCAACCGCAACTACTTTATCGAAAGTCTTGGTTAGATTTTTTACTTCGAGTGCGTACATTAATTCCCTCATTTGTGTGAATTATTGTTTGAACAAATATAAAATAAGATTAAGAGCAAGAGCAAGAAACTGTAACCATTATTTTCATGTTAGAGCAAAATCTACCGCTGCTAACGAATGTATTTCAAGCGTATTAAATAATGGGAGAGAAGAATCGTTTTGTTTCACCAATAGAGGAATTTCCGTGCAGCCGAGAATAACTCCTTCAGCACCTTCATCTCGCATTTTTTCTATAATCATACGGAACCGGGCTCGCGATTTCTCAACAAATATACTTTTCAGTAATTCATTAGAAATCGTTTGCTGAATAAAATCACGGTCGTCTTGTACCGGAATAATTACATCAATATTATTTTGCTTCAGTTTGATTTTATAGAAATCCATTTCCATAGTTTGTTTTGTGCCAAGCAAGCCAACTCTTTTCATTCCTTTTTCACCAATTACTTTTGCAGTGGCTTGTGCAATGTGAATGAGCGGAACACTTATTTCGTTTTCCAGCCGATCCGCAAATTGATGAAGTGTGTTTGCGCAAAGAAGAATGCAGTCCGCACCGGAATCAATCAACTTAGATGAAGCGTTACTTAATAATGAATAAATTCCCGCAGGATCATTTTTCTTGTTGAGTGAATCAATTTCGCCATAATTAAATGAATACAAAATACATTTAGCGAATTCCAACCCGCCGAGCTTCTTGTTGATCTCTTCATTAATAATTTTATAATATTCTACAGTAGAGACCCAGCCTGTGCCTCCTACTAAACCTACTGTCTTCATTTAGCAAACCTATTAGATTTAATAAAAAATAATGGGCGGAATAAATCCGCCCTTTAAAGATATCACCAAATTTTTACAATTTTATCTGCCGAGTTCATCATTGGATCGCCGGGTTTTACGTCGAAAGCTTTAAAGAATTCTGGTAAATTTTGTAAAGGACCGTTTACTCTTTGAACGCTTGGAGAGTGAACATTTGTTTTCACCTGCAGTTTTAATGCTTCGGGTCTGTAGTTGGAAGCCCATACTTGAGCCCATCCAAAGAAAAATCTTTGTGCAGGAGTAAATCCGTCAACTGATTCTCCTTTTTTATATTGATCTGTGTTTTTAAATGCTGCGAACGAAATCGTCAATCCACCGAGATCACCAATATTTTCGCCAAGTGTAAGAGCGCCGTTTACTTTAAAAGTATCAATCGCTACAAAGTTATTAAACTGATCTACAAGTTTTTGCGCGCGTGCTTTGAATTTATCATTATCTTCTTTAGTCCACCAATCGGTTAAATTTCCATCAGCATCATATTTTCGTCCCTGATCATCAAAGCCATGAGAAATTTCGTGACCTATCGCGGCTCCCATCGCTCCGTAATTAATTGCGTCGTCAGCGTTCGGATTAAAAAACGGCGGTTGAAGAATTCCTGCAGGAAATGTAATTTCATTTTTCGTGGGACTGTATGATGCGTTTACGGTTTGCGGAGTCATTCCCCACTCAGTTTTATCAACCGGTTTTCCGATTTTATCTAAGTTAACTTTCGTATTCCATCTGCTAACTCTTTCCAAATTTTTGTAATATGAATCGCGTGCAATTTCAAGTGTGCTGTAATCTTTCCACTTATCCGGATAACCGATTTTAGTACCGAACTTGCCTAATTTAATTAATGCTTGTTGTTTGGTTTCATCGCTCATCCACTCTAGGCCTTTAATACTTTCTCCCATTGTAATAAGTAAGGAGTTAACAATTTTTTGTGCCCGTTCTTTTGCTTCAGGAGGAAAATATTCTTTCACATACATTTGTCCTAGCAGTTGACCCATGGCACCATTAACCGATCTAATAATTCTTTTCCATCTTGCTGGAATTACTTTAGCTCCGGATAAAAATCGCTGTGTAAAATCAAATTGTTCATTAACAAACGGAGAGCTTAATGAACCTGCAGCATCGCTAAGAATGTTCCACTTCATATAAATTTTCAGGTCATCAAGAGAAGTTTCATTTAACATTTTTCCCAAATTCTCAAAAAATTTCGGTTGTCTAACAATAATAACATTCGGTGTTTGAATGTCAAGGTTTTCAAAATATGAGTTCCAATCAAACCCGTTTGAAATGTTTTTTAGATTATCAATTGTCATTTTGTTATATGTTTTAATCGGGTCACGATTTTCCAGGCGGGTATTAGAAGATGCTGCAAGATTTGTTTCTATCTTCAAAACAATTTGAGCATATTCTTCCGCTATTGCTTCCGGAAGATCAATTAGCTTAAACATATTTGCAATATGTTTTAAATATTTTTCACGAATTTCTTTAGAACGAGAATCATCTTTAGTGTAATATTCAACGTCCGGCAAACCAATTCCGCCCTGTGATAAGTATGGTGCCATTAAACTGCTCTTTTTTGCATCGGCAGTTGCAAAAAATCCAAACAGAGCTCCTCCTCCGTTTAAATGCTCTTCCGCTAGTAATTTCACAAAATCTTTTTTGCTTTTCAGTGCATCAATTGCTTTAAGATCTGGGATAATTGGTTTAAATCCATTTCTTTCGATCCGGGCAGAGTCCATCCCTGTTGCATAAAAATCGCCTATCTTTTGTTCTGCGGATCCTTTTGGTTGGTTCTTATTTGCTGCAGCAGTTTCAACAATCTTTCTAAGCTGGTTATTGTTTTCTTCGGCAAGAATAGAAAACGAATTCCAGATTGTTTGGTCATCGGGAATCGGATTGTTCTTAACCCATCCGCCACAAGCGAATTGATAAAAATCTTGTGCCGGCGAAACTGAGCGGTCTAGATTCTTCAGATCAAATCCATTATTCTTATTTCCCTCATCTCCCGTGAAACCCGAGAAAACAAAAAATGAAATTAGAATTACACTTAGTAAATGTGCGAATAATTTCTTTTTACTTTTCATGCTTAACTCCATAAATAGTTATTGATTTGGCAATAATTTGAGCATTATTTAGACGATTCTAACAAGCAATAAGTTGGTTACAAATCGAATAATTCTAAAAAAATTTTTGATAATAGGGGTGGTCTAGAAATTCTTTTAAAAGGATTTAAGAGAATTTTTCCATGAATTGATTTGTTTCTCGATTTCGGTAGGCGAGGAACTGCCTGAAGAATTTTTAGTCTTAATACTGGTATACACTGTTAGCAGTTTAAAAATATCTGTTTCGAATTTTGGCGATATCTTTTTGTATTGAGCCAAAGGCAGTTCATTCAATTTTTTATTTTGATCAACACATATGGCTACGACATTTCCAACAATATTATGTGCTTTCCGGAATGGAATATTTTTCCGAACAAGATAGTCGACTAGTTCTGTTGATAGGGATAGATCTCCATCAAGTTCTTTCTCGAAACGGTCTTTTTTGAAATGGGTGTGTTTTAGAAGCTCGGAAGCGAGATTCAGACAATCCTTTGTAGTATCTACTGCTTGCAGAAGGTGAATTTTGTCTTCCTGCATATCACGGTTATATGAAAGTGGTAATGCTTTCATTATTGTGAGCAAACCTATTAGCGAACCGTAAACGCGCCCAACTTTTCCGCGAATAAGTTCTGCAATGTCCGGATTTTTTTTCTGAGGCATTAAACTACTTCCGGTAGAAAAAGAATCATCGAATGTTGCGAATGAAAATTCTTGAGAACTCCATAATACAAGTTCCTCGCTTAAACGGCTAAGGTGCATCATTATAATTGAACAAGTTGATATGAGTTCTATCATCACATCGCGGTCACTTACGGCATCAATTGAATTCTCGATTATACCATTCATTTTTAGAAGCTTCGCAGTAAACTTTCGGTCAATCGGCAGTGACGTTCCGGCGAGCGCCACGGCACCGAGAGGCGATTTGTTTGTGCGCTTTAAACAATCTTTCAATCGTTCAACATCGCGTTCCAGCATTGATACGTATGCAAGCAAATGATGAGCAAACAGAATGGGCTGCGCACGCTGAAGATGTGTGTAGCCTGAAATTATTGTTTCTTTGTGTGCTTCAGCTTTCTTTAATAGTGTTTTTTGAAGAGTGCATGTTAATTTTATTAATTCGGAAATGACTTTTCTCATGTACAATCGTTCGTCAAGAACAACTTGATCGTTTCTTGAACGGGCCGTGTGCAGCCGCTTACCTCGCTCGCCTATTTTTTCAACCAGGCGCTCCTCAATCAATGAATGGATGTCTTCTCTTTTCCAATCAAGTTTTAATTTGCCGGAGGAGATTTCTTTTCTTATCTCTTCCAGCGCTTTTAAGATTAATCTTCCGTCAGCATGTGAAACTATTTTTGTTTTAACCAACATTCTTGTATGCGCTTTGCTTCCATCTATATCTTCGTTGTAAAATTTCCCGTCAACATCAATTGATGAAGAAAATTTCAGCGCAACATCTGCCAAAGATTTATTAAATCTGCTATCCCAAAGCGCCATTTGCTATCCGCACTATTTTATTTTCATTTGCTATTTTTTGTGCAACACGATTATAAGTTTTTAAAGGCAATCCGTAAATTTTTATAAATCCTTCAGAAGCAGTGTGGTCAAATTGGTCTTCTGCCGTGTAAGTTGCAAGTGCCGGATCATAAAGAGAATATGCTGACGATCTTTGTGTCACACGAACTGTTCCTTTGTAAAGTTTTACTTTAACCATTCCGGTAACACGCTCTTGTGTTTTATCAATAAACGCTTGAAGAGCTTCCCGCAACGGCGAGAACCAGAGTCCGTTATAAATCAAGTTGGAATATTCCTGAGCGATCAATGTTTTATAATGTGCAACGGATTTTTCAAGCGTCAATCTCTCTAACTCTTTATGAGCGAAATGTAGAATTGTTGCGCCCGGTGTTTCATAAACTTCGCGTGATTTAATTCCGACTAATCTGTTTTCGATCAGATCAATTCGCCCGATCGCATGTCGCCCGCCAATTTCGTTTAGCAGCCTAACAAGAGCAACACTATCTAAAACTTTGCCGTTAACAACAACCGGAATTCCCTTTTCGAATTCTATTATTACCTCTTCAAATTTATCCGGTGCATTTTCAGGCGCAACTGTGTGCAGGTATGCATCGCCCGGCGGCTCTACCATAGGATCTTCGAGTACTCCGCATTCAATTGCAGTTCCCCAAATATTATCATCAATCGAATAAGGATTTTCTTTCGAAACCGTTACGGGAATGTTGTTCGCTTTTGCATAATCAATTTCTTCGTCGCGACTTTTAAATTCCCACGTTCTCAACGGGGCTAAATTTTTCAAGTCCGGAGCTAACGCACCCACAGAAACTTCAAAGCGAACCTGATCATTTCCCTTTCCGGTACATCCATGCGCTACCATGTTTGCGCCTTCTTTTCTTGCTATCTTCACAAGCGTTTTCGCAAGCAGTGGCCTGCCCAGAGAACATGCCATCGGATAGGCTTCTTCATACATCGCTCCTGCTTTGAGAGCGGGAAAAGCGTATTCTTCTAAGAATTCTTTTGTAAGATCCTCTATATATACCTTTGACGCGCCGGAGTTTTTTGCTTTTTCTTCGAGACCCACAAGTTCTTTTGTTTGACCGAGGTTTCCGGTAAATGTAATTATCTCCGCATCATAATTATCTTTTAGCCACTTTACCATAACGGAAGTATCCAACCCTCCCGAGTATGCAACTACAATTTTATTTTTGCTCACTATTTTATTCCTAGGATTTTTTTAATTTGTTCAATCGTCTTTCTTACCTTTTTTATCGATTTCGGAATGATGACGATTGTGTCGTCTCCTCCGATTGTTCCGAGTATTTCTAGATTGCTTTGTTTATCAAGAAAAACCGCAACGCCTTGCGCACGTCCTGGATATGTTTTAACAACAATCATGTTTTCATTTCCATTTATAGAAATAATTTCTTCCGCAACACGATTTTTTAATGTGAATTCATCTCCGGTTGTGCTCAGTCTGTAAATCGATCCATTCGTTGTCGGAATGCGCACAACACCAAGTTCTGTTAGATCACGCGAAAGTGTTGCTTGCGTAGAGACAATTCCTTTTTTTTTCAGCTCTTTAACCATTTGTGTTTGATTGAAAATCTCTTTAGATGAAATTAGATTTTTAATTTCCGCATGACGTTTATGAATGTCTTTAGGTTTGGTGCTCATATTTATTTCTCTTATTTGTTTTCCTTCGGGTCACGTTGAATTTTACTGATTATATTCATGCTTTAAAACTATTCTATAAAAGATGAGGATAATTATACATGATTATGCATAATTATGCAAGATTAAAAAACAAAAGGAGGTTTAGTGTAAAGAGAAACGGATGCTCTTATTGTGAGCGAAAT
>Ga0315268_10009515_pt1 | contig 10077 bp, 8 predicted proteins | sample C1_top_MG_FD_204535 | JGI IMG/M metagenome (GOLD analysis project Ga0315268, IMG submission 204535) | Sediment microbial communities from Yellowstone Lake, YNP, Wyoming, USA - C1_top | ecosystem: Environmental > Aquatic > Freshwater > Lake > Sediment | place: USA: Wyoming | collected 2017-08-01 | reverse complement strand
ATGAGGGCCTGTCTATTTTTCACCATCACGCCGATCCAGATTTCATCGACACCCTTTTCCATGGCATATCCTTCCGCCGCTTCAAGAAGCCGTCTGCCTATGTCAACACCCTGAAAATCTGGAAGAAGGTACAATGAGGGGACATAGAGACGATTCTCATCCTGGTTGAAAAAAAGTCGGGAGTAACCAGCGATCTGATCATCCATCTCTGCAATGAAACCCTTCATGAATGGATCGTCGAACATTTTAAGGAAGGACGCTCCTGTATAGTGAATGTCAAAATAGGATTTAAGGTCGCTTTCTGGAATGAATCTCGAGTAGGTAGAAATCCAGGACTGCCAGGTGATTTTTCGAAGGACCTCCCAATCGCCTTTTTGCCAGGGCCGGATGACGATTCCCACGCCTCTTGATCATCCTCCTTGATTCATTTTCTGTCGGGCAAGAATTTCATTGGTGCGGATTTTGTCCTTAAAGGCATCGTTTCGATTGGCCTCCACGATGCTGAGCCCTGCATCGCTGTTGCCCGGCCAGCGTCTACAGAGGTAGAGACTTTCGTAGATCCTTCCGATTCGGTATTCCCGGCAGATTCGAAGTGCTGCGGCATAATCCTCACCATAGCTCACGTTAAGAAATCTGATTTTACGCATCAGATCAGTATTGAAACCCCGTGGGGCGCCCAGACCATTGATACGCAATGCATTGTTGTGACCATTCTCATCGGTCCATTCGCGGTGGCTGATGAGACCCGGTGGAATCTCCTTCAGCCTTGAATCAACAAGGGTATAGGAGCCGATGACCATGCCGAAATTTCCCTGACGGAGCATATCGACCATCTTCTGAAAAGTGTGATGGCTGCTGTAAAGGTCGTCTGAATCGAGCTGAATGGCATATCGGCCACAGGCTTTGTGCCGAAGGGCCTCATTCCAGCAACCACCGATGCCAAGATCAGTCCTCTTCGGGATGATGTGCTTCAAGTTAAAATACCGCTTGGCGAGATCAGAGAGGAGGGCTGTTGTTCCATCCGTTGAGTGATTATCTACGACAATGACGTTGAATGGGAAATTGGTTTCCTGCGACAGAGCGCTTTTCACAGCGTTGGTAATCGTTTCTTTCCTATTTCGCACAGGGATGACGATAGAAGCCTCCACTGGAAAGGGGGTGGATGTTTGGCCGACCTTTTTGAGTTGATGGGGAGGCAGATAAGCCTTGATCTTCTTCAAATAATCCGTGAAGACCATCTCCATCTCTTTCTGGGCGACTTCGTTCTGGGGATCGACATATGCAAATAATTTTTTATCTCCTGAATTCTTATCTGTCACCTTCACAGAATAGAGTGGCTCCCTCAGATGGTATATCGAATGGTCGATGGAGACTTTCAGACGAAGATCATAAAGACCGGCGAATTTAACACCAGCGATGACATCGTATTTTTTTATAGCCTTCCGGACAGCAGAAGTTGAAAAGAGAATCAGGGCTCCAAAGTCAAAATCATCGCGCACACTCCCCAGTTGATAATCATTGAGTGGATGAAGGGTCCTTCCGTACTCGCTTTCGTCATAGAAATCTGTATAGACCATGCCTGCTTTCGTGGATTCAGCCTTCCTCAGGATTTTCTCCAAAGCTTTGTGCTCGATTAAAATCTGTTTCGCTTCTGTTAAAAGAAGAAGATACTTCGTCTTGATCCCAGCCAGAATCAGGTTGAGTGTATCGTGTGACAGAAGGGGGCCAGCGACAAGAAAACGACACCTGGGAATTTTCAGATGAACCGGCTCTTGACTGACGATCACGACACATTTAATCAGATCTGACTTTGTCAGAGAAAGTAGAGTCTTCTCCCAAAAAGGCCCAGGGCTGTAAGGGATAACGACGGTAAGAGGTTTCATCCTGATTGATAGATTTTGTAACTCCGCCCTTAGGGGACACGCTGAAGAGAGCGTCCGCTCGGTGTTTTTTCAGATGTTGTCAGACTTCATCTTGAACTCGTTATTTTTTGACGTTAGGCACCGGCCTTGGTAGCAACAGAGCCCTGTCGGGCGACAAACCCCTGTGTCTGCAAACCAGTGGCAGAGGATGTCCCAGCGATTTGAGCGAGGTAAGTCTCGCCGAGCTTCTCGATGTGATCATTGACATTGTCAAAATAGTTAAAATGCACCTGTTCCTCATCGATGGTGGTCTCAAAGATTTTCACGCTGGTGCTGTCGCCGTTTTCTCTACACACTAACAGGAATTGATTATAAGCCTCGATCGTATCGTCCTCGAGTTTTGCATCAAAGGAAAAGACGGACTGGACTTTCTGGCCTCTTTCAACCTTTCCTGGAGGTTCTGTGGTCGGTTCACCACCCAATTCCTTAATTCGTTCTGCAAACATCTCCGCGTGGCGCATCTCATCGATTGCTATGAGCTTGATCTTTGCGGCCATATCCCCGTAATCGAGGTCGTCTAAATTGTAGTGCTGGTTCATGTACTGAGTAATAGCATATAACTCCATGCCCCGCGCCTTGTTTAAAACTTCAATGACCTTTTGCTTCCTTTGTTCTTTGGAACTTTTTGCCATCGTGCACCTCCTTGTTTATTTCAAGTTTGACCCACCTACTGTTTTATCCATGGCTGTTATGTTTCCACCGCAGTTTCTATTATATACTCCGCTTAAGCCTTTTTGGAAGTGAGAATTTCAAAGAAATTGTATTCTCATCTCAAGATTAAACCGGGCTTTCCCCAAGGCTTCTTTACTCTTAACCCAAAATGATGTATTTTAAAAGTATGAGCGATAAAAACGAGAATATTACTAAGCCAGTTGCCAAGAAATTCCGGTTTAGCTTCCTGCAGGTAATGGGTATCGTGGCACTTGTCATGATCATCACAGCTCTCCTTAGCGCCTGGTGGGTGAAACACTATATTTATGCTTCTAAATTTACACCGATTGTTTTAACTGCTAAAGAGCGAAAAGTCCTGGATTTCAAATTGGTCAAATTGGAAGCATCAACAAAAAAAGACCTGTCTATATCGAAAAAAAAGAGGGTTGAAAAGGGAGCCCCCCTTGAACCGGAAGCATATTCTGAAGAAGGGGCGAAACGGGAGATCAGCCTCACGGAAAGGGAACTCAATGCACTCATTGCTAATAATCCTGAAGTGGCTCAGGGCGTGGCAATTGATCTCTCAGATAATCTGATAAGCGTTAAATTGGTTATTCCTATGGATGAAGAACTACCTGTCCTCGGAGGAAAAACACTACGTCTCAATTTAGGAATCATATTAGGTTACGAACATGGGAAACCCATCGTTGCCTTGAAAGGAGTCTCTCTTGGGGGAATCCCTGTGCCCAACGCATGGCTGGGCAACTTGAAGAACAAGAATTTAATCAAGGAATTCGGTGATGAGGATGGTTTCTGGAAATTATTCTCCGAGGGCGTGGCAGATCTCAAGGTGAAAAAAGGGCATATTCTGATCAAGTTAAAAGAGTAGTTTGTAATTTAACCTTCAAAGGTTCAGCACTTTCAACCATTTGTTCATTTAATACAAACGCATTAAATGAGATGCTGAAATGAATTCAGCATGACAAGAAAGAGTATGTCATTCCGAACTTGTTTCGGAATCTCGAATTTGGGAATGACAAAATGTTAACTGCGTTTGTATTAGTATACTGCCTTCCGAGGTCTTCTTGAATTGAAAATGGAACGACAACCCAACGTCACTGTGGGCATCATGGACCGACAGAAAGAAATCTTCGGCCGTCTGGATGGAAATTTTCGCGGGGAGGGGTTCGGCCCTCTTTCAGGCTGGTTTTCAGCCAAGAGGGATGCGGGCAACATATTGCTTTTCGATCACAAGCATCGTGAAATCTGCCGTTCTCCATCAATTAATCTCACAGCTCTTAATGGTTCGACATTCACGCTCTTTAACATCACCATCGGAAACCGCTTTCACTGGGAGCGAAAAGAAGACCAGACCTTTCATGGAGACTTGACTCTCAAACTCCGCAAGGATGGAACGATCAGCGCCATCAACAAAATCCCTCTGGAGGATTATCTGAAAAGTGTGATCTCTTCTGAGATGAGTGCTAAAGCTCCGATGGAATTTCTAAAGGCCCATGCGATCCTATCCCGGAGTTGGCTTCTGGCAGGCCTCAGCCGAAAGGGTAAAACAAAAAAAACATATATACCGGCGGAGAAGTTTATCGAGGGAGAGGTAGTGCGCTGGTACGGCCGTGAGGATCATGACCTATACGATGTCTGCAGCGATGACCACTGCCAGCGTTATCAGGGCATTACAAAGATCGTATCCAAACAGGCCGAAGAAGCTGTTCGGGAAACTCATGGGAGGGTGATCACCTTCCAGGGAGAAATCTGTGATGCCCGATATTCCAAGTCCTGCGGAGGAATCACAGAAAATTTTGACACAGCCTGGGAGGATAAACAAATTCCCTATCTGAGGAGCATTTCAGACACATCCACCTCTCATCGCCCGATCAGGACAGAGGAAGATGCTTCTGACTGGATCCATTCGGAACCTGAGGCTTACTGCAATATAAAAGAGGAAGGTCTTCTTGAAAAAGTCCTTCCCGACTTTGACCGTGGAACAAAAAATTTTTTCCGCTGGAGGATAGAATATTCACGTGATGAATTGAAAGAAATCCTGCAAGAAAAATCGGGGTTCGACTTCGGCACCCTACAGGAGATGACACCTCTTCGTCGCGGCCCTTCGGGCCGGATCTCCCGCCTGAAAATCGTCGGTTCGAAGAAAAGCATCATTGTGGGAAAAGAGCTCGAAATACGTCGCTGGCTTTCTCCGAGCCACCTTTACAGCAGCGCCTTTGTGGTGAGGGTTGAAACAGACCAATTTATCTTTGATGGTGCGGGCTGGGGGCATGGGGTAGGACTCTGTCAGATTGGTGCGGCTGTTATGGCAACTAAGAGGTTTTCAGCGGAGCAAATCCTGAAGCATTACTTCAGGGGCATCGAGATAAAGAAAATATACTAGAGAGAAGTTGGAATCATGGAATGGTAAAATAGAGATTTAACCAATATTCCAGTATTCCATTATTCCAATATTCTCGTAATAAGAATCCATGTCAAAACAAAAATCAACCTCTCGGAACCCCTGGGCTTGGGTCCCCTCATTGTATGTGGCCGAGGGGATTCCATATATCATGGCGATGACAGTTTCAGTGGTCCTCTACAAGCGCCTTGGCATCTCAAATACTGACATCGCCCTTTACACAAGTTGGCTCTATCTTCCTTGGGTTATCAAACCATTCTGGAGTCCCTTTGTCGAACTATTCCGGACAAAGCGTTATTGGATCCTTCTGATGCAACTCCTGATTGGAGCATCACTGGCCTGCATTGCCTTCTTCATCCCAGCGAGCCGGTTCTTTCAGTATACCCTGGCCTTCTTCTGGTTGATGGCCTTCAGCTCTGCAACCCATGATATTGCCGCAGATGGTTTTTATATGTTGGGGCTTTCAGAACCTCGGCAGGCAGCATTTATTGGAGTGCGAACCACCTTCTACCGGATTGCCACCATTGCAACCCAAGGTGGGCTCGTCATCTTAGCAGGCTTTCTCGAAGGGGGTGGTGAGAATATCCCAAGGGCTTGGTCGATCACTTTCTTTGTGGCAGCTATTTTCTTTGCCGCCCTCCTCATCTATCATTTTTTTATTCTTCCCTTTCCTTCTACAGATCATCCAGCCAAGCGTAACCCTTCGGCCTCTCTTTTCCAGGAGTTTTTCCATATCCTGGGTCTCTTCTTCAGGAAAAAGGGCATGCTACCCATTCTTGCTTTCTTTCTCTTCTACCGACTCGCAGAAGCTCAGCTTGTCAAGATCATAGCACCCTTTCTGCTTGACCCACGTTCAAAGGGGGGACTGGGGCTTACCACATCAGAGGTGGGAATCATCTACGGAACAATAGGGGTCATTGCGCTCATGCTCGGAGGACTTCTCGGTGGATATGCCATCTACAGGAAAGGGCTCAAGTTCTGGATCTGGATCATGGTTTGCGTGATGCATCTGCCCGATCTTACCTTTGTCTATCTCTCGCAGGCCATGCCTGACAATTTCCATCTGATCAATCTCTGCGTTGCCTTAGAACAATTCGGTTACGGCTTTGGATTTACGGCCTACGCAATGTTCATGATCATGATATCAGAGGGTGAATACAAAACAGTTCATTACGCCATCTCCACGGGGATCATGGCTCTGGGCATGATGATCCCGTCTATGTTTAGTGGCTGGCTCCAAGAGCAGTTGGGCTATCAGAACTTCTTTCTCTGGATCATGGCCGCGACGATCCCAGGCTTTATTGTGGCGGGGCTTGTGAAAATTGATCAGGAGTTCGGAAAGAAAAGGAAATGAGGTACGATTGAAAAGACGACGATTCAAGACTGCCTTTATTTTGGGTGCAGGACTCGGGACAAGGCTTCGGCCTCTGACAGAACGACTTCCGAAGCCACTCTTAGAGATCAGCGGACGTCCTATCATCACCTATGCAATGGATCATCTCCTAAAAGTGGGAGTGGATCGCTTCATTGTAAACACCCATCATTGTCCAGAAGCCTACTTGAAAAGATTTCCTGATAGGCAATGGCGAGGAATACCTATACTCTTTCGCCATGAACCCATTCTTCTGGATACGGCAGGCGGGCTGAAAAACATTGAAGATCTCCTGGATGAAGATGAGGCCATTCTCTGCCATAACGGCGATGTGATGACTGATCTTCCCCTACAGAAGCTTCTGGAGATCCATGAACAGAAACGACCTGAGGTAACGCTTGCCCTGCGAAGTAACGGCCCTCTCCTAAATGTAAACATCAATGAGATCGGAGAAGTCTGCGATCTTCGTAACATTCTGGGAAACCCTGGAGTCCGAAGTTGTCAATTTACCGGCATCTATGCTGTGGAGACATCCCTTCTTCAGTTTATTGAAGCCGGTAAAATCGAATCCATTGTTCCTGTCTGGACCAGAAGAGTCCATGAAAAACTTGGATCGATCCGTGGGATTGTTATCGATGAGGGCGAGTGGCACGATATCGGTTCCATTGAAACCTACGAACAACTAAAAAAGCATAGCGCATAGGGCAGAGCGCATAGCATGAAAATAATCAAAGAAAAGGGCGTGCAAGATTGAGGACTTTAGATAAATGATTCCGCAATCCGAATTCCGAAATCCGAAATATGATGAGATGATTGATCTTAGCCGAAAGGCTTTAGGACTTTCAGATAACATCTCCTTAGAACTTTTTCCATTAGAGGGGCGAGGGTCGGATCGGACTTTCTTCAGGCTGAGATGGAACAGCAGGAATTCAGCCATCTTAATCCATTACGACCCGAAGCGTGTAGAAAATACTTACTATGCCGACATTGCGGCATTTCTTCGTGACATCGATATCCCTGTGCCCAGGCTGATGCACCACGATTCAGCCAACTGTCTCATTATGATGGAAGATCTCGGGAATACGAACCTCTGGTCTCTCAGAAAAACCCCGTGGAAAATTCGACAAGCCCTTTACCAAAAGACGCTTACTATTGCTCACAGACTCCACGCTTTTCCTGTAAGGAATTTCCCTTCAGACCGTGTGAGGTTGATGGAAGGTTTTGGCCATGATCTCTACCGCTGGGAAAGAGACTACTTCATGGACTATTTTGTCAAGGACGTCTGTGGGATCGAACTGGAACTCTCCTTCAAGCAGGAACTCGAGGCAGAACTTTCAAGTTTGGCAGAGAAACTTTTGAGAACGAAACGTTGTCTCGTGCACCGGGATCTGCAATCCCAGAACGTGATGGTCCATAATGGAAAACCCTTCCTCATCGACTTCCAGGGGATGCGCTTCGGAAGTCCCTTCTATGATCTTGCCTCCCTACTCTGCGATCCTTATATAAACTTCTCCGAAAGTGAACGTGACGAACTCCTCTCTTTTTATTACAGGTTATCGAAATGGGATCTCGATTGGACCAACTTCCAGAGCACTTTCTGGGAAGCCTCAGCACAACGTCTCATGCAAGCCCTCGGGGCCTATGGATTTTTGGGCCTCAAGAAAGGTCTTCGAAATTTTCTCGAGCATATCCCTGCTGCACTCCGGAATCTTCAGCAAGCGGTTACACATGTAGCATGCCTCCCCAGACTCTTAGAGCTCACCCAAACATGCCAGAGGGTGATTGAGGGCCAAGAATAAAATGCCTTTTGTTTTCGGTATGGAAACATCAGGGAAAATGTCTCACACAATAAAAAAGGGCTGGGATGACCAGCCCTTCACATATTTTATAGACGAGATTGATTTTCTTCTTAGTGCGATTCTGACTCTAATGCAACAGCCTGCCTTTGGGCAGCAGTGATTTTCTCGGCGGCCGCTCTCTTCTTAGCAATACTCACCCTGTCCGCATCCACATAATCTACAGCCTTGACTTCACAGAATCGAACACACTGTGGATCTCCATCACAAAGATCACATTTAAAATTCTTGCGGTCGATGACGTTAAAACCCATTGCGCCGAAGGGACAGACCGCCACACAGGATCGGCAGCCAATGCATATATTGTGGTTCACCATTACCCGGCTGAGTTGTTCATCGCGGGTAATCGCCTTGACCGGACAAACGATCATACATGGAGCGTCCTGGCATTGTTGGCAGGACATGGGGATATAAAGCCCTTCTGACTCCCACTTCATAATTTTTATCCGGCTTCGAGCAGGATTGGATACGCCGTCATGGAAGACCGAGCAGACTTGCTCGCAAAGTCTGCAACCGGTGCATTTTTCTGGACTGATTGAGAGAACTTTACCCATGGGTTCCATTCACTTTCTCCTTTCGTTCCCCCCACCCACCCCTCCCCCTCAAGGGGGGAGGGTAAGGGTGGGGATGATATTTACAGTAAGTGGGATGGTTCTTTATCGAGGCCAAGCTTCTTGAGCGTTTCAGGTTTCGGAACGCCATTCTTGTCCAGGCCCTTGTATTCATAAAATTCATCAACCATCTTCTCAAATTTTTCCCGATCGATGACCCTCCCAACTACATCGAGAGCACCTCTTCGACAGGGCTCATCAAAGTAGCGGTGATTGAGCATATCGCCCTTTTTGAGGTCGTATCTCGTTAACCCTTCGCGAAGGTTAAACAGTCGTTCCATCATATTCGCCCGAACAGCAACGTCCCAGATGTCCCGAGGAGAAAGCTCCAAGCCCGTATTGTAATAAAGCACTTTGGACCAATCTTCAAAGTTTGGAAGTGTCGCACCCAGGAAGACAGTGTGATACTTACAAATGCCCAGACAATCCACGCCCATGTAACAGTTCTCTTGCCAGAAGACCTGCCAGGGCTTACCAATATATTCCGTATGTTCTGAACTCAATGGCCCATCGTATGGGACCGGGCTACTGTATATTTTCCTCAACACTCCTTCCGGTAAATGATACAGATCAATGGCTGGACGGCTTCTTAAATGGTCTGAACCGCGAGAGGCCGTAGCAATATTCAGTGCAAGGGCAGGTGTGGCCCTCTCATCGGAATGAAGATTGCTCATCCCTTTGACCTGAATCAGATAATCAAAGGAATTCTTTCCAATCTTCTCAGAGGCAATGAGTCCTCCTTCAGCTAAGATATTACCCAACCAACCTTTTCTAAAACAGATTCGTTCAATCATCTCTAAGAGCGCCTCACTGCTGCCAAACCGCAAGTCAAGGCCATCGGTCTCCTTGTTGGTAAGAATTCCCAGTTCATAGAGCTCCATCGCCCAAGAAATAAGGCTTCCGATTTCTAAGTTATCCACACCCCACTGATCGACCAGGTGATTCGCCACCAACAGATTTTCCAGACTTGGGATATCCGGTTCTGAGCAAAAAGCACCCTGGGACGTATATTCCGGGCCTTCGTCATAAACTCCAGCATAAGGCCCAGTAGGAATTTTATATTTGGCACGGCAGTGGACCTGGCAGCCAAAGCAACCAGCCATATGATAGGGTCCTATCGTTTGGGTGCAATTTTCATCAATTGCTTCCGGCTCAATTTCATCACAATAGAGCATTTGGTTATATTGAAAGTTTCTAGTCCGGACACCCCCCCAGGAGTTGGTGGCTCCCCAAATAAAGGGGG
>Ga0315268_10009514_pt1 | contig 10078 bp, 7 predicted proteins | sample C1_top_MG_FD_204535 | JGI IMG/M metagenome (GOLD analysis project Ga0315268, IMG submission 204535) | Sediment microbial communities from Yellowstone Lake, YNP, Wyoming, USA - C1_top | ecosystem: Environmental > Aquatic > Freshwater > Lake > Sediment | place: USA: Wyoming | collected 2017-08-01 | reverse complement strand
CTTTTTCAGGTACGCCGTGCGCGCGTTCTCGAGCTCCCGGTCCTTCTGCGGCCTCCACTTGATGCCGTGGTGGACCACCAGAAGTTCGACATTGCGACTAACCGCTTTCTCGAACGTGGACCGGCACGCATCGACCGCAAACCCGACCTTTTCTATTTCGCCTGAAACGCTGGACCGCACCTGCAGCCCGTTCATGGAGGCATCTTTTATCGTTCTTACGCTCAGCGTTGTGTTCAACAGATCGGCGATGTTCGTGATCGTAGGTCTGATCTTCGGCTTTATTGTCGGCCGGCCCATATCGCCCTCAGTTCCCCGTTTCCAGCGCCCGGGCCCCGATGTCCCTGCGATAGTGGGCGCCCTCGAACGAGATCTCGCGCGCGCCTGCGTACGCTGTATCAATAGCAGCTGCCACGACCGGACCGAGGCCCGTGACGCCGAGCACCCTGCCGCCGTCGGTCACGGTCTTGCCGTTCCTGAGCGCGGTCCCCGAATGGAACACCATCACCCCTGTATGCGCTGCCGCTTTTTCCAGACCAATGATCTCCTTGCCTTTCTCGTACTGACCCGGATACCCGCCGGACGCCATGACAATGCACACGGCGGATTCCTGCTTCCATTTGATCGCCAGTTTGTCCAGCCTTTTGTCAAGGATAGCCTCGATGATCTCGATCAGGTCCGTATCGAGCCGCGCCATGATCGGCTGCGTCTCCGGATCTCCGAACCGCGCGTTGAACTCGAGCACCTTCGCCTCGCCATTATGGATCATGAGCCCGGCGTACAGCACGCCCTGAAAGAACCGGCCTTCCTTCTCCATGGCACGCACCGTAGGGACCATGATCGTTTCCATGACCTTTTGCTCGAGCTCTTTTGTCACGACCGGAGCAGGAGAGTACGCTCCCATGCCGCCGGTGTTGGGTCCCTTGTCCGCGTCGAACACGCGTTTATGGTCCTGCGACGAGGCCATGGGCACCACGGTCTTTCCGTCGGAGAACGCCATGAACGAGGCTTCCTCGCCCTTCAGGCATTCCTCGATCACGACCCGGTCGCCCGCGGCTCCGAACGCCTTCTGCGACATGATCAGGTCGATGGCCTTAAGCGCCTCTTCAATGGTCTCCGCGACCACCACCCCTTTGCCTGCTGCCAGTCCGTCGGCCTTGACCACGATCGGCGCGCCTTTATCGCACACGTACGACTCCGCTGAAGCCTTGTCCGTGAACACGCCATATGCGGCAGTAGGGATATGGTACTTCTTCATGAGGTCCTTGGAGAACTGCTTGCTTGCCTCGATCTCGGCGGCCATGCGGCTCGGTCCGAAGGCGCGGATCCCCGCTTTGGTGAACTCGTCCACGATCCCCATGGAGAGCGGGCCCTCCGGGCCAACGATGGCAAGATCGATCGCATTGGCCTTGGCAAAGGCCAGCAGACCCGCTATGTCCTCGGCCTGGACCGGTATACATTCCGCAAGCTGCGCCATGCCCGCATTGCCGGGCGCTGCAAAGATCTTGGTGACCTTCGGGCTCTGCGCGATCTTCCAGACCAGCGCGTGTTCCCTGCCCCCGCCGCCTATAACAAGAACCTTCATAATGAACTCCCTGAGAACGGAATCAAATATTAAACCTTCACCGCAGAGGACACAGAGGAAATCTTAAATTATTCGTAACTATTCAGGTCAAAAGCAGGGCGTCTCGCGCAAAGCCGCAAAGTGCGCAAAGAAAACCTTTAGTCCTGGTTTAAAACCAAACGTTTCGTTCTTTCTTGCGACTTTCTTGGCGTCTTTGCGGCTTTGCGCGAAAAGTTGTTGACGTTCAAAATGCCATAGATGTTTTTTACAAAAAGAGCTGAACAGTTACAATTATTCTACGATTCCCCTGTACCCTGACACCTGGACCCCGGACCCTGTACCCCGGACCCCGCCTTTACCATCCCCTCATTCATGCTGCCGGTGCGGTAGCCTTCAAGGTCCAGACAAACATAGGTGTAGCCCAGCTCTTTGAACGCGGACGTGATCTTTGCCGCGACCTCGTCGGAAAGCAACCGTCCGAACTCTTCGCGATCGATCTCTATCCGGGCGGTCTCGTTGTGATGGCGGACCCGCACCTGCCTAAACCCGAGCACATGAAGCGCGTCCTCAGCGGACTGAATGGAATTGAGTATCCCGGGCGTGATCCTCGTACCGTAGGGGATCCTTGACGACAGGCAGGCAAGCGACGGCTTGTCCCAGACCTGAAGGTTCAGGACCCGCGCCTGCTCGCGGACATCTGACTTTGCGAAGCCTGCCTCCACCAAGGGGCTCCTGACGCCGAACTCCTTGGCTGCTTTTCTTCCAGGCCGATGGTCTCCGAGATCGTCGACGTTCGACCCGTCCAGAACAAAGGAAATGCCTTCGGTGTCAGCGATCTGTCTGAGCTTTGCGAATAGTTCTTTTTTGCAATGGTAACAGCGATCGGGCGGGTTTCGGACGAACTCCTCTGACTCAAGCTCCCTGGTGCGCAGGATCTTATGGGTCACGCCCAGCGAACGGGCGAATTCCTGGGCAGCGATCAGCTCACCTGACGGGTAGGTCTCTGAAACTGCCGTGACCGCTATGACGCGGTGCCCCATGGCCCCGGCTGCCGCTTTCAGGAGCAGTGAGCTGTCCACGCCGCCGGAATACGCGATCACGGCGATCTGCATCTCCCGGAGCAGCGTTGTCAGGCGGTCCCATTTATTCTCGATCACCATTTCGCGGATAATAACATGCACGCACAGGAGTGTCAATAAAGATGAAACGGGCCGGACAACTCCTCATTGTCCGGCCCGCAAGAAGCAGTTATGGCTTCGCGTTCATTGCGCTGACGCCTCAAAGTTCTGGATGATCTTCACATTTTCCTTGTCAACGTCGGTCAGCAGGCTGTCGGAATATGCTGCGTTCTGCCGGTACCACGGCCGCTGCGAAAAGTAATTCTGGAGATCGCTTGCCTGGAACATCCTGCCATGGTGCGCATACACTTCGTTCCGCATGACCCTGAGCTCGGCCTTGCTTTTTCCGTGCAGCTCCGCTTCCATGATCACCCGGTCCGTCGGCGTCAGGTATCCTTCCGCCTTATTGAGATGCTCCGGAATGCCGAGCGGATCATCCTGCCTGAGCGGTGCTGACGACTGCGCCGGCGTCAACGACTGATACGTGAGTTCGAGCGCGATCCGGTCCCGTTCCTTTTTCGCTGCAAGGTGCTCGGGGTCGAGCTTTACCGCCTCGTCCAGGAGCGTCTTTGCCTGTGCATAGTCCACGGCCGCGACCTTGAGACGGGCGATCTGGTACAAGGTATCGGCTGCTTCTTTTTTCTTCCGCGCCTTTTTGTAGATCGCTGCCAGCTCGTTCAGGATGTCCTCGCGACCGTCCTTGACAGCCGTGAGAAGCGATGCATAGGTCTCATCGTCCATGAAGCCCGCAAGGGCCGTGACCGCTTCCTTGTACGTCGACACCGTGTAGAGCTTCAAGAATTCTCCGCCGGCAAAATCCGTGCGCGGCTTGTAACCAAGGAGCATGTTGCCCGTATACTCGGGCGCGCGCAGCTTCTGCTCGGTTTTTTGCGCTTTTATCCAGTCCACGATCGCCTGTATTTCCTTCCGCAGGTTCGGCGATTCCTTGGGGAGCTGCCGGAGCCTGATCAGCATGGCGGCAAGCAGGTGCGGGCTCTTGTCATTGTTCGCCTTGAGCTGTCCGAACCAGTAATCGGTCTCCACGGTATTCCGGGTGCGGCCAAGCGATTTTACGAGCATGAAGTACAGAAAGGAATCCATGTATTTGCTCTGTCCCAGCGCAGGGGTCCCGGCGATCCGTTTGGCTTCTTCATAGAGTTCGTTCGGTTGTTTGGTCTTTTCGATCAGGTTAAGCACGTCGATGAATTTTTTGTCGATGTCCCGGTCGCTCTCGTAGTCCGGCGATACCCGTTCGAGACGCTTCACGTTCTTCGAAAGCTCCCAGTCGCCGGCGACAGCGGCCGCCGGAACAACTGCGCACAACGCCAGCAGCAGAACAACGACGAATCCCCTCTTCATGATCATGCTCCTCCTTGTTTATTTTTGCGTATTGTCAAAATCCACCACAGAGAACCCGGAGAAATTCAATTATAGGGGAACACTGCGGTGCACCCGTATTTCGGGGAGTATTTCTTTACCTCTCCTCGGTGTCCTCTTTGGATTCCTCAAGCCGGAAACAAAAAAGGCGTCTCGCGCAAAGCCGCAAAGCGCGCAAAGAAAACCGTTAAGTCAATGGGTTAAAACCAGAAGCCTGAGCCTATCTCTGCGCCTTTCTTGGCGCCTTTGCGGCTTTGCACGAAAATATTCTTGCCGTTTTGAGTAGATTTTGACTCCTTAGTAACTACTTTTTCGCTGTTGGGGGAATAAACCCGAGCTTCGTGCAAAGCGCCTTGCCGGCCTCCTGCACCAAGGAAACACCCAATTTCTCAAGCCGCTCGTCCATAAGCCGGTGGGCCGGCGCGACAATGCCGATGGCGGCAATCACGTTCCGCGAAAAGTCCCTGACCGGCACGGCGATGCTCCGGACGTCGAGCTCGGCCTCTTCCAGTTCGAGCGCGTACCCTTTTTCCGCTGCGCGTTTCAGGTCGGCAAACAACGCATCTCGCGTCTTGATGCTCTTTTCGGTAAGGGGCGCCAGCGCGTTCTCGGGATACAACCGCTCAAGCTCGGCCGGAGCAAGTGTGGCGAGCTGCGCCTTGCCCACGGCTGTGCAGTGCGCCGGCAGCATGGCGCCGGTGCGGGAGACCGCACGCACGGTCTTGTTGGTCTCCACGCTGTCCATGAAGATGACCTTGTCCGCCCGGAGGACCGCCACGACCGCGGTCTCCCCGGACGCGGCTGCAAGGGCTTCGAGGATGGGACGCGCCTGGCGCCGGCATTCGCGCTGCTCGATGAAGATGGCCCCGATCTGGAGCGTCTTGGGCCCGAGGCGATAGCTCTCGGTCGTCTTGTTCTGCTCGATGTACCCGCGGTGCTCGAGCGTCGCGAGCAGCCGGAACACGTTGTTCTTGTGCAGCGCCAACCGTTTTGACAGCTCCGTGACACCGAGTTCGTCCTCGGTCCTGGTGAACGACTCAAGAATGTCGAGTGCGTGCGAAACGGACTGGATCGTATAATTCGCTTTTTCTCTTTTTATTGCCATACGTGCGTACTCCTTGACGCGGTTCTAACTCTATTTAAGCTTGCCGGGCAGTTTTCCCTTGACCACGGGGTAGCTCTTCAACAGCCAGTCAGGCATGCCTGCCTGGTATATCCTGATATGCGTGTACCCCATGCCAACAGCAGCGCTTGCAGCGGTTTTGCTCAGGGTGCAGCCCAGCCCCCTGCAATAAAAGACCAGCAACGTGGTCTTGTCCTTCGGAAGCTTGGCTGTTTCCATATTCATCCGGTGCGCCGGGATGCTGACCGCGGCCGGGATGTGTGCCTGTTCATACTCTTCAGGCATCCTCGAGTCTATCAGCAGCATGTTGTTGTTGCTCTTGAGATCCGTTTGCAGCTGTTCGGCATTGATGACCGGGTACTGAGCGCGGGCCGTGGATGCGAAGAACAACAAAAGACCGAACAATAGCATGAAAACTCTTGCAAAGATCATAGCTCGCATCACCTTTCCAGATTAAAACACGTGTTTAATATTAAGATGCATTGCAGGATTTGTCAAGATGAATTCCCGGAAAGGAGCGCATTTTCTGCGCTGAGGAAGAACTGCGGCATCCCGGTGTATTCTTACTGAACACACCGGGGTGCGCAAACCTTTACTGGTAGGTCACGACAATATGGATCGCGTGAGGGCTTGATCCAGTAGCCACGGTCGGAGTTGGCATGGACTGGAGACTGCCATCCGTGTTGATGGTAAACTGCGAGATGCTGTCGCTGGCTTCGTTTGTTGCATAGGCGTACTTGCCCGAGGGATCGACAGTGACGAACATGGGGCCGAGTTCGACTGCCACGGTCGGGGTTGGCATAGACATGAGGCTGCCATTCGACTGGATCGCGTACTGTGAGATATCGAAGCTGGCATAGTTCGCTGCATAAGCATACTTGCCCGAAGGGTGGACAGAGACAGAGTTCGGGAATATCCCGGCGGCAACAGTCGACGTCGCCAGGGACATAAGGCTGCCATTCGACTGGATCGAGTACTGCGAGATGGATCTGTCGCTCACATTCGGAACATAGGCATACTTTGCCGAGGGATCGATGGCAACGGTAACCGGATTCGCACCGGCAGCCGCGGGTGCTGTGAGCGTTGTGAGGCTGCCATTCGACTGGATCGCGTACTGCGAGATATTGTTGCTGGTTCTATTAGCAACATACGCAAACCTGCCCGAGGGGTCGACAATAAAATCATTGGGATTGGTCCCTGCAGCCACGGTCGGCGTTGTCATTGACGTGAGACTGCCATTCGACAGGATAGAGTACTGCGAGACCTTGTTGCTGGTGTAGTTTGCCACATACGCATACTTGCCCGAGGGGTGAATAGAAATGCCGCGGGGGTTCGTCCCGGTAGCAACGGTGACCGGCGCTGTCAGACTGCCATCCGAAGCGATCGTGTATTGAGACACGTTGTTGCTGTCGTAGTTCGCCACATACGCATATTTCGGCACAGCAACAACAGCGGCAATGCCGTAGGATATGGCGATGGCGACCGGCGTTGTTTGGCCAGCGACAGCTGCCGGGCTTAGTGCGCTAAGGCTGCCGTTCGACAGGATCGCATATTGCGAGACGCTGTTGCCTTGGTTTGCCACATAGGCAAATTTACCCGCCGAGTCGATGGTGATGCCATAAGATTCTTTTCCTGCTGCCACGGTCGGGGTTGTCATGGAGGTGAGACTGCCGTTCGACAGGATCGCATACTGCGAGACGCTGTTGCCTAATTTGTTTGCCGTATAGGCATACTTGCCCGAAGGATGGATGGCCACCGAACACGGACTAGCGCCGGTCGCTATTGTCGGTGTTGCCAGGGATACGAGGCTGCCATCCGGCTGGATCGCGTACTGCGAGATGCTGTTGCTGTTGAAATTCGACACATAGGCATACTTACCCGCAGGGTCGGTGGAGACGAACACGGGGCTATTCTCGGCTGCCACGGTCGGTGTCGCCATGGTCGAGAGGCTGCCGTCCGACTTGATCGAGTATTGCGAGACGCTGCATCCTAAGTAGTTCGCCACATAGGCGTATTTGCCCGAGGGGTGGATCGCAATGGAATACGGTTGGAGCCCGGCTGCAACAGGCGTTGTTATTGCTGTAAGGCTTCCATCCGACCGGATAGCGTACTGCGAGACGTTGTTGGTGCCGTAGTTCGCTACATAGGCGTATTTACCCGGGGAATCTATAACAATGGCGCTAGGCAGAGGCCCGGCCGCAACAGGCGTTGTTATTGCTGTAAGGCTTCCATTCGACAGGATCGAGTACTGCGAGATGGTGTTTCCAAAGAAATTCGCCACATAGACATACTTGCCCGAGGGGTCGATAGTCACGGAGATCGGCGAGGACCCGGCAGCAGCTTTGCCTATGTATTTGAGGCGGCCGGTTGTCGCGTCAACGACATAGGTCGACACGGTGTCTTCGCCGTTATTTGCCACATAGGCGTAGCGCGGATACAACGTGACCGTGGTGGTATCTATGACGGTCGTGGTGTCGCTCGTCGTCGTGGTAGTGTCCGTTGTCGTTGTTGTCGCAGCGCCGTCTCCCCCGCCCCCGCCTCCGCAGGCTGAAAGGAATACCAGGAGAGCTGCGATCAGAAGCATCACTACACTTGGCTTTTTCATGTTACGACCTCCTTAGCGCGGTTACGAATATTACTTATACGTGCCCACGGTCGTGATAAACATGGGGTTAAATCTGGCCGCCACAGTAGGAGTTGACAGGGAACTAAGGCTGCCGACCGAGCTGATCGAGTACTGCGAAACGTCGTTGCTGAGACGATTCGACACATACGCATACTTCCCTGAAGGGTCAATGCTGATGGAACTGGGCTGGTTTCCGGCCGGCGCAGTTGGGGTTGACATGGACATAAGGCTGCCGTCCGCATTGATCGAGTATTGCGAAACGCCGCCGCCCATATTTGCGACATAGACATACTTGCCCGAGGGGTCGACAGTCACGGCGTAAGGATTCGTGCCGGTTGCCACGAATGCTATGGCTGAAATACTGCCGTTCGACAGAATCGCATACTGTGTGACATTATTGCTGACGAAGTTTGTCACATAGGCATACTTGCCCGAGGGATCGACAGTCACGGAGGTGGGATTTATCCCTGATGCCACGGGTGCTGCTATTGCCGTGAGATTGCCATTCGACAGAATCGCAAACTGCGAGACGTTGTTGCTGTAATAGTTTGGCACATAGGCATACTTGCCCGAGGGATCGATAGCCAAGGGGTAGGGTTGTGTTCCGGTGGCCGCGGTCGTCATGGCCGAAAGGCTGCCATCAGACAAAATCGCATACTGCGAGACGTTATTGCTGGAGTTGTTTACCGCATATGCGTACTTGCCCGAGGGATCGACGGTGACGGAAAAAGGCGCCAACCCGGTAGCCACGGTCGGAGTTGGCAGTGAAGTGAGGCTGCCATCGGACATAATGGAGTATTGCGAGACGCTGTTGTCGCCCCTGTTTGCTACATAGGCATACTTAGCCGAAGGGTGGACAGCGATATAGTACGGCCACAGCCCGGTCTGCACGGTCGAAGTTGCCAGGGACTGGAGGCTGCCGTCCGAATTGATCGCGTATTGCGAGATACTGGAGTCGTCGCTATTCGCCACATACGCGTATTTCGGCACGGCAACGACAGGGGCGGCGCCGTAGGTCAGGGCGATGGCTAACGGCGCTGTCTGAGCTGCAACTGTTGCGGGTCGTATGGCACTAAGGCTGCCGTTCGACAGGATCGCATACTGCGAGACAGTGTTGTCACCATTGTTTGCCGCATAGGCAAATTTACCCGCGGAGTCGATGGTGATGTTATAAGGACTATACCCGGCTGCCACGGTCGGGGTTGTCATGGACGAGAGACTGCCATTCGACATGATCGAATATTGGGAGATGCAGTTGCTGCCGGGTATGCCGCCGTTGTTCGTGGTATAGGCATATTTGCCCAGAGGGTGCAGCGTGATGCCTACGGGATTCTGCCCTGCCGCCACGGTCGGCGTTAACAGGGATGTGAGACTGCCATCCGCACTGATCGAATACTGAGAGATGCTGTTGCCGTACATATTCGTTACATAAGCATACTTGCCCAAGGAGTCGATGACTATGGTTCGCGGACTCGACCCGGCGTCCACGGATGCGGTTGCCAGGGACTGAAGGCTGCCATCCGGCTTAACCGAGTACTGCGAGACGTTGTTGCTGGTGTAATTCACTGCATACACATATATGCCCGAGGGATGGACCACAACGGAGCGGGGATTTGTTCCGGCCGGCACGGAAGACGTCGGCATGGTCGAGAGACTGCCATTCGACAGGATCGAGTATTCCGAAATACTGTTGCCGCCGTTGTTCGCTGCATAGGCATATTTGCCGGACGGGTGCAGAGCTATAGAGAAGGGGCTTCCGCCGGCCAATATGGGTGTCGCTATCGCCGAAAGACTGCCATCCGACTTGATCGAATACTGCGAGATATTGTTGCTGTTGGAGTTCGCCGCATACGCGTACTTCCCCGTAGGATCAACGCTTAGGGAGACGGGGCCGGACCCGGCAGCAGCCTTGCCGATGTACTTGAGGCGACCACTTGCCGCGTCCACGACATAAGTGGACACGCTGCTATCGTTATTGTTTGCCACATAGGCGAAGCGCGGGTACAACGTGACCGTGGTGTCTATAACGGTCGTGGTCGTTGTGGTGTCCGTAGTCGTGGTCGTGGTTGTCGCGGCATCGTTCCCTCCGCCGCCTCCGCACGCGAAAAGGGAAACAACCAGAGATGCGATCAGGATCATTAAAACAGTATACTTTTTCATGGTAGAACCTCCTTTGGGTCGTAACGTTCCTGGCTTCATGGTCTTACAAAACAGCGGTCGCTTACTTATACGTGCCCACAGTCGTGACCGCGCGCGGACTCGTCCCGGTGACC
>Ga0315268_10009513_pt1 | contig 10078 bp, 5 predicted proteins | sample C1_top_MG_FD_204535 | JGI IMG/M metagenome (GOLD analysis project Ga0315268, IMG submission 204535) | Sediment microbial communities from Yellowstone Lake, YNP, Wyoming, USA - C1_top | ecosystem: Environmental > Aquatic > Freshwater > Lake > Sediment | place: USA: Wyoming | collected 2017-08-01 | reverse complement strand
ACACCCACTTATGGGTTTGGGGAAGGAATTGTAAGCGGCCGTCGGCCCCTGGCCCCCTTCCCCAACCCTAACTCCGAAGGAGTTACGGCCATTCGTAAATCGCTCTTAAATCTGGGGGCCTTGGTCCTGTTGTTCCTCTTTCTCTGGGCGGTGGAGTCCTGGGGGGACGAGTATCAGGTACGCCTGTTGAACAACATGGCCATCTTCATCACCCTGGCGGTGGCTTACAATCTGGTCAACGGGGTATGCGGCCAGCTGCATCTCGGACCCAACGCCTTCATCACCCTGGGGGCCTACACGGCGGCCCTGCTCACCATGACCCCGGCGGAGAAGGCCCTGAACTTCATGGTGACCCCCCTTTACTGGCCCCTGAGCCAGGTGGCGCTCCCCTTTCCGGCGGCCCTGCTAGCTGCGGGGCTGGTGGCCGCGGCCTTCGGGTTGGTCACCGGGTTTCCGGTCTTCCGGGTGCGGGGCGATTATCTGGCCATCGTCACCCTGGGTTTCGGGGAAGTGGTACGGGTGCTGGCCAACAACCTCCAGGGGCTCACCAACGGCCCCCTGGGGCTCAAAGGGCTTTATCCCTATACCAATCTCTGGTGGTCCTGGGGGGTGGCCGCGGCCACGGTCCTGGTGGTGACCACCCTGGTGGACTCCGGCTGGGGCCGGGCCATGCAGGCCATCCGGGAGGATGAAACCGCGGCCCGGGCCATGGGGGTGGATTCCTTCCGCCACCTGCTGCTGGCTTACATCCTCAGCGCCTTTTTCTTCGGGGTGGGCGGGGGCTTGCTGGCGCACCTGATCACCACCATTTCGCCGTCGCTCTTCACCTTTTTCCTTACTTTCAACCTGCTGATCATCATCGTGGTGGGGGGGTTGGGGTCCACCACCGGGGCCATCGTGGCCGCGGTCATTTTCACCGGAGCCGGCGAATGGCTCCGGATCGTGGAAGAGCCCCGGGTCTGGTGGGGGTACGCCATCCCCGGCATCCCGGGGATGCGCATGGTGATTCTGTCCCTGGCGCTGCTGCTGGTGATCCTCTATTGGCGCCGGGGCCTCCTGGGCCGCCGGGAGTTCTCCTGGGAGCTTCTGGGGCACTGGCGGCGCCGCGGGTCCGGTCATGGCGCTTCTCGAGACTGAGCAACTGGGCCGGCGCTTCGGGGGTCTCCTGGCCCTGGAAGACTTGAACCTGGTCATTCCCGAGGGCGGCCTTTCTGGCCTCATAGGCCCCAACGGCGCGGGCAAGACCACGGTCTTCAACCTGGTCAGCGGCTTTCTGCATCCTTCCGAAGGCCGGATTCTTTTTAACGGCCGGGACATTACCGGGGCGCCGCCCCACCGCCTCACCGCCCTGGGCATCGCCCGCACCTTCCAGAACATCCGGCTCTTCGGGGAGCTCAGCGTGCTGGACAACGTGCTGGTGGGCTTCCACTGCCGACGCCGGGCCTTTTGGGGCGAAGCCGTCCTGAGGCTGCGGCGCTATCGCCGGGAGGCCCAGGCGCAGCGGTCCCGGGGCCTGGCCCTGCTGGCCGAAGTGGGGCTGGGGGAGGTGGCGGACCAGCCGGCGGGCAAGCTGCCCTACGGCTACCAGCGGCGCCTGGAGATCGCCCGAGCCCTGGCCACGGGGCCCCGGCTGCTGCTGCTGGACGAACCCGCGGCGGGCCTCAACCCCCAGGAGACCGCGGAGTTAATGCAATTCCTGCAGGAGATCAAGGAGCGCTACCGCCTCACCCTGCTGGTCATTGAACACAACCTGCGCCTGGTCATGAATCTCTGCCAGCACCTCACCGTGCTGGACCACGGCCTCACCATCGCCGCGGGCCCCCCCGGAGAGGTGCGGGAGAACCGGGAGGTCATCAAGGCGTATTTGGGGAAATGACAGGCTTTTGGGGGGAGGGCCAGGGATTAGGAGGGGCAAAACGCGAAAAGGCGAAGAGGCGAAAAGGACAATGAAACAGAATTTTATGGGTAGTCTTACTTTTCGCCTTTTAACCTTTTCCCCTTTTCGCCCTTTAATAAGGCCCTTAGCCTCCCCCAATAAACCCTCTTGAGGATTAAACGTGCTGGAAGTTCTTGATCTCAAGGTCTCATACGGCGCCATCCGGGCCCTGGACGGCCTCAGCTTCAGGGTGCCGGCGGGGACCATCGTGGCCCTGTTGGGAGCCAACGGCTCCGGCAAGAGCACCGCCATCCGGACCATCACCGGCCTGACGGCGCCCCAAGGGGGCCGCATCGTCTTTGCCGGCCGGGAGATCCAGGGGCTCCCGCCCCATGAAATCATCCGGGCCGGCCTGGCGGTGGTGCCGGAAGGCCGCCGCATCTTCACCAACCTCACGGTTTACGACAACCTGCTGCTGGGGGCTTACCGCCGCCGGGATCAGGAAGCCCTGGCCCGGGACCTGGCGCGGCTCTTCGACACCTTTCCGCGTCTGGCCGAGCGGCGCCATCAGGCGGCCGGCACCCTGAGCGGCGGCGAGCAGCAGATGCTGGCCCTGGGCCGGGCCCTGATGTCCCGGCCCCGCTTGCTGCTGCTGGACGAACCCTCCCTGGGCCTGGCCCCCCTGCTGGTCCGGGAGGTCTTTGCCATCATCTCCCGCCTCCATCAGCAGGGGGTCACCATCTTGCTGGTGGAGCAGAACGCCGCCGCGGCCCTGAACCTGGCGCATTACGCCTACATCCTGGAAACCGGCCGGCTGGTCCTGGAGGGGCCGGGGGCCGAGTTGCTGGCGCACCCCAGGCTCAAGGATGCCTACCTGGGGCAAGATGGGGTGCCCGAAAAGCCGCCCCGGGTTTGAACTCGGGCCGCCGCTTCTCGGCAGCCTTTCCATCTGCTCTAAATATGATAGGTTTACCCCAACCGCCCCTATCAGGAGAACGCTTTTATGTTGCAACCCCTGCGCCTCAGCGACGCCCTCAAGGGCTATACCTACGACCAGGACAAGCTGCTGACCCCAGAGGAGACCATTAAACGGGTGCGACACCGTCTGGCCCGGCTGGACCTGGACCTCCTGACGGAAACCAGGCGCATCGACTCCGGCAGGCTGGACATTCCGGTGTATATCAGCCTTTTGGGGACCGACGCCAAAAGGGTGGTGCCCACCGCCAAGCAGATGGGCAAAGGGGCCACCCCGGTGCAGTCGGAGGCCAGCGCCCTCATGGAGCTGGTGGAGCGCTTCAGCTTTTTCTCCTTCGTGGCGGAGGGCCCCATGATTTCTGGCCGGGCCCGGGAGCTCCAGGGGCGGGCGCTGGATTTTTCCTACCTGAGCCGGTCCCTGTTTGATTCTACCCCGGAGGTGGCCGCGGCCGCGGAGATCTATCAGGACTGGCCCCTGGCTTTCGCCCCGGCCACCAATTTGACCACCGGGGCGCCGCTCTATCTGCCCTTCCACTGGTTTTACCTCATCGAGGAATACAACGGTCCGGCCGCGGGGAACTGCTACGAGGAGGCGGTGCTCCAGGCCCTGTGCGAGGTGGTGGAGCGCCACGTGGGGTCGGTGATCAGCCATGAGCGCCGGCCCACCCCGGCCCTGGATCCCGATTCGGCCACCGACCCGGCGGCCCGGGAGCTGGTGCAGAAATTCCGGAGCAACGGCATTGAGCTCTCCTTACGAGATTTCTCCCTGGATACCGGCATCCCCACGGTGGCGGCCCTGGCTTATGATCCCGCCACGTTCCCGCATGACAGCGAGATCGTCTTTGCCGCGGGGACCACCACGGACCCGGAGAAGTCCCTGATCCGGGCGCTCACCGAAGTGGCGCAGTTGGCCGGGGATTTTCACCGACGCACCAGCTACAGCCCCACCCTGCCCAAATACCAGACCCTGGAGGAGGCGGCCTACCTCATGGCCCCCGGACCTTTGCAGCCGCTTGCCTCCCTGCCCAATCTCTCCCACCCCAACCTCAAGGAGGAGATCGGCCATTGCCTGGCGGCCCTGGCGCGCCTTAACCTGGAGGTGCTGGTGGTGGACGTTACCCATCCCCAAGTGGGGATTCCCGCAGTCTACGTCCTCATCCCCGGCACCCACTTCCTGGACCGCACCCGCAACACCGGCGTCATCTTCCACCTGGCCAAGCTGGCGGCCCTGTACGCGCCGCCGGCGGAGACCCTGACGGCCCTGGAGCGGCTCAACGCCGCCTTCCCGCAGCGGTTCGAGGTCCACTTCTTCCTGGGCCTGGCCCTGGAAAACCAGGGCCGTCCCGGCGAGGCCCTGGAGCACTTCCAAAAAACCCTGGCCCTGGACCCGCCGGCCCACGAGGTTCCCAGTATCCACGTGCACCTGGGCTCCTGCCACAAGGACCTGGGGGACTACCCCCTGGCGGTTCAAGCCCTGGAGCAGGCCCTGGACCTGGACCCCCACCTGAAGGAGGCCCATCACCTGCTGGGCTTTTGCTTTTTCAAAATAGGGGAATACCAGAGGGCAGTGCACTGCTTCGAAAAGGTTATCGAACTGGACCCCGGTTCCGCCATCGACTACGCCAATTTGGGGATCAACTTGCAAAGGCTGGGCCTGGCCAGCGAAGCGGCCTTCGTCCTCAGACAGGCCCTGGACCTGGACCCCACCCTGGACTTCGCGGCCCGGGCATTGGGTGAGCTGGGGAAATGATCTTGGGGAAGGGGGCCAGGGGCTTTTTCGTAAGTGGCCCATGCCCCCTCCCCCAGCCCCTTAAGAGGGGTCATTTGGCCGGAGAAGGCGGTTGTGGACCAGCCTTCTCCGGCCAATCCGTTTCCTTAGGAAGTCCCTTGCAGGGGCGGTTCGCGAACCGCCTCTACAGAGTTCTGGATTTCATGCATGAGAATTGGTATCAGGTGTCCGGGAGGGAAGTTTGAGGGGAAGATGTAGAACAGCCGCCCTCGGCTGTTCCGGCGCCGGTGAGGGCTCCGGGCCACCTTTCCCCGACCCGGTAGGATGCCAATTCCTATTGACATCTCTTAAAGAAGGAGTAAATTAACTTCCAGTTGGCCAATCAGGATTCGGCCAACCGCCGAGTTCCCCGGTACCCAACCGGGGGAGCGGGGGAACCAGTTCACTGGGGCGAATCCGCATCTGCGGTAGGACAAGTTACCTCCTGCCCGAGCCCGTCAGCTAACCCCGCAGGCAGGAGGAGGATATGTCAAACATCGGTATTGATGCGCCCACAGCGCATCCTTGGGGGTCCGGTCCAGGGCGCCCTCCCACAGCATACTATCCCCCGGTTCAGACAAGCCATCTCTATGGCGGCCATTTTTTCACCCCCCGGGCCATCCCCGGCCCGCCCCCCATGCCAGGATCCCATTCTCCTTAACCACCTATTGGTATGATCTCGGCTTGATTGACGCCGTCTGCCGCGGAGTATTACTCCGATCAGGCTAAGCTTTATGCACGTTATGATAGCCCATGGTTTTTCCCAGCCTGGCTATTTTGTGACATTATAGGACCCGACCTTCATGAAACCCATCATCTTGGCCATCCTCAATCTGGGCCTGGTAGTTTTCTTTATCTTTTTGTTCCGGCGGAAAAATCTTCTCTCCTTTCACCAGGACGGCCGCATCTGGCTTACCTATCTGGCGGTAGGGATCATCACCCTGATGGATGAGTTCACCTCCATCTTTTACGTCCCAGCCGAATCTTACCGTTTCATCGGCTTGAGCGCCATCATCTTTATCGCCATCACCAGCCTGCTGGTGCGCTTCATCAGCACCCGGCTCACGGAGATCGCCGAAATCCTGGAGCATCACCAGCTCATCGGCGGCGGGGTCTACTCCTTCTCCTATCTGGTCCTGGGCCCGTTGGTCTCCTTCGTGGCCGTGTCCTCCATTATGGTGGACTATATCCTCACCGCCTGCATCTCCGCGGTGAGTGCGGTGTCCAACGCCGCCTCCTTCTTCCCGGTTTCCAAACCGACTTTGATCGTCGCCGTGCTGTTTATCATCTGGAGCGTGGCCGGCCTGAATATTTTGGGGATTCGGGAAAACGCCCGGTTCACTTTTCTGATCTTTCTGGCTGCCGCCTTTATTATTCTAAATCTCATCGTCTCCGGGATTCTCAACCTGGATGCCCGGTCCGTAGGACAGATGCACCAAGCAGTTAATGATTCCATCCGACATGTGACCACCGGTTCCATATTAACGGACTACGGCCACCTTATCTCCAGCATTGCCTTTTGTATCCTGGCCTACTCCGGGGTAGAGTCCGTGATCCAGACGGCGGGTTTCGTGCGCAGTTGGCGGGATATCCGCAAGGCCTATGGGTTCCTTGCCCTGACCGTGGGTATTGTCACTCCCTTGGTGACTTTCTTGGTGTTATCTGCCCAGATCGATTTTAAAGTCCATGAAGGCGACCTCGTCACCCATTACGCCACCATGCTCAACGGCGTCCCCTTTGGTATTGCCGTTGCGGCCCTGGCCAGCTTCACCCTGACCATGGCAGTGAACACCGCGTTTGTGGCTTCCAGCGAACTTATGGAACGGGTGGCCCACCGCTATGGTTTTCATTGGTTCATCGCCGTCAACCGGCGCCATTCCCTCTACCGCATCCATATAGTCAGCGCCGTTTTCTTCTCCATCATTATTGCCCTCACCATGGGCAGCCAGGAAGAACTGGCCAACATGTACGCCTTAGGGCTGGTCGCCTCTTTCTGCATCAATATGGGTTCGCTGATTATTTATCGGTATTTCAAGGGCACTGCCGATGGCATGACGTATTATACCAGCCGCCTGGGCACCCTCATCCTCTGGATCATCCTGGTAAGCTGCTTTATCTTTCTGGCCATGGATAAGCCTCATGCCACTATGCTGTGGGGCGCGGTAACCGGAGTGATGCTCATCGGTGGCATTCTGGTGGCCCGGAAACGGGGCCCGGAAATCAAGGAACTGGGACTTACCGATAGCCAGATGGACCTGGTTCTCTTCCTGGCGGAATCTGATGACCCTGAGCTCCACGTGATCTTTCGACGCCCCCAGGAGGCGGCCCTGTCACAAGTAAAAACCAACGAAGCCTACATTTCTTTCTATACCCCCCGGATGGGGGCTCCTCACAAACTGGCGCCCCACCACTTCCGCTTTCCCCACTCCCGGGCGGGCCTCTTCTATGACATGGTCGGCCTGCTGCGGGTCTTGGCCTACGAACTGCCGGACCGGAAGATCAACGTACAATTCGGCTGGCCCATGAGTTCCTGGCTGGACCGCCTGGCAGTGGGGGTCATGGTCTTCAACCTGATGCGCCTACCCCGGATGTTTCCCCAGTTCGAGTTCGACATTAAATACTTCCGGCGGCCCAAGGAGCGCCCCAGCGTCGAAAGCGGGCGGTAACCGGCCGGCCGGGGCGGCCATCCTTCCCCGGCCGTCGCCTTGAAGTTGGCGGGAAATTCACCGCAGCGCTCGCTTGGGAGATTTTCCCTGAGAATTAATTGTGGCCCCTGATGCAAGAATGATAGAATTCTTCCGGCGGCAACCGGCATGGCATTCCCGGTTGCTTGATAAGCCAATCCTCGCTTCCCGTTTTGTGAGGCCACCGCGGTGTACCTGAAAAGCCTTCTCCTCATCGTCGCTAACCTGGGGCTGGTGGCGGTTTTTCATCTTACTGCTCCGGAAACCGGGGCGGCTGTCGTATGATCAGAACGGGCGCGGGTGGCGCTCCTGGCTGTCGGTGGCGGTCATCACCCTGATGGAGACGAACTCACCTCGGGGTTTTACGCCCTCGCCGAGGCCTACCGCGGCGCCGGGGGCAACTGTCCCATCGTCATTGCTTTGGTCCTGACCTGATTTGGAGGACTTTCCATGACCACCGATTCCTCAACTGACGGGACGCCGTCTCAGTCCAATTCAGGCAGTGCCCAAACGAATAACTCCGGTCACACCGCCTCTGAGAGCAAGGGCCTGAAGAGGACCCTGATTCTGGCCGTAGGCGCTTTGGGGGTGGTGTATGGGGACATCGGCACGAGCCCCTTGTATACCGTCAAGGAATGTTTTCACGGTACCCACGCCATCGCCTTAACCCAGGCCAACCTTCTGGGCGTCATGTCCCTCATCTTCTGGTCGCTCACGGTGGTCGTGACGATCAAATACGTGATGTTTATCTTAATGGCCGACAATGAAGGGGAAGGCGGCATCTATGCCCTGGCGGCCCTCTTTCTGGGGAAAGGGGCCAAGCGGGTTTCAGAAAAGACCGTGAAACATCTCGTGCTCTTGGGGATCTTCGGCGCCGCCCTGCTCTATGGCGACGGCATTATCACCCCGGTCATCTCGGTGCTCTCCGCGGTGGAGGGCCTCAATGTGGCCACCAGCGCCGCCGAGCCCTTCGTGCTGCCCATTTCCTGCGGCGTCCTGTTCGGCCTGTTTCTCTTCCAGAGACTGGGGACCGAGCGCATCGGCAAGGTCTTCGGCCTCATCATGCTGTTCTGGTTCTCTTCCATCGCCGCCCTGGGCCTGGCCCAGGTACTCAGGAGACCTGAGATTCTGGCGGCTTTGGACCCGCGCTACGCCGTGTCTTTCTTCGCGGTCAACCGCCTGCACGGCATCGTGGTTTTGGGCGCGGTGGTGCTCTGTATCACCGGCGGCGAGGCCCTCTACGCCGACCTGGGGCATTTCGGCCGGGGTCCCATCCGAATTTCCTGGACCGCCCTGGTCTTTCCCGCCCTTTTGCTCAATTATTTTGGCCAAACCGCCCTGCTTTTGGAAAACGCGGAGGCGGCCTACCACCCTTTTTATGGACTAGTGCCCCGGGGCCTCCTCTATCCCATGGTGGCCCTGGCCACCACGGCCACGGTCATCGCCTCCCAGGCCATGATCTCCGGGGTGTACTCCCTCACCCAGCAGGCCATTCAGATCGGCTACTGCCCCCGGCTCCACATCGTGCACACCTCCGGCGAAACCAAGGGCCAGATTTTTATGCCCTGGGTGAACACCATAATGATGATCGGCTGCTTGGGACTGGCCCTGGCCTTCAAGGAATCCAGCCGCCTGGCCGCGGCTTACGGCATCGCGGTGACAGGCACCATGGCCATCACCACCCTCATCTACTACTACGTCACCCGCTATAACTGGGGTTGGCCCGCCTGGAAGGCCTTGTTGCCCGCCTGCATCTTCCTGTTCTTCGATCTCTCCTATTTCGGCGCCAATCTCCTAAAATTCGTGGACGGCGGCTGGTTCGCGGTGACCGTGGCCGTGGTGCTGACCGTGATCATGCTCACCTGGCGGGACGGCCGGGCTCTGCTGGCCAAGCGCAACGAGGACTCCCGCTTGCCTATAGAGATTATCTTAAATGACATTCAAAGATACAAACTGGTGCGCACCCCGGGGACCGGCGCCTTCCTCTCCGTCTCGCCCGCGGGCACGCCCATCACCCTGCTCCATCTCCTGAAACACACCGAAGCCCTGCCCCAGAGGGTGGTACTGATGTCCATCGTCTCCGCCAATACCCCCTTTGTCGATCGGGGAGAGCGGCTGGCCATCACTGACCTGGGCCAGGGTTTCCACCGCCTGGTCGCCGCCTACGGCTTCATGGAAACCCCCAACGTTCCGGATATCCTGGAAATCGCCACGGAGCAGGGATTGGAGCTGGACGCCTTTTCCACCACCTTCTACGTGAACCGGGAAACGCTCCTGAGCACCGGTAAAGCGGAGATGTCCTCCTGGCGCAAGGGGCTGTTCGCCTTTCTCTCCAGGAACGCTTGGAACGTCACCACCTTCTTCGGCATCCCGCCCAACCGGGTGGTGGAACTGGGCAGCCAGGTGGAACTCTAACCAGCAGATACCTTCATGCAAACCTTCCGCCAAAAGATCTTCATCGGGTACGGGGCCAGCCTGATTTTGGTGGTGGTGATCCTGGCCTGGGCCATGTTCATGATGCTGCGGCTGGGGCAGGCCTCCGAGTCGATTTTGCGGGAGAACTACCGGAGCATCCAGGCCGCGGAGCACATGATCGATGCCATCGAACGGCAAGATTCCGCCGTCCTCCTGTATTTATTGGGTTACCAGGAACAGGGGCTGAAAGAATTTCGGGAAAATGAGACCGCCTTCCTCCAGTGGTTGGGGCGCGCCCGGGATAACATCACCATCCCCGGTGAAAAAGAAATCATCGACTCCATTGAGCAAAATTACACC
>Ga0315268_10009511_pt1 | contig 10079 bp, 8 predicted proteins | sample C1_top_MG_FD_204535 | JGI IMG/M metagenome (GOLD analysis project Ga0315268, IMG submission 204535) | Sediment microbial communities from Yellowstone Lake, YNP, Wyoming, USA - C1_top | ecosystem: Environmental > Aquatic > Freshwater > Lake > Sediment | place: USA: Wyoming | collected 2017-08-01 | reverse complement strand
CATCCAGCGCCGGGCATATGGCCTGCGCGATGAAGAATATCTGCGACTAAAAATACTCACGTCTATGCTCCCGAGGTTCTAAAAAACATGAAATTTACCCACTCGATTACGCGAAGAGCCAAAAAACGAAATCAACCTAAAAACCGCAGTTACCACCCCGCTCATGCTTCGATACACCTTGCTGCGCAAGGCACTCGGCACGAACGGGGGTGGCCACCAATCCGGTGATGTGCCGTTCGCCCCGAGTAGCCCACGTAGTGGGCGTATCGAAGGGTTCGCATTTCTCAACTGCGGTTTTTAGGTTGAATCGTCTATACGCCGAAGCACGGCAGTTGGCTCAACGTCGCCGAGATTGAACTCAATGTAATGATCGGCCAGTGTCTTGATCGGCGTATCGGCAACATGGAGAAATTATGCCGGGAGGTTGCCGCCCGGCAAGCGCGCCGCGACCAGATTCACGCCAAGGTAAACCGGCAATTCAGCACGGATCAAACTCAAACGGTTATATCCGACATTTAAGCGCGACATGACATTAGTTTCCTGCCATAAATGAGTGTGTAATAATTTATTTTAGTAAAGTGTCCATAATGATAATTCACATATTTGGATATTGAGCGGCGGCTTGCAACAACCGCAAAACTGATGGTTGTTCTTCCCGCTCTTTTTGACCAAGTACATGGAATCGTCCGCCATTTCAACCAAGGTCTCCGGTTTATCCGTATCGTCTGGAAATATGGAAATACCGGCTTCCTGTTGTGTTGGGCGAATTTATTTGGGCGATGCGCTCGATATTTTGTACTATCTTGGTACTCGCGTGAATTTTCTCCTTGATCGCTCCAGCCAGGTCGACAAGACTGGCAAATGTTCCATGCCGGTTCGGGTCAACGCCCCTGCACATCGCTGAGCAGTTCCTTGATATCGAGAATCAGCACGATATCGCCTTCGCTGGACATGGTCACACCCGCCACGCCCTTGGGGCGGAAAGTATCCAGCGACTTGATGACCACATCGTCATGTCCTGCAAAGGAATCCGCCGACAGGATGAAACTGTTATTGCCGAACTGCATCAGCACCCCCACTTCCGAGGTGCCGCTTGTCTTCCAACCAATCAGTTGCGCCAAAGGCAACACCGGCAACACTTCGCCACGCACCACCATGGTTGCCCTGCCGGAAACTTGTTGCAATTGCCCTGCTGTCACAGACAATATTTCGCGCACCATGGACAATGGCACGGCAAAAGACTGTTCGCCCAAACGCAATATCAACACCGGCAGGATCGCCAGCGTAAGCGGCAACATAATGGTAACCACAGTACCTTTGCCAAACTCGGACTGAACGGTAACGACACCGTTGAGTTTATTGATATTGGTTTTCACCACATCCATGCCGACACCGCGGCCCGACACACTGGAAATCTCTTCCTTGGTCGAAAATCCCGGCAGGAAAATAAGTTCCAGGCACTGGTTCTCATCCAGCGTATTCGCCACCTCCGGGGTAATCAGCCCCTTTTCGATCGCCTTGTTGCGGATCACTTCGGGACGCATACCGCGACCGTCATCGGAAATGGTGATTAATATGTGGTCGCCTTCCTGACGCGCACTCAATTCAACAATACTTTTTTCCGGCTTACCGGCGGCGACACGCCCTTCGGTCGTCTCCACACCGTGATCCACCGCATTTCTTACCAGGTGCACCAGCGGATCGTTGAGGTCCTCGATCATGGTCTTGTCCATTTCGGTTTCCTCTCCGACCAGCAACAGCTCGACATCCTTGCCCAACGAGCGCGCCAAATCGCGCGCCAGCCGCGGGTATTTTTTGAACAAACGGCCGATCGGCTGCATGCGTGTTTTCATCACAGCGTTCTGCAAATTCACAACCAGCATATCCAGCTGGCTGACCGCCTGATCCAAATCGTGCAGGGTATCTGCATCATTGCGGCCATGAATGATGTCGGAACGCAAATGGGTCAAACGGTTCTTGGTCAAACCGATCTCACCGGAAAGGTTCAATACCTGATCGAGACGGCCAGTGTCAACGCGTATAGTGGACTCCTTGGCTTCAGTTGCCGATACATCGCCATCGCGTCGTCCCACAGTGCTGCCCGGCACATCGGTAGCACGGCGGCCAAATGCGGCTCTTGTGGACTCCTCCTCCGAAACGGCGCTAGCGATTTTTTCAGGATCACGCGTCGCGCCAACTTGAGTGACGATATCCGGTCCGGTCAATGCGTCATATAACTTGTTCCAATTTACGCTATCCATCCCCGTTGAACCCGCCGAAACCGGGGAAGAAATGGCCTTCCCGTCCAGCGCGGCCTTCAAATCTTCCAGCATCCGGCCGGGAGCCGCACTCGGCTGCACGCCTTGCTGCAATGCGTTAAACATTCTGCGCACCTCGGCAGTCGCTGCAAAGATCACATCCATGAGTTCGGCAGTTAACTTCAATTCGCCGTTGCGCAGCTTATCGAAAAGATTTTCGGTGATGTGGCAGAGGGTAACCAACTCGGTCGCATTGAGAAATCCGGCGCCGCCCTTGATGGTGTGAAACCCGCGAAATATCTCGTTGAGCAGATGGCTGTCCGCCGGATGTTTTTCCAGCTCCATCAACTTGCTATCCACATCGGACAACATTTCTCCTGCTTCCATTAAAAAATCGCTTAACAGCTCTTCCATGCCGGCAAAGTCGCTCATTTTAGAACCCCAAGCTTTCCAGTAAGTCATCGACCTGATCCTGGCTGGTCACCACATCCGAACGTCCATTTGGATTAACCACCGGGCCATTCAGCAGGCTCCCACTTTCAATTTCCGCCTTAACCGATGGCGGTGCGTTTTCCACCAGCAAAGTCAACAGTTGTTGCTCCATGGTTTGCGTTACCTCAATGATTTTCTTGATGACCTGGCCGGTCAAATCCTGAAAATCCTGCGCCATCATGATATCCAGCAGATAGGAGTTAGTCGTCTTGGTCTGCCTGGGCACCTCATACAGAAAGGCATGCGTTTGCATGACGAGATGCTTGAATTGCTCCACGTCCAGTTTTTTATCGAATAACATCTGCCACTGCCCTGCCAGACGGTGCGACTCGACTTCCAGCTTCTCCAGAATCGGTTGTGCTGCATCGGTTGCATTCAGCACCCGCTCGGCAGCCTGCTGCGTCAATGTTGCCACATAGTTCAAGCGATCCCGCGCATCGGGGATGGAAGATGCCGCCTTTTCGATTTCCTTGTTTAGCCCAAGCTCGCGCAACGTGTCATGCAGCGTGCGCGCCATATGGCCAATCTGATTGAGCACCTTGCTTGAATCGGTGTCGCTGCCGGGAATGACGGAACTCGCCGCAAGCCTGGCTGGCGGACGGGTTTCGGCGGCAATTACGTACGGGTTTGCTTCAGCGGCATTCGCCGCAACGATGCTATCAAACAAATTTTCCAAATCATCGGAATCCTGAGCGGCCGTATTAGCAGACATGTCATCTCTCACTTTTGCATTGTTAGAAATATTTTCTTCAACTTCTCATCGAGCACAGCCGCAGTGAACGGCTTAACAACATATCCGTTCGCCCCAGATTGCGCCGCCAAAATGATATTTTCCTTCTTCGCCTCCGCCGTCACCATCAGCACCGGCAGATGTTTGAGTGTGTCATCCGCGCGAATTGTCTTCAGCAGATCAATTCCGGTCATATTCGGCATATTCCAGTCGGACACTACGAAATCGAACTTGTCGGCGCGCAGTTTCGTCAAGGCCTCGACACCGTCCTCGGCCTCCTGCACATTCAAGAAACCCAATTCCTTGAGCAGATTGCGCACGATGCGTCGCATCGTGGAGAAATCATCCACCACCAGAAATTTTGTATCTTCTATTCCCATCACAACCTCCCAAATTCAGTCATTAGTCGTTAGTTTTTAGTCGTTAGTTAAAACCACCGCGCTACGACAACACCAACTAGCGACTAACGACTGCTTTTAACTGCCTTACGTCAGCAACGGCCGAAGTGTTGACGACAAAACAATCGAATCGAATTTCGGCACATAATAATCCACCCCGACACGCCGCCCCATTGAGCGGTTGGCATCGGAGGACAGCGACGAATGCATCACCACCGGGATACTGTCAAAACGATTGTCCGACTTGATATTCTGGGTCAACACATAACCATCCATTTCCGGCATCTCCGCATCGGTCAGGATCACCTGGATCTGATCGTGCAGGTTCGTACCCGCAGTCTGCGCCGAGTCTGCCATGGCTTTGAGCCTGTCCCACGCTTCGTGGCCATTGTTTGCCTGAATGTGTTTGACGCCCATCTTATCCAGTACTTCCGCAATCTTGCGGCGCGCCACCATCGAATCATCCGCAAAGAATATACACAGGTCACGCGCGGATTCCACCTTCTCGACGTTGCCCACGATCTCTTCGCCAAACGCATTGGCCAGAATCTGCTCGACATCCAGAATCGAGATCAGCGAGCCGTCATCCAGCTCGGTGATCGCGGTGATCAACGCGCCCTTGTCGGAGAGCATCCCTTCGGTGGCGCGCACCTTGTCCCAGTCGACGCGGATGATGCGATCCACCCCCTTCACCAGGAAACCCAGAATGTGATTATTGAATTCCGCGACCATCATGGTCTGATACAACTCTGCCGGTTGCATCCCCATGAATTTTGCCAGATTCAGCACCGGCATCACATGGCCGCGCAAACTGACGATGCCTTCAACGCCGCTGGGCATATTCGGCGTACGGGTAATTTTCCCGGCCTGGCAAACCTCTTTGACCTTGAACACATTGATGCCGAACTTTTCATCACTGCCCAGGTTGAACAGCAAGATCTCCATCTTGTTGGATCCCGCCAGGCTGGAACGCGCATCTACCTGATCCAGCATTCCATCATTCTGACCGCCCATCAATTTTTCCGTATGACCCATTTTCGTCTCCTCAAGCCAGTAACCGCGTTAGTATTTGCGCCAACTTTTGCGGTTCAAACTTCGGCACATACTCATCAACCCCAACTGATTTACCGAGCTGTTGATTGGATGAACTGCTCAACGACGAATGCATCAGCACCGGTATGCCGGCAAACCGTTTATCCGCCTTGATCTTGCGCGTCAGCATATAGCCATCCATTTCGGGCATTTCCACATCGGTCAAAATGACTTGCAGCGTATCCTTGAGCATCTCGCCCGTGGCGTCCGCATGATCCGCCAGCTTGGACAACTCTATCCAGGCCTGGCGTCCGTTGATCGCGGACATATACTTGACTTTCATGGCATCCAGAGTGCGCGAAATCTGGCCGCGCGCCACCGAAGAGTCATCGGCAAAGAAAACCGTGCGATCCTTGCCCAGCGGCTGCACACTTTTGAAGATCGTTTCATCGCTATCGAAATGGGTGGTTTCAGAAAGGACTTTTTCCACATCCATCATCATCACCAGACGGCCATCCTTCAACTCGGTGATCGCGGTGACCTGCCCGCCCATTTCCGCCAGCAGCATCGCGGGCGGAACGCGCATCGCAGACCAATCCAGGCGCAGGATGTTATCCACTCCCTTCACCAGGAATCCCTGTGTCTGGCCGTTATACTCGGTGACGATCATGATATCGGGCTTGCAATCGGTTTCGATGCCAACGTACTTGGCCAAATCAATCACCGGTACTAGCACACCGCGCAAACTCACCATCCCTTCCACCGAAGCGGGCATTTCCGGCGCACGTGTGATCTCGGGAACACGCATCACCTCGCGTACCTTGAACACATTGATGCCGAAAGTCTCCTCGCGTCCGGTGCGCTTATCCTTGCCCAACGAGAACATCAAAATTTCCAGCTTGTTGGTTCCCGCCAGCTTGGTTCTGGCATCAATGTTTCTTAATAGATCAGACATCTTTTTCTCCTTAGTCAGAAGACAGAGGACAGAGGTTTTGTCGTGGCTGTGCCGCGTCCTCGATATAACGTGCCGCATGGCGGCATACGACAATCTGTCTTCTGTCCTCTGTCATCTGTTCACCCCATCGCGCATTTGGTCAACGGATATCCTGCACTCTTCAACAAAGTAGCAGACGCCGCCAACGCCTCCGAGGCCAATTTGGCATCCTTGGCCGATTGAGTGTTGCTATCCACCAGTCCGGTGACCTTCTCCAGGCTGTTTGCCATGCTCTGGCCCGCCACGGATTGTTCTTTGGATGCCGAAGCGATATGTTCGATCCGGTCTGATACGCTCACCGTCGCGGTCATGATCTCTTTAAGCCCATCGCCATTCTTGCGGATCAGCGTGATTCCGTTTTCAACTTCGTTAACAGCCCCCAGCATGGATTTCACCGCAGCATCCGAAATCGTATTGATCTCACCGATGGTGTTGGCGATATCCTTGGTGCTGGTGGCGGTGCGCTCCGCCAGCTTGCGCACCTCATCCGCCACCACCGCGAAGCCGCGCCCCTGCTCACCGGCACGCGCCGCTTCGATCGCCGCATTCAACGCCAGCAGATTGGTCTGCTCGGCGATCTCCTTGATGGTATTCGCAATCGTGCCGATCTTCTGGATGGACACGCCCAGTTCAGCGATCGTTTTACTCGAAGACTGCACGGTTCCGGCCACTTTGCTGGTCGCGCTGATGCTCAGTTCCATATTGCGGTTGTTTTCCTCCACGGTCTTTTTCATCGCTTTCGCATCGGCCAGGGAATCTGCCGCCATGCTCGCCACTTCTGCTACCGATTGGCTGTATTCCTCCATCGTGGCTGCGATCGACTGGATGTGATCCTGCTCGTTCATGGCGTTGGCCGCCACACTGCTGACCCTGCCATCCATATCCTTGATGCCCCACTGAATCTGGGTGATGGGCGTACCGATCTCATCGACCATGGTGCGCAGGAAAGTGCGCAGCGACTGCACTTCGCACAACATCTTGCCCATCTCATCGCGGCCGTCGATATCGACTTCGCCTTCAAGGTTGCCCTGCATGATGTCCTTCAAATCAACTGTCATGGAGCGCAATGGCTTGGTAATATACCTGTCCACACAAAAACCGATGAAGAAGAACAGAAAAACGTGCAGAAATATCTGGCCGCCGGACAGTTGCAAAATCATGCTCCCGCTGGCGTTCAATTTTTCCGCTATATAGACTTGGCCGAGTCCCAGCACCACCAGCAACGCGCTTTGGATGATGAATTGCAATTTGGTCTTGATAGACCAGTTCTTGAATTTCCACAGCTCATATTTTGAAACGATCTTCTTCCCCGACTGGTTCAGTTCCCGGTACAGCGCCTCAGACTCTGATACCTGGGCGCGTGTAGGCGACCGGCGCACCGATACATAACCGATGACCCTGTTGTTCTCGATGATCGGCGCCACCGTGGCGCGCACCCAGTAATGGTCGCCATTCTTGCAGCGGTTCTTGACCTGGGCGCGCCACGGCAACCCCTGTTTGATGGTATCCCACAGCCATTCGAAGGCCTGCGGCGGCATATCGGGATGGCGCACGATATTGTGGCTCTTGCCGAGCAACTCTTCACGCGTATAGCCAGACATTTTCTCGAATGCATCGTTGCAATAAGTGATGATGCCCTTGGTATCGGTCTTCGAAACCAGCACCGTCCCGGCCGGGAACGGTACTTCCTTCTGCGATACGTAGGCATTTTTGTTTTGCATGATTTTAATTCTCTTATAAATATCGAATAATCAGGCTGGCAGGGTGGGCGCGTTTTTTGTGTCCACGCGGTCAGCTAAACCCTGAACTTGCTCACCGCAGCCTGCAACTCTTTCGCCAAGCCCTCCAGACGCGCGACGTCCTGGCTATTCGATTGCACGGCCGCATGACTTTCTTCCGACATCTGCGCGATCTTCTCGACGTTGCGCGCGATCTCGGTGCTGGCCAGGCTTTGCTCGCTGACCGCTGCGGCAATGTCGTTTACCCCATGGGTGGATTTCGTTACCGCCTCGCCCGCTTCGGTCAACATCGCGGAGACACGCCCCACCTGCTCCTGCGTCGATTGCAAGGATTGCAGACCGCTCTGCACCACCGCCTCGACTGACGTGGATTTCTGGTTCAGCGAGTTGGTCACCTGATCGATCTCGTTGGCCGACTTCGCGGATTTTTCCGCCAGCTTGCGCACTTCATCCGCCACCACCGCAAAGCCGCGGCCCTGTTCGCCGGCGCGCGCCGCTTCGATCGCCGCGTTCAACGCCAGCAGATTGGTCTGGTCGGCGATGTCCTTCACCTGCTGGGTCATGCCGGTGATCGCGCGAGTGCTGTCGACGAACTCTTTCACCGAGCCGGCGATCTGGTTGACCGCCTCCTGCACGCGATTGATCTCGCCTATCATCGCCGTGACGCTCTGGTTGCCATGCTGGGTCTGCTGCAGGCTGGTCTCGGACAGCTTGCGCACATCCTCGGTATTCGCCGCCACCGAATTGATGCTCACGGTGATCTGCTCCACAGCCGCCGCCGTGGAAGCGGCCGCCTCGCTTTGCGCCTGCGAAGCCTCGGCGATTTGCGTAGAAGCGACGGACAGTTGCGCAGCGGTGGTGGATACCGTGGCCGCGCCGCCGACTACCTGGCGGATGATGTTGGCAAAGCCGTCGATCAGGGCATTAAACGCCGTGGCCGCCTCGCCGATCTCGTCCTTGCCATGTACTTTGGAGCGCTGGTTCAAGTCGCCGTCTGCCAACATCCTCACCATCGTGCCGCGCAAATCGCCCACCGAGCGGTTGACGCCGCGGATGATCGAGAATCCCAGCGCACCGCCCAAAGCCGCGCCCAGCAAAATCACGGCGATGGTAATATTGCGTGCCGTTGCATAGCGTGCTTGCGCCTCCGTATACGCATGCCTGGCGCCATCGAGCTGGAATTGCATCAGCTTCTGAATGCCCTCATCGACCGGTGCATAGAGCGGACGCATTTTTTCCACGATGATCTTTCTGGTCAACTCGATGTCCCTGGCGCGCAGTGCCGCAACAGACGGCTTCAGGGCTTCCGTCACAAAGATTTTTCTATCGGCAGCAAACTTGTCGGCCAGAGCTTTTTCCTCCGGCAACATCACACTGGCAAAGTGCGCCTCCCAAATCTTGTTGATTTCCGCGATGTTTTGTTCCACTTCAGCAGTGTTTTTCTCTATCACCTCCGGCACTGGGGTTACCAGGGCAACGGCTATGCGCAGCCGGTTTTGTTGCAGCAGCCTCTGAATGTCGGCGATCTGTCCCATCGGGACCGCGTTATTCTGGTACACGACATCCAGCGCTTCGTTGGCCTTGCTCATACCCATGATCCCAGACACACCGACCACCACTATCATCACCAGCAGCAAGGCCAGCAACATCATCAGGCGCGTGCCTATTTTCATATCGTTCAACATCATTATCTCCTCATTTCCAATACCACACTCTGAACATTCCCACTCCCCCGCTCACCCCGCCGGGGCTTGAGAGCAGCACCCATTTCCTGCCTGCTCCTGCACCTTGAACCGTCCCGCCATCTTGCTCAGATCTTCCGAAAGCTGTTGCATGGATTTCACTGCTGCTACGGCGCGCTCGATTACCTCGTTGCTCGTGCTCGCCATCGCGGCGATACGCTCCACGTTGCCGGCTATATGCTGGCTGGCGTCACGCCGGGTATTGATTGATCCTGCACCTGCTTGGCGCGGATGACGCGCAATTCTAAAACCTTATCCGATGCCGCCATCTTTATGACCATCAGGGCGCCACATGTTGCGTAATGACTAGCGCCACAAGCAACAAAAGCTGAATCGCCAACTGCAACCTGCTTTTCAAGGAAAGCTTGCTCCATCAGCTATTCGTCATCCCCCGCCTTTTGTAAAATAAATTTTATGTGGAACGTGCACCAACCTTGAGAAACTAGTGTGCACAGCTAGTCTAACGGCAGAAAATCGATTTTCTTTAGGGGAATAGAGAAATTATTACCGGCCAATTCCATGAATCGAATACGGCAAAGGGATTCGCGATGAACCGCAGTGCAACACCCTTACTCATAAGTCAGAAATATAGGCGACACTTGGATGTCCAAAGAATGACCGTACCAAGCTCGGATTATTTCTGATTGTGTTCAATTGTGAATCAACCTTTTCAGCCAATTTCTCCCCCGTTCTC
>Ga0315268_10009510_pt1 | contig 10081 bp, 7 predicted proteins | sample C1_top_MG_FD_204535 | JGI IMG/M metagenome (GOLD analysis project Ga0315268, IMG submission 204535) | Sediment microbial communities from Yellowstone Lake, YNP, Wyoming, USA - C1_top | ecosystem: Environmental > Aquatic > Freshwater > Lake > Sediment | place: USA: Wyoming | collected 2017-08-01 | reverse complement strand
TGGTTTGAGACATAGGCGGTTACGCCGCTGAACCAGGTGTGCCATCCGCTCCCGCTGGGGTAGGACCCGACGGGGACATTCTCGAAACCGTCGGAGAAGGGGAGGGCGACCGCGAACACTGCTCCCGCATACAATCCGATCCAGCCCAGCGATACCAATGCTACCCGCGCGACCCTACGGGTATCCATCGCCGTTGCCTCCTGTGGAGTTTTGGGCATTAGGGGAGGATACCCAAGACTCCGCCGGGTGGGGTTTTGCAGTAGGAACTACCGGCCGCAAGTCTTGCTCTAGCGGCAAAGCCCCATCAGTACCAATATTCCATGATCAGGCCAGCAATCTGCGTCGCCGTCGGTTCTTGCTTGGAACCGCGGGACTGTCGGGCGTGTTTGGAGAGGTGATGCGCGATGCAGCATTCAGGGATCGGGCGTAGAGAGGCCGGATGGGCCGCTTGGGGTTCCGCATGGGCAGCGAAGCAATGTGCCGGACGCGCTGCCGCACAAGTGGCCTGCGGCATGCAGGGCAATTCCGTTCTGGCGCAATGACGGAAGATGGCGCAACCAAAGGCGGTTGAGAAACTCCACGACTTCGGTCAGTGCCCGCTCTGCCGGCGCGTTGAGGGCCGGCGGGCCTTTGACCTGTTTCCGTGGTTAGCGGGCGTGGTCGTGATGACCATGCTGACGGCAATGATGATTCAGTGGCTGGTGCCGGGAAGCCCGCGCTGGTTGGATCCCTTTGTCACCTCGACGTATTGGCTGAGCGTGATCGGGTTCGGCGCCTGGGTGATGGTGCGCTGGCACAATACCTATTTCCGCTGGCGCACCGTGTCGGCAATGGCGATGCAGACCGTGATCGGCATGGTCCTGGCGGGGCCTTTCGCGCTTGCATGGGGGATCCCCGAAGTGGCTCGCAGGATTCATCTGACCTGGCCGCTTCACATGAGCGTACTGCTGCCAGGACGGTCGCCCACCGTTCTCGTTTACGGCATCATCATGTCACTTTTCATATGGCCGGTGGTGGCGCTCGTTCTGGGCAAACGCTACTGTTCGTGGTTCTGCTTCTGCGGGAACCTGGCGGAGACCGCAGGCGAGGGCTTCCGGACGATAGGCCCCAAAGGGCCTAGGGCCCAGAAACTGGATCGCACGTTCTATTTTGTCTTGGTTACCGCGGCCGTCGTTACGCTGGCCGCGTGGTTCAGGGTTTTCTGGCCTTTCAAGTGGTACCACTGGGTTGTCGGGTTCTTGTTGACCGATGTGGTGGGAATCGGCCTATACCCCCTTGTGGGGAATCGCCCGTGGTGCCGCTTCTTCTGCCCGCTGGCAGCGGCGCTGGGCGCGCTTTCGCAGCGCGGCAGGTTCGCGATCCACACCGACGATCAGCGCTGCATCGAGTGCGGGACCTGCAACCGTTACTGCGAGATGGGCATTGACATCCGCCTGCGGGCGCGTCAGGGGATACCACTGAAAGATGACCAGTGCGTGGGCTGTGGGGCCTGTATCGCTGTTTGTCCCCGTTATGCCCTGAGTTTCCTGCCGTTTCCTGGACCGGAGGCCGCAATGGCTGCGAAGAACGCGCGCCGGTTCAGGAGGCCGTTCGTGCGGCAGATGGCTACGCCTCGGCACAGAGAGAGGTAGAGGATGGCCGAGCCCTACGTAATAATCGGGAACGGCGTCGCAGGCGTCAACGCCGCGGAGGCGATCCGCCGGCTGGACCCTGATGCCCCGGTGATCATGCTGAGCGACCAGGAGTGCGAGTTCTACTCGCGTCCGTCCCTGTACTATTTCTTGCTGGGCCGCATTGAATTCGCGGACGTAGCCGCGCGCCCGCCGGACTTCTACCGGAGCAACCGTATTCAGTTGCGGTGCGCTACCGCTGTCGCCGCCGTCAATCCCCGCGACCGCGCCCTCACGCTCGCCGGCGGCGGGCAGTTGGGGTACCGCGGGCTGCTGCTTGCCACGGGTACGCGGGCGCGGACGCTGCCCTGGGCGCGCAGCGATGTGGAGGGGATGCTGTTTCTCAACACCCTGCAAGACACGGTTGAGATACAGCACGCGATGGGCGACGCCAGGGCTGCCGTTGTGGTCGGAGGGGGCCTGACCTCCATCGAGATCGTCGAATCGCTCGTGCACGGCGGGGTGGAGACGACGTTCATCATGCGCAACAACCGGTTTCTCGCGGACCAGTTGACTGCGGATGAAGCGGAGTTGATTCACGACAGGCTGCGACAGAGGGGCGTGGACCTGAGGACGGGGGAAGAAGTGGTCGAGATGCATGTGGAGGCGGGGCGCGTCGCCGGGGTTACCACGAAGAGCGGCGTCGCCATCGCCTGCCAGGTTGTTGGCCTCGCGGCCGGCATAGTGCCCAACCGGGAACTCGCTGAAGGTGCGGGCGCCGAGGTGGCGCAGGGCATCGTGGTGGATGACCGGATGATGACCACCCTTCCCGGCGTGTTCGCCGCAGGGGACTGCGCTCAGGTACGCGGGAACGACGGCTCGCCCGCGCGCGCGGAAATGCTGTGGTACGTTGCCGCGTGCATGGGCCGGGTGGCAGGTGCCAACATGGCGGGCGCCGAAGAGCGCTACCGCGCAACGCCCTGCCTCAACATCACCGAATTCGCCGGCATGGACTTCTGTGGAGTGGGCAGCATCACGCCGGATCAGGAGGGAGTCGAGACGATCCGCGCTCCCGAAACTGCGCGCGGCTCTGCGCGGCTCGCGTTGCGCGACGGTTGCATCGTGGGCGGGTGCTTTCTAGGCGATATCCGCCTGGGGGACATCACGCGCGCCCTGATCGCACGGGGCGCTCGCTGGGACGAATTGTCAGAAAATCATCCGCTGCGCGCGCGGTTCGAAGGATAGAACGACGAGGGCATTATGGAGGGAGGCGGCATGACCGAGGCCTATCCATCGTTTCCGGCGATCACGGCCTGTGGCCTCGACACGATGCAAGTGAACCTCGGCCGCTTGTGCAACCAGTCGTGCCGGCACTGCCATCTCGCAGCCGGCCCCGACCGCAAGGAATGCATGGAATGGAGTACGCAGCGCATCATCCTCTCCGTGCTGGAGCGCGATCATTTCAACACCTTGGATTTGACGGGCGGCAGCCCGGAACTCAACCCGACGTTCCGCGAGTTTGTTGCAGCCGCGGCCGGAATCGTGCCCCATATCAAGGTGCGCACCAACCTGACCGTCCTGAACAAGCCGGAGCAGTCCAACCTGCCGGAGTTCCTGGCCGAGCGCGGGGTCGAACTGGTTGCCAGCATGCCCTGCTACACGCGCGAAAATGTTGATGCCGTACGCGGCAACGGCGTTCACGAAAAGAGCGTCGCCGCTTTGCGCCGGTTGAACGCGATCGGCTACGGTGCCGCGGACGGGAGCCTGTTTCTCACCCTCGTGTACAATCCGAGAGGGCCTGCGCTGCCAGGCCCGCAGGCCGAACTGGAAGCCGCCTACCGGCGCGAGCTGGCAAAGGAACACGGGATCCAGTTCAACAGGCTGCTGACGATCGCCAACATGCCTATCGGGCGGTTCGGGGAACAGTTGCAGAAGTCCGGGCGCTTTGGGGAATACTTGGCCCTATTGGTTGACAACCACAATCCAGAAGCCCTTCCTCACGTAATGTGCCGGACGTTGATCAGCGTAGCATGGGACGGCCGGCTGTACGACTGCGATTTCAACCAGGCGCTGGACATGCGGCTCGCCGGCAGCCTGCCACAAGCCATCCGGGATTTCGATTACCCGGCGCTCGCCGAACGGCAGATTCAGACCGCAGTTCACTGCTATGGCTGCACCGCAGGCGCGGGTTCGGGCTGCATGGGTGCTCTTGTGGGATGAGGGTGCGCGGCAGTTGGCGGTGAGATGAGCAGCGGCGTAGGCCTGGTCATTTTCGCGCGAGACCCAAAGCCAGGTGAGGTGAAGGGCCGGCTGGCTGCCGATCTCGGGGAGGAGAGAGCTGCCGGCCTTTATCGTTGTTTCCTCGAGGACACCCTTCGAATCGCATCCGGTCTCGGCGGCCTGCGTATCTTCATCGCGTGGGCGGGCTCGCCGGCATCGAATGTGGCGTGGGCCGAACAGCTCTGCCCGGGGGCTGAATCGTTTCCCCAGCAGGGGAGTGATCTCGGGGAGCGCATGGCCGCCGCTGCCGCGCGTGCGCGGGAGCGCGGCTGCGATCGCGTAATCGTGATGGGATCTGACAGCCCCAGTCTGCCCCGTTCGCGCATCCTGTGGGCAGGCAAGGCTTTGGCCGGGGCCGACATCGTGCTTGGGCCTGCGCGCGATGGAGGCTATTATCTCGCCGCTGGACGTGGGTTCCCGCAGGCGCTCTTCACAGGGGTCGCCTGGGGGACATCTAACGCTTTGCAGCAGACCCGCGCCAACGCGGCGCAGCTGGGGTTGGCGGTGGACTTTCTCCCGGCCTGGTACGATATAGACACGCTGGATGATCTGCTCTTCCTGAAATCCCACCTGGAAGCGCTAGATGCGCGCGGCATCCCGGTCCCCTGCCTGGCCACGCGGGATGCTTTGCGGGCGGCGGAATCGCCCGCCGGCAATCCCAGGATCGGGGTGGTCGTCCCGGCGCTCAACGAGGAGGCTTCGATAGGCCGGGCACTTGCAGACATCCCGGCTGGGCTGGCGGCTGAGGTGGTTGTGGTGGACAACGGCAGCACCGACGGCACGCCTGCGGTCGCCCGCGCTCATGGAGCGCGCGTGGTGGTCGAGGAACAGCGCGGGTACGGCGCCGCGTGTCTGCGCGGGATCGTAGCCCTGGAGAAGCCGGATATCATCGTGTTCCTCGATGGGGATTACAGCGACCATCCCGACGAAATGGAGCGCGTGGTGGCTCCGATACTCGAAGGGCGCAGCGATCTCGTAATCGGCTCGCGCGTCAGGGGTATGCGCGAACCGGGCGCGCTTCCAGCTCATTCGGTCTTTGGCAGTTGGCTTTCCGGCCGGATGCTCCGCCTTTTCTACCGGCAGTCGGCAACAGACATCGGGCCGTTCCGCGCAATTCGCGCGGATGCATTGATGGAACTGGGGATGGCCGACCGCGCATTCGGGTGGACGATGGAGATGCAAGCAAAGGCTGCCCGCGCCAGACTGCGGGTGGTTGAGGTGCCGGTCAGTTACCGCCGCCGCATGGGAAAATCCAAGATCACCGGCACTGTAAAGGGTTCCGTGAAGGCAGGAATCGCCATTATCGGCATGGCTCTCAAGACGGCGCGCTGGCGGCCGGAGCAGTTCTCCTGAACCGCAGCGCCCGCCTGAAACCGTCGCCTGCCAGCACCAGATAAACAATCACATATGCCGCGGCTCTCACCAGTTCGAAGTATTGGGGCAATGACGACCGCGCATAGTATGTTACTGACACCAGTCCGGTGAACAGCACCCAGCCCGGCACGGGCCACAGGCAGAGAAATGGCACGGTCCAGGCCACATACCACGGCGTCACGGGCCCGCCGAGGAGCAGGGCGGCGGCGAACATGACGAACGTATTGCTCAGAATGCGAAGACCGTCCGGGTGCAGGCGTCGCCTAAGAAGCCAGACAGCGAGAGCGACCAACAGGACACCGACAGCATCCTTCGCCGCGACCAGGGGGCGAGCGGTAACTGGCGCCAGAGCACGTTCAAGCAAGAGGAGCAGGCCTGCATTTTCGCGCCAGCCCGCGACGTAAGCGGTCAGCCCGTTGAACAGCGACCACCCGGCGCCAAGGAACGGCGCTGCCAGCGCCGCACAAGTACCAGCGACCCATGGCAGGTAGCGCCAGCCGTAGCGCCTGACCAGGAATGGGAGCGCCAGCAGGGCGTAGCCCTTGCTCATGATGGAGAGGCCGAGCGCCACTGCGGACCACGCTATCGGCCGGTCCGAGCGGGAAGGCATCAATGCGAAGGCGAGGACCAGGAAGAAGATGCCTGCCGAGTCCACGTGTGCACCGCCAGCGAATTCGGTTATCACCAGCGGGTGCCAGGCATATGCCAGAAGCCATTCTTGCGGCTGCCCGGTGCGGATCAGCAGCCGCCATACGAGGAGCACTGTGGCAAAGTCAAACAGAGTAAATGCCAGGCGGAAGGTGCGCTCCCTGTCGCCTCCCAGTTGCCACAGACCTGCGAAAACTATCTCGGCTGCCGGCGGGTAGATTGTCGGAATCCGCTTGTAGTTGATTTGCCGCCACAAGTCATCGCGCAGGTGCCGCACGTGCCGATCAGCGGGGGCGTACTGATAGGGGTTGATCCCGCTGTTGATGACACGTCCGTCCCATATGTAGCGGTAGAAGTCGGTGGAAAGAGTGGGCGCATTGATCCAGACCACACCCCGCATGGCGGCAGCCAGGACGAGAATAACCACCAGGCAGGCAGCGCCCGGCACGCGGCGCGCACGTATGGCAGCCAGCGCGCCGAGGTAGGCCACGGTGGCAAGCGCTTGCCCGGCGATGAAGTGGGCGCCGCGAGGTCCTCCCGACGGTGTTTGCAGGCACCAGAGACCGGCCCCGATGGCGAGCCCCAACGCGCACAGGGCTGTCAGATTCAAGGCCGTGCTGCCGGTGCGGCTCTGAATCTCGACATCCGGCATGGCGGCAGAATGACATCGGCAGCTGAGGAAGTCAAGAGTCGGCAGTGGCTTGACATCGAATAAGGGGCTCTCCGTCAGGCCAACCGCGTCCGACGGAGAGCTGGGCTGCGACTGGTCCTTGGGAACTCAGATCTTCGGTTAAGTGTTGCGCCGTTTGGTTAGGTCGCAGGGCCGGTAAAGCGGGCCCAACGCAACCGAGGAGAGAGTGACCGTATGACCCATACCGGCCGCGCAGCATTGCTGGTGTGCGCATTGGTGGCCATATCACTTCTGGGCCCCGGGGCGGCGCACGGAGACCTTCCGCTTGGCTCCTCGCCGCCTGCTTTCGTAGGATCAGCCGGCGACTGGATCAACTCGCCGCCGCCCACCTGGGATCAACTCAAAGGCAAGGTAGTGATGGTGGACTTCTGGGAGTACACCTGTGTCAATTGCATCAGAACCTACCCTTACCTGAAAGCGTGGGACAAGAGATATGCTCCCTACGGCCTGGTGATCATCGGTATTCACCGGCCCGAATTCGACTTCGCGAAATCGAAGGAGAACGTCGCGGCTGCGGCCAGGCGAGCAGGGCTGAGATACCCGATTCTGAACGATCCCAAAGCCAGGAACTGGCGGGCTTACCACGAGCACTCGTGGCCGTCGAAATACATTTTCGATCAGTCCGGCCGCCTCGTGGATCAGCACGTGGGAGAAGGGGAGTATCGAGAGACGGAGTTGTTGATACAGAGGCTGCTGCACAAGGCCCGCCCGGGCGTCAAGTTCCCGCCCCCGCTCCCTCCGCAGCGGCCCGGTGATCGGCCCGGCGTGGTTTGCCGGGAAGAAACGCCGGAGCAATACGCGAACCCGCGTGCCAGTGAGGGGTCCGTTGCCAACCTGCCGGGAGGCTGGAGAATCAACGAGGTTGCCACTTTCACAGATCGCAAGCCCCACGTTGATGGCAAGATATTTGTCAGTGGCGTATTCATACCCAGGCGGCAGAGCCTACAGCACGGCCGGCAGACTAGCGACCTTCGAGACCATATCGCCCTGCGCTATCGCGCGACCGAGGTGAACGTTGTCGTGAATCGCCCGGGCGGCCGCGATTACAAGGTGTATGCTACCCTTGATGGTAAGGCGATACCAAGAAGTTATCGCGGCGATGACGTTCGCTATGATTCCAGGGGGAGTTATCTGGATGTCACGGCGGCGAGGATGTACAACGTAATCCGGGGTCCGTTTGGGGTCCACGAGTTAGTCCTCGCATCCGACTCGCCTGATTTCGACTTCTACAGTTACACCTTCAGCGGGTGTCCGCAGAAGTAGGCCGGTTGCCCGGTCGGCGGTGGTCGAGGGCAGGGACTCAAACCGAGAGTGCGGCTGGATAGAGCGGTTACATGTAGAGGTCGGCCAGCCGGCGGCTTCTCCGGTCAAGAGCGGTGAGGTCCTCGATCAAGTAGCGGTTGCCGTCGGCGTCGCGGATCACGATGCGATTGCGCCCCACGTACCATATGGATTCCGAGCGCGATACGACATCGAAAGCGCTCGAGCCGCGATCCGTTTCCACCTCCCAGCGCGCAACGCCCATCCGCTCGTCCACTCTAATGATGCGCTTGACGCGCGGGAGGAAGTAAGCCTGGTCGGCCTGGGCCAGTAGCAGGTCCCGCGACTCCCGGTCGAGCCGCCGCGGCTCCTTCAACAGGCCGAGTTCCTCTCCCTGTTCGTCGAAAAAGTAGAAAAACCGGTCGGGGCGAGTGATCGGGAACGCCGGCAATACGCGCACATTGAGGCGCTCGGCGCCGTCCGGGAGAGTGATCTTCAGCCGCCCCTGCTCGTCCAGGCGGGCCTTTACTCCGGCGGGGTCGAGTACCGGCACCTTGCGCACCGCGAAGGCGGCGGAATCGTCGCTAGATTTCGCCATTGGCATTTGCCTCCCCGAACTCGCCTCCCACGTCGCCGGCATCTTCGGTGGCGCTCTCCGGGACAGGCACGCCGTGCGCAGCCATCTGGGCTTGCGCCTCCACCAACCGCGCGTATCTTCCCGACTTCGCCATCAGTTCGTCGTGCGAGCCGACCTCCACTATTCCGCCTTCGTCCAATACCACTATGCGATGAGCATGGCGCAGGGTGGACAGCCGGTGGGCGATGGCATACGTGGTTCGGTTCGCTACAAGGCGCTGGATCGCGCTCTGGATCAGCATCTCCGTTTCGGTGTCGACCGAGGATGTCGCCTCGTCGAAGATCAGCAGCCGCGGGTTGTGCAGGATCGCGCGGGCGATCGAGATCCTCTGCCGTTCTCCGCCCGAGAGGCGCACGCCGCGCTCTCCCACCTGGCTGTCATAGGCGTCCGGGAGCGCCATGATGAATTCGTGCGCGTTAGCGGCCTTCGCTGCCGCTATGATCTCGCGCTCCGCAGCGTCCGGCCGCCCGTAGGCAATATTGTCGGCGATGCTGCCGTGGAACAGAAACGGTTCCTGCAGCACCATCCCAACCTGGCTGCGCCACGAGCGCAAGTCGTAATCCCGCAGGTCCTCGCCGTCAACGTAGATCGTGCCTCGGTCCGGGTCATAGAAACGGCAGAGAAGATTGATGATCGTCGTTTTCCCAACGCCGGTAGGGCCCACCAGGCCTATCATTTCTCCCGCGGCGACGTTCAGGTTGATGTCATTGAGAACCGGCGCGCCATCCTCGTAGCCGAACGACACGTGATCGAACTTGACCTCCCCCCTGACTCCTGCCGCCGGGAGCTGCTTGCCGGTCTGCTCCAGTTCGGTCTGGGTGTCGAGCACCTCGAACACGCGCTCGCCGGCGGTGGCCGCGAACTGGAATCGCTCGTACAGGCTGCTGATCTGCCCGATTGGGCCGTAGAGTTGCCAGAGGTAACTGGTGAACATGACGATCACGCCCACCGAGAGGCCATGCGGCGCGAGGCCCAGACGGGCGCCGAAGTACCAGACCAGCAGGTAGCCGAGCGCGGTGATGAGAGCGATCGTCGCCATGAAGCCACTGCGCAGCCGGGCGGCGCTGATGCTCGTCTGGGTATAACCTTCATTGCGCAGGTCGAATCTCTCCGTCTCGCGGTCCTCCTGCGCGAAGGCCTTAACGACGCGCACCCCCGGGATGGCGTCGGCCAGGACCGCCTGCATTCCTCCCATCCGCCTGCGCGCGCTGCGGTAGTAGCGCCGCACGCGCTGCCTGATGATGGTCGTGGTCAGCACGATCAGCGGAATGGGCGCCAGCGCGAGCAGCGCCAGAAGCGGCTGATATACAAAGAGGATGATCATGATGATGACAACCGTGAACGACTGGACCACGATTTCCTGCAGGTAGTCGGCGACGAAATCCTGGATGTGGCCTGTATCGTGAGTCAGGCGGGACATCAACTGGCCGGTTTGCCGCCGCTCGTAGAACCCCACGGCCAGTTGGTGGAGATGCCTGTAGGTCATGGACCTCACATCCGCTACCACCCGCTGCCCCAGCCAGGCAAGCAGATAGGATCGCGCATAGGTGAGGACAGAACGCATGACATAGACGACTGCAA
>Ga0315268_10009509_pt1 | contig 10081 bp, 9 predicted proteins | sample C1_top_MG_FD_204535 | JGI IMG/M metagenome (GOLD analysis project Ga0315268, IMG submission 204535) | Sediment microbial communities from Yellowstone Lake, YNP, Wyoming, USA - C1_top | ecosystem: Environmental > Aquatic > Freshwater > Lake > Sediment | place: USA: Wyoming | collected 2017-08-01 | reverse complement strand
AAAGAAAAGGCGGTGGCCAAAGGAATCGAGGAGTTAAAAGAAGTTTTAACTAACGAAGGGGAAAAAATTGTTGATATTCACGGAAGAGCCAAACATTTATATAGTTTGTATTTAAAACTCTTGCGCCATCACATGAATTTGGCGCGCATATACGACTTGGTAGCCCTGCGAATCATCGTGCCAGAAGTGGCTAATTGCTACGAAACCCTGGGGATTATCCATAAACATTACAAGCCGCTTATCGGCCGGATTAAAGATTACATCTCCCTGCCCAAGCCTAACGGCTACCGCAGTCTCCACACTACAATTTTTGGCCCCCAAAAAGAAATTATCGAAGTGCAGATAAGAACGCCCCAAATGCACTACGAGGCGGAATTTGGTATTGCCGCCCACTGGATTTATACTGAAAACAGGGGTTTTTACAGCTATTTTTTACCCAAAAACCAACCGGTTAAACACATCAATTTAAAAGAAATTGAATGGGTGAAACAACTCCAAAAATGGCATACTGAGATTGGCGGAGATTCTAAGGAATTTTTTCAATCGCTTAAAATTGATTTTTTTCAGGACCGGATATTTGCTTTTACCCCCAAAGGGGACGTGATTAATTTGCCGGAAGGCGCCACACCCGTTGATTTTGCCTACCTTGTGCATACGGAGGTTGGCAATTCTTGCATCGGGTGTAAAATCAACGGGCGTAAAGTTCCTTTGGATTATAAAATCCGCAACGGTGAGGTAGTGGAGATCGTAACGAACCGATCAAAAAGAAACCCCGACCGCAACTGGTTGGATTTTGTAAAAACCAGCCAGGCTCGGGGAAAGATTAGGCATTGGCTCCGCAAAACCAGCCGAAGCGGGCTTCACAAAAGTAATAAAAAATAACTATGGCATATAATTTAGTTCAGCGAAGAACTGAATTTTTTATTTTTTTTCAAACAACTAGATGGTTACAAAACTGGATCATAAAACTCTTTCCGAAAAGTTTTTTCTTGCGGCGCATGGCACCACAGGCAGAAAAAACTTCTCAGAAAGAGTTTTGTAACTATCTAAATAAGTCATTAGCTAAGCAAAAATGATTTTTTTTCGCCGAAGGAAAAAAAGACTAGGTGCGGCTAAACCGGCGAGGATATCTCGGCGGCCTGCGCCTGCGTGGAAATCCTTTCAACCAGCCGCAAGGAGTTTTTCTCGAAGAACTGCAGAAAAAAGCCGCTTTTACCACGCCCGCAAACCCTTGATTAACATAAGGACGCCCCAGTTGGTTATTTCCGAATTGCGGCTTATCGCTCTTAAAATAACTTACAATCTTTTGTTTATTCTCTTGGCGGCCGGCTTGGTTTATCTGCTGTTTTTCTCTGAATGGTTCCAAGTAAGCAGTGTTCTGGTGGAAGGCAACAAGACCACCGACACTAAACTTATTTTAAGCGTAATCGAGCCCTATCTGCATAAAAAAAGTTTTTTGGTTTTTCCTTCCAACAACTTTTTCTTCGTTCCTGCCTCGCGGATTGGAAAGGAAATAATTGACAGCTTTAAGCGGGTGAGCAAGGCAGACGTGAAGCGAACCTTTCCCAACACAATTGTCGTCCAGGTGGAAGAGAAAAAAGCAGTACTGCTTTTTTGCGGCAACCAAGGATGCAACTGGGTGGACGAAGAAGGAGTCACCTACAATAAAAGTTCTTACTCGGAGGCCTTGGCAGATTCGAGCGAAGTGGTGATTGTTCAGGATAGTTCCAACACCGATTTGCCGATTGGCCAACTGGCCACCGATCCGGCCAATGTAGATTTTGCTAACAGATTATGGCATTTATTTCCTGATAAAATCGGAGTTGAGCTGGAACGACTTATCACGCCGCTGCCCCAAGCCCAAGAAATTCGGGCCCAGACGAAAGAAGGTTGGATAGTATATTTTGACATGACTCTGGATTTGGATAACAGCCTGGCTTTGCTAAACAAGGTGGTGAATCAGGAAATTAAAGAAAAAGAAGGCAGTACAGTTTGCCTTGATTACATCGACTTGCGCATTACAGACAGGGTTTTTTATAAAATGAAAGATAATTGCTCGGGACAGGGCGGGGAACAGCCGGCGGAAAATATCAGCAATAATAATGATAATCAGCAGGTGGACCAAGGCGGCGCGCAAGAGGTGAAGCCGGATACCAGCGGCACCCAGCCAAAGCCGGCGGATAAGAAAAAAACCAAGAAGAAAAAGAAGAAGAGCTAAGTGAATCTAGAATCTGGAAGCTGGAATCTGGAATAATACCCAATTTCTAGGTGCTCCCTAATCAAAATTCTAAATTCCAAATTCAATATTCAAATGCATTCACTTGATATAAACATATTTTTTCGCTTCTATTAAAGTAGGTTTTTCAGGGCTCAATAAATAAATTTATCCAATGCACCTATGAAAAAATCTGAAATTCTATTCAATGCTTTTTTGGTTCCCTTGGATTACGCGGTAATTGTCCTGGCTACCGTGGCAGTTTATTATTTGCGATTTTTTAATCCCATTCTGGAGAATTATCCGCTGCTTTACCAACTTAAGATTGGGAGATATTTTGAAATTACCTTAATTGCCGCTTTGGTAGTAATTGCGGTCTACGCGATTGAGGGTCTTTATTCAATGAAAGTAACCCGTAGTACGCTTAAGGAAATCTTAAAAATATTTACTGCCACCTCGGCAGCGCTGATGGTTTTTATCGTGGCGGTCTTCCTTGACCGCTATTTGTTTTCTTCGCGGTTTATTCTCCTCGGCAGCTGGGTATTGATAATTATTTTTGTTTCTGCCGAAAGATTAGTGGCGCGATTTTTACAGCGCCGGATTGCCAAGTGGCGGGGATCTGACGGACTGCACCGGATTATGTTGGTTGGGTCAAATGAAATTGTCGACAAGATTACCCATTATTTTAAGTGCCACCCCGGTATGCCCTACAAAGTAGTGGGAAAATTGAAGGAAATTACCAAGGAAGATTTGATCCAGTATAAAAACAGAGTGGATGAAGTGATTCAATGTGATCCCTCTTTGCCAGCTTCGCAGGTGAATCTTCTCGCCCGATATTGCGAATTGAATCGGATCGATTTCAAATATGTGCCGAATTTATTCGCCGCCCGGGCGACCAACATTGAAATTCGCAGCATTGCCGGATTCCCGGTGGTGGAAATTAAGCGGACCCCGCTGGACGGGTGGGGAAGGGTGATTAAGCGGCTGTTTGACTTGGTGGTTTCTTCTTTACTATTAATAATCCTCTCCCCGCTGTTTTTGTATTTAGCCATTCGGATAAAAACGGACAGTGAGGGGCCGGTTTTTGTCCGGCTCAAAAGAGTGTCTCAGGGGAAACTATTTAAGATATATAAATTTCGTTCGATGGTGAAGAATGCCCAAGAGTTAAAAAAGCAGTTGCTGAAATTGAATGAACGCAAAGACGGGCCGCTGTTTAAGATGAAAAATGATCCGAGAATTACCAAGTTTGGGAAATTTTTGCGCCGCACCCGGCTGGATGAATTTGCCCAGCTAATTAATGTTTTTAAAGGGGAGATTAGTTTGGTGGGCCCCCGCCCCCACGAGCCGGAAGAGGTCCAGAATTATAAATCCCATCACCGCAAAGTGATGGCGGTGAAATCGGGCATCACCGGGATGGCCCAAGTTTCCGGCAGTTCTAATTTGAGCTTCGAAGACGAAGTGGGTTTGGACACTTATTACATTGAAAACTGGTCAATCATGTTGGACTTTGTGATACTCTTCAAAACTTTTCTCATCTTCTTCACCCGCGACAAAAACGCCTGCTAATTTGCTTGCCTGAGCCAATAAAACGGGATAGAATATAGCTATAAAGAATATTCTAAATTTGTCAAAATGGCACGCGAAATAACAAAAAAATTCGCCCCTCTTTTTTGGTTTCTGGACTATAAAAAATTAGACCCCGAAAAAGATAAACATTTAATTATCCATCAGGTTCTTTCCTATGGAACGATGGATGATATGAGGGAATTGTTTAGGGTATATGGGTTTAAAACTGTAAAAAAAGAATTTAAGAAACCGAAAAGAGGTCTGTACCAGCCAAACATTTTAGCTTTCTGTCAATATATTTTGAAAATTAAAAAATTAGACGAGAAAAAATACCTAAAGAATGTCTATGCGTCTACATCCAGAATCGTTTGATCCAGATAGGAAAATTATTTTTGAGAAACTTGTCAAGTTTAGGAATTTTGGATATTTGGCTGGAGGAACCGCCCTAGCTCTTCAAATTGGCCATCGAGTCTCTTATGATTTTGATATTTTTTGCGGAAAAGAAATCGGAAACACAATAATCTGCAAAGCAAAAAAAGAATTTTCTATCAAAGAAACCCTGATCAACAGCAAGGAAGAATTTACTTTTGTAGACAAAGCTGGAGTTAAAATTTCTTTTATTTACTATCCTTTCGATTTGAACAATTTTGTTGTTAAGACCCCAAATAATATTGGAATTCTATCAATAAAAGGCGTTGCTCTTGCAAAATCCTATGCGCTTAACCGCCGCGCCAGCTGGCGGGATTATATTGATTTGTATTTTGTGTTAAAAAATAAAAAAGCCAGCTTGAAGGGAATAATTAAAAAATCAGAAAAAGTATATGGAGAAATTTTTGCCGAAAAGCTTTTTTTAACCCAACTGGTTTACACAAAAGACATTGACAAAAGGGAAGTCGCGGAAACAAAATTTCTTAAAGAAAAAGTCACCCTTAGAGAGGTTGAAAAATATTTTCAAAGAGAAGTTGATAAGTACCTGTCTTTAAAACGCGACAAAAACGCGTGTAAAAAAATTTAAAAAACTTGAAATAAAAATTATGGAAAAAATGAGAAAAGACAATTTAAATAAAACAATAGAAACAAAATTTGTTTATAACTTTGATGTACTAGAGCAAGGGTTATATCTCATTGAAATTATCGCGAGCGCCCGGAGCTGGTGGCAGAATTTAATTGGTTTTAATTCGTTTTTTAACGATGATGACCTGGCCGTAAAAATAGATAACGTTGAATTTCCGAAACTGAACAACAGAAGAGGCCTTTTTGACGGCGAAGCCGCCTGGAACGGTAATAATCTGAAAGGGCTTAGTAAAACAGATGTTATCATTGTTAATCTTTCAAAAGGAAACCACGCCTTGAATTTTTTAGCCGACCAAAGTCCAATTGTGAAAAGCGTTAATATTTTCAAAAATGAAAAAGAAAAGGTTACTTACGCTCCCACAGAAAACAATCCATCCCAAGGCGGCAACCGAAGACAATGGATGACAATTGTTTTAGCCAACTTGTCCCTGAAAAATATCAGCATAAAAGCTACTGCCACCAAGAAAGAATTTGATGACGAAGACATTAAAATTATTATTGACGGGAAGATAAAAACAAACAACGACACAAAATGGCACAAAAACTGGTACTGGTGTGGGCGAATTTTGAGAGGCCAGGAAAAAGATTTTAGCCAAGACTTAAATTTTCCTAAGGGATTGCATTATATCGAACTTTGGGCAGATAAAACGCCAGAAATAAAGAATTTAATGATCAACTTAGGGAAAGACGATCAGAAACCAGAAGAGAAAAACCCGGAATACATAATTAAACAAGTCCAAGATCTTTATAGAGAAATCGGTCAGGAGATTGAATTTAGCAAGGTTCCCAGCCCGTTGGAAGTGTTTAATAAGTATGATAAAGAAACAGGGGTAGCAAGCAATGAATTTAGCATTGAGCCAGCCATTCTGAAAGCAACTATTGCTCAGGAAAGTAGTTTTGGGAACGTCATAGGCCATGACTATAGGTATATTGGAGAAAGCGGGCTGATGGGACTAGAAAAAAAGAACTCCATAGCACAGCTGGCAAAACTCGGATACACCTTTAATTATAATGGGGTCCAGGATGTGATTAGGGCTTCCGCCGCTTATTACAAGTGGTTAATTAGTATTGAGCTGGGAATATTCAAAGATACACGCAATCCGTTAAAATTGTATACCCAATACAGCAAAGACTTAAAAGCCAGAAACACTAAAGCACCTGGGATTAAGGAATTCTTGTATTACTACTTTTATTATAAGCAATAGTAGAGAATGTGTGCATAATTAATAAAACAAAAAATGGATAATGTTTTGTTCTACGAATTAATCTATAAAACATTAAAAACAGTATTACGTTTTCCTGTTGCCATCGCTAGTTTTGTTGGTTCGCTTTTCGTAATAGTATATCTTGCTGGCCATGATATTACTTTTGAGGAAAATTTTAGTGTGAATATCCTAGAAAAAATCTTGCCTTTTCTAGTTATTGGGTTTTTCTTAATATTGGCAATTGACATTTATTCTGAGGGGCAAAAAATTAACAGCATTTATCTTACAGTTCCCACGATTATAATCTTATTATTTTATTTTCTTTACCTGTCGGTAAACACTTATGGTTATAAAGGCAACCAAGTCGCCCAAATTTTATTGTTACTTTTATTTTCTGCTGTTTTAGTGATAATCGCGCCATTTTTAAGGAAAAGAGGGAGGTGGAATGTCTTTTGGCACTATAACAAAAAGTTAGTCGTTAGATTTATCTGGGCAGCACTTTTAACACTTGTTTTGTATATAGGATTAGTTTTATGTTTGCAACTCGCAGTAAGCTTTGTAAATCCTCAATTCGATACCTACCTCTTCGACATAGAAGAAGATAATTTTTGGAAAGTGATGTCCTTGGTCGTAACGATAGGACTATTATATTTATTATCGGGAATACCTAAGAATTTCAAACTGCCTGACAAGACGAATAAATAGATCAAGCAGCATCATTGAAATTATAAAACTTTTCTCATCTTCTTCACCCGCGACAAAAACGCGTGCTAGGAACTAGGAGGGGGAGGTTATTTTTTTCAGCAACTTGACTTGCTGTTTTTTTATGGTATTCTTAATTTAAGAAATTTTTAAATTAAGAAAATGTTAAAATCAAAGGAAAATTTAAAGGAAAAAGAGCTGGTCAAGATCAGGGAAAACTTTCAGGTAACTATTCCTTATAATCTCCGCCGTTTGATGAAACTTAAAGTGGGGGATTACCTTGAAGTAAATATTAAAAATAATTATTTGACCGCAAAGCCGGTAAAATTTTTCACTGTATTCAATAAAAAGTAATGAAGAATTTTTGATCACTTTGTTTTCCATTGGGAAGGAAAAATTTGCATCCTCCGCCGAATCGGCACCCACGGCATTCTCAAGAAACCTTAAATCCTTCCCCTCCTTACGAAGGAGAAGACTTAAGGGGAGGTTTATTTTTCTTTGGAATCTGCCAAAGATATTGTGAAAAACATAAAGTGGTACTAGAAGTAAGAGTTAACCAGCTCGTTAACAATTTAACAGTCTTGCTTCGCAAGCAAAAAGTATAGAAAACTCAAAAAGAGGACAGAACAATGGTACCAGCACCCAGTTATCCAATCGTTCCGTACATTTTAATGGAAGAAACGTTCTTGAAATACGGCGACTTTCTTGCACTTTATGCGTTTACTGCTGATCTGAAAAAGGGCATTTCGGGAACAATCACTGAAAGAGCCCAAGACATCAGAAAGGAAATCGAAAAAGCGGCAAGAGAAATCGTCACCGGCCAAGCAATTTCAACCTACATTCTTTCGCAAAAATCAGTCGAGTTACAAGATTCCCTTGATAGGAGACTAGGAGACTTGAACCGTACCCTGTTTGATATCAGGGATGGAATTAACCATCTTGAGTCGACAGTTTCCTATGGCCTAGAGAAAGTTGAAAATGGTATAGCATCATTACATTCAGACTTCAACATTTCCATGGGGCAAATGTTGGCAGCTTTTGAGCTCCAGCGAAAAGAGATCAAGGCAGGGCTGGATCAGATTATATCAATTTTGAAAAGTCCCAATAGAACTGAAGCCGAGGAACATTTCAGAAACGGTACTGATTGCTACAACAAGGGAACTCAATTTCCTCAAAAAGACTTTTGGTTTGACGATGCTCTGAATGAGCTTATTCAGTCGACAAAGATTTACAAATGGAATTCGTTAGCTCATTTCCTTCTCGGGCAAATTTACCATTGCAATAAGAGCCACCAGGACTTTGAAAAGGCCCTGGAGCACTTCCTTATGTGTTATGAATTTGCCGAACCCGACAAAGAACAGCATGAAATAGCTGCACAGGGATGTTTTTACGCAGGTTGGTTATACGTAATTGCTCGAAAAGACATTCCAAAAGCTATTGAGCTTACCAAAAAAGCTCTTAAGTTTAACCCGAACATAAGTATGGCTTACTATCACTTGGCAAAGTTCTACGCTGTACTTAATGAGCAAGATACTTCCCTCCGTCATCTCCAAAAAGCAATAACTTATGACGAAAGATATCTCCAAAAAGCAGCCAGTGATTCTGACTTCAGATCGATAGCGGATAGTATAGAAGAACTCGAAGCGAAACTGCCTGATCCAGACAGGTTGGACATGCCAGGACTTGATCTGCGTGGGGCAGAGCTCAAAAGGAGCAGTCTTATTGGTGCAAACCTAAGCGGATCGGATATGAGCGGTTTAGATCTTAGCAAAAAAAACCTTACAGGAGCAAACCTCAGTAGAGCAAATTTAAGCAATGCAAACTTGAGTGAGGCAAAGCTAAATAATGCCGATCTCAGAAGAGCCAAGCTTGACGGGTTAAATATCATTGGAGCAACTCTTAGGGGAGTTGATCTAAGTGATACAGAAATCAACTCGCTAGACCTTACTAGAACAGACATGAGTGGAGCGTGTCTAAGGGGGGCTAAGCTTATAAAAGTTATTCTAAGCAAGGTAAATATAAGTGAAGTTAACTTTACTGGAGTAAGGGTCGATGAAAATACTTTAAGCACAATGAATTTAAGCGAGGCCAAGCTCCACGGAGTAGATCTCAGCGGGCAGAATTTAGAAGGATTTGATTTTGTTGGAGTGGATCTTAGCGAAGCAAATCTTAAGGGAACGATTCTTAACGGAGTTAATCTTAGTAAGGCAGATTTGAGCGGAGCTGATCTTAGCGGAGCATCTCTCAACGAAGCTAAGCTGAATGGGGCAAATCTTACTGGAGCAAAGCTTGTTGGAACATTTCTTAATGGTAGTGATCTCCGCAAAACAATACTTGGCGAAATGGATTTCTGTGGAACAATTCTCACTGGGTCAAATCTTAGTGGATTGAACCTGAGTGAAGCAAATTTTGAAGGAGCAGATCTCTCATATGCTATTCTTACCAGAGTGATTCTTCGAGGAAACGATCTCCGCAAAACGAATCTTTCTTGGGCAGATCTAAGCGAGGCAGATCTAAGTGGGGCAAATCTGGAAGGAAGTAAAAACCTGAAAAAGTTCAGTAAGGCAAAGCTTATTGAGGCGAATCTTAGTGACGCCGAATTTATAAGAGCTGATCTTCAATATGCAGACTTAAACGGTGCATGTATTGAACACACAGATTTCGATAAAGCAAATCTAACGGGGGCTAATATTAGGACAACAAGGACGAAATTTGTAAATTTCCACGATGCTAACCTTAGCGGCGCTGATCTCAGAGAAGCGAATCTTGAAGTACACCTTGGAGGAACAGATCTGCGTGGAGCAAAACTTCAGGGCGCAAGCCTTAAAGGCGCGTGGCTCAGAGGGGCAATGATAAACCATGCGGATCTTGTCGGGGTAGATTTAAACGGCGTAGATCTTAAAGAAGCTTATTTATATCCCGTAAAAAGAAAAAGCAGATGGTAGGTATCTGAGTAGAATTTTACGGGAAAGGAAACTCAACACATAAAAACAAGGCACTATCATAAATAGTTGCCTTTTTTCTTTGATTAGGCAAACTACTCACGATAGAAATACTTGCTTGACCAAAAATATTCAGGAAAACTAATAATTGTATCTTTACTTCGACTTAATGTTTCCTTTATCTTCCTTTTAATTCTATAACTACGTCGCGGAATGCATCTATATCCTTGTTATTAATCAGCTTCAATTCTTCGATAATCTTTTTATCATCCATTTTTGATATATCAGCAATGAGATCCCTGGTTTTATCAGAAATATCTTGTTTTATATCATTTAAGACCTTTGGATTTGTTTTTACGTAATTCCAGTCAACAGAA
>Ga0315268_10009508_pt1 | contig 10081 bp, 9 predicted proteins | sample C1_top_MG_FD_204535 | JGI IMG/M metagenome (GOLD analysis project Ga0315268, IMG submission 204535) | Sediment microbial communities from Yellowstone Lake, YNP, Wyoming, USA - C1_top | ecosystem: Environmental > Aquatic > Freshwater > Lake > Sediment | place: USA: Wyoming | collected 2017-08-01 | reverse complement strand
GTGGCACCCCCTGCTACGAGCATGCTGGGCGTTTTCCTGGTCATGCATGCCTTTTCAGCCGGCTGCACAGCCCTGACCGGGGTGGAAGCTATCAGCAACGGGGTGACCGCCTTCCAACCCCCGGCCTGGCTGAACGCCCGCAAGACGCTGGTCATCATGGCGTTCCTGATGGGTTTCCTCTTTTTGGGGAGCATGGGGCTGACGCAGTTCTTCGGGGTGGTGGCGGGACCGAACGAGACCATCCTGTCCGCCCTGGCGCACCGTCTGACCGGTGGCGGGGTGTTCTACTACCTGGTGCAATTCACCACCCTGGCGGTGCTGGCGGTGGCTGCCAACACCAGTTTTGCCGGTTTCCCGCGCGTCTCCGCCATCCTGGCAGGGGACAGGTTCATGCCCCGCCAGCTCTACAACCTGGGTGACCGGTTGGTCTTCCACAACGGCATCCTGCTGCTCTCAGGTCTGACGGCAGCCTTGATCATCCTCTTTAAAGGGGATTCACATGCCCTCATCCCGCTCTTCGCCGTAGGCGCTTTCTCCGCCTTCACGCTCTCGCAGGCGGGCATGGTGGTGCACTGGTTCCGCCTGAAGGAGCCGGGCTGGCAGCTTAAAGCCTTCATCAACGGGCTGGGCGCTTTCGTCACCGGCGCCACCGTGCTCATCATCGGCATCAGCAAGTTCCGGGAGGGCGCCTGGATCTCGGTGCTGGTCATCCCGGGCTTTGTGTTGCTCTTCCTGCGCATCCGCAAGCACTACGAGGGGGTTTCCGCCCAGCTCTCCATGCACGGGCTGCCGCCTTCGCTGCGTAATTTTCCCCGCCCGCGCGTGGTCATCCCCGTTTCGGGCATTCACCGCGGCATGGTGGACGCGGTCAACTTTGCCCGCTCGATCTCGGAGCGGGTCACGGCGGTCTATGTCAATGTCAACCCCGGAAGCGGGGAGGAAGGGCTACGCCGGGACTGGGACTGCTGGTTCCCGGATGTGAATTTCGTGATCGTGCCCTCCCCCTTCCGCTCGCTGGTGGAACCGCTGCTGACCTTCCTGGATAAGACCGATGAGGAGAATAACGATGGCATGCAGGCGGTGCTGATCCTGCCGGAGCTGATCCCGGCCTCCAGCCTGCAGGAGATCCTGCACAACCAGTCTGCCGACGAGATCAAAAAAGCGCTGCTCTACCAGCGGCGCACGTCTGGCTTGCAGCGCATCATCATTGATGTGCCCTACCACCTAAAGGACTGAACGGTCTTCCCCCCGGGCGATCTCTTCCGCCATCTCCAGGTCCGCCGGGGTGTTGACGTTCATGAAGATGCGTCCGTGCGGGTCGAAGCGGGTCACGTCTTCGGTGGGCAGGGTTTGAACCTTTACCTCCGGGAACCAGGAGATCAGCTTCCACTCATTCGCCTGCACAGCGGTTTGGACGGCGGGCAGGCACGACGCGCGGCGGAAAACGGCGTGCATAGGTTCGAGCCCCTCCGCGCTGGTCGGGATGACCACATCCACGGCTTTCTCAACGATCAGGCTGTACTCGTATGCGAACAATTCCCGACTGGCAAAGGGCATGTCACAGGCCACCACCGCCACGAACGGATGGGAGGCCGCCTGCAAAGCGGTGTATAGTCCCCCCAGGGCTCCGCGCCCGGGCACCACGTCGGCAAAGAGCGGTACTCCCAGGAATTTGTAATCTGCCGGGCGGTTGGTGGTGACGATCACCTCGTCCGCCAGCGGAGCCAGGCGTTCGATGACCCGCAGGATGAGGGCGCGGTGCAGGAAGGGCAGCAAGCCCTTGTCCGATCCCATGCGGCGGGATTCCCCGCCTGCCTGTACAGCCAGTGTGAGCATGGGTGTATTATATATGAAAATGCGAGCAGGTTGTCATCGCGAGCGAACGGAAGTAAGCGTGGAGTTAGTGTCACTCCCCTTCCCCCTACGGGAGCCTTCGGCGGGTGACGATGTGCGAGCGTAGCGTGGCAGTCTCAGATTGGTTTGAGAGAGATCGCTTCCCCGATAAAACTGCACGGTAAGGCAGTGTATACCAGGGACTGTGTCCCCGATAAGGCTGCACGATAAGACACGATAAACCAGTGTATTTACACGATAAACCAGTGTATTTACAGTGTGTATACCAGGGGCGGTGTCCCCGAAGAGGCTGGGAGCTAATCTTCGCAAAAACCGGGAGACACTTCGGTCGCAAAACAATTACGCTCCCTCAGTGTGACAAGATTAACATAATGACAGGAGAATTAGCAATGACCGGGATCACGGGTGTGCTGGATGGACTGACACGGGAAGCCGACCTGGTCCAAACGCTGGACGAGGGGGCTGTGCGTTGCCTGGCGTGTGCCCAACGCTGCCTGGTGCGCCCGGGGAAGCGCGGCATCTGCCGGGTGCGCTTCAACCGGGACGGCAAACTGTACGCCCCGTGGGGCTACGTGGCAGGCTTGCAGGCTGACCCGGTGGAGAAGAAGCCGTTCTATCACTTCCTGCCGGGCTCGATCGCCCTCACCTTCGGGATGCTGGGCTGCAACTTCCACTGCGGTTACTGCCAGAACTGGCTGACCTCCCAGGCGGTGCGTGACCCGGACTGCGACCAGGCGGTTTACCACATCCGCAAGATCTCCCCGGCGCAGATCGTGGACTACGGCAGGAGCCTGGGAGCGCAGGTGCTGGCTTCTTCATATAATGAGCCGCTCATCACCAGCGAGTGGGCGGTGGCTGTCTTTAAGGAGGCGGTGCAAGCTGGCATGAAATGCGTGATGGTCTCGAACGGGTATGCCACACCTGAAGCGCTGGAGTACCTGCGCCCGTGGCTATCCGGCTACAAGATCGACCTGAAGTCCATGCAGGATAAAAACTACCGCAGCCTGGGGGGTGTGCTGAAGAACGTGCTGGACAGCATCCAGCATGCCCACGAGCTGGGTCTGTGGGTGGAGGTGGTCACCCTGCTGGTGCCGGGCTTCAATGACAGCAACAGCGAGCTGTGGGAGATGGCGGGTTACATCAAGAGCGTCTCGCCCGGCATCCCCTGGCATATCACCGCCTTCCACCAGGATTACCACATGCTGGCGGCGGACAACACGCCAGCATCCAGCCTGCTGCGGGCGGCGGAGATCGGCTGTGAAGCCGGGCTGCATTATGTGTATGCCGGCAACCTGCCCGGGCGGGTGGACGAATACGAGACCACCTTCTGTCACAACTGCCGGGCGGCGCTCATCAAGCGGCAGGGATTCCATATGCTGGAGAACAATATCACACCCCGGGGCACCTGTCCCAAATGCGGGGCAGAGGCAGCCGGGGTGTGGGGGTAAAGAGGAGAAAACGATGCAACATTTCCCTGTGATAAAGTTTATTGGCTTACACTGTTCCGTCATCCTGCTGATCTCCGCCTGCAGCCCGTCCACTCCCAACTCAGAGGAGACGGGAGTGGTTGAAGATGGAACGATCTCCCGGGTCACACCGACAACGGAGACCGCAGCAGATCCCCAATCAATCGGGTCTGCCACAGCGATGGATGGTTGGTGGAAACCTGAGGCAGGGACGAGCTGGCAGTGGCAATTGGACCAGCCCATCGATCCGTCTTTTAATGTGGGGATGTACGATATCGATCTGTTTGAAAACGAACCCGGTGTGGTGGAGAAATTGCATTCCCAGGGTCGCAAGGTTATCTGTTACATCAGTGTTGGAAGTTGGGAGGAGTGGCGGGCGGATGCCGGTCAGTTCCCGAAGTCCGTGATCGGAAAGGATTACAACGGATGGCAGGGCGAGAAGTGGCTGGACATCCGGCAGATCGACCTGCTGGCACCCATCCTGCGTGCCCGTTTCGATGAGTGCAAAGCCAAAGGCTTCGATGGGATCGAGCCGGATAATATAGATGGTTACACCAATGACACAGGATTTCCGCTCACCTATGAAGACCAACTGGCTTTCAATACCTGGCTAGCGAAAGAAGCTCGCAGCCGGGGTCTATCCATCGGCTTAAAAAATGATGCTGACCAGGTGGCTGACCTGCTGCCCTATTTTGACTGGGCGTTGACCGAAGACTGCTTTTCGGAAGGCTGGTGCGAACAAATGCAGCCCTTTATAAAAGCAGGCAAGCCGGTTTTCGCAGCCGAATATACCGACACGAGCATCACGCTTGAGGACTTTTGCCCACAAGCCAAAGCCTGGAAATTCAGCGGCATCCTCAAGAATCGCGACCTGGATGCTTTTATGGAATCCTGCCGTTAGATTTATCACAGGAAAATAACCTCACAGACTTGCCTATCTTGCTTGAGGGTGAGGGATGAGGAAACAATCACCGATCCCTTGTGTATAGTATCATTTTGTGATATCATTTATTCGTGGAAAGCAAACACCGCAAAAATTTAATTACCCTCTTTGAGAAACCAGAGCGGGCCAACATACCCTTGAAAGATGTTGAAGCCTTGTTCACCTCTTTAAGCGCAGAGATCTCAGAAGGTAACGGTTCGCGGGTGAGGGTTGCCTTAAACGGGGTGCGGGCCGTGTTTCATCGACCCCATCCTCAAAAAGAGACCGAAAAAGGTGCGGTCAAATCTGTTCGCAGGTTCCTGGAAACTGCAGGAGTAAAACCATGATCGATTACAAAGGTTATGTAGGTAAAGTTGAAATAGATGAAGAAGCGGGAATTTTGTTCGGAGAAGTGATCAATACCCGGGATGTGATCACATTTCAAGGCAGGAATGTCGCTGAAATGAAAAAAGCGTTTCACGAATCGGTGGAAGACTACCTGGCATTTTGCGCAGAACGCGGCGAAAGTCCTGAAAAACCATATTCGGGTCGGTTTGTCGTCCGGCTGCCGGCTGAACTTCATCGAAAAGCAACCATCCATGCGAAACTGGCAGACAAAAGCTTGAACAGTTGGGTCCACGAGGTGTTGGAGACAGCCCTCAAAGACGAATGAAGAATGATTAATATTAATTATGGGGTGAAAATTCGCTTGAGCTACTTATTGGTTTAATTGGCAAATAACAATCACACCCCGGGGCACCTGTCCCAAATGCGGGGCAGAAGCAGCCGGGGTGTGGGGAATTTAAAATTGATATTTTAGCTAACTAGAGCAGCTTGAGCAGTTCGTTGTATTCTTCATCCTGCATGCCAAACCAGTTGTCCGGCTGCGGGAAGGTCTTGTTGGTCACTTCGGTGGCATACTGCTTGAGACCATTCAGGATGACCTCACCGGCATTGCCGAAGACCTTTGCCATTTTCGGTTTGAACTTGGGGTACAGACCAAACATGTCATGATAGATGAGTAACTGACCGTGCGCGTCCGGGCCGGAACCCAGGCTCATGATGAGGCAGTTCTCGGCTCTTTCGGTAATGAGCTTGCAGACTCGGTCGGGGACCATCTCGAGCAGGATGGCAAAGGCACCGGCTTTCTCGAGCGCCTTGGCATCCTCCACGATCTTTTTGGCAAGGTCAGCGGATTTGCCCTGCACACGGAACCCGCCCAGTGCACTGACCGACTGCGGGGTCAGTCCCAGGTGCCCGATGGCGGGGATGCCGGCTTCCACGATGCCGCGCATGCGGTCTGCCATGGCAGCTCCGCCCTCCAACTTGATGGCATCACAACCGGCTTCTGCCATGAAGCGCCCGGCGTTGAGGATGGCGGTCTCGACCGAAGCCTGGTAGGTCATATAGGGCATGTCACCCACCAGGAAGGCAGTGGGGGCGCCGCGCCGCACAGCCTGGGTGTGGCGGATCATGTCCGCCATGGTGACCGGTAAGGTGGAGTCGTAGCCGAGCATGGTCATGCCCAGGCTGTCACCAACCAGGATCATGTCGATACCGGCCTGTTCCTGCAGGTAGGCGGTCGGGTAGTCGTAACAGGTCAGCCAGGTAATGGGGACACCATCAGCAGCCTTCTTGAAGAGAGTGGGGAGGATAACTTTCTTGCGATCGGTCATTGCGTTCTCCTTAAAGGCGGGAGGTGAAAATTTAGAGAGGTTATCCCGCTTGTCTTATTATACGCCAACTAGCGGGTGTCTCCGTCTCCGCTGATCTTGCCGCGCTCCAAGCGGTCATACAACTTGGAGATGTTGGCTTCGGCGACCTCGTCCAGGGTGAGACCCAACTCGGTGGAGACCTGGGCCAGGTACCAAAGCACGTCCCCCAGCTCGGCTTTCAGCGCCTGGCGGGTGTCTGCCGAGATCTGACCGTCCTTGTCGCGGAAGACTTTCTTGATCTTGCCAGCCACTTCGCCTGCCTCGTTGACCAGTCCGAGGGTGGGGTAAATGACGGGGTGCCCGATGGCAGGGTAGAGGGCGGTCTTGCGGGATTTTTGCTGGTATTCGTTGAAATCCATGGTTACCTCTTGGTTTTAAAATAATTAACGCAAAGACGCAGAGACGCAAAGGTTTAATAACGGTTTAAAACAGGTTCTTATTGACTTGCCACTTAGTAACTATTGTATTTTCGATCCATCAAACCATTCACGACACTTGGTAAAAAAATAATAACGCAAAGACGCAGAGACGCAAAGGTTTAATAACGGTTTAAAACAGGTTCTTATTGACTTGCCACTTAGTAACTATTGTATTTTCGATCCATCAAACCATTCACGACACTTGGTAAAAAAATAATAACGCAAAGACGCAGAGACGCAAAGGTTTAATAACGGTTTAAAACAGGTTCTTATTGACTTGCCACTTAGTAACTATTGTATTTTCGATCCATCACACTATTCAATTTACCTGGAATTAAAATACTTAACGCAAAGACGCTGGGACGCAAAGGTTTAATGAGGGTTTATAACATATTCTTAATTTCACGAAAACCAGAATATATTGTATTTTCATTCACTCAAGCCATTAACAACACGATGAATTCCATTTTTAACAAGCTTCTCGCCAAAATTGATCACCAGTCCTAATTTCAAACCGGTCAATCGCAAATATGTTAAGAGCTGTGATTCGTAGATGGAATTGTAATCTGAGGTTGCTTTACATTCAACAATAACGAGATCCCCCACCAGCATATCCAACCGATAAGGCAACCCTAATCGATGACCTTTATAAATGATGGGAATCTCTTTTTGGCGATCAACAGTTAATCCCTTATGGGAGATTTCCCATGCCAGGGCTTCTTCGTAAACACTTTCTAACAAACCCGGACCTCCCAGGTTTCGGTGGACTTCAATGGCTGCGTCAAGAATTAATTTACTGATTTCGTTTTCGTGCATGTTTCCTCTTTATCAGGAAAATTAACCCAAGGGTGAAGAGACGCAAAGGTTCTTAAATTTTATCCCGTTTAATAAAATATGGACAAAATAATCTGTGCTCTCTCCAACGAGGGATGAATTAGCGACAAAGAGACAAGATCGGAATGATCGAGACCCAATTTCCACTATCGAGATCTGCAGACAAATAAGAAATTATTTTAATGTTCTCTTTGCGTCTTTGCGTCCCTGCGTTTTTTCTTATCCATCACGTTGATCTGAATGCGCCAGTCAACTGCTGCCAGAGGTCGTCGCGCTCGCCGGGGAGGAAGGGGATATAGAGGGACAGGCGGTCGGCGATACCGGCATAGCGCCTGGTCAACTCGCCGGGCAGGCTGGCTGGATCCGTGACCAGGCAGAAGGTATGCAGCATCTCGTCGGTGATGAGACTGAACATTTCACCCCATTGACCTCTGGCAGCCAGGGCTGAGAGCTGCTCCGCCACCTCGCCCCAACCGTGGAGCGCCATGACCGGCCGGTAGGAGGGTGTGGAGGCATAGAAGGATATCTGGGCACGGGCAAAGGTCTCCTCCTCAGGGGAGGTGGTTGCAAAGGCGGTCACCGAAACCCGGACGTCCGACCGGCTGCGACCGGTTTTGGCAGCCCCCTGCTCGATGGCAGGCAGGATCACTTCACCCAGGTAACGCAGGCTGTGGAAGGGGTGGGCGTGAAAACCCTGGCAGGTCTCCCCGGCCAGGCGCGCCAGTCCGCTGTTTACGCCGGCGATGTAGATGGGGATGTCCGGGTGTTCGATGGGTCCGGGGTTGAAGAAGGGTGACATGAGGGTCAGCTTGTAGTACTCACCACGGAAATCCAGTTTTTCATTCTTCTGCCAGGTGTTCCAAAAGGCACGCGTGGCTGAGATCTGCTCGCGCAGTTTGCCCACCACGGATTCCGGCCAGGGCATGCCGAAGCGGCGTTCGATATGGGCCTTGACCTGGGTGCCTAGCCCGAGCATGAAGCGTCCACCCGACTGGGCAGCCAGGTCCCAGGCGGTGTAAGCCAGGTTGGCAGGGTTGCGGGCAAAGGAGACAGCAATAGCGGTGCCAAAGTGGAGTTTTTGGGTATGTTCGGCAATGATGGCGCAGGGCAGGAAAGGGTCATGCATGGTTTCGCTGGTCCACAGGGCATCGAAACCCATTTTTTCAGCAGCTTCGGCAATACTGGCTACGTTGTTCAGTCCAGTAGGAGGCAGGGCGGCGTCAAAGTACATACGGGGCTCCTTTGGGTGAATAATCGCGAAAAAGGCTGTTCTTGTGAACTATTTTTGGCAGACTAATCAGGAGATTGCCTCCCCGATGAAGCTGCACGATAAGGCAGTGTGTATACCAGGGACTGTGACGACCGGCTAAGAACAAAGATGCCGGTCTCGCAATGACATTCTTAATCTTCGAGCAGGTAGGCGAGCAGCCAGTTGGTGGTGGCAAGAAGGGCCTCGGTGTGGGTGCGCTCATAATTGTGGGAGGCATCCACGCCCGGACCGATGAGAGCGACTGCCACATCCCCACCAGCACGCCAGTAAGCCTCACCATCGGAACCATAGTAGGGATAGATATCCACCATGTAGGGGATCTTGTGCTTATCCGCCAGGTCACGCAGGTGGTTGGAAAGAGCGTGGTGATAGGGTCCGCCACTATCCTTGACACACAGGGAGGCATGGAATTCGCTGGAATTCTGACCATCCCCGACCGCAGCCATATCGACCGTCAACAGCTCGCAGACGTTCTGCGGCAAGCCGGCAGCGGCACCGTGACCGACCTCTTCATAATTGCTGATCAAGAGGGTGGTGTCCTGCCTGGGCTTCAAGCCAGCCTCGCTGATGGCTTTGACCGCCGCCAGGATGGTGGCGACGCAGGCTTTATCGTCCAGGTGGCGGGAGCGGATGAAGCCCTCCCGGATTTCCACACGGGGGTCAAAGGCGACAAAGTCACCGATATCGATGCCCAGGTCCTGGGTCTCCCCGGAGGACTGGGTGCGGGCATCCAGGCGGACTTCCATGTTCTCATCGTCGCGGTCGGCTTTGCCGACCTCGGTGCCGTAGACATGGGTGGAGGCTTTGTTCAAGAGGAAGGAACCACGCAGCCTGTCACCCCGGCGGGTGAAGACCGTGCAGCCCTCGCCCTCGACCGTGTTCCAGGCAAAGCCGCCGAGCTTGGTCAACTGCAGACGACCACTGGCTTTGATCTCCTTGACCATAGCGCCGAGCGTGTCCACGTGAGCGGTGAGGGCGCGCGGGGTGTCGTTCTTTTCTCCGGGCCAATTAACCAGCAAGGCGCCTTTATGTGTGCGGTTTATCGTTAGGGCAGGAAATTGTTGGAAGGCTGCTTCACAGAAGGACACAGCCTGATCGGTGAAACCGGTCGGGCTGGGGGTGTTGAGCAACCCGGACAGGAACTCGAGCATGAAGGTGGAATTGATGGGTGGGAGGGTAAGCATGGGTTAATTTTCTCCAGTTTTTAGATCTTCAAACCTACTGAGTTTCTCCCGCCATTCGGGTGGGATGGGCATGGTCTGCCCGGAGTGGTAATCATAGGTGACAAGCACCAGCTCTCCGGTACAAAGCTGTGTACCGGTGGATTTATCGATAAGAGCCTGATCGACATTGAACGACTTGTTGCCCAGGCGGGTGGTGCGCATGCCGACATGGATGTCCATGCCAAACAGCACGGGTTTATGAAAGGTGAGATGCACATCCGCCAGGATGGTGCCGATATCCAGAAAGGAATTTCCGGGTTTGAACAACCCGAGTCTGGTAAAGTAGAAAATGCGAGTCTGTTCAAAGTAGGTCAGGTACTTGGCGTTGTTGAGATGACCCTGGGGGTCCAGATCGCCGTAGCGAACTTCGATGGGGTG
>Ga0315268_10009506_pt1 | contig 10082 bp, 7 predicted proteins | sample C1_top_MG_FD_204535 | JGI IMG/M metagenome (GOLD analysis project Ga0315268, IMG submission 204535) | Sediment microbial communities from Yellowstone Lake, YNP, Wyoming, USA - C1_top | ecosystem: Environmental > Aquatic > Freshwater > Lake > Sediment | place: USA: Wyoming | collected 2017-08-01 | reverse complement strand
AGTTTGTGGAATTCTACGGCCCCGGCGCGGCGGCGCTTCCGGTGGTGGACCGCGCCACGGTGGCCAACATGGCCCCCGAATACGGGGCGACGGTGGCCTTCTTCCCGATTGACGAGCAATGCGTGAATTACCTCCGGGCCACCGGCCGCTCCGCCGCGCACTGCCAGCTTTACGAGCGCTACTACCGCGCCCAGGGCTTGTTCGGCCTGCCGCGCGCGGGCCAGATTGACTATTCGGTGGGACTGAGTCTGGACCTCGGCAGCGTGGCGCCCAGCGTCGCCGGCCCCAACCGACCGCAGGACCGCATCGAGTTGCCCAACCTCAAAAACCAATTCATCGCTTCGCTCAGCGAGCCCGTCACCGAAGGCGGTTTTGGTAAAGCAGCCGGGGAACAGGCAACGGCTGCGGCCAGCGTCACCCTTGCCGGGCAACGCCAAGTCAAGCTCAGCCACGGCAGCGTGGTCATCGCCGCGATCACTTCCTGCACCAACACCAGCAATCCCAAGCTGATGCTGGCGGCGGGTTTGCTGGCCAAAAAGGCCCTCGCGCGCGGCCTGGCCGTCAGCCCGGCGGTCAAGACTTCGCTGGCGCCCGGTTCGCGCGCGGTGACCGACTACCTTGCCCGGACCGGCCTTTTGGCTTGCCTCGACCAGCTCGGTTTCAACCTCGTCGGCTACGGCTGCGCGACGTGCATCGGCAACTCCGGGCCGTTGCCGGCGCCCCTCGAAGAGGCAATCCTCAGCCATGACTTGGTGGCCGCCAGCGTCCTTTCTGGCAATCGCAATTTCGAGGCGCGGGTGCACCCCAGCGTCAAGGCCAATTTCCTGATGTCCCCGCCGTTGGTGGTGGCCTTTGCGCTCGCCGGGCGGGTCTGCATTGACGTGACGCGCGAGCCGCTGGCGACGGACAAGGACGGGCAGCCGGTCTATCTGCGCGAGCTTTGGCCGACGCCGGCTGAACTGAGCGAGGTCTGGGAACTGGCGTTCCGGCCAGAGGCCTACCGGCAGCTCTATGGCGACATCGCCAGCCAGAGCCCCAAATGGAATGCCATTCCCTCGGCGCCGGACGAAGTGTATGCGTGGGACCCCAACAGCACCTACCTCCAGGAGCCGCCGTTCTTCCGCGACTTCACGCTGCAACCAGGCGAAATCACCGAAATCCGGGCCGCGCGCCTGCTGGCCATCTTTGGCGACAGCGTGACGACCGACCACATCTCGCCCGCCGGGGCCATCAAGCCAAGCTCGCCGGCGGGGCAGTACCTGCTGGCAAAGGGCGTCGCCGCGGCCGACTTCAACAGCTACGGCGCCCGGCGGGGCAACGACCGCGTGATGACGCGCGGCGCCTTCGCCAACGTGCGCCTCAAGAACTTGATGCTCGGCGGCGAAGAAGGCGGCTACACGCTCTTTGCGCCCACGGGACAGAAAATGTCCATCTATGACGCGGCAATGAAGTATGCCCAGAGCCGGACCCCGCTGCTGGTGATTGCGGGGCATGAATACGGGAGCGGCAGTTCTCGGGACTGGGCCGCCAAGGGGACGGCTCTGCTGGGGGTCAAGGCGGTCGTGGCGCAGAGCTTCGAGCGCATCCACCGCGCCAACCTGGTCGGCATGGGAGTGCTCCCGCTCCAGTTCCAGGCCGGCCTCAATGCCCAGGTCTTGGGCTTGGACGGCAGCGAGACCTGCGACGTGCTGGGCTTGGGGCCGGGGCTGGCGCCGCGCCAATGGCTCACCCTGCGTATCGTCCGCGCTGATGGGACTGTCCAGGAGGCGCCCGTGCAGTGCCGCATTGATACGCCGATGGAAGTGGACTACTACCGGCACGGGGGCATCCTGCCGTTTGTGCTGCGGCTGTTGCTCAAGGGCGGTTGATTCTCATTGACACCCGCTGAAGCGGGGTGTCAATGAAAGCTGGGCTGGGAAGAGGAGAATTCGTGCGAGTCACCTTTACGAAGGCATTTCCTGTCGCGCGCCCTCAAGCTTTGGGTTGTCCTCTTTGCGCTTGACCGCTCGGGTGAAGCAGGCAGCATGGCAAGGAACATGGTCTTGTGGTCACCGCGTAAAGGGCAACCCGATGCAAGAGCCTCTGCCTCCAACCAAGGCAACGTCCCCACATTCGCAGCCGCCGCGCAGCGGCCTGGCGACCGCCAGCCTGGTGTTGGGCATCCTTCCGCTCCCTTGTTGGTGCCTGTCGGTCCTTTTTCTGCGAATCGCCTTTCCGCACTTTCCGGCGTGGCTGCCGGCGTGGGTTTTCTACCTGAGCGTGTGCCTGCTGGGCGTGCTGGCCGGGCTGCTGGCGACCGTTCTGGGGCAGATCGCCCGTCACCGCGTTCGGAAAGCGCCGGAGCGGCACGGCGGCGCGGGCTTTGCCAAGACTGGTATCGTCATGGGCTACGTCAGCATCTTTGCTACGACGCTCCTGCTGGCCATCAGCTTCCCCAGCTTGCGGCCTGCGATCCCCATCGCCCAGCAGAAAGCTTGTATCAATAACCTGAGGCAGATTGACGCCGCCAAGGAACAATGGGCCCTGGAGAATCATAAGAAACCGGGCGACGCAGTCGTTGACGACCAGGTGAACGCTTACCTGAACGGCGGCCAGCGGCCCTTGTGTCCCGAAGGCGGCACTTACACTTACAATCCGGTCGGCGTCAAACCTACGTGCAGCGCCCCTCCGGCGTTGGGCCACACGCTCTGAAAGTCTGACCGCAACGCCCCAGACCTGCGACGCAGTCGGAACAAGAAAGGAAGAAACAATGCAGGACTCACCTGAAAGCACGCTCTTGGCGCCGCAGTCCCAGAGCCGGGCCCTGGCGATCACCAGCCTGGTGCTGGGCATCCTTTCAGTGACGTGTCTGTTCCTCCTGGCCGGGCTCCCGGCCATCATCACCGGCCACATCGCCTACAACCGGGCGCGGAATGCGCCGGAGCGCTACGGCGGCGCGGGCTTCGCCAAAGCTGGTATCGTGATGGGTTACGTGAGCATTTTCTTGACGCTCTTCCTCATGATTGCCGTGCCGAACTACATCAAGGCTCATACGCTCCGCTCGCAGCCAGCCTGCGTCAGTAACCTGAGGCAAATTGACGGGGCCAAGGAACAATGGGCCCTGGAAAACCGTAAGAAACCGGGCGATCCCGTCGTTGACGACGAAGTCAATGCTTACCTCAAGGGCAGCCAGCGGCCGGTTTGTCCGCAGGGGGGCGTGTATAGCTACAACGTCGTGGGCGTGAATCCCACTTGCAGCCGGGGCGCGGCCCTGGGCCACACGCTCTGAGACCCGCGGAATTCGCCGGCGTCAGGCTGCCAACCTTCTTTGGTTAGGAGACTCCTCCTCAATCGGCAGACCGCAGCCGGGAATGCCTTCACGCCACCGCTCGACGCTCAGAACTGTCAGACCAGTCAGGCCGGTCGGACCTGTCTGACTGATTCCGCACTCCGCGCTCCGCATCCGGCACTTTGGACACTCCGCGTTCCGCATTTAGTTTGACCTTGTTTGCAGGTGCCCCGTAGCCTTTGGGCCGTGGGCGCCCAGAAGCTCTTCGCTCCCAGTCCATGGATGATCGTGCCCTTTGGCGTGCTGTTGGCCGCCATCGCGCTGGCGCCCTTGTGGTTCGCCCGCTGGTGGAGCCGGCATTACCCCAAGGTGGCCTTCGGGCTGGGCGCGGTCACCTTGTTCTATTACCTGGCTGGTTTGCACGCCCAGAGCCGCGTGCTCCAGGTCGGCCATGACTACGTCAGTTTCATTACGCTGATTGGGGCCCTGTTCGTGGTTTCCGGCGGCATCCACATCAGCGTCAAGGGTGAAGCGACGCCGCTGGCGAACACGGCATTCCTGCTGGTCGGAGCGGTGGTGGCGAACCTGCTGGGAACCACGGGCGCCTCGATGCTGCTGATCCGCCCTTGGTTGCGAATGAACCAGCAGCGGATCGCCGCACACCACGTGGTGTTTTTCATTTTCCTGGTGTCGAACGTGGGCGGGTGCCTCACGCCGGTGGGCGACCCGCCGCTGTTCCTGGGCTACCTGCAAGGGGTGCCGTTTTGGTGGGTGGCCGAGCATTGCTGGCCGGCGTGGGCGCTGGGGGTCGGCTCGCTGCTGGCGGCGTTCTACGTGGTGGACCGCCGCAACTACCGGCGCACACCCGTGGCGGTCCGCGAGGCCCCGATTGAACCGCGCGACCAATGGCGGTTTGAAGGGCTCACCAATGGGCTGTTTCTGGCCGTGATCCTGGCGGCGGTTTTTCTGGAGCGACCGCCGTTTTTGCGCGAGGCGATCATGGTCACGGCCGCAGTCGGTTCCTACTACACGACCGTGCCCGCGGTTCACGAAGCCAACCATTTCAACTTCCACCCGATCAAGGAGGTGGCCGTGCTCTTCGCGGGCATCTTTGCCACCATGATGCCGGCGCTGGACTGGCTCCAGTTGAACGCCGGCAAGCTGGTGTCGCCAACGCCTGGCTTCTTTTTCTGGGGCACTGGCTCGCTTTCCAGCGTGCTGGACAACGCCCCCACCTACCTGAGTTTCCTGAGCGCGATCTTCGGGGCGTGCGTTGACCAGGACGTTGTGCAGCAAGTCTGGCAGATGGCGCAGAGTCACGGCGCGGACCTGGCGGCAGTGACCGGCCCGCACGCGGAGCAAATCCGGCAGACGTTGCTGGCGCTGCAGCAATACCACCCGGCGCACTTGGCGGCGGGCACGGTATCGCGGCAGGAGATCGAAGTGGCTTTCCTGGTGGGCAACGCGACGTTCAACCAGTACATCCTCGCCGTAAACATTGGCGCGGTGTTCTTTGGCGCCAACACCTACATTGGCAACGGGCCCAACTTCATGGTCAAATCCATCGCCGAGCAACAGAGAGTGCGCGCGCCCTCTTACCTGGGTTACATTTTCAGATACACCCTGCCCTTCATGTTGCCGATGCTCATTCTGGTATGGGCGGTGTTTTTCCGCAAATGATATGACCAGCCGTCGCAACTACCCGCTGCTGCTCGCCAGCCAGTTTTTGGGCGCGTTTGGGGACAACGCCACGCTGGCGGTGATCTTGGGCCAATTGACGTTTCAGCAAAGAGCCGGCTTGCTGACGGCCAGCCAGGTGGGCGCCGCCAACGCCGTGTATGCCAGTCTGTTCTTTGTGCCCTACGTGCTGCTGGCGCCGCTGGCCGGGTACTTGAATGACCGGTTTGCCAAGACGGGCTGGTTGCTGGGGGGCAACCTGATCAAGCTCTGCGGCGTCGCGCTGGCGGCCACGAGCGTCCGGTTGGGGCCTTTCTGGCAAGGGGTAGGCTACTTGATCGTGGGCGTCGGGGCCTGCGTTTATTCGCCGGCCAAGTACGGCGTGCTGCCGGAGATCGTGGAGCGGGAGCGTCTGGTCAAGGCCAACGGCGCCGTCGAGTTCCTCACCTTGATTGCCATCTTGACCGGCAACATTGGCGGGGCGGCGATGATTGACAGGCTGCACGTGCTTTCCTGCTACGGCATTCTCGTGGCGATCTTTGGGACGTCCCTGCTGCTCAACCTGTGCATGGCGGCCACACCGGCGCATCCGGGCGTCCAACTGCGCGCCACGGTGGATGAGTTCTTCGGCAATTTCGCCGACCTGCTGGCTAACCCGCGCTTGTTCCGCGTCCTGTGCGGCACGTGCATGTTTTGGATTTGCGGGGCGGTGCTCAAGATGAACTTGCAGCCGTGGGGCTTGCAGGCGATGAAGCTGGGCAACAACACGCAGATTGCGATGGTTGGCCTGTGGCTGAGCGTTGGGATAATGCTGGGCAGCGTGCTGGCCGGCCAGTTGCACCGAGTGGGCGACCTGCGCTGGACCCGCCATTACGGCTGGCTGTTGGCCAGCTTGATTGCCCTGCTGGGCCTGGTCGAGGGCCTGCGCGATGCCGGCTGGTTGCGGTTGCACAGCCTGGTGACGACACCGGGCAGCCCCATGAACCGTTTGGAAAGCTTGCTGCGCGCCAGCCCCATCCCTGTGGCGGCGGAAGTGATCGTCACGCTCCTGGCGGCGGGCGCGATGGCGGGTTTATTCCTCATTCCCCTCAACGCCGCCCTGCAATCCGAGTGCCATCAAGGCCGGCTCGGCAAGACCATTGCCACGCAGAATTTCATTGACAACTTGGGCATGCTGGCCGCCGGCGGCCTGGTGTTCGGCGGCGTCAAGGCGGGCCTGAGCGCCTCCGGAGTGTTCCTGGGCCTGAGCGGCTTTGTGGCGCTGGTGGTCACCGTGCTGAAGATTCCGCCGAGGACAGAGCAGGTTTTGACTGGAGCAACGGGATGAACAGAGGTTTTGACAGGATGAACAGGATGAACAGGATTTGCGCTCGCCTCCTTCCCTCCCGCGCAATCCGGTCAATCCTGTTAATCCTGTCCGAGCTTCTGATGGGCTTCTCGCGGGGAGGAGCCACAGTTTAACCGCGAACGGACGCGAATTCCTGTGAGAAGCCGCCAGCGGTTTGTCCACATTGGCGTTCATTGGCGTGAATTCACGGTTACTGGGAAAAGATAGTCTGTGCCTTGCGTTGCAGCCGAGCGAAGGACGGCACGGCAGCCGCTTGGGCAAAGGAGAAATGTTCGGTGAACAGCGGTTGGTGGTTGGGCGGGTCGTATCCGTTCGGCATCCGGGCAGCCAGCCACTCTTTGGCTCCTCGGATTGCCTCCGGGTCGGCTGGGGCTTCGAGGTCTGCGGGCAGTCCCGCCACCGAACGAAGGGATGGGGCGGCGGCAAGAAACCACGGCTCGTATTCCCGATGAGCCAGAACCACCGTGAACGGCACTTGGGAATGGACCTTGCGGGCGCGGGCAAGCAACTGCGGACCAAGCTTGCCGGCACACTCATCTTCGCAATCGAGCAGGATCAATACGTTGCCGCGAGGATAGCCTTGAGCTTTGCGGGCGGCCAATTCGATGTAGCGGCGGAAGTAGTCTTCGTCGTTCAGGAAACTCCCCGGTTTGATGCGGACGGCCGGATTTACCACGAGAAAGCCGTGCTGACGGCCTTCCCGGAAAAGCCGCTGCAATAGCTTGGGAACGGCCTCGACTTCTCCCCTGCCTTCAACGATGGGTGCGATGAAGACCGTGCTCATGGTTCGGCCAGTTCAAACAGGGGGAGCTGGCGGTCCGTTCCCATCTCGGCCAAAGCAGCGGGATCGGGAGCAAGCTGGTTTTGGTGCAGCAGTTCTCCCGCGGTAAAGAGCCGGTCACGTAGAAGCGACCGTCCTGCTTGATCGAGGGGAGCAATACGAGTTACCCCCTCTTGACTGTCCACCGCGAGCAAGGATTCGGTGGGGATGTCCTGATCGTCAAGGAGGTCCGGGCTATGGCTGGTGACGAGGATCTGCGTCTGGCGGGAGGCTTCGCGCAGGGCGGAGAGGAGAACGCCCGTGGCCGCCGGGTGCAACGCCATTTCTGGTTCCTCCAACCCGATCAGCAAGGGGCCGCCGGCTTCCTTGGCGGCGTTCTGGAACAACGCCAGGAGAATGCCAAAGGCGCGCAACGTGCCGTTTGACATGCTTGCGGCCAGGAAACGCCACGAGTGTCTCTGCCCTTTGATGGCCTGCCGGAATTCAAGGGTCTCCTGGGAGCCGAGTGGCTTCGTCTCGGGATCCTTGATTCCTTGCACGATGCGCGCCAGGTAGCCGTTGATCTGTTGCCGGGCGGTGTTGGGAAGCTTCCGGAAAATGCTGGAGGCATTGCCGCCATCCCGGCGAAGCACTTGTCCCGCGTCCGGCTTCTGCAAGTTGGAGATTTCCTTGGGATTGAGGTTATAGACCTCGATGGTGGAAAGCGCGTCGTACACCGGGCGGAACTGAGGCAACCCGGAAGCCGCCACCAGATAGAGCCGATCCGCAAACGCGGCAGGGGCCACGCTCACGGACGTTTTGACCACGCGGCCTTTTTCGACCAGGTAGAATTGCTGATCCAAGCGGTCGGCGTTGACGACCTTGCATTCCTCGGTCTGAACCTCGAATCCCCCCGACTCCTTCGCCCCGATTCTGAAGCTGTAGTTGCCCATCTGGCCCGAGGGAGATGGAAATCCAGACGAACCGCAAAATGGTTGGGATGCCCGCCGGAGCGCCGCCGGACCTCGCTGATGCCGCTACGTTCGCGCAAGGCGTGGTCCAAGGAGCTGTGGAGCGCCTCGCTGACAAACCGCAGAGCATCCAGAAAGTTGCTCTTGCCCGAGCCGTTCGGGCCGACCAGGAAAACCAGCGGCGGAAGCCGGACCGAGCACGCCGCGATGCTCTTGTAATTCTTGAGCACCACTCGCGTTAGCAATACGGAGCCGTTCATGAGAGCATTATAGCAGTTCGGGCCAAGCAGTTCCAGGCGAACCGCGGCAGCACGACAATTGGGTTGAAAGCTCGGCGGTGGCATCAGGAACGATGCCCGTGACGAGCGTGCCAGTCGTGAGGTCTTCGAGCCTAGCCATTAGGCAGCGAATGATGTTCGTTTGGGAGCGCCAAGGCAAGCTAGCGATACAGAAGCTAACACAGCGTGGCCTCGACTTGCATTTTTTGGCGCTTGCCAGGAAGGGCGCGCGTGTTCTTAGTCTCTGGCGGTGCCGACGCATGAGAAACCGTTGAGCCAGCTTTTGACGCACCGGCAGGCGGTCGCGGTTGGGCTGGCCACGCTGGGCGCGTTTCATTTGGCGCATTGTCCAGGGCTTGGCGCTCTGATTTGGCTGTTCTTGCTCGGCGTTTGCGTATTGGCGCTGCGCTGGCAGGCCAGCGGCCGGGCAGCCTTCTACGGCGGTCTGGTTTTCGGGCTGGCACTCTATGTGCCCCAGTTGTGGTTCTTCTGGACGATCTTCGGCCCGCCGGGAGCGGTGCTGTGGCTGATCATCGCTTTCTGGATCGGTCTGTTCTTCCTGATGATCGACCAGTGCCGCTCCAGGTTTGGGCCGATTTGGGCGGCGGTTCTGCTCCCGTTTGTTTGGACCGGCCCGGAATACTTCCGCAGTGAGCTGTACTACCTCCGTTTCTCCTGGCTCATGCCTGCGTACGCGCTGGCGGAGGGAAAGGAGATGCGGTGGCTGCTCGGCGCCGGGGCTTACGGCTTTGGCTTTTTTGCGCTCGTCCTGTCCGGAGGCTTGCTGGCGGGGCGCGGCAGGCCACTGATCGCCTTGGCGGCGTTGGCAACTTGGGCGAGCCTGTATCTGGGCCTCGATTTCGCTCATGGGCGGGCGGTCCCCGGCACACCGAGAACCACCCCCCAGCCCCGTCTCGGCAACCGCGCCGGCACGCCTGGCCGGGTGGCGGTGGCCGGCCTGCAAATGGAGTTCCCGGGCCAAGGGGAGATTCTGAGGGGACTCGACCGCTTGGTGGCGAAGTACGCCCAGGCCGAACTATTGGTGCTGAGCGAATACACATTGGAGGGACCAGTGCGGGACGCGGTCCAGCGATGGTGCCGCGAACATGGCCGTTACTTGGTAATCGGCGGCAAGGCGCCAGCCCGCACCGGCGGCTTCTACAACACCGCTTTTGTGGTCGGGCCGGCGGGCAACGTCGTCTTTACCCAGGCCAAGAGCGTGCCCATACAGTTCTTCAAAGATGGTTTGCCCGCGCCTCGCCAGGCCGTTTGGAACTCGCCCTGGGGCAAGCTTGGCGTATGCATCTGCTACGACCTGTCCTACACGCGCGTCACCGATGAGCTTGTCCGTCAAGGTGCGCAGGCGCTGATTGTGCCTTCGATGGATGTGGCCTTTTGGGGAAGGCGTGAGCACGAGCTTGACGCCCGCGTCACGCCCGTGCGCGCCGCCGAGTACGGTCTGCCGATTTTTCGCGTGGCCAGTTCCGGGATTTCGCAACTGGTGAACGCCGCCGGAGAGGTCCAAGCTCAGGCGCCGTTTCCCGGTGAAGGCGAGATGATCGGCGGCGAGTTGGCCTTAGCGGCGGCGGGGCGGTTGCCCTTGGACCGTTGGCTGGCGCCACTGTGTGTCGGGGTTGCCGGGCTGACCGCGCTTTGGCTTTTTATCCGCTCCGGCGCTGATTGGCTTCAAAGGAGCCGACTCAGGCTGCGCAACAAGGATGAGGCGCGGGCATTTCGCTTTTTTCGGGGGGCGGAGCCAATTCCGCCCGCACCTTGACAA
>Ga0315268_10009505_pt1 | contig 10083 bp, 8 predicted proteins | sample C1_top_MG_FD_204535 | JGI IMG/M metagenome (GOLD analysis project Ga0315268, IMG submission 204535) | Sediment microbial communities from Yellowstone Lake, YNP, Wyoming, USA - C1_top | ecosystem: Environmental > Aquatic > Freshwater > Lake > Sediment | place: USA: Wyoming | collected 2017-08-01 | reverse complement strand
GAATACGGTAGGATTCGTGTATCAGGATTATCATCTCTTTTCACGACTGACCACGGTCGAGAATGTAGCAATTCCCCTGATTCTGAAAAAGCTCGACTGGAATGAATCCATAAACATGGCTATGCAGTATCTGGAAATAGTAGGGCTCAAAGAAAGAGCATACCTTACGCCAGTCAAGTTAAGCGGAGGGGAGCAGCAACGGGTGGCGATTGCGAGAGCCATCGCCAGTCGTCCTGATATTCTGATATTGGATGAGCCTACAGCTTCGCTCGACGGTGATACAGGAAGGAAAATTGTGGATTTTGTAAAGAAAAATATACTGAATGGGAAACGGTGTATTGTGATCGTTACCCATGACAGCAGGATATTTGAATACGCAGACAGGATCATGAAGATGGAGGATGGAAAGATCACAGGAGTCGTAAAAGGAGGGAGAAGTGAGGAATAAAGTAATATTTGCCCTTTCAATTATAGGTATCTTAGCCGGCATAGTGAGCGCTTACATATACGGCATGCACAAAAAGCCGCAGCCTCCGGTCTTTAATCCGGCCCCAAATCCTTATGCAAAAGGTATTTATACAAACGGTATTATCGAAAGCTATCAGAACAACGGAGAGAACATCAACATATATCCTGAAGTGTCCGGAACTATCACAAAAATACTGGTTGCCGAAGGACAAATCGTGCATAAGGGAACCCCTCTGCTTATGATGGATGATTCCGTTCAAAGGGCTATTGCAGAACAGCAGAAATCTCAAGCAGAGGCTGCTTTGGCACTGCTTGAAGAACTCAAGGCCCAACCCAGAAAAGAAAATCTGGAAGTTGCAAAAGCCCAGGTAGAATCCGCGAGCGCAAGCCTTAAAAGTTCGCAGGACCAGATGGATAAGCAGAGGAAGTCTTACGAACTGGAACCGAAATCAGTGAGTAAAGACGCTTTGGATAACGCAGAAAATGCGGTCAAAGTTGCAAAAGCAAACCTCGGAGTCGTCCAGAGGCAGTACGAACTTACTAAAGCCGGAGCCTGGATATACGATATAAGAAACCAGGAAAAGCAATACAATGCATTGTCGAAAGCTTTCACTGCTTCAAACGCCCTGCTCGACAAATATACAATAAAAGCGCCAATTGATGGAGTGGTCCTGTCGATAAATTCAGCAGTAGGTGGCTATATATCGTCCCAAGGGTCCTATGGCACTTATACACAGGACTTGAACCCTGTCATAGTAATGGGCAGTTCGGAAAACTACATAGGGGTCAGATGCTATATTGATGAAATACTGTTGCACAGACTGCCTCAGGGAGCACAAATGAAAGCGCAAATGTTTATTCGGGGCACGAATATTAATATTCCCCTTGAATTCGTGCGGGTACAACCTTATGTATCACCGAAAATTGAACTGTCAAATCAGAGAACAGAAAGAGTGGATGTAAGGGTATTGCCGGTAATATTCAGGTTTGAAAAGCCGAAAGATATTCATCTCTATCCCGGCCAAATGGTCGATGTCTACATTGCAGAAAAATAATATGATCAATATTATCAGTGCAAGAGGGACAAGGTGGACGATTGAAGGGCTTTGCATAATAGCACTCTCCTTTCTCATCGGTTGTGCTGTAGGGCCTGACTTTGTCCGACCTAAACCACCCACAGTTGATCGTTACACCAGTGGTGCGCAGCCTGTTGCAACGATAACCGCAGACGGTCAGGCGCAGCACTTCGAACAGGGTGCCAAGATATCCGCAGATTGGTGGCGCCTTTTTAACTCCTCCAAGCTGGATGCTGTGATAAAGGAGGCCATCGCTAATAATCCGAACCTGCAAGCGGCTCAGGCGAGTTTGCGTCAAAGTCAGGAGATCCTGCGGGCCGGTTACGGAGTTTTCTATCCCCAGCTTGATGCCGGTTTTGATGCCACGCGTCAGAAGTTCTCCCAGGCTCGCTTCGGTGGGAGTTCTGCAAGCAGCATCTTTAATCTCTACACACTTACGACGACAGTCAGCTATGCCCTCGATGTGTTTGGTGGTGAACGCCGCGCCGTAGAGAGTCTGCAAGCCCGGGTGGACTTTCAACGCTATATGGTTCTGGGCACTTACCTCACTCTGTCGGGTAATATTGTGAACACCATCATCGCTCAGGCTGCCTATCGCGAACAGATTAAGGCTACTGAGCAAATCATCAGTTTACTGAAGGAACAAATCAGAATTACCGAAATGCAGGCGCAAGCGGGCACGGTCCCTTATTCGAATGTACTCAGCATCCGAAGTCAGCTGGCTGCTACTGAAGCAACACTTCCGCCTCTAAAGCAAAGGCTCAGCCAGACCGAGCACCTGCTTGCCACGCTGGTAGGTCACCTGATAGCGGAATGGACCCCGCCACAAGTCGATGTGGCAGACCTCACCCTTCCTGCTGACCTGCCGATAACCCTCCCCTCGGAGTTAGTACACCAGCGTCCTGACATTCTTGCGGCTGAGGCTCAACTGCATAGTGCGAGCGCGGAGATCGGAGTAGCCACAGCTGCATTATTCCCGAGCTTTATATTGAACGGTACATATGGCCTGAACAATGCTTCTATCAAGGATCTCTTCAAAAATACAAGCAGCTTTTGGAATCTTGGAGCTAACCTTACTGCTCCACTTTTTCATGGCGGAACATTGTCTGCCAGGCGACGAGCAGCCATTGAAGGTTACAATCAGGCGGCTGCCAATTATCGTCAGACTGTCCTCAGTGCCTTTGCCCAGGTTGCAGATAATCTGCGGGCATTAGAACATGACGCCGAAACTCTGCGTGCTCAGTCGCAAGCATTAAAAGCATCAGAAGAAGCGCTGCGACTAATTCAGGCAAATTACGAGGCCGGCACCGTCAGCTATCTGCAGGTGCTTGTCGCAGACAATCAGTACCATCAGTCGAAGATCGGCTATCTCCAGGCACTTGCCCAGCGCTTTCAGGACACTGTAGCACTCTTTGTTGCTTTAGGTGGTGGCTGGCGGGATGCTAAGGAAAGAATCCCTGGCAACTTATGAACCATTAAGCGACACTACTTAATTGCCGAGAGGTCGAGGTGATCTTAAGAAGAATCATTGAATGAATATTATTGATAGAACTGTAAGAATGCTAAAATGTTACCATTTTTAGTAACCTTTTTCCTGCTCTATGGCAGCATGCATTTATATGTTTTTCTGAAGGCAAAGGCTGCTTTTACATTCAGCATGGCGACAAGTATATTTGTTGCGCTCTTTATGCTGATCATGATATCCGCTCCGATCATCGTCAGATTTTCCGAGAAAGCAGGATACGAATTTTTTGCACGGCTTATGTCGTACACCGGCTATACATGGATGGGAATCCTATTTTTATTCACCTGTCTGTCCATGGTCCTTGATTTTTATCGTTTCATTCTCTACTCAGGGGAACTTATCCTGAAGAAAGATTTTTCTTTTATAACCATACCGAATAAATATGCGTTCTTTGTTTCCCTCTCACTTGCTTTACTGATCGCAGTTTATGGTTACTTTGAGGCGAAGAACATACGAACAGAAACATTGACCGTTAAAACACCCAAAATCCCTGCAGGAATAGGCAGGCTGAGAATAGTCCAGATCTCTGATATCCACCTCGGATTGATTGTTAGGGAAGAGAGATTAAGAAGGATCCTTTCTGAAGTTAAAAAGGCAGACCCTGATATTTTAGTGTCAACTGGTGACCTTGTTGATGGACAGATCGATAACCTTGAAAAACTTGCAGAACCCTTTCAGAAAATCAACCCCAGGTATGGAAAGTTTGCGATAACAGGCAATCACGAATTCTATGCAGGGCTTGATCAGGCATTGAGCTTTGCCGAAAAGTCAGGATTCAGGATACTTCGTGGAGAAGCAGTAACCGCAGCAGGACTTGTTAATATTGCCGGTGTCGATGACCCTCAGGGAAGGAGTTATGGACTTTTCAGAGGACGGTCTGAAAAAGAACTGCTTTCAGAACTTCCTCATGAAAGGTTCACTGTATTACTTAAACATAGGCCACTTGTGGATAGAAATGTCCTTGGTTTCTTTGACTTACAGCTTTCAGGACATGTCCACAGAGGTCAGATTTTTCCATTCAGCATTATCACAGGATTGTATTATCCTACCCAAGCAGGGTTTGCGAATCTTGCCGGCAATTCGAAATTATATGTCAGTAGAGGTTCAGGGACGTGGGGACCACCTATTCGTTTTCTATCGCCTCCTGAGGTAACGGTGATTGAACTTGTCCATGAGAACATATAAAAGGCTATTTCCTGCTATGCTTTTCAGCCAATCCTGTTTTAAAATACGATATGCGTAATGTCTTAATCATCTCAGATGAGTCAAAAGAAATCTCTGCATTATTCAAATCAGTTAAGGTTACTATCGATAAAAAAGATTCAAAGCAAAAAGGCATTTCAGTTGGGACCGATTCAGTTAATCCGCTTAAATATGATATAGCTTTCCTCGATCTTGATATCGAAAACTGGCAGAAAAGACTATTTGAGTTAAGACAGAGGATGCCTGTTATAGCCTTTTCAAGGGCTGATGTAAAAAAGGCTGTTGAGGCTATGAAATTAGGTGCAAGCGATTTCCTGGAAAAGCCGCTTACCAGTGAAGTCTTAAGTGAGATAATAAGCAGACACAAAAAGAAGATACTCAATACTGAGCATGGCTTTGAAGAAACAATAGGTACGAGTGCACCGATACAAGAGGTTTTTGGTCTGATTAAAAAGGCAGCAGCAAGTGAGAGCAATGTGTTAATCACGGGTGAAAGCGGAACAGGTAAGGAACTTGTTGCGAGGGCTATTCACAAGTGGAGCCCGAGAAATGAAAGGTCATTCGTTACTATTAATTGCAGCGCAATCCCAGATACCCTTCTTGAATCAGAACTCTTTGGTTTTGAAAAAGGTGCCTTTACTGGTGCAAATTATACAAAAAAAGGTCTGCTTGAGTTTGCTGACGGTGGTACTGTATTCTTTGATGAGATCGGGGATGTATCTCCTTTGTTTCAGACAAAAATCCTGAGGGTCATACAAGAAGGCGAGATTATGAGGATTGGAGGTATGCAGCACATAAACGTTGACTTTAGGATTATCGCTGCTACCAATAAGGACCTGGGGATCACTTGTAAAAAAGGCTCATTCAGGGAAGACCTCTTTTACAGGCTAAATGTGATAAACATCCATCTACCACCTTTAAGGGATAGGATGGAAGACGTACCATTTTTAATAGAACATTTTATTAAGAAACATGCTCACAAAAGAAAAGATATTCTCATTAAAGGCCTGAGCGATGAAGCCATGAATATCTTGATGAACAATTCATACCCGGGCAATATAAGAGAGCTTGAAAATATCATTGAACGGGCAATATCGTTTGCAAACAGTCCCAAGATATTGCCTTCTGATTTACCATCACAATTACTGCAAACCCCTTCACAAAAAATAGCGCCTAAACAAAAGTTGAAAGAAGCACTTGCCGATATCGAGAAAGAATTAATATGGACTGCATTGCAAAGATCTGGCGGGAATATTTCAAAGGCAGCAGCAGAACTCGGCATATTCCGTCAGCATCTTCAGAGAAAGATTAAAAAATTGAAATAGCAACACTTAGTTTCTCTGCAACATATTATTGCATAGTCAAATTTATTTAACATTTCTATAATTCCTTTTTCTATTCGCATCACTATATTGCATTTTTCCATATACAAAAAAAATTTATCTCAGAATATCAATATGTTGCAAATTTGGCATATGTATTGCTTTTTAGTAAAAGATTATAAAGACATGAATTAATAAGCATATGAGGATTGAAAAGACTATAGATAGAGACAGCAAACTGAAACTTTATGTTCAGATATATACCATTATTAAGGAAAAGATAGAAAGTGGAGAATGGCCTGCTGGTACTCAGATACCTACAGAGGATGAACTTTGCAAGATGTATGATGTCAGCAAAGTTACTGTACGGGAAGCTATTCAGGAACTTGTTCGTGAAGGATGTCTGAAAAGGCAGCAGGGCAAGGGTACTTTTGTAACGTATTCTGTACCTCATCTGGGCTTAGGGATGAGGACAAGATTATCTGAAGAAATTTACGGAGAGGGGGTGAAAGTAGACAAGGAGATTTTAGTAAGGGGGTCAAGGGAACCTTCGGAGGACGTTAGAACAGTATTAATGACAGGAGATGATATCTATTATATCCTCTATAAAAAATATGTTGATGGAGAGACATATACAGAAGAATCGTTTATCCCTTTGTTTGTACTTCCAGATATCGATAAGGAGGATATCTTCAATAGATCATTGTACGAGTTATTTGAAGAGAAAGGTGCGAAAAAAATATTCAGGGTAATACAGACTATCAAAATCACTGAGATAAAAAGGGATATGGCCATTATCCTCAATATGAAAGAAGGAGCCCCTGCATTACTTTTCAGCAGAACATTGATAAGTTCAGATGGGACCCCCATCTGCTACACAAGGCTTATTGGAAGCGGAAGTAGAGCTAAGATTCAAATAGAATTTGAACGTATTAGATAAGCAATTTTTTTAAAAAGGAGGTTTAAGATGAGTTTTCCGAGACAGATTTTTGAATTTATGAAAGCGGCCAGTATAGCTCATGCCAAGTGGGACTATGAAGTTTCAATGAGCATTATCAAAAATCGAAAGAAACTTCTGGTCCTTTTTATTCTTTTGCTGCCGATACTGGCTATATCAATTTTACAGGCAGCAGACCTTATAGGTGGTAAGACAGCATACGGACCTGCACATTATTCAACCATGATATTTTTTGTTTCAATAGCCATTGGTCTTGGGGCAGGCCTTATCACAGGATGTATAGGTGCTGGAGGAGGGTTTATTATAACCCCTGCTTTGATGGCTGCCGGCGTGAAAGGAATCATGGCAGTCGGTACAGATGTATTTCACATATTTGCAAAGGCGATAATGGGAACGACTGTCCATAAGAAATTGGGAAATGTCTCTTTAGGTTTAGCTGTGGCATTCGTTTGTGGCTCCGCCATAGGTGCGACTGTTGGTGGCTGGCTTAACAGGAAGGTCTATGACATAGACCCTGCACTTAGCGATGCCTTCATCAGTATAGTCTACGCTTTTATACTCCTTTTCTTAGGCACCTATGCCATGATGGATTACTTAAAATCAAGAAAGGGCGGTGCTGATGCAGGGGCACATGGTGAAGGGGCACACGGAGGAGGTAAACCCGCCACTACAACAGGCATGGGATTAAAGTTACAGGCATTGAAGATACCGCCTATGATTAAATTTGATGAGGACATGGTTCCCGGGGGAAGAAGGATATCGGGTGTTATCGTGGCATGTGGTGGATTTATCGTGGGGGTGCTGGCAGCGATAATGGGAGTTGGCGGTGGATTTGTAACATTCCCCATGTTTATTTATACATTCGGTATATCCACAATGACCACTGTAGGTACCGATATCCTCCAGATAATCTTTACCGCAGGTTATGCCTCAATAACGCAATTTGCTATTTACGGATATGTTTTCTATACCCTTGCTATGGGAATGCTTTTAGGTTCGCTTGTTGGAATCCAGGTAGGGGCACTCACAACAAAGGTTGTAAGAGGAATAGATATCAGGGGATTTTATGCGATTACCATCCTTGCAGGCTTTGCAAACAGGGCAACCGTGGTTCCCAAAAAATTGGGAGAGCTCGGTTATATCAAGATATCGAAAGGCCTGGCATCGGGCATAGAGGCTGTTGGATTCTGGCTATTCTGGGTATGTATTGCCTTTTTTGGCGTCTGGTTGTTCGCCAAGTTTTTCGGAAACATGAAGGCATTAAGAGAGGAGGGATAGGAATGGCATCTGCGCAAAAAAGACATATGGCTTATGGAGTACTGCTTGCAATATCATTTATTGTAGTTTTGGTTTTGATATTTTCTCCTATTTTTCCTAAAACTACAGAGGGAGAACCTCAAAACGGATTACAGTGGGCTGACGAGATGTTTAACAGTCTTGCAAAGGGCTCGTCTTATTTCATCCCCAAGGTTGCAAAAAGTAATGAGGAGTTTATGGGCAAAATGTTTACTGTCAGCATCAAGCTGGGTAAGCCTGAGGATAAGCCTGGAGACGGTGAAAAGAGAGCTGAACGGTCAGCCCAACTGTTTATTGTTAATGAAGGGATAGCCAAGGTTGAAGTCAAGGGTTCTGAGTTAAAGATAGAAGGAGACCTCGGAAAGGTACTTGCAGCAGCTTTACGGGATTCAGAGACCTTTTACAGGAATGAAGGGGAAAAGATCAAGGCCTTGTACGGGACAGTTATGAAGACTGATGATGAGAAGCAGATGTTCAGACAATGGTGGAATGTTCTGGATAAAATAAACAAGCAATTCATGATAGAGAAGAAGGCTGCTGAGGCCAAGATTGTATCAACTGTAATGAAGAAGTCGGTTGAAGCAGCATATAACTTTTACAAGGTTGATGCTGTGAAGGTTAAAGAAAAGGCCGGTCTTATGATATTTCTGCTGGTCTTCTATGTGGTCTATACCATGTGGTGGGGGTTCGCAATATTCTTCATATTCGAGGGAATCGGACTGAGCATGAAAAAGGCCAAAGTAAAGAAAGAAGTATAAGGAGGGATAATATGAAAATACTGGTTCCTGTAGACGGTTCACAAAATTCAATGGAAGCTGTAAAAGTAGCATTAAAATATGCAAAAGCAACAAAGACAGATATATCTCTCATGACCGTGACTCCTTTTATCCCTGGGCTTGATCTCGAAATCTCTGCCGGTGCAATGGATAGTATGACAGAGAGCATGAAGAGACGCGGCGAAGAGGTTCTTGCGAAAGCACAGGATATTTTAAAAGCTGAAGGTGTGAGTGCAAAAACAGTCCTCGCCTCATCCATATCTGCGGCTGATGATATTATCAGTTTTGCTGAAAAGGAAAAAGTAGACCTGATTATCATAGGGAGTCGTGGTCTTGGAAGCGCTGCAACAAGGTTTATCATGGGCAGCGTTGCTTCAAAGGTAGTCACTCATGCACCCTGTAATGTTTATGTAGTTAAGACAGCATAAGTTTGCTAATCCCTCTCTTTCAAACACATACATGTGGTTAGGGCCTCGTAACAGAGGCCCTTTTTTAATTCTGCTTGCTTTATCTTTGTTATCTACTTTTTAAAAGCTAATAATTTTATAAATTTTTTTATAAAAAATCATTGCTGTCCAAGATATTTTAAAATATGGCTGGATGCCGAAGAAACACAATGACGACACCTTATAAAATTAATCCACGCCCTGCTTTCCCAATACGGATATATGAGCGTAATCCAGATTTCATCCTGCAACAAAAGGAGGTTTGCCATATAATTATCCTGTCGATTCATTGTGTTTATGAGGTATTCAGCCATATTGGTTCTCTTATTTTGGACAAGTCTGATAAAAAATATTAAAAAATTTACACAAAAAATCTTGACAATACTATCTTTACCCATATATATTGCTTTGTAGTAAAATGTCATAAAGACATGAAATAATAATGAGTGACTGAATAGCATGCACTTCATTTCTCCCATGTATGGCTCATCTTTAACACATATAAGCAAGGAACTATTTTTATCGAGGGGGAGGTGATAGTGAAGGATTAACATTAATGATATCAATCTAATATAACTAAAAAAAGGAGGTTTAAGATGAGTTTTCCGAGACAGATTTTTGAATTTATGAAAGCGGCCAGTATAGCTCATGCCAAGTGGGATTATGAGGTTTCGATGAGCATTATCAAAAATCGAAAGAAACTTCTGGTCCTATTTATTTTGCTGCTGCCGATACTTGCTATATCAATTTTACAGGCAGCAGACCTTATAGGTGGTAAAACAGCATACGGACCTGCACATTATTCAACCACTATTTTTATTGTCTCGATAGCCATTGGTCTTGGGGCAGGCCTTATTACAGGATGTATAGGTGCTGGAGGAGGGTTTATTATAACTCCTGCTTTGATGGCTGCCGGCGTGAAAGGAATCATGGCAGTCGGTACAGATGTATTTCACATATTTGCAAAGGCGATAATGGGAACGACAGTCCATAAGAAACTGGGAAATGTCTCT
>Ga0315268_10009504_pt1 | contig 10083 bp, 8 predicted proteins | sample C1_top_MG_FD_204535 | JGI IMG/M metagenome (GOLD analysis project Ga0315268, IMG submission 204535) | Sediment microbial communities from Yellowstone Lake, YNP, Wyoming, USA - C1_top | ecosystem: Environmental > Aquatic > Freshwater > Lake > Sediment | place: USA: Wyoming | collected 2017-08-01 | reverse complement strand
CCCCCTCGAGTGGCGGAGGGCCTGGTTCCGCGCCGGGATCACCGATGTTTCATGGGCGCGCATGGAGTTGCGCGTTTACGAAATCCCGCATCCGGGCTGTTATATCTTGCGGGTTGAGGGGCGGGGGCCGGCTTAGGAAAGGGATGCCGAACACCGGCTCGTGTTTACCAGGCCGCATCTCGTCCCAATCGGTCGGCTACAGTATCGGCATGGTTTTGTCGTTCGGGCTGTTCATCGTGAGCCTCGTTTTCTTTTTCTTTCGCCTCACGGGACACGGCTAGGAGTTGTGACTTACCCCAAGTCTCGAGGCTAGGAGAACGATGGATCTCAAGCAGGAAATTCTCGACATCCCGCGCGCGCTCAGCGAGACGCTGGAGAAGGGCCGGGCAGAGTACGATGCTCTGGTGCGCCAGACGCGTTGGGGTGATGGTCCAATCTTCATGGTAGGTTCCGGCGCCTCGGTGGTGGTAGGGCTGGCCGGCGCTTACGCCTTTGAGAGCTTGCTCGGCTGGCCGGTGGTGGTGCGCGAGGCTGCGCTTTTTGAGACCTATTCGGCTGCCGTGCTCCATCCACGTTCCGTGTTGCTGGCTATTTCGGAGTCCGGGGAATCCCCGGAGACGCTGGCGGTGGCGCGCGCGGCCCGGTCGCAGGGCGCCACGGTGCTGGCACTTACCAACCAAGCGCAGAGCAAGCTTGCCAAGGAGGTTGACGGCGTGTTTCTAGTGCGGGCGGGCGAGGAGCCCGGAGCAGGTGCACGAACGGCAGTATGCCAGCAAGCTGCTTTGAGCCATGTGGCGCTGGTGGCGGCCCGCGCGCTCCAGCGCCATCAACCGCAGACCGATGCCCTGGAAGCCGAGTTTGAAAAGCTCCCGGAGAGCGTCGAGTGGGCCTTGACCCAGTTCGGGGACGCCGTGCGCTCCTTCGCTTCCGAATTGGAGCGCCGCCGGAGTCTCCACGTAGTGGGTGGCGGTTTCTATCATCCGGCCGCACTGCATTGGGCAGGGCTGTTACAGAAGCTCACGGGCATCGAGGCCTGGGGCCACCAGGCGCAGGAGGTTGCCCACGGCCCTCTCGAGAAGCTGGGGCCGGACGCGGCGATCGTTTTCCTCTCCGGCTCTCGCTGCCGCGTCAAGCGCCAGATTCACCGACTGGCAGAAGGCGCCCGGAAAGCACGGGCGAGCATTTTCGCGGTCACGGACGGCAACGACCGCGAGCTTGCCGATCGTGCACAGTTGGCGGTGCTGCTTCCCATCTTGAGCGAGATGGTGGGCCCGATCGTCAGTCTGGCGCTGCTCGACTGGGTGGCGTACCACGTGGCGCACCAGCCGCAGCGTGACGCCGGCCGCTTCCGCCCGAAGCCTGCAAAGAGCTAGCAGCCTTCTGCGGGACTTTGCGAAAGATGTAGGCAGCTCCGACTTGCGCCGTAGCTGGCGCGTTTCGAGAGCCGTCAATTCATTTCTGGGATACGGTTGACGAATCATCCTACTTCTGATTTAATGCGCACATGGACATAGGGAAGCGGCTACGGGAGTTACGGGAAGCCAAGGGCCTGTCGCAGGGTGACATTGAGAGGCGGTCCGGACTTTTGCGTTCCTACATCTCCCGGGTGGAGGGTGGTTACACGGCTCCTTCGCTCGCAACACTGGGAAAGTTCGCAAAGGCCCTAGAGGTCGAGCCCTATCAGTTGTTGTTTCACGGTGCGGGCCGACCGGCGCCCCTCAAAGCGCCCGAACAGGTGAGCTTGTCGAAGCCAGCGAGACGGCTGGTCAGACTCTTCGAGGGCCTGTCGAGCTCCAACCGCAAGGTGCTTCTCCAGTTGGCGGCTAAGCTTGGCAAGCACTAAGCCCCTGGAGTCTGTTTTCCAGAAAGGTTCTTTCCGAAGAGAGGCTGCCCCGCTCAGGGGCAAGTGTGTCGTGAACCGCGGGCCGCCCCCCCGCCACTTTCCGGCGCGTGAACTCTCCGCGGGTATGCTGGGTTCTTCCTCGCCTGGCGGTGGCCTGCGGGGCGGCGTCTCTTCGCCCTGCCCGGCGGCAGCACGTCGGCACGTCGAAGTGTGCGATTTGCTGCGGGGTGCTGGGAGGGCTAGCGACTAGTCGCGTGCCTCGGCGTGGTGCCGAACCTCAACTCCCTGGACCAGGAACAGAACATCCTCAGCGATGTTGGTGGCGTGGTCAGCGAGGCGTTCGAGGCTGCGGGCAACAAACATTAAGCTGACGCCCGGGCGCACGTGGGCCGAATCCTCCTGCATAAACCGGACAAGTTCCTCGTAAATCGAATCGCGCAGGTCATCGACCGCATCGTCGGCGAGCAGAACGCTGCGAGCCAGTTCCGCGTCGCCGCGCACGAAAGCATCCAGACTCTTGCGCACCATGGACTGGGTGAGTTGCGCCATGCGGGGGATATCAATGAGCGGTTGCACGACGGGCTCCGGCCGGAGCGCGAGCGCCCGCTCGACGATGTTGACCGCTAGGTCGCCCATCCGCTCCAAATCGTTGTTGATCTTGATGGCCGCGGTGAGGAAGCGCAAGTCGGCCGCCATGGGCTGCTGTAAAGCCAGCAGACGCGTGGCTAGCTCGTCAATCTCGATTTCCATCTGGTTGATGCGCGCCTCGTCTTGCAGGATCTGTTGCGCCAGATTAGCGTCCTTCTGGGCCAGGCACTGCACGCTGCGGTAGATCGCGGATTCCACTAGCGCGCCCATGGCGAGCAGCCGGTTTTTCAGTTCCCCGAGTTCTTCCACGAAGTGTCGCAAGCTCGTGCCTTTCTCCCGGGCTCCGTGCGCCGCTAGCCGAAACGGCCGGTGATGTAGTCCTCGGTGCGTTTGTCGGCGGGGGTTTTGAACAACCGGGCAGTCTCCCCCCATTCGATAAGCCGCCCTTGCAGCAGGAAGGCGGTGTAGTCGCTGACGCGTGCGGCCTGCTGCATGTTGTGGGTCACAATCACGATAGTGTACCGGCTTTTGAGTTCGAAGATCAGGTCTTCGATTTTCGCGGTGGAGATGGGGTCGAGTGCCGAGGCCGGCTCATCCATCAGCAGCACCTCGGGCCGGACCGCTAAGGCGCGGGCGATGCAGAGCCGCTGTTGCTCTCCTCCGGAAAGCGTCAGAGCGCTCTTGCGCAGGCGATCCTTGACCTCATCCCACAGGGCGGCCTGCTGCAAGGCTGCCTCTACCCGCGCCGCGCGTTCGCCCGCGTTGGCAGCCAACCCGTTAATGCGCAGCCCGTAGGCTACATTGTCAAAGATGGACTTGGGAAAGGGATTGGGCTGCTGAAAGACCATGCCCACGCGCCGGCGGAGCGTAACCACATCGACGTCAGGAGCGAGAAGATTGTGGCCCTCGAGCAGGATCTCCCCGCTGGCGCGCACCCCGGGGATCAAGTCGTTCATGCGATTCAGAGAGCGCAGGAAGGTGGATTTGCCGCACCCGGAGGGGCCGATAATGGCCGTGATCTGCCGGGAGTAAATGTCCAGCGAGATGTCGTCGAGCGCTTGCCGATCGCGATACCAGAGGCTGAAGTGCCGCGCGCGGACCCGGACTTCTTTGGCCGAGGCCGCTGCCGGCCGCTCCCGCACCGCGGTGCGGAGCAGAGGAAACTCGCGATCTGTAGTGGCCGTCACCATTACACGCTCCGCCGCGCCAGACGCAGGCGCGCCCGGATGATTATGGCCAGCGCGTTGAGCAGAAACGTCAGGCTGAGCAAGACCAAAACCGTGGCATAGAGCAGAGGCTTGGTGGCATCCACGTCCGGGGACTGCGTGGAGAGGATGAAGATGTGATAACCCAGCTCCATAAACTGGTCGTTGAGTTTGGTGGGCAGATGCGGAAGGTAATAGGCCGCGCCCACGAAAAGGATAGGTGCTACCTCGCCGGCCGCCCGGCTGACAGCGAGAATGGCGCCCGTCAGCACACCGGGCAGGGCATGAGGTAGGACAACGCGGAAGACTACCTGGGACTTTGTGGACCCCAAGGCATAGCTGGCTTCCCGATAGCTCTGGGAGACGGCCTGGAGCGCCTCTTCCACACTCACAATCACCACCGGCAGCGTCAGGACCGCCAGCGTGAGCGCCGCCCAGATAATCGCCGGTTGCCCATAATGGAGCGCGCCGCCGTAAAGGGTGCGGTCAACCTGTTTCCCCACAAACTGCACAAAGAAGCCCAGCCCAAACAGGCCAAACACAATAGAGGGAACACCCGCCAGATTGTTGACCGCCTGGCGCGCCACACGGTAAGACCACGACTGCCGATCGGCATACTCGGAGAAGTAGACCGCCGCCAGCACACCGAAGGGCGTTACAAATACCGTCATGATGAGGACCAGGGCTGCAGTGCCGAAAATCGCGGGGAAGATTCCCCCTGCCGTCATCCCGTGCGTCGGAGCGGCCGTAAGAAATTCCCAGGTAATCTTTTCCCAGCCGTGATACGCGATCTGTCCGATCATGATTGCCAGCATGCCCAGGATGCCGATTGCGGCCAGCGCCGTGAGCCAGCGCAGCGAGCGGTCGAATTGGCGGCGCCAGGCCACGCTCATCTCAAGCTCTCCCCGTCAGGTGCCGGCGCAGGCGGGCAATCATCCACTCCCCCGCACTGTTCAGAAGCAGCGTAAAGATGAACAGAAGAAGGCCGATGAGGAACAACACGCGGTAATGAGGGCTGCCAAACACGACCTCCGCAAGTTCGGCGGCGATCGTCGCGGAGAGCGTGCGCACCGACTCGGTGAAACTCCAGGAGGTGATGGCGGCGTTTCCCGAGGCCATCAGCACAATCATGGTCTCGCCGATAGCTCGTCCGAAGCCGAGAACGCAGCCGGCGAAGATTCCTGGCAAGGCGGCGGGCAGCACGACACGCCAGGCAGTCTCGGCACGCGTGGCACCCAGTGCCCAGGAAGCCTCGCGCAGGCCGCGCGGCACGGCACCCAGGGCGTCCTCGCAAACGGTGTAGATGATGGGGATCACTGCCAGGCCGAGAGCGATTCCGGCATTGACGGCGTTCAGCCGGTAATCGAAATCGAACGCCCTCTGTAGCCACGAGGCGAGCACGATCAGAGCAAAGAAACCTAAGACCACGGAGGGAAAACCGGCCAGCAGTTCGACCGCCGGCTTGACTGTCTCCCGCACCCACCCGGGAGCGAATTCCGCCGTGTAAACCGCCGCCGCCAGCGCCAAAGGAGCGGCAAACAGCATGGCGATAATAGTGACCTTCAATGTGCCGAGGAAAAGCGGCATCAGGCTGTACTTAGGCTCCGTAGAAACAGGCTGCCAGACGTAGGGAAGCGGAGCGGCAGGAGTGCCGTAATGCTGCGGCAGAAAAAGACGACTCCAGCCGACCTCCGCCTGCGACGCTGGCTCATAGAAAAGAGGCACGGCTTCGCGTGCCACAAAGACCAGAATGAGCGCGATAGCTGCGAGGGCCAGCCACGCGTTCAATTGGATCAGCTTGGTGATTGCCCGCTCGCGCCAGCGGCGGGGAGCACGGGTCCGCTGGAGTGTTCCACTGCTGACCGAGATGGCTAGATCGCTCATGATGAGAACGAGTGCCCCGGCGGATAAAGGCTGTGCCTCAGCGTTCCGGCGGGGCTGGTTGGGGACTCCGTCACTTGACGCTGCTCTTCTTGCTCTTGGCCTTCGCCTGCTGGATGGGCCGGCCCGCGTAGCGCGCCAGATCACTTTCCGGGAGAGGATAGTAGCCAACGTTTTCCACGACGGCCTGTCCGTTCTTCGACATCACCCAGTCCACCAGCTTCTTGAGATCGCCGGCCGGTTGACCCGCCAGGTACCAGTAGAGATTGCGGCTGATGGGATAGACTCCGCTCACTACGTTATCCATGGATGGTTCGATGGCCGGGGAGTTGGCGTCCTTCCGGACGCGCAGGTGCTTGATCCCCTTGCCGTAGGCGATGCCGCCGTAGCCGATCCCGCGCGTGTCGCGGGCCACCGCGTTGATCACGGCTGCCGTGCCGGGAAGGGTCTGCGTCGTGGGATAGTAGTCGGCATTTTCCAGCACGTGTTCCTTGAAATAAACGTAGGTTCCCGAGCTGTTCTCGCGACCATAGAGGATGATGCGCTCGTCGCGGCCGCCCACTTCTTTCCAGTTCTTGACCACGCCGGTGTAAATCCTCTTAAGCTGCTCCAGACTCAGTTCTGAGACCGGGTTTTGCTCGTTGACGTAAACCGCCAAGCCGTCCAGCGCCACCGGAATCTCCACCACATCTTTCCCGCGCTTCTGTTTGGTCTGTTCCTTCTCGGCGTCTTTCATCGGTCGCGAGGCTTCCGCGATATCGGTCGTGCCGTTGATGAGTGCGGCAATGCCGGTGCCCGACCCGCCTCCCGTCACCTGGATGATGACTCCAGGGTTTTTGCTCATGTAGACTTCCGCCCACCGCTGGCCGAGAATCACCATAGTGTCGGAACCCTTGACGGTGATATTCCGGCCCTGGGCCAATCCTTGCCGGGAGACGCCGGCCAGCAGCGCTGCCCCGGCGGCCAGAAGCAGCAGGCCTCTTGGCATCTTCTTCATCGTTATTCTCCTTCCAAAATTGTTGCCGGTCCCTGTTACAGGCCGGTTACAGCCCGATGAAATCCTGGTGAACGATTAGAACTTGTAGATCACGTCAAACTGCATGCGGGTGAGCCACGGATCGCGGCAACCGGTAAACGGTGCTGTGGTGCAATTGTTCCGGACCCCGGCAGGAACGAGATCCGTATTCAACAGAGGGTCCTTCAAATGACCGTACCAATCGGTCCATTGCAGAGTGAGGTTCTTGTGCGTCTGGTAGGCAAACAGGAACACGTGGTCACGCACGTTGGTTGAACTGCGCAGATCGCTCTCGTTGAACCCTCCGATCACCGCGTCCTTGCCAATGTCGATAAATCTGTATCCGAACTGCATATCCCTGGGTTTCTTGGTTTGTCCGAACATTACTTCCGTCCAGAACCCGCGGCGATTTTCACTGTGCGGTCCGCGAGTGTTGTTGACCAGGTTGAAAAACGCCGTCAGGGGCCATTTCTGGGTCAGTTGATAGTCCACCTGGGCGATGAGGTCCAGATAGGTGAACTTGTACAAGAATCCCGTAACGGTTGTGCCGTCCGCCGCATAGGAGTAACTATTGGAATTCGGGAGGCTGGGCTTCAAGTCGCCGCTGCTAAGTGCCAGGGCGATGGGATTGGACCGGTTGAAGTTGACGCCTGCCGCATAGAGGCCCAATCTCGCCTTGTCGCTGAGCTGGAATTTCATCTGCATCTGACCGCCAAAAACAAAGCTGTCGTGAGCCGGCTTGGTTGGGTCCGTCGCAAACGGTGTACCAGAACCCTTCTTGTAGGAGCCGTTCAACTCGTTGAAGGGCAGCTCGAAGCCGACGAGCGTGAAATTCTTGAGACCCGGCGATTTGAGGTCGAACGACAGGGTCTGGGCGAAGCCCTCGGGATTGACGTCGTTGTCAAAGGTGAGCGGTGTGCGGTGCCAGGGGTATTTGAACTTGCCGGCATCCAGGGTCAGCTCTTTGAAAAACTTCGGCTGGTAGGTGACGAAGGCCCGGTCAATGCTGAATTGCTTACGGTTGAAGAAGCCCGTCATGGTCTGGTTCGTCGAAATCGGGTCGTCGAGTGAGCCCGTGGCGAGCGAGATTCCGCCCGAAACCTCCTCGGTGATCTTTCCGTTGATGTTCAGCCGCGCCCGGATGCGCTCCCGATTGCGAACGGGATTGCCTTCCTGGAAGAAGGGCTCCCAACGCATCCGCAGGTCACCGCTGAAGTTGAAGTTGCCCAGTTGCTTGCCCAGGCCGTCGGATTTCTTCGCGGTGTCCTTTAGATCATTCTCGAGCTTGGCGACACGTTGGTTCGTCTGTGCGGCGCTGTCGGCCACGGCGGCGAGTTCACCCTTGACGAGCTCGATGTCCGACGGAGGCGCATCGGCCGTGGACGGATTCTGGGCCGTCGGGAGAGCGCGCATGGGCGGGGCGCTGGCCACGAGCGCTGCGCGGCTCGCAGGAACCGCAGGCTTGATGCTGGCCACCTGACCAAGGTTGGGAACCTGGTTCGAGGAGACTTGCCCCGCTTGAAGGGCGCGTTCGAGCAATTGCCTCTGCTCTTCGAGTGCCACGCGGAGCTGTTCGATCTGCTGTTGCTGAAGGGCCATCTGCTCTTTCAACGCAGCTACCTCGTCGGCTGCGGGTCGTCCGGCGCGATCTTCGGGTCTGCGACCGTCCTGTGGAATGTGCTGCGCGGGGCGGTTGGAAAGCGGCTTCGGGCAGTTCACCTCGTGTCGCTGGTGGGTCGCGGCGGACTTCGTGGCTGAGGGACCGTGATTGGCCGAGGGCGCGCCTGACTCCACCCCGGCTGCAAGACGGCCGGTCGCCAGATTGCCGGTGAGGAGGGTTATGCCAGCCACTAACCGTGCTGTGATTTGTTGCTTCTGCATTCGTCGCTCCTTTCGCTTGTTCATCGATGACGTCGCGCATCTCCCAAGGTTCCTGGGTCCCCGTCTGCTTTCCCGCTGCCTGGCCTGCCACCGGCTTTCTTATTGAGGAAGACGTTTGATGAGCTGCTGCAAGAGAGCCAATTTCGGGTCCGGCCTGTCACTTCGCAGCAGGCTGAGGACGAGTGCGGCCACGGCGGCCAGCAGCGTCGCCAGTAGAATTCCGTCAGCGCTTTGGAGAAGTTCGAACATCGCTTTTAGCAAAGGAGCGTATCCCAGGCACGTTTAGGGCTGATGAAGGGCGTGTGAAGCTTTGGTTAAGTTTGCGAAGGAAATTCCCGCCTGGGGAGGCCTGCTGGGGACGGAATGTCCTAGCTGGGAGGAAGCAGGACGGTGAACGTGGAGCCTTTGCCCAACTGGCTCTCGACCTCAATCGTCCCGTTCATACGCTCAATAACGTGCTTCACGATGGACAGCCCCAAGCCGGTTCCGCCCATTTCGCGTGACCGGGCTGTGTCCACGCGGTAGAACCTCTCGAAGATCCTGGGCAGGTGCTCGGAGGGAATGCCGATCCCCGTGTCGGCGAAGGTGATTCGGATCCTGCCGTCCTCCGCGTGGTCAGCCGTGACGCGCACCTCGCCGCCCGGGCGGTTGAACTTGACGGCATTGTCCAGCAGATTGATGAGGGCCTGCTCCAAGCGGACCTTGTTCCCCGTCACCTGCGCATCCTCCAGCCGCTCGCAGCGGAGTTGCACGCCGCGCAGATTCGCTTCGGATTCGACCGTGCGCACGGCGGCTTCGAGCGCGGCGCGAATCGAGACCCGGTCGAATTCCCCCGCCGGCTTTGCTGCCTCGAGCTCCGATAACGCCAGCAAATCCGAGGCGATGTTGTTGAGCCGGATGGCATGAGCCCTGATGATTTCCAGGAACTTCCGGTTATTCTCGGGGTCCTCGAGCGCGCCCTCGAGCAACGTTTCCGCGTAGCCCCGGATAGCAGTCAAGGGCGTCCGCAGTTCGTGCGAGACGTTGGCCACGAAGTCCTTGCGCACCCTCTCCAGGCGCTCCAGGTCGGTGATGTCGTGCAGGATGGCAATCGCCCCGCGGTGCCCGGCGACCGCCAGAGGCGCAGCCTGAACCTCGAACGTCCGCCCGACCGCCGGGGAAAGGTTCAGCCGCTGGCGCGACGACTCCCCCGAGACCAGCACGCGGGTTAGGATCTCCAGCAGGGCCGGGTCACGCACCAGTTCGAGCAAAGGCAGGCGTTCGGGAATCGGGCCCTGCGCGCCTACCGCGCGGGCGAAAGAATCGTTGCAGAAGGTGACGCGCAATTCGCCGTCCACGGCTAGGACGCCCTCGACCATGCTGGCGAGGATGGCCTGCCGCCGCGCGGACTCCAAGCTCAGGCGGTCCACCAGCTCGCGCAGTTGCGTTGCCGTGCGGTCCAGCGATCGGGCTAGAGCACCGAGTTCATCCTCGGCGTCCGCCACCAGGGTGCCTGAAATACGCGCATCCACCAGGCCCTCGGCAAAGGCGCGCAGGCGGCTGATGCGCCGCGTGAAGGAACGGGAGAAAAAGTAGGCGATGCCCAGCGCCAACCCGGCCGCCGCCAGCGAGGCGCCCAGAATGCGCCAGCGCACAGCAGCGACAGCGGCGTCTACGTCTTCCAGCGGCAC
>Ga0315268_10009503_pt1 | contig 10083 bp, 6 predicted proteins | sample C1_top_MG_FD_204535 | JGI IMG/M metagenome (GOLD analysis project Ga0315268, IMG submission 204535) | Sediment microbial communities from Yellowstone Lake, YNP, Wyoming, USA - C1_top | ecosystem: Environmental > Aquatic > Freshwater > Lake > Sediment | place: USA: Wyoming | collected 2017-08-01 | reverse complement strand
TGCGCCTGGTACTGGGTCGTGTGGGTGAACTGGGTCTTGGTCCGCCCAACGTCTCGTGTCGTAGTGTGCGCCCAAGATGATGATCGGACCTTTTCCCAAGTTCGCGCGGCCTATCACGTTTCGCGCCTGAGTGCCTCGGTATGTGAAGTTCTGGAATTCAACGGACCAGCCGACTTGTCTGAGTTGCTCGGCGATGTAGTCTCCGCACTTTCGGTTGCCTTCGGTGCCGGTTATGCGCGGCCCGAATTCCATCTGCGCGAGTACGTCTCGGTATGCTTGTTTCCCGTCGAAGCGCGTGCTAGAGAGTTGGTGAGGCTCGTTCAGGTGCCAGATGAAGACCGAGCACAGGACAAGCACTAGTATGACGGATGCGGTCAGATAGAGGAATCGTCTGTTTTGCATTGCTCCTGTCATCTTCTATATTTGCCTATTCCAGACCAGTCGCACTTGGACTTGTCTATGGGCAGGAGACAACCACCATGTGGACTCTTCATGTCCCTGTCCTCTGTGGTCAAACTTCAAATGAACCTTCCTCATCTCGTGATTGTTCCACAGCAATCGCAGGTGCCCACATGTCACGCCAATCGAAGGAAACCGCCCGATGACATCATCCAGACAGAATGATCAGAGATGGTTGTGGGTTTTCGTCCCGATAAACGCAGCCATGGGCGGATTCAGCACGCTTCTTCCACTCTATATCATCGATATTGGTGGAACTGTAATAGATGTCGGCAACATAGTTTCGGCGTACAGTCTAGCACTGATCCCATCTTCGATCCTATGGGGAATCGCGGTAGACAGGAAAGAGAAGCGTAGACCCTTCGTAACATACAGCTACTTAGGAATCACGATTCTCCTTATGGCAGGGTTTTTCTTAAGAGATATCGGCAGTCTGCTGCTACTTTATGTGTGCTATGCTGGCATCTCCACCGCAGCGAACCCGGCAGTCAGCATTCTTCTGATGGAGTTCTCGCCGAAGAAACAGCTCTCAATGACTTTCGCAAAATACTCAGCCCTCACTCTCCTCGGGACAGCCCTTGGAACTATCCCTGGAGCCTTCTGGACGGGTTATTTTCCACTTGAAGCGTATTTCGTTCTTTGCGCGATCTTCTCCGGGATCTCAACAATTCTTGCAGCAAAATACCTCGTTGAGCCGGCGTTTCCGTTCGAACGAAAGGTCGTGGCTCTGAATCAGGAAAGTTTTGTGACGAAACTCAGAACTGTTACCATGATATTCATCACAATTCCCTCACCTGAAGACATCAAGTCGTTCGGGAAGATGATGCGAAACGTCTTCACTAGGCATCTTCCGCTGCTGTACTTGTCATTCTTTCTCTTTTTCACGGCGGGAAATCTCTTCTTCACATCGTACACGCCGTTCTTGAAAAGCCGTGAGATGGGCGACTCAGGAGTATTCGTCGTCTACACAACGCTCTACATTCTTCAAGCGGCGATCTATCCAATCACTGGTCGAGCCTGCGGGCGGTTCGGAGAAGACCGCGTGGCGATCTCGGCATTGTGGCTTCGTGCTGCAGGTCTTCTCGCGGCTATCGCAACGGTCCTTCTGATGTTCCGCAATTCCACGCTCATCATCGGGAGCATCGCTTCGATTGTTATGATCGGAACCGCGTACGCATTCTTCAACACCTCGTCGTCTGTATTGCTCTTCCGTACTCTGCCGCACGGAAAGCAAGGTGAACTGCTTGGAATCTACAGTGCCATGACCGGAATTGCCGCCTTCACAGGTGCAATCATGTCGGGGTACATCTCATTCAACACCGGCTACGCGGCCACCTTTGCAGTGGCTGCACTTCTCTACGTATGCTGTGCTATGACGCTAAGAACAGCAGTCAGAGGACATTACCGACCAGGCTAGCCGGTTATGTAGGTTCTTAGCTTCTCCTCAAAGACAGAGCGTGGTGGGAAACCAAGCGAGCAAGCATAAGTATCGAAATCTACCAAGTTCTTACCATTCCTCAAGGCTTCCTGTTGTATCTCCGCGATACTTTCGCCCAGTATTGCATAGGTGGATGCATATCCGGGACCGTTGCCCTGATGGGCCGGAAATACCTGATGGTAGACGAGGCTCTTGCTCAATCCGGTTTCTCTGTTTGCCCAGTCGATGAATTCCATTAGTCCCTGTTTGCCTGAATTGATTCGTGCGTCTCCTATGACGCGTAGGAAACGGACTATTCTCCAGAGATGTGTGAAGAATCCGTACTCAGCGAAAACTTCGTCTGCTCCACCGTATTTGCTCAGGAATTTGATGAACGCACGCTCCGATGGAGTCGGCTTTCTCTGTCTTATCTCGCTCAGATAGTTCAGGAATTCTTTCTCTCTATGGAATGAAATCCCTTCTGAGACCGCGTTTCCTGCCTGTGACTGGAGCATGTCAGTCAGCACGGGCTTCGCTCCAAATGAGAAAGCCGAGTTCGATGAGTGCAGGCAATGTCCGTACTCCTCGTGGACAAGCAAGTTGAGGAGCTCAGACGGCGATGTTTCTGGCGCCCTCCTGGGATCAGTTGTTGCCATGAAGACTTGGAACGGCTTCTTCGTTAGGTAGTCGAGGAACATGGCGCCGCCTGACGGGAAAACGCCGGACAGATAGGTTGGCGTCTCGACAACCCTTGTGACGTAGCGGGGGTTGATCTTCACGACGTTCGCGTTGACAAGCTTGGCCACATGTTGTTTCAGGCCTTTAACGTAGCCAACTACTCGCGATGCTTTCAGCGCCTTCTTCTTCGATATAGCGTGCGCCACCGCCTCACCGCTGGCATCGACGCCCCACTTCGAAGCGAATTCTTGAACCTCGCGCTTGAAATCCGGCAGCTCTCTATTGAGCATTCTCAGACCTTTCGCTTCAAGCTCTGAGGGAGTTTCGTTGTAGTCGTACAGGTTGACCAGAGCGTCAGCGAAGTAGTCACTTCTGCCGAGATCGCATCCTTCCTTCGTGCAGACCTCAATGATCTCGTCGAAGCCACTGTTCTTGAAGTCGGGAACACCAAACTTCTTCGAGTAATCATTGACTGTGCCGACCAAGGCGTCCATTGCAGACTTGAGCGTTTTACTCCTAGTTTGTTTCTTCACGGTGTCGGCTACTTCGATCACACCCGCGCATCTGATTGATGTCAGTATCTTGATGCCTGTCGGACAGACCTCACGGCCTGCGGTCATGGCGTACGCGTTCAGGGCCTTCGTCGCATATTCCGCGAGCGATACGAGGTGACCTGCAACGATTCCCTCTTTGATGAGATGTGAGAAAAACGCGTTCACGACCGTATCTGGCACAGCGTGCGCTTCTCCGCTCAACACCAAATCCAAGGAGGCCTTCAGAGAGGCAAGGAGCCTCTGCTGCGTTCTCGTCTGAGCCTTGGAGCTTGCAACGTCCATTTTCCGAACTAGGTTCTGTATGTGCGTGGTGTCGTACACCAGCATCTTGCCGGCGTACGCACTCAAGCCTCCTGTGAATGCTTCTGACGGGTTGACTTCCTTCCAAAGGTCAAAGATCGTCGTTTCAACCGGGCTGCCGGATTTGAATGCCAAGAGCAATCACCGTCATGATGAGCCTATTCTTTGTCCGCTATCTTTGGCGGCTTCATTATCAGCGACAACGCCATCGCGACCACGACAAGAGCTGCCGTTGCATAGAACCCTAGGACGTAGTTGGCGTATGTTGGGCTTGAACCCACGATCGCTGCCATCAGCATGGGACAGACGACCCCTCCTACGCCGTATGCGCTAAGGAACAAGCCATAGTTCGGTCCAACATTCTTGGCGCCGAAATAGTATGACGCTAGGGTTGGCATCACGGCTAGGTATGCGCCAAAGGTTGCTGCAAAAAGGATGACAGTCAGGTAGAGCATCGGGACAGACTGCGAGTTCGGGAATAGAATCACGAGACAAAGTAGCTGAATGATCTGCATTATGAGCAGCGTCTTCTTTGGACCAATCCTGTCACAAAGTGAGCCAAAGAAAGGTCTCCCAACAGCATTCGCGACAGCGAGAACAGAAACCGCGAGGACGGCCATCCATTCCAAGCTACCCTTCAGGCCGGTGATGTCTGTTGCGATGATTTTTGCATAACCGATGACCATGAGACCTGCCCCGGCGCCGACGAGATAAATGATCCACGCTAAGTAGAAGGTTGGTGTTCTTGCCATCTCATTTGTCGTGAAGTCCTTGGCTCCAGTTGCCCAAGGCTTGGGAGCTGCAGTTCTCTTCGGAGCCGGTGGTGTCCATTCAGCAGCGGGGAACTTTAGCGCTAATCCGAGGACAGCCATGAGAACCAAGAATGTTACTCCCAGAACCAAGAACGTGTTTGCCAAACCCATTGTTGAGATGAGAAAGGTCACCAGAGGTGCAGTAATCAGAGCGGACAAGCCAAAGCCCATTACTGTCAATCCCAATGCGAGACCTCTCCTGTCAGGGAACCATCTGCCAACAACTGCTATCGGCGGGTTGTATGCAAAGCCGCATCCAGTACCCGCCACAATCCCGAACGCTACGATTGTGATCCAGAGCGCAGAACTAGGCGCCAAGACTATCGCGTAGCATAGGAGATATCCAATCCCTAGTAGGACAGCTCCTATCATCGCAGGTCTTCTCGGCCCAACTTTGCCTATCATTCTGCCCGAGAACGCGAAGGTGACACCGAAGAGCAAGAGAAAGACGCTAAATGGAATTACGGATTCTGCAGGCTTGAGACCGTACGGCGCGGCATGCAGAGCCGGTCTGAAAACACTCCAAGCGTAGACAGTACCCAAGCACAAATTGATTACGAATCCAGCAATGATCAACATCCATCTGTTTGATGTTCGCGCGCTCATGCCGACAATCCACCGTTCTTCTATCTTGAACAAGAACGGGCTACAAGGCGCGCTGGTATATCTGATTTGCCGGGCCAACGCTCCTTGTACGTCGCCAGAGTTCGCATTTCAGAAGCAATCTTCCCCGGAATGCAATCGCACTACTTCAACCTAGCCTGTGCGGCTTGCAGCTCGTCTGCTGTATACTCTAGTCCTAGGGTCTTCAGCCTCTGTTTCGTTGGGAGTCCCGTGGACTTGTCCCATTGCCTCAATTCGTAGTACTCGTCAAGCATCTTGTCAAGATATACGACGTGCCCCTTGGCCCGGCCTGACGGAGATTTCTCCTTCAGAAGTCGCGCTGGTTGATTGTCATCTTTTCTTGAGATCCCATGTCGCACGTTGTACATTCTCTGCAAGTTGACGATTCGCTCGCCGATCTGTTTCAAATCATTGACTCCCAGATCCATTCCAGTTATGAGTGAGACCGCCTTCGCCAAGTGTTCCCAGTACAGCGCCGGCGGGAAGAATGTTCCAAACTTGCAGATGCCAATCGAGTCAACGATGGCGGCGAATTCCTCTCCATCTTTGACTACCATGGCTTTGTACTTCGTTTGTATGCCGTCAATTATCTCGGGCATGTACTGTTGGCCGTATCTCTCGACAGCTTCGCTGGGGTATCCGGTTTCGTCGATTGTGGGGAATCCCTTGAGATGGTCTGCTCCTCTGCTGGCGGTGGCTTGCGCCAAACCCATTGACTGCTGGGATCTGCCATCCTGAGCGGACATTTCTTGTCCTTTGATATGCATCGCGTAGTACTCGGATCCTTTTCCAATGATGGATGCTGCTCGTCGGACACCTTCGGCGAGTATGTTTCCGAATTCTTTTCGGTACGTGATTCTTGTTATCGCCTCGATTATCGTGTCTGGGTTACCCCACGTCAGATCGAGGTCCGTGTCCTTCCGGGTGACTATGCCTTTCTCGTACAGTTCCATCGCAAATGCGATCGCGCATCCGGTCGATATTGTGTCAAGGCCGTAATCATCACATAGGAATCCTCCCTTCACAATTGAGGGCAGGTTCCGGTTCCAGACTCTGGCTCCAAGTGAGTTGATGGTCTCGTACTCCGTGACAAGGTCGACCGACTTGTATTTGCCCTCCTTCACTTCGATGACGTGGTGGCAACCGATGGGGCAAGCGAAGCATGCCATCCTTCTTACGTAATGATTCTTCTCTATCTCCTCGGCACTTATGTCCTCTACGTACGCGAAGTGTCCCATCTGAAAGTTCTTCGTGGGAAACCTGCCGACCTCGCTCATGAGAACGGAGAGTTGCGATGTCCCGAAACGCGTCACATTTGGAGTGTACTGGTTACCTAGAATTGCACGTTGAGAATCCAGGCATGCTTTCAAGTACTCATCAGGCTTGGCGATTGGTGTCTTCAGATTGCCTCGAGCGGCAACGGCTTTCAATCGTTTGGAGCCCATCACGCAGCCGATTCCGGCTCTTGCAGCTGCACAACCGTGCGTCATTATCGCAGCGTATCTAACCAAGTTCTCGCCTGCTTGGCCAATTGAAGCGACCTGAATGCCATTGTCTCCGTGTCTTTCTCTGATCAGGGTCTCCGTGTCATGCGTACCCTTTCCCCACAGGAATGAGGCGTCCAGCAGTTCCGCATGATTGTTCTGCAGCCAAAGATACACAGGTTTCTCAGACCGCCCTTGGAAGACCAACATGTCGTAGCCTGAACGTTTCAGTTCAGGAGTGAAGTGTCCGCCGGAGTTCGCGTCGCCATATATTCCCGTGAGCGGAGATTTCGCGATGACCTCAAGCCTTCCCGCTGTCGGAAACACTGTTCCAGTCAGCGGTCCAGTTGCGAAAATGAGACGATTCTCTGGTGAGAGCGGGTCAACATCCGGCCCGACTTCGTCCCAAAGGATCTTCGTTCCGAAACCGTTCCCTCCCAAGAAGTGTCTGGCCATTTCTTCAGGGAGCGGAACATCATTGATGTTGCCGGTCGTCAGGTCGACGCGAAGATACTTACCCGTATATCCTCCGAATTTGAATGCCAAATGGCCAAGCCCTCGGGGGCTCAGAAGAGAGAAAGCTCAAGCTATAAAACACTATAGCCCTCGTCGCTCGCGACTGAATCTAGTAACTGCAGTCTCTCGCAAACCAACTCTGTTGTTACTGCTCACGGCAAATCAGGGAAACAACGGGAGAAAGCAAGCAGTCATCTGCATACGCCCCGGACTATCGTGAGGAGTTCTTGCCGGCCACGCCGGAAGTTGGGAACACTTTTATAGATACAGTCTCAGACGCGTGCGAGTCGGTGAAACCTATGGAATGTGACATCCTGATCCGGAACGCTCAACTTCGGTCCGGCACCATTGCCGACATTGCTGTCTCAGGCGGGCGAATTGCCCAGATCGGGCCCAACATCACGGGGACCGGGAAAGTCGAAATTGACGCGAAACACAGACTCACCACAGAGACGTTTGTGATCGCGCACCTTCATCTCGACAAGGTCATGACGGGTCCGTTGATCTCTGACGAGGTGATTCGTCAATATCAGCACAGTGGCCAAGGCGGCACGATGAGTGCCATCGAGATAGCTTCTCAAGTCAAGGAGAAGTACAAGGAAAGCGAGATCATCGAACGTGTACGGAAGCTCCTGACGGAGGCTGTCTTCCACGGCGTTAGTCACATTAGAGCTTTTGCCGACGTTGACACTAAGGCGAGACTGATCGGCGTCCAAGCTCTACTCAAGATTCGCGAGGAGTTCAAGGGCCTAATTGACGTTCAAGTTGTTGCATTTCCGCAGGACGGAATAGGGAGAGAGCCCGGTGCGGAGGAATACATGTGGAAGGCGATGGATCTCGGAGCCGACGTTGTGGGCGGGATTCCATGGATCGAATACACAGATGACGACATGAAGCATCACGTAGATTTCGCGTACGAGCTTGCAAAGAAGTACAACAAGGATATCGGAATGCTCACCGACGACGGCGGCGATCCCGACCTACGAACGACCGAGTATCTTGCCGTGAAGGCGACCAAGGAAGGATGGACGAACAGGGTCGTCGCATGTCATGCCAGAGCCACCGGTCTCTACAACGAGATTTACCACAGGAAATTTGTCGCAATAGTGAAACGCGCCGGCATGGGCTTCGTCACCGACCCACACACAGGACCGCTGCACATACGCGTGCAAGACCTGCTGGGCGCGGGAGTGAACGTTGCTTTGGGTCAAGACGACTGCAACGACGCATACTATCCGTATGGCAGATGCAAAATGCTTGAGGTTGCGTTTCTTGCCTCACATCTTCTCTGGATGATGACTCCCAAGGATCGAGAAACCATCTACGACATGATAACAGTCAATCCTGCGAAGATGCTGCACGTCAACAACTACGGCCTTGCATCCGGGAAGGACGCGAACATAGTCATTCTGAATGCCAATAGTCTGCTTGAGGCGTACACGTACCAAGCTGAGCCTTCGTATGTAATACGAAACGGCAAACTCGTATCACAATCGCCAGCTGAGAGTCGCATGCCGTAGATTCGTCCTTGTCGCTTTGCTCTCTGCCGGGTCTGCGTGATGCGCTAGTCTTCTCTCTTGTAGGAACTCAGTAGCGCTGCTGGAGCTTTTGCCCGACGAGCAACTGCGACCAAAGCAATGATGGTCATAACGTACGGCATCATGAGAAGAAGCTGGTACGGTATCCTCCAGCCGATCCCCTGCAGCGTCAGCTGAAGCGCATCTATTCCCCCGAACAACAGGGCGCCCCCAAGGATTCGAAGCGGGCTCCAATTGCAGAATACTACGAGCGCTATGCAGACCCAGCCTCGACCCTGCGTCAAGCCTGGAAGGAACATACCGGATTGCGAAAGCGATAGCCAAGCGCCTCCGATAGCACTGAGACCACCAGCGATGGCGAGGCAGAGATATCGAATCCTGAAAACGTTTATGCCTGCGGTGTCTGCTGCACTCGGGTTCTCGCCGACCGCTCTGATTGATAGGCCGAACTTGGTCTTGAATAGGATGAACGCTGTCAGCGGCACGAGGATCATTCCGATGTAGATCAGGGCATGCTGATTGAAGATAACTTCACCTAGCACCGGGATTTCGCTGAAATAGGGAATTGGTATCGTGCCGAAAGGCTGCACATGAGGAGGAACACCACCAACATCCACAATGCTAATCCTATAAACGTAGAAGCTGAGTCCAGTGCACGCGATCGTCAAGCCCAAACCAGCCACATGCTGTTGCGCTCCAAGGGTCACTGTGAAGAATGCCATGACAAGCCCGAGCATGACTCCCACGACCGCAGCCGCGCCGACACCCAGCCACAGATCGCCAGTACCATAACCAACCAAGAAACCGGCGCTCGCTCCCATGAGCATCATGCCCTCTATTCCAAGGTTGAGTACTCCTGCTCTCTCAGCAAATGCTTCGCCGATTGTTCCATAGATCAGGGGAGCTGCCATCCTGAAGGCCATCGCAAGAATGCTCGTGATCATGACGAGCTCACCTGGTGTTGTCGTCATGCTTTGACCCTCCTGACTCTATACTTGGTGAAGAAGATCCCGATTAGGAGGCACAGCAGAATGATGCCTTGGATCACCTCAGCAAGTGCCCATGGGACTCCTGTTGCTCGGTGCATGGCTTGTGTTCCTTGGACGACCACTGCCATGAGGAAGGAGGCTAAGACCACGCCGATGGGGTTGAGGCCTCCGACCATCGCGATGACCACTCCCGTGTAACCGAAACCTGGAGACAAGTCGGTCTTCATGTGATAGTGAATCCCTGCGACTTGCCCAACTCCCGCGAGCCCGGCGATCCCTCCGCTCACGATCGCGGCGAGAATGATCTGCTTTGAGACTCTGATGCCCATTGCCTGAGATGCGGTAGGATTGCCGCCAATCGCAAGAAGTTCGAAACCCCATTTCGTCTTCTTCAGAATGATGTAGAATGCGACCGCGACGAGCAGTGACACGACTATTCCAAAGTGAAACCTTGAACCAGGAACGAGGATCGGGTAGAAGGTCGATTCGGCTATTATGGGCGATTCAGGCCAGCCAGTCTTTGGATTCCTCCATGGCCCAAAGAGAATCGCGCTGACCAGGTAGTACATCACCCAGTTGCCCAACAGCGTCGTTACGACTTCGTCTACCTTCAACTTGACTTTTAGGACAGCCGGGATAGCCGCCCATGCGCCACCTCCTAGGAATCCTGCCGCCAACATCAGAGGGATCGCCACGGGAGCTGGCAGGCCAA
>Ga0315268_10009502_pt1 | contig 10083 bp, 7 predicted proteins | sample C1_top_MG_FD_204535 | JGI IMG/M metagenome (GOLD analysis project Ga0315268, IMG submission 204535) | Sediment microbial communities from Yellowstone Lake, YNP, Wyoming, USA - C1_top | ecosystem: Environmental > Aquatic > Freshwater > Lake > Sediment | place: USA: Wyoming | collected 2017-08-01 | reverse complement strand
TAATCACGCGCCAGTCGCTGGCCCCCAGCGCGCGCGCCGCCTCCACGAACTCGCGCTCGCGCGTGGCCAGCACCTGGGCGCGCACCAGGCGGGCGTATCCCACCCAGCCGCCGATGGAAAGCGCCAGAATCAGGTTGAAAATCCCCGGCCCAAGAAAGGCGACGAACGCGATCGCCAGCAGGATGCCCGGGAATGACAGGAACGCATTCATCACCACCACGTTGACCACGCGGTCCACGCGCCCGCCGTAGTAGCCGGCGATGCAGCCCACAATCAGCCCCAGCAGCAGCGAAAAACAGACCACGCTGCTGCCCACTAGCATGGAAATGCGCGCCCCGTAGATGATGCGCGAGAGCATGTCGCGGCCGAGCTCGTCGGTGCCGAACCAGTGCGCCGCCGAGGGCCCGGCAAGCCGCGCCGGCAGGTTGATCTGCGCCGGATCGTAGGGCGCCAGCCAGGGCGCGAAGATCGCCAGCACCGCGAACACCACCACCAGCACCACGCCCGCGGTCGCCAGCGGGTTCAGCCGCGCGGCGCGGAGCAGCCGCTCCGCGGGAGCGGCGGCCGGCGGCGCTACGGGTTGTGCGGCGCTTGCCATGGTTGTTCGTTGTCCGTAGTCGGCGATCGATGGCCGGTGATCGGCGGTATTCGTCCCGATCACCGGTCACCGACGGCCGATCACTGTCTTATCCTCGGATTCACCGCCGAATACAGCAAATCCGTCAGGAAGTTCACTGCCACGTACGTCAGACCAATCGCGAGGATGCAGCCCTGCACCAGGTAATAGTCGCGGTTGGAAATCGCCTGTATCGTAAGACGACCAATTCCCGGCCAGGAAAAAATCGTCTCGGTCACGATAGCGCCGGCCAGCAGCGCGCCGAATTGCAGGCCGATCACCGTCAGCACGGGAATCATGGCGTTGCGCAACGCGTGGCGATAGACCACGGTGCGCTCCGGCAGACCTTTGGCGCGCGCGGTGCGGATGTAGTCCTGCCCCAATTCCTCCAGCATGGAGGTGCGTACCATGCGGGTCAGGATGGCCGCCAGCGCGCCGCCCATGGTGATGGCCGGCAGCACCAGGTGCGCCAGCGTGCCGCTGCCCGACACCGGCAACAGCCCCAGCCCGATGGCGAAAAACAAGATCAGCACCGGCCCCAGCGCAAAATTGGGGAACGACAGCCCGAGCAGGCTGGCGAAGCTGATGGCGCGGTCGTCCCAGCGATTGCGCCGCCGCGCCGAGCGCACCCCGGCGGGGATGGAGAGCAGCAGCGCCACCGCCAGCGAGGCCAGCGTCAGCTTCATGGTGAATGGATAGCGCTCGGCGATGAGCCGCCCGACATTCTGATTAAAGCGCAGCGACTGGCCCAGATCGCCGTGCAGCACGCCCTTCCAGTAATTCAGGTACTGCTGCCCGATGGGCACGTCGAGCCCGTAGGCGTGCCGCGCCGCCTGGATGTCGGCCGCCGCCGCGCCTTCCCCGAGCATCTGCTGGATGGGGTCGCCCGGGACGAGGTGGATCAGTAGGAAGACCACCGACACCACGAGCCAGACGACCGGGAGCGTGTAGAGGGCGCGGGTTGCGAGAAAGCGAAACACGTTGATCGTTGTCTTAGCTTGTGAGCCGCAGAGCGGCGCACGCTGGTAGCCCAAGGGCGGCAGCCCTGGGATAAGAACGCAACCCCGGCGGGAGTCCCGGAGGGACGGCGCGACGAGATGGGACTTTCGTCTCAGACGCACTTCGCGCCGTGCCTACGGCACTCGCTCTATTTTCCTGATCTTTCCCCAGGGCTACCGCCCTGGGCTACCAGCGTACGTCCCTGCGGGACTTATTCCTGCAAGCGCTTCGAAGCTTGCTTCGCACAGCATTGAGCCTTGTGCCTCGGGCCTGAAGCCCAAAGCCTAAAGCCTAAAGCCTAGTCATCCCCCTGCACGGGCTGCGGCTGCGAGAGTTCCACCAGCACGCGGGCGATGCGGCGGCCTTCCATGTCGAGCACGGTGAAGCGCCGGCCCTGGTACTCGGCATAATCACCCGCTTTGGGGATGCGCTGCAACTGGGCGAGCATGAATCCGGCCAGCGTCTCGAAGCCCTGGTCGGAAGGCAGCGTCAGGTGGTACTGCGTTTCCAGGTCGCGGATGCTGACCGCGCCGTCCAGAACCATGGTGCCGGTGGCAGCCGGCAAAGTCGGAGGCGCGACGTCGAACTCATCCTCGATCTCGCCCACAATCTGCTCCAGCACGTCTTCCACGGTGACCACGCCGGCGGTGGAACCGAACTCGTCCACCACCACCGCCAGGTGGCGCTTGCGGCGGCGAAACTCGACCAGCAGGTCGGGCAGCGGCTTGGTTTCGGGCACTACCAGCACGTCGCGCATCAGTTCGCGCACCGTCATGTGCGCCAGCCGCGGCGAGCCGGGATCGATGGCGGCCTTGGCATAGCGCATGCGCATCCAGCGGCTCACGTCCTTGCTGTAGAGCAGCCCGACAATGTGCTCCGGTCCGCGCTGCGGGTCGTACACCGGCACGCGCGAGTGCTGCTCCTCGACCACGCGCGCCGACGCCTGGTCCAGCGGCATGTCCGCCGGCAGTGAGAAAATGCGCGGCCGCGGCACCATCACCTGGCGCACGGTGATGTCGCCCAGTTCCATCGCGCGCAGGATCATCTCCTCTTCCACCTTGTCCATCATGCCCAGGCGGCGCGCGGCGGTGACCATCAGCTTCAGCTCTTCGGGCGAGTGCACCCCGCCAGCGCGGTGCTGCGGCGTACCTAGCAGCCGCAGCACCGCCCGGGTGGAGCTGGCGATGATCTTCAGGAAGGGCCGGGCCAGGGTCATGAAGAAGTCCATCGGTCCGGCGACGGCCAGCGCCACTCGGTCGGCGCGTTGCAGCGCCACCGACTTGGGCACTACCTCGCCCAGCACGACGTGCAAGTAGGTAATCATCAGGAAGGCAATGGGGATGGCGATGCCGTGGGCATAGAGGCGCGCGTGCGGGATGGCCGCCACCCCGGAATACAGGAGTCCCGCCAGCGTGGCTTCGCCGATCCAGCCCAGTCCCAGGCTGGCCAGCGTCACCCCCAACTGCACGGCGCCGAGCAGTTCGTCCATGCGCTCGTGCAGCTTCCGCACGGTGCGCGCGCCGGCGCGGCCCGCCTCGATGAGCTGCTGGATGCGGGTGTCGCGCACGCTCACCAGGGCGAATTCCGCCGCCACAAAAAACGCGTTCGCCGCCACCAGCAGGATGACGGCAAGCACCCGCAGAAGCACGTAACCGGCCATTTCTCTGAATTCTAGCAGGAGGGTCGATGGTCGATGGTCGTTGGTCGATGGCCGTTGCCGGTTAGGCGCTACCGTTTACTACTGAGCTGCTGGTACCGAAATGGCCAACGACCAACGACCATCGACCATCGACGCTTAAAATGGCCAACGACCATCGACCATCGACGCTTAAAATGGCCAACGACCATCGACCAACGACGACTTTTTCCTGCTTTCCTTATTCTCCCTCGCCGGTCTAAGGCCCAGAGAGAGTCGGAACCAAACCCGAGCCGGTTACGTATCTAAGAACGCTTAGCGAGGAGGCGAACGTGGCCAACGGCAACGGCAACAAAAAGACGCGGCGCTGGATCTGGATAGGCGGCTCCATCGCGGGGGTGCTGGTCATCGTCACGGTGGTCACCGCCATGTCGCGCGGCGGCACCAAGATAGATCCCTCCAAGCTGGCCAAAGTGGAACGCGGCGACCTGGCCAAGAGCGTGGTGGCGACCGGCAAGATCGAGCCCATCACCAAGGTCGAGATCAAGGCCAAAGCCAGCGGCATCGTCAAGAAATGGAACGCCGACGCCGGCCAGACGGTGCAGGCCGGGCAGGTGCTGGTCGAACTCGACAAGGCCGAGATCGAGGCCCAGGTGCGGCAGGCCAAGGCCCAGTTCGAGGCCGCCGAGGCCAGCGAGCGGGCCGCCATCGCCGATTACCAGCGCGCCAAGGTGGACGCGGAAAGCCCCGACGTCCCGCTGCTGAAGCGGGCCTACGAACGCGCCCTGGGCATGGCCAAGGACGGCGTCGTCTCGCAGGCGCAATTGGACGACTCGCAAAAGAATTACGAACTGGCGGTCAACAAGCAGAACGTCGCCAAGGCCAACCTGGGCGTGATGCAGGCGCGCATGGCGCAGACCAAGGCGCAAGTCGCGCAGGCTCGCGCCAATTTGCAGCAACTGCAAGAGCAGTACAGCTACTACACCATCGTGGCGCCGATTGACGGCATCATCCTGTCGCGCAACGTCGAGGTGGGCGACGCCGTCAGCTCCATCCTGGTGATGGGCTCGGCGGCCACCCTGATCATGACCGAGGGCGACACCAGCGAGGTCTACGTCAAGGGCAAGGTGGATGAGAGCGATATCGGCAAGGTGTACCTGGCCCAGCCGGCGCGCATCAAGGTGGAGTCCTTCAAAGACAAAACCTTCACCGGCAAGGTGACCAAGATCTCTCCCATGGGCGTGGAAAAAGACAACGTGACCACGTTCGAAGTGCGCGTCTCCATCACCAACCCCGGTGGCGAGCTGAAGGCCGCCATGACCGCCAACGCCGAGATCATCCTGGAAGAGCACAAGAACGTGCTCATGATCCCGGAAGGCGCGGTGCTTTATGACAAGGACAAGAAGGCGTCGGTGGAAGTGCCTGACGCCGGCGCCAAGGACGGCAAGAAGAAGCTCGCCGTGAAACTGGGCATTTCAAACGGCGCCAAAGCCGAGGTGCTGGACGGTCTCAAGGAAGGCCAACAGGTCGTGCTGCAATAGCTGTGCTGCGGCGCCAGGGGGGATCTCTGGGGCCCCTCCAGCTTGGGGATCCCTCCTAAGGACTGCTGAATCGGGTAATTTGCAGTAGGTCTTCGTGACCGGCCGCTGATAGCTGAGAGCCGATAGCTTTCTTGACTTTCGCTCTTCCCCCGCGCTACCTTCGCCCTGCCTGTCCCAGCCCAGGTTTGCGAAATGAGGCGAAAGTGGCCCAGCGTCTGATCACATTCACCACCGATTTCGGCCTGAACGACCACTATGTCGGGACCATGAAGGGCGTCATCCTGAGCATCAACCCGGCGGCGCAGATGGTGGACATCTGCAACGCCGTGCAGTCCTTCGACGTGCTCGACGGCGCGCTCACCATCGCCCAGGCCTACAGCTACTTCCCTGCCGACACGGTGCACATGGTGGTGGTGGATCCCGGCGTGGGCACCACCCGCCGGCCGCTGCTGGTCACCAGCGAGCGGCACATGTTCCTGGCGCCGGACAACGGCGTGCTCTCCTTCGTTTTCGACCAGGAGGAGCGCATTTCGGTGCGTCACATCAGCGCCGAGCACTATTTCCTGCAGCCGGTGAGTGCGACTTTCCACGGGCGCGACGTCTTCGCCGCCGTTGCCGGCTGGCTAAGCAAGGGCGTGGAGGCCGCGAAGTTCGGCGACGAGATCACCGACTACACCCGCTTTGCCGCGCCCCGCCCCAAGCCGGTCAACGATAAGCTGCTCAAAGGCGTGGTGCTCAAGGTTGACAAGTTCGGAAACCTGATTACCAACATCACCCCGAAAGACCTGCCGCAGCTCTTCGCCCCTGAGCCGCCGCCCTTCAAGGTGCTGATCGCCAAAAGCGAGATACCCAAGATGAAGCAAGCCTATGCCGAAGGCACGCCCGGCGAGGTCTTCGTCATCCTCAACAGCATGGGCTTCCTGGAGATTGCCGCTCATCGCGGCTCGGCGGCGCACATCGTCGGCGCCGGCAAAGGCTCCGACGTCGGTGTGCTGTTCGAGAGCTCGCAGATCGGCGCGGTTACTTCGTAGCTCTTAGTTGCTGGTTCTTAGTTTTTGGCCATGCTTCGAATTCCCCGGACCCGCTGACTAGGAACCAGGAACTAAGAACCAGGAACCAGCATGTGGTACCTTCTCCGATTCCTGTGGAACGCCACCCGTGGCCATCATCTGGCGCCCTGGCGCAGTCCTTACCTGCGCTGGCGCATCGAGACCTACACCGGCGTCAAGATGACCGATATCGGCTTCCTGGAGTTCTGCGGATTCCTGTGGAAGGAGCGCGGCGAGTTGTCCCGTTTCCTGCAGTGGACGGCGGAAATGGAACGTTACGCCAGGCCAAAGCCGAAAAATCCGTAACGCAGGTGTTTGACTGAAAGACCGGCCGGATCGTCCGGTACTACAATGCACCGCATGGCCGCCGCCGAGTACATCCCAGCCTATCTGAAGCTTCCCGCCGGAGAGTTGCAGCGGCGCGCCGAACAGGCGCTGCAGAAGCTGGCCGACTGCGTGCTCTGCCCGCGCCTTTGCCACGTCAATCGCCTGGAAAACAAGCAGGCGGTCTGCAAGACGGGACGCTATGCCGTGGTCAGCAGCTACGCCCCGCATCACGGTGAAGAGGACTGCCTGCGCGGGACGCGCGGCTCGGGGACCATCTTTTTCGCGCATTGCAGCCTGCGCTGCGTTTTCTGCCAGAACTTCGAGATCAGTTGGCTGGGCGAGGGCGCCGCCACCACCGCCGACGAGCTGGCCGGCATGATGCTTCAGCTTCAGGACCGCGGCTGCCACAACATCAACCTGGTCACGCCCGAGCACGTGGTGCCGCAAATCCTGGAAGCGCTGCCGATGGCCGCGGGCCGTGGCCTGCGCCTGCCGCTGGTCTACAACAGCGGCGGCTACGACGCGCTGGAGTCGCTGGAGCTGCTGGACGGCGTGGTGGACATCTACATGCCCGATTTCAAAATGTGGGACCCGGAGTCGGCGCGGCGCTATCTGAAGGCGCCGGATTATCCCGAGGTGGCGCGGCAGGCGTTGAAGGAAATGCAGCGGCAGGTAGGGCCGCTGGTGGTGGACGACCGAGGCCTCGCGCAGCGCGGTCTGCTGCTGCGGCATTTGGTCATGCCGCGCGACGCTGCGGGCACCCCCGACGTCATGCGGTGGGTCGCCGCCGAACTCGGCCCCGACACCTACGTCAACGTCATGCCCCAGTATCATCCCGCGGGACGCGTCAGCAGCACCGTTTACGCGGAGATCGGGCGCACCCTCAGCGCCGAGGAATTCCGCCACGCCCTGCGCCAGGCAGGCGCCGCCGGCCTTCGCCGCCTGGACGCGCGCTCCGCCGCGCGTGCCCTGTAGTTCCACATGGTACAAGCAATGGCGGCGGCTGCCTGAGACTTGGCTATTCGCGGCGCCCCTGCTGTGTCGGCGAGATCAAAATTCAGGATGGCGTCATCCTGAGACTGGTGTGCGCGCCTTTCGCACACGAGTCTGCCCTCCGCCCAAAACCAGCTTTACTTTTTCCCGCGATCCTGTAACGTTGCGCTAACGCCACCGTAGATGTGTTCAGGGGAGGGATGCTCCGTTCCGCCGGGCACGAAATCTCGCTTAGCCCACATTGACTGGATGCGCGGTCTGGCCTGCGTCCTGATGTTCCAGACCCACTGCTACGACTCCTGGCTGGCGCCGGCGCAGCGCCAGACCACGTTCTTCATGTGGTCGCAGCTTGGGGGCACGCTTCCCGCACCGCTGTTCCTGTTTCTGGCCGGCATCTCCTTCGCCCTGGTGACGGACAAACTTCGTCAACGCGGCCTCGCGCCCCAGCAGGTCGCCGCCAGCACCATCCGCCGCGGCGCGGAAATTTTCGGCCTCGGCCTGCTGCTCCGCTTGCAGGAGTTCGTGCTCGCCTGGGGATGGGCGCCGTGGACCGACCTCCTGCGCGTGGACATCCTCAACACCATCGGCCTCTCCATGATGCTGATGGGCCTGGTGTGCTGGATGGCGGGGTGCCCCACATCTGCCCGGTTTTGGCAGATGTGGGTTCGCGGGGCGCCCCACTCAAGCTCGCGGGTGCCCCACCCAAGCCCGCTTTTGGCTTGGGTGGGAGTTTTCGAACGGATGGGTGCGCGGCTGCGCTCCATCGCGGCCGCCGCGGCGGTCGCCATCATCATTCCCCTGCTGACGCCGCCGCTGTGGACCACCTGGCGCCTGCGCTGGCTGCCCTGGCCGCTGCAATCCTACATCTGCGGGGTGCACACCTTCGACCAGCCGCAGTCGTGGCTGTTCCCCATCTTCCCTTGGGCGGGATTCGCTTTCGCCGGCCTCGCAGTTGGATTCATGCTGTTCAGCGACTCCGTCCGCCGGCGCGAGGCCGCGGTATTCGCCGCCATCGGCGCCGGCGGCGCCGTCCTGATCGCTGTGGCCCGCTGGTTCGATCACAGCCCGCGCCAACTCTACGCCGTTTACGACTTCTGGCACACCAGCCCGAATTTCTTTTTCATCCGCCTCGGCCTGCTGTTGCTGATCCTCTCGGTGATTTACGGCTGGTGCCGCTGGGGACTGGCAACCTGGAGCTTCAGTCCGCTGATCCAACTCGGGCAGACCTCGCTGCTCGTCTATTGGGTGCACATCGCGTTCGTCTACGGCAAGTTCTCCATCCTGCCTAAGCGCGCCGACAGCATCGCGACCGCGACCTGGGGCCTGCTGATAATCACCGCCGCCATGCTGGTGTTGTCACGACTCCGGACCGAGTGGAAGGCGCGCGGCGAGAATCTGGGCGCAAGGCTCAAGGCTCTAGGCGCGAGGCTTTAGGCCTCAGGCTTTAGGCCTCAGGCTTTAGGCCTCAGGCGTCAAGGACAAGCTCTAGGACCTACGCTGCGCGTCGCACCGGGCGCCTGGAGCCTGAAGCCTAAAGCCTCAACTGAACGGGCTGTAATTGAACACTCCGGCTTCCATTTCCTGTTCGCTGACCACGGGGATGTCCAGGCCGCCCTCCAGGGGGAGGGCATCAATCGGCAGGTGATCGCGCCAGACGCTGAAGCGCAGGCGCAGCGTCTGCCCCAGGGTTGCGCCGAGCAGTTGCAGGGGAATCTGAAACTCAACATTCTTGAACAAGGTGACGCGGGCGGCGCTCTTCTCCGGCGCGTCCGGGCCGGACAGCAGAACATCGCCCTCGGCGGCACGCAACCGCCACTTCCGCACCACTCGGTTTTCCACGTCAACTTCCAGCCGCAGCGACGGCTGGGCGCCGCCTGGTTTGCGCCCGCCGCCCGGTCCCTTGTGACCAGCAGCGGGATCGCCGGAACTGACGCGTTCGCAGGTGACGATCAGCTCCAGCGTGTCCTGGGGAACGGCGCCGGCGAAATCCATGCGCCCGTAAAGATTCTTCTCGTCAATGCCGGCGTAGACGGAATCCAGCAGGAAGACCTTGCCGTGCATGGCGCCGGCGTGGCGGTCGGCGGTATACATGGCGGCGCCGATCCAATCGAAGTAGCGGCTGAAGCCGGCGCCGATGTGGGGATGGATGTAAGCCGTCTGCGGCGCGAACGTCGGCCGCACCACGCCGCCGGCGATCGGCTGCGCCAGGTGCACCGGCGGCGCCGCCCCCAGCGTCTGGTAGACGTTCGACAGGTGCTTGCGGTAGAGCTCGTCGAAGTCGCGGTCGTTGGCCGAGTGGTGCTCGGGGCCGTACCACCAGTTCCAGTCGCTGCCTTCGCCGATCAGGATCTCCTCGAAGGCAAGCTGGCGCTGAACGGTGTTCGCCATGGGCGCGGCCTGGGTATAAAACGCGCGCGCCGCGGCCAGGTAGTCCCAGGCCTTGTTGTCCTCGGGCGCGCCGATCCAGATGTTGAAATTGGCGTTGATCCAGGAACCCGGCACCACGGAGTTCAGCCGCGGCAGCTCGCCATGGCGCGCGATACCTTCGCTCATCGTGACCGCCTCGATCGCCGGGTCTTTGCCCAGCGCGTCATAAACGCGGCGCAGGAACTCGCGCCCCGAGCGGGGGTAGAACTCCCACGCGTTCTCGCCATCGAGGATGATCGAGACCAGCGCGTCTTTGCCTTGGCGCAGCAGTGGTTCCGCGGATTCCTTCAAGCTGCGGATGAGGTGGCTGGCGGCCTCGCGCGCGGGCATGCCCGAGTAAACAAATCCGACCAGGTCGGAGATGGCGTGATCGCGGAACACCAGTTGCATGCGGGTCTCGCCCTTCTCGTACAGATAGGGCGCGTAGAGGCGCTCGGCGCCGCCGGCGGCCAGGCGTCCGGCGCCGTCGCGGCCGAAACCAAAGCCGATGCTGCG